>Ga0210408_10001511_pt1 | contig 24289 bp, 20 predicted proteins | sample IncBWH4MmetaG_FD_155471 | JGI IMG/M metagenome (GOLD analysis project Ga0210408, IMG submission 155471) | Forest soil microbial communities from Barre Woods Harvard Forest LTER site, Petersham, Massachusetts, United States - Inc-BW-H-4-M | ecosystem: Environmental > Terrestrial > Soil >...
TGAAGGAGAGTTGCCGCGCCGGAGCGGTCGTCGACCCCGTCGGGGAGTGCGACCACTTTCCAGGAAGGGACGGCCGCGAACTCTGCATAAGCTCCCGGATGTTGGGTCCAGGCAACTCGGGTACCGGGTTTGAAGGAGGTTTCAGGGCCTGCTTTCTCGATCACGCCTGCGCCCTCCATCCCCGGCGTGAACGGGAGAACGGCTTTATACAGGCCTGTCCGTTGATAGACGTCGAGAAAGTTCACGCCAGCGGCATGAACCCGGATTAAAACTTCTCCCGATTCGATGTTGGGGATGGGGACTTCGTCCAACTGAAGGACCTCGGGCCCGCCATGGGCGTGAATTCGGATCGCTTTCATAGGGGTGATTGATCCGTCAGCCTGCGGCGCTAAAACGCCTGAGTCAAGTAAGCGAAAGCGCTAGCTTTTGCTCCTCAACGCTTTGCTTTTTTACACGGAGGCAAAGGCTGGAGCCTTCGTTTACGCGGGAGCGGGTAAAGGCTGGAGCCTTCACTTACGCGGGAGCGGGCAAAGGCTGGAGCCTTCGCTTACACGGGCTCGGGCAAAGGCTGGAGCCTTCGCTTACGCGGGAGCGGGCAAAGGCTGGAGCCTTCGCTTACGCGGGAGCGGGCAAAGGCTGGAGCCTTCGCTTACGCGGGAGCGGGCAAAGGCTGGAGCCTTCGCTTACACGGGAGGCAAAAGCTGGAGCTTTCGCTTACGCGGGAGCGGGCAAAAGCTGGAGCTTTCGCTTACGCGGGAGCGGGCAAAGGCTGGAGCCTTCGCTTACATCCCGCCCGCGGCGGAGGCGGCTTTGAGCCTCCGCCTTTTCCAATCTTCCTTTGGCGAATTCCTAGTCCACCGTGATCTTGCGCGGTCTGACGCTCTCAGCCTTCGGCAGAGTCAGGGTCAGGATGCCCTGCTCGATGCGTGCGCTGATTTTGGCGGTGTCGATGGCCGGATCGAGTTCGTACACGCGCCGGAAGTCATTGTTCCGGATCTCGCGATAAACCGGTTCACCGGTAACCTCACTGGTACGGCGATGCCCGACAATGGTCAGTTCACCGTTATCGACCGTGATTTCCAGACCGGACTTATCCACGCCGGGCATTTCTGCCCGGATGGTGTAACCAACTTCGTTGGATTCCACATCCACCAGCGGCGTGGCGTACTGAACCCGCCGCTGCTCCTGGGTCGCGAGATTTGCTGATTCGTTTTGCTGTTGAGCAACAATATTCATAGTTTTCTCCAATTCTTAGAGCCGACGCGGCAAGGCCGCGGCGCGCTGGTCGAGTTTAGCTGAGGGCGACTTCGATCTGTTTTGGCTTGGCTTCTTCAGCCTTTGGTAGGACAACCGTCAGAATTCCGTCCTTGTAGGTCGCATTCACTTTCTCGGCATTCACCACCGCCGGCAGAGTCAGGCTGCGCTGGAATTTGCCGAAGAATCTTTCCGTGCGGAAACCTTGATCGGCGTTCCCCTGGGGTTTGCGTTCTCCGGCGATCGTCAGCGTGTCGCCGTGCAGCGAGATTTCAATCTCTTCCTTCTTCAAACCCGGAAGTTCGACTTGGACGGTGAACTGATCTTTGTCGTGGTAGACATCCACTGCGGGAGTCCACCGGCTTAGCGAGGCGAGGGGCCGGAAGAATGAGCCAAAAGGTGACTCAAACACGCGGTCCATTTCCTCGCGCATATTAGCGAGTCGATCCAAAGCGACCGACAGATCGCTTTGGGGATAACGTTGATAGCGTACGATGTTCATAACTTCTCCTTTTAAAAATTTCAGGGACAGCAGAAAACAGAGCTTATCGCGTGCCAGATTTATCTAAATACCTAAAGCATTGATAATAAGAGCATTACGATTTCACCTCTAAAGTAGACGCTTCAAATATGCGCCATAATGACTCGTTTTGAGCGTCAAAATGTCCGGCGTCTATACCGCGTCATTATGGCGCTTATCCAACGAAAGCTGGCTATTTCAGCTCAGCTTTTGGTGATGAGTCAGCGAGCGGCTTAGAAACGAAATCGTAACTAGGTTTTAGTTGCAATATATGGCGCGACGCCCTACAAAAATAATAATTTCATATTTACTATAAATACAGCAGTAACTATATGAATGGATTCGAGCCATCAGAACTCATCCCTCTTACTAAACGCTTTCCTCATCGAAACATGAACACCTCCTTTTCTTTCGCGCGATTTGTCTCGCTATTTCTCATCTCCGCCTTCTGTTTCCTGGCTCATACCCAGGCACAAACGTTGACCAATATTTACCTGGCTGTAAGAAACGACGGGATTGCTGGAACGGGAACAGCATCCAATCCTTTCGATGCGAGTACAGCGGCCAAGTACGATCAGCTATTGGCGACGTACTCGCAGAATACGATTTTTAACTACGCGGCTGGCACCTATCAAACACGCGGTTGGCGTTTCCGAACGCGAAAGTCGGCCGGGACCAACTGTCAGCACATCGGCGCGGGCGTGGATCAAACCGTGATCCAATTGGTGGGCGCAAGCGACCCCAATCAAGATGGAATTATATTTGGTACCGATTACGACGCGACCGCTGATGGATTTGAGCTTCAGAATCTGACTCTGGATTGCAACGCTTTAGGGAATCCAAAATTTACGAACGGCCTGGGTGCGATTGGCGCAATTAACACAGCGGGGAGCAATATCCTGATTCGAGGCATTAAGGTTATCGGTTTCGGAACGTCGGGAGTAGGCGCCGAATGTTTTGTGGTGCTTATCGCCCCGGGACCCGCTCTGAGTTGGCGTTCATTCAACAATATCACTATTGACAGCTGTATTTTTACAGCACCCGCCTCTGGAAATAAAGACGGTGTTACCTGTGTGACGATCGCGTCGAACGCGGGTGTCACCCTGACAAATACCTCGGTGATTAACTCTTGGTTCATCGATGTCGCGTCCGACTTTACTTTCTCGCACGCACTTTACGCTGAACTGTGCACGGGTAACTATATCCAGAATTGCGATGTGGGAGCTTACACTGAACCGTCAGGCGTTCAGTCCAGCCCGTGGATCGTACAAAATAATACGTTCGTGAACGTGTATTTTGGCCTTCTCTTAGTATTGCATAGCACCGGGAAAGTCCAGGACCTGGAGTTTCTTGATAACACAGTTATATTAATGAACACCTACACTCGCGCGAGTATGGCAGTGGGGATAGCCGAGCCGGTAGAGTCTATTTCCGGTTTGCGCAATAAACCGCAGGTGGTCAATGTGGCAATCGAGGGAAACAAAATCCAGGCAGCCACCTTGACCGGGCGGCCTAACGACGGGTATACAGGATTCTGGGTTGTTAGCCAAAATCAGAAGTATTTTGTCGATACCCTGACGATCACTGGTAATCAGTTCTCCGGAGCAAACACGAGCAACGGCCGGCAGATTATGATTACGAATGCGCCAAACTTCGTGCTCAGCTCGCAAATCTCCGGCAACAGTTTCTACGACGGTACTCCAGCAAATGTTACTCTCGTCCCACCGCTGTAATGAGCGGTCGTTGGAGCCTGCGCACGATGCTATTTGCCGAAGTTAGGTAAGCGTCTGGCTTTGCATCTGTGTGCCGCTGAGCAACCGAGACAGTTTTACCTCGCCGCCTGGCTAAAGATTCCAAAGGGTTTTGACCGGGTGTGCCGACCACGCGCCCTGATTCCTGAGCGAATCAAGCTGGGTTCCTAGATCACCAAGATTTCTTACAAACCGATTTTGCTCGCGAAAGCTTCGAACGCGAAAGCCGAGATGGTGAGCGGCAGTGGGCTGAAAGATCTCCAAGTACATCGGGACCTCTTCATGTAAATTCGCCACCGCTCCGAATGCTTCTTTGCGCCAAAATGATCCACTCCCAAACATCGTCAGAACAACGTGTTTGTCAGAGCGAATCGAAATCCTTTCCCAGAATCCGAGAAAAGATGGATCAGCGAGATGATTTAGGTAGTGCGCATTGGATGAATGATCAATTTGTGCTACGTGGAATCCGGCGAGATCGCATTTCTCGTCGGCTGTGAACGAAATCATTCTCTTGTGCAGGTCTTCGAGGAGCGGGATGTGATCGTATTCCATGAAGTGCACGTAACGAGTATCTTCCGACTTCAGCCATTCCCAAGCTGCACGAAAAACGGGAGTATAGCTTTGCTTTTCGCGCTGATGATCCCGGGTCTTGAGCCGCGGTGAGTCGATCAGCGCTCGATGCGGATGCGAGATACGGTCAAAATCGTTTTTTGAACCGCCGAATGCGACAAACACGGTAGGTCTTGGAGTTATCCGATCCCAATAACCGAGCATCCGCTCAACACGTTCAGGACTTTGGTGAGTAAGAAGAATCGTGCTGACCTCTGACATTAGGATAATTGGGTTCAGGTACAACGAGGAACGCCAAGTCCTGCCTGGCATATGTCACGCGGGTTTGCGGAACAAATTCTGGCCGGACGGCCTTTGTCAATCCAAAAATGGCAAGTTTGCCTTTCCAAGGAACAATCAAGACTCGGCCGATCGATTCGCCTGTGCGCGGATCCGATAGTCTGGTGCCGAATGTTCTGGCAAACCAAAGAAGAGCCGTCTTGCCTACCGGAAGGAGCCATCTTATCGCTCGTGCACCGTCTCGCATACAAAAGTAATCCTGCTCGGCTTTACAAGCCGAGACAAAAGCAGAATATCTGCTGTTTTAAAGGGCGTTTTTGCCGTTTGCGTGTGACCTATCCTTTCTTGAATTACCTTACCGTGCAATAAGGGCCTGCGATGAAAGTATTGATCGACCATCAGCTTCCATTCCTACTGGCCCATGGTGGCCTGCAGATTCAAATTGAGCAGACCAAAGCGGCGCTGGAGAAGATTGGAATCGAAGTGGAATACCTCCGCTTCTGGGATTCGCAGCAAACGGCGGATCTTCTGCACAGTTTCGGACGTTGTTCGAAAGCCTACATTGACCTGGCTAGACGCAAGGGAATTGCGGTCGTAATGTCGGATTTGTTGAGCGAGACCGGTTCGCGTTCCCGATACACGCTACTCGCGCAAAAGGGTGTAATCCGGTTCGCGCGGAGAACGCTGCCGACGACCTTTCTCAGCCGGATGGGGTGGGACGCATTCAGGGCAGCGGATGCCGTTATTGCCCTCACGCCTTGGGAAGCAGAATTGATGGTGGACCTGTTCGATGCTGACAAAGGAAGACTCCATGTGGTGCCAAACGGCGTTGAGGAATGCTTCTTCACGAATGCACCGGCCGAAAGCCGCGAAGACTGGCTTGTGAGCACTGTTACGATTACCGCTCGCAAAAGAGTCATTGAACTCGCTGAGGCCGCTGTTGCTGGCAAACTCAAGGTCCGGATCGTGGGCAAGCCTTATTCGGAAGAGGACCCTTACTATCAACGGTTCTTGAAAATTTGGCGATCTCATCCTGAATACGTTGAGTATACCGGACCAATTTCTGACCGTGAAGAGCTAGCGTACCTTTACTCCCGGGCGCGCGGCTTTGTGCTTTTCAGCGTCTTTGAGAGCCTCAGTATTTCCGCATTGGAAGCTGCCGCAGCCGGATGTCCGCTCCTGTTAACAGATTTGCCGTGGGCTCGAAGCACTTTCGCAGACCATGCCCATTACTGCTCGCCGAGGGCAACCGCCGTGGAGGCCGGCCAGATTCTAAAAAATTTCTCGGAGACCGCCGCCGTGCTGCCTAGACCGCAGAAGCCGCTTCGTTGGGTGGAGGTCGCAGAGCGGCTGCGAGCGATTTACGCGGCAGCTCTTAAGGCTTGACACAAAATGCCAAAGCAGTTCCGGCAATTCGCGAGACGCGGTGCTTAAAAGATTTAAGAAATCGAACGACTTCCCGGTGTCGCGGCGTGCAGTCATGCCAGGCGATCGTGCCGCCAGCGCGAAGCATTCGCCAACCTTTCGCCGTGTCGTTCTGGACGTATTCGAAGCTATGCGCGCCATCGACAAACACAAAGTCGATTCTGCTTTCGAAAGGTGTCGGGTCGAACGTAGCGGAATCCTGGCGCAAAAAATGCACTCGGGGGACCAGATCGGCTGGGACCAGAGACCCTTTCCCTTTTTCATCAGTTAAGGCTTTCTCCTCACTCGCTCTGATCGTCATTTCGTGTCGGGGATCGTCTTCGGGCAGATCAAGCGTGTATACCTTTCCATCCGGACCGGCGTTCAAAGCGAGCTGCGTCGTTGACACGCCTTTATAGGTCCCGAACTCAAAAATTATTTTGTAACCTTTTGCGCGGACCAGGGAAGCGAGTGCCAGCGCCTCGAGAGGCATGATCGCCGCCTGCACGCCTTGGAACAGGTGCAGCTCGCACCGTGCGTTCCCAATGGCTTGGGTAAGCTCCCACACGCCGACAGCCGGCAAAGAGCGGAGGTCTAGTTCTGGATCGAGAACGTCCTCCGATGTCGCGAGTGCCATGCCAATAACATGACGAAGACCGGTGGGGTTTTTGACCACTATCGATCCCAGATTTGTTGCCAGCTTCGTAAACTTAGTTAGCGTCGACTTAGTTAGCATGGACATCAGAATAACTCCTCCGAGATAGTACTTCGCGATAAATCGCGAGGTGTTGTTCGGCTACGGAGACAGGGTGAAAGCGTTTTTTGGCAAGGAGCTTGCCGGTTTCCGCCAGAGATTGGCTTTGAGAACGATTGGCTAGAGCCGCGCGGACGCTTTCCCGGATGCTGCAGGGATCAGTTGGATCGAAAAGTAATCCGTTCACTTCATGCTCGATCAGATCCGGGATACCGCCGACTCGGGAAGCAACTACAGGAACACCGGCCGCCACGGCTTCCAGGATTACCATCGGACAGTTGTCCTCCAGCGAAGGGAGAGCGAGGAGGGATGCCTTCACTAACTCCTCCTTTAGGCCTTCTCTTCCAAGAAAGCCTCGACGCTCGATCCAACTATATTGTCGGACGAGACTCAGAAAAACCTCGGAGTAGCCACTACCCGATGGTGCTTTTCCCAAAAAGACTAAGCGAAAGTCTCGCTTTTCGCGCAGAGGGACCAGCGCTTCTATAAATGCATTCTGGTTTTTGCGCGGGCAAATCAAGCCGACACAAACGATTGTCGGAGGATCGAGAGGTTTTCGTTGAATCTCAAAAAAACTCGGGTCAACCGCGTTTGGAATGATCCACGTGCGCCGGCTCAAAGCTTGCACATTTTCCTTCGTATAAGTGCTGATGCACACGACGCCGTCAGTTTTCCGCAGCACTAGGTTTTCGAGCGTCGCGGTCAGGCCAAGGAATGACCAAGGTTTTGCGTTTGCGAGTTTCGCGACGAGTCGCATGTTTCCATGCAGCGTGACCACGTTAGGGTATCCGCTAAACACAGCGCTGATCGCACAATCTCGCTCCGTCCCCTGACCGTGGACGATGTCGGGTCGGATATCCCGGAGCTTCCTGCGAACTGCGTGAATACATCCCAGGTAGCCTGTTTTGAGCCATCCAATACTTGGAACAACTACTGCATGATAATAGATGTTCGGGGCCAACCACTCCGGTGCAGCCACCTCCTTCTTCAGGCAACTGATGACGTGAACCTCGAGGTCGTCAAGCTCTCTGAATCCGCGTAGCAAAGCCTCCGGGGCCGTTCCAAAGGAAGGCTCCGCACGCGAATAGTCGCGCTCGTTTTCGCGGTTATCGGTTGTTAGCAGCGCGATCTTCATTCAGCCAGTCCAGATGCTCTTCGATTGATCGAATGGGAACAGTGATGCGAAAGCTGGAATCCCCAGGTAGGATCAGGTATCGATGATCCAGGTTAACCAACCGAGCAATCGTTTCATAACATCCATTGAGAAATCGGTCGGGAAAAATCTCCAGCACCTTTGTTCCGGGACTACACCAGATCAGGTTGGTCATTGCCGCGCCATGAGCGGCGCAAATGGCGGTCGCTTGTCGGAACAGGCCGATTTGTTCTTGGAACGACAGCTCTTCCAAGTCGGTGACCATCCAGTTCCTCAGTCGTAAGAAGTTGGCCAGTTCGCTCTGGTTCCTGATGCCGCGGGTTTTTCCCTCTCTCCAAACGAAGACTCGAGGCTTGCTCGACGAGAGCACTGCGGCACGTGGGAGAAGCCTTTCGCGCAAAAAGTTCACCGCATAAGGGTTACTGACGCCGGTCATCGCTGTGGGACTACTGAAGTAGTAGGATTCGAGCTGAAGATGTTTCTCGGGAGTTTGTCGCACTCGATCGATTAAACCCAGCAATTGCAGCGACTCCCTTTCGTAGGGTCTCAAGTTCGCAGGTGCAAGGATTCTGGTGTCGGGCGGAAACTCGCTCAGACAGGCAAGACGAGGAAGTGCATCCATCAACCAGTGGAAATACCCTCCGCAATAGCGGCCTACGATGCTGGTCCAGGCGCCTTTCAGTTTCGTTGCCGCTGGTAGTACAAGGCAGGTGAAGCTTGGATCGTCCCTATAACAGTGTTCGTTCCACAAAGACTCCAAGGCGATATGTTTGTCTTCTCGCATCAATGCAAGACTCGGACCGACCAGCCGCGCGGCTGGGACGCGGGCCCAGAAAATCGGCCAGGGATAGAAAGCTTGCAGATCCCATCCGGTCCTTTCCGAAACGCTCCCACTTTCTGCAGGTGGGATCTGCTGCGCTTCGACTAGGATTCTTCCTTCGATGCGATCTTTCCGAAGATCGTCAATTAAGCCGAAAATCCCTGCAGGAGGACCGAATCTAACGAAAGCGCTCGTTGAAAATCGCAATGCTTCCGTTACCAGCCACGATAATACCGAACGTGTCGACCGTAGGAACGCGTAAAGAGGAGGAACGCGTCGCAGAAAATTGACCAAATCTGCCGAGAATGAAACGTTCGCCATTTTGATTAGCTCGTCGAAAGCTCAAAATTATGCCGGCTAAGGACCATGCGAAACCCCTATTCCGGCGCGTTTCCTTGCTTGCGCGTTGCCGTCCGGCTTGCGCAATTTCGCGACCACGGGCGGCGCGGAAACCGCTTGGGTCGTAGGCCTGAGTTGAGCGTCATCGCTTCTGCGCGGCCCTCCGTATATACCTAGGCGTCGGGTTCAGCGTTTCGAGTAGCCGTACGTAACTATCGATAATCCGGGGCCAGTCGTATTCTCTTTCGATCAACGCCCGGCCAGACTGCCCCAGACGCTTTCGCTCAGCCTCGTCATTCAGCAGTCTCTGCAGCGCGGCCACAAGTTGTTTCTTTGAATCGACGACGATCCCGCCAATCAATTCTCGGACACAACCCGTGTTTGTGGAAACAAACGGAAGTCGATTTGCCATTGCCTCGAGCAAAACGATCGGCTGCGTTTCGGCTTTGGCTGTCAACAAAAAAATGGTAGATTCCTGGTAAGCGGCACAAACATCTTTCCGTTCGAGACCGTGTAGAATTTTGACAGGCGATGCAAAGCCTTGTCCACGGAGTTCCCTCAACTTGGCTTCGAGCTTCGCCGCATATTCGTTGTACTCGCTGCCGATGAATACAAGAGTCGAATCTTCCGGGGCACATTCAGCAAACGTTTCAAGGGCTTTCAGCTGGTTCTTGCGATCGCTGTAGTTCGCAACGCTTAGAACAATGCGCCCTGTTTTAATTTTGAATCTGTCGCGAAAAAACAGTTCTCTCGATTCAAATTGCTGCAACCAAACACCATTCGGGATTGAAGTGTGGCTCTGATAACTGGTCCAATGCGCCAGTGTATGATCGAAGAAGCGCCTGAAGTCCCTGCGTTCACTGAGAAAGATCACCCGATCGTAGGAACGCATAATCCATGGAGCGGCAAGGGCGATGGGCAGGTGCCCAAGCCAAACTCCCAAGCCAAAAAAGGGTCTCGGATGGAAATTCAGTAGATGCGAAGTGAACCCATGACTTACCAACACTTTCTTTGCCGGGTTGTCTCTGAATGCCTTCTGCGCCAGTGAGGTGGACCACGCATCCCAGGCTTGGCACACTATGAAGTCACATGCAAAGGCGCGTACGAATTCGACATATCGTTCGACCTCACCTGTAAATTTGAAGCGCGCGCTGGCTGAGCCATCGACAGCAAACTCTGCAACCCGCGCGCTTGGCATCTCATTTCCGCTCCGGGATGGATGGGCGCGAGTGGCGACCGTCACCTCATACCCGTTCGCTATTAGTCCGGCCGCCAAGTTAGAGCTTGCCATGGCTACTCCGTCCTGGTTCGGCGGAAAAGTGAACGTTGTCAGTAGAACTCGTTTGGTCACGTCTTGATTGGGTAGTTCAAAGTTTGGCTCTCGAAACTTTGTTAGGTTTTTGCCTACACCTGTGGAAGTGGCTGCAGCTCGATGGCGGCGGATCGCGGCCGCTGCGCATGCTGGGACTTTGAGATCAGTTTTAGCATCCCGCAAACAAAGAGTGTGGTCGGGAAGCCGGAGTCAAATCCCCCGAAGATCAGCGTGTACTGGATTGGTTCGTAAATCGCGGTGAGACCGACAAACAAGGCTAGCGGGAAGTAATCGGTATCCTGGGTGCGTCGAATGAGCTTCCAGGAATATATTGCTGCGGCAACCAGGAGCGTGAGGTAGAATACTAATCCCACGACACCGACATACCGAACTGCGGATAGGGGACCGCTGTGGAAAGCGCCCTGGACTAAAAAGGCCTCTTGGTTAGCAGCGCCGATGAATCCCGGCCCACCACTCTGCGCCTGCTCCATAATTTGCAATTCGTCGCTGCTAAACCCGAAGCCATCCCCGAGCAGTTTGTTGTGGATGTAAGTGTCAGTTGAGAGAACGACTTCCCACATATAGAAACGCCATTCACTGGAGCCTTCCGCATCGTTCTTTGCATCCACGTCCCAATCTCCTGGCATAAAAGAGAGTGCGCGCTGCGCTGTCGTCGGCAATTTCAGACCGGCGCTATGAGCAACAACAAGCGCGAAAACGGCTAGGACCGCGGTGACCGCGACAACAAGGGCCTTTTTGAAACCACTTCGAAAATAAGCCGACATCACGAAGACGAATCCCATTAACGAAATGCCATTCCTAAACCCGGCTAGCGCAAATCCGCCGCAAACCGCCAGGAAACAGAGGAACCGAGGCAGGTAAGCCGGTGATAGGAGGCTCAACGGGGGGAAATAGCTGACGAGCGCGAGAATGCCGGCCTCCGCTCCACCGAGAAGGTTTGTCACGCGATTGACGTCGCTTTCTTCAATTCCTGCTTCTTGACTAAGATATTGCGAGACATCGACCCCCGAATAGATTCGCGCAATAAGCGGGGCGGTTGAAGGTACGTAGTGAGCCAACGCTCCGGAGAGAGAGATCCCGACTTGGGCCGTACATGAAAATAGCGGCAAAACCTTTGCCAATCTCGGCCGCAACTCCATTCGCGTCAAAACGACATAGGCCAAAGCGCCAATGAAGCAATCGAAGTAAGGCCGGCCCCCGACCATTGCAGAACCGATCGCCGACAGACCCGCCGGATTACGAACGAACACCGTGATCAGATACCCAATATTCAAGAATACCAGCCAATCGAGGAGTTCCATCTTGGCTTCAGCCCGAATAAAGCGCAGGGCAAGAAAGACAACGAAAACGCCGAAAGCGCTGAGCACAGCCACGTCACGAACGCTCAATGGAAGGGGCAAAAACCCCAATCTTCCCGGGAGATACCAGAAGATTGGGATCAAGATCCATATACGATCCTGCAGTGTCAGCGCGATCGTGATTGCAGCCACCGCTCCGAAGAGGGCGAAAGGCAGCAAGCCGCTCTCGCCGATCGATGTTCCGAGAAGCAGGGCGCACACAATACCGCCAGCCACCGCTATGGCCGAGGTGATCCGCGAATCTTGTGTAGAATTGCCGCCCGGATCGAACATAGTTCCGGAAGCTAGCCGGATTCGCTTCGGAATCGAGAACTTTTAGGGCGGTTAAAGACACGTAATGAGTCAGGACCTTGCGAACCCGAAAGTCGATCCGCTCGGCGCGGTATCTGAAGGGATGCTTGTAATACTACTTCGCTGAACATTTCAGAGAGAATTAACCGAATTCCCATGCTCATCCCGAACTCGGACTTCAGCCTTATTCGCATTGACATTGCCATGTTGAATGAGGCTTCGCACCACTGACAAGGGAGAAATGATCATTTCCCGACTCGGCGGCAGGCTGAAAATATTGTCTTCGAGAACAAGCTCGTCCACCGAGTATCTTGCTTCCAGACTAACCAAAAGAAGTCCGGCTGTTCGCGTAAGTTGGTTTTTGGATGACTCAGCCAAGCTAATCCGGTTGTTTCGGAAAATGACTTTCTGGATCGTTGGTCGTCGGTCACCCGATTTCAAACCGGAGTCGTCTGCTGCGAGTGCGACCGAAAAGCGCTGCGGATCGCCTCGCAAGACCACGTCGTTATGTTCAAACTGAATCGTATTCAAAGCGCCTTCAGGATGCCAATTGACCATCGCGGCTACTACAATATCACGGAATCGATTTTTCCGAATGATCCAAGTCCCGAATTGCCGATCATCCGGTTCCAGATAAAAGCCGGTGTCGCAACCGATCACCTCGTTCCCTTCACACAGGGGGGCCGCAAAGGCGTGGGAATAGGTGAAATCGGACTTAACATTGATAAAGCGACAGTTTACTATCGCACCGTCTAAACGCGCACTAGTTGAGGCGGCGATCACCGCGCAGCTTAAACCGTCTTTGTTGCCCATGGCCGGCTCGGCAAACACTGAATTTTCTAAGCGGATGTTTTCATATTGGCCGCCGGCATGACCGACACCTGCGTAACAAGAAACAGGAAAACATTCTACCCCTCGCTTTCCGGTACCGAAATGTTCAATCCTCAAATTGGAAAACAAAATGTTGTTGCCTACAACATTGATAGCGCCGATGGCTCCGAGACCGTCTCGAAATTTTGGGTTGCCAGGAGCATTGCAATCAAGGGTCAGATCATGCAGTTCAAAACCATCTGCCGTGGCGTCGTAGTCGGCATAAAAAATGGTACCTTCCTCAGTAGGATGTGAAGCTCCAATCAAACGAATAATCGTTCGGTCAACGCCAGCGCCGAAATGGCGACAGTGCGGATTGGCCGTTGGCCGGGTTCGATAACGGCCGCCTGAGGTTTCGTAAATTCCGGGCGAATAAAAAAAGTTGGTGCCTTCACGAAAGCGCGCCAGGATCGCATCGTATTTGGCCGCAGTGCCCGCATCGAATGGATCCTGCACCGAGCCCGATCCGCGTTGTCCGTCCTGTCGAACTGCGAGATAAACGTCTTTCGCGATAGAAACTCTAGGGAGTAATGATCCCAGCACGCAGAACGCAAGGATCAATCCGAAAAACCTGCGGCGTGCGCGGATTTCGCGACCCCCCTTTGCTTCGCTTATGAGAGAGTTGATAATACCAACTAAATCGACCACCTTCGGCTGCAGAAGCCGATTCACAGAGATGGGCAATGCATGAACCCAAGCAAACAAATAAAACCTAGCCTGTTAATCGCTTCTTGATTCATCCAGCATCCCGAACGTTTGCAGCGAAGGCTGTAACGTAAGAGCTTTCGACGGCTGTGAGATAGCGCCGAATGCTGTAAGTCTCTCGTATTCGTTCGCTTGCTGCCTCGCTCAAGCGGTTGAGTTTGGTTCGATCCTCGTGAATCCCGACAATAATCCTCTCTATCTGTGTAACCACGTAGGACGGCGAGATCGGACGGATTTTGAATCCGCAATCTTCAGTTACAATCTCGCCCGGTCCGCCGGCATCAAGAACGATCGGAACACAGCCCGCCAGCATTGCCTCCATCAAGGTCACCGGCGCGCCATCGCGAAGACTGGGCAGAAGATAAAGATGACTCGAGAATAACTGGTCCATGTATGCCCGACCGCTAAATGAGTCGATCAGATGAATTAAATCAGACAATCTAAACTTCTCGACTAGTTTTCTCAGGTGGTCTCGCTCCGGACCAAAGCCGCCGTATACATAGTCGAACGCAATTCCTCTGGCGTGAACCTGATAAAGAGCTCGAACGGCGATCGCCACCCCTTTTCGGCCTTCGAGGTTCCCGCCTGCAAACATCCGTAGCGCGCCTGAAAAATTCTTTGTCCCCGGTTTGACACGGAACTTCTGAATTTTTTCCTCATCAAAAAAAGTCTGCGCGATCCGTGAGACTCCGCGATCGTTTCCACGTAATCTGATCACCCGTGACATTGTTTCCTTGTTTGCCGCAAAGATGTGCGATGAACGTTGAGCGGTCCGCAGGACACGCGCCGAGCGAGCACTTAGAATGTCCGAGGCTTTGCGCATAAACTCGAAAGTGCAGCTTTCCCAGCTTAGCAACGACATAAATCGGAGGGGCATGTTCTCACCTCCGCTGATCGGTCCCCAGACAAAGGGTATACTCAGTTCGACAAGTGGTGAACCTACTCGCCACGTGGCATATGTCAGGTGATGAATGAGATCGAAACCAACCTGTGCATGAAGCTTCCTCGCCAGGTCCAATAGTCCGTTGTTCCACTCCAAATAATTGAGCCAATTCCCCAACCGGGCGATGAGGCGATTCGGATGCCCTGGAGACAGGAAGGTTTTATCGAATTCTTCTCGAGACCGCCCATGGTAGATAAAATGGATGTTTCCTGGGACTTCCCCTTTTGCCACCGCGGCTTGAGCCCCCTCTTTCGCTAAATTGTTGATAATCACCCAGAGTTCGTGATTGCGGCTGAGCGCCTGAACTGCACTCCAGCCAACGTAGGCTTCTGAACCGAGTATCGGGCTACAGGCAATCGCGGAAACCAAAATTTTCATGCTAAGAAAGGCAGGTTTACTTCCCTACCACTTGGTCGCGAGAATTAGATAACTTCCGTACACTGGAAGAACTGGAAATTTCTCTCCGAGTTTGCGACTCATTCGACCGCTGCCAAGCACAGCGATATTAGAAAATCCAATATCCATCAGGCGTTTGCCAAGGCGCTCAGGATAGTGCTGCGTGACATGCGAGGGATCGAGCAGAACACTGAGATTCCTGATTTGGTTTTTAAGGTAGCGCGGATTCGGCGTGGTCATCATGAGACGGCCTCGCAATCTCAGCAGACGAAAGAATTCACACAATGTCGAATAGACCTGCTCCGGCGGAACGTGCTCCAGGAACTCTCCTGCGACGATCGCATCATACGACCCCGATTCCAGGTCGATCGCGTTAGTGAAAGAACAGATCCGGTGATCATAAATCTCATCAGCGATGGTGTCCAATCTCTCCTGCACGCAATCCAGACCGTCGATTTTCAATGCGGGAAAAAGTCGTCTTAGCACGGCGCCGCCGCGTCCCGTGTTGCAACCGACGTCCAATAACGCCTTGGCATTGGGTGGCAGGTGGCGACCGAACTGAGCATAACGTTCTTCGGTGAAATCATCCACCTCGCTGGAGCGTTGGCCACGATTGAACGCCACTAAATCAGACTCGTTGTGTGGCATAAGGTGAAAATAGAGTAATCGCTCCAGGATTAAAGGATTCCACGCGCGTTCTAAGCTCGGATTTGAAAGGGCTACTCTAACTTAAGCCATCGAGCAAACGAGATTCAGCAAAACGGTGCGTTGCAAGAATCTTAAGGCATCTCGCTTGAGCCTTCCGGTTTCGGTGATGATTTTTTTCGACTCGCAGAGTGGACATTGATGCGACGCTGAGACTTGCATAACTCTTCCCCACTAGGAAAATCGCAGCCCGAGTTTTTGTGTGAAAGCTATTATCTCCTTCCGAAACTCAGTGGGGAGCCCCACCAGGAAAGCCAGAACAAGCCCGATCAGCCCAGCGAGAACCGCAGTGCAGCCGAATGCGAGGGAGCCCTGGAACCGACTTCCTGCCCAGAAGATTGCCGATCCTGCGAAGGCAAAAAGCAGAATAAAGCGACATGGACCGCTTAGCCAGTCAGAAGTGACCTCCGCAACGGACATGTCGAAATATTCCCGGACCCGGACCACACCGTACAGACCACTGCACAATAGATTGGCCAAGATCGAGGAAGATAAAACTCCAAGAAATTGTAGGTGAGGAACCAGCGCGATGCTTCCTGCGATTACCAGTATTCCTTCCAAAAGGCTCACGTACTTATATGATCCGACACGTTTTACCAATCCGACAATTCCGGTGTAACAGCGGGTCACGCAGATGCAGATAATGTAAATTCCGGCGAATAGGTCGTTCCAAGCGTTCCAGGTGACTCTTCCGTTTGTCCATAACTGGACAAAACCGCGGTTTCCTAGCGCGCCGAGAACGCCGAAGTAGCCGGCCCCGATCGCTGAGATCGCAATGATCGATCCAAGGCGACTACGGAAGCGCGCTCCTTCGCACCGAACGATCATTTCAGAAAGACCGGCTGCAGAGAAGTCCAAGACTCTGCAAACCAAAAGCTGGGCCATCGTAAAGCTTTTCATGCAAATGGACCAGACTGCCGCCGCGTCGAGACCGATTAGCCTTGAGACCAACACAATCTGACTCGCGGAGATCAGTTGAGAAGCGAGATTGATGGCAAACAAGTCTCTGCTAAATCGGAAAACCTCCCAAAACCGATCCCAGCTAAGTGCACCCCAATTTTTTTGAGAGGGGAGTAACTTTAGTCGTACAACCGCCCACCCATTTAAGCTAATGCTCACAGCGGTCCCAGCGATACTAGATACGAGAAGACTGAATGTCTTTAAGCCCAAGGCGAATCCGAGCCAAAGAAACCCCAAGGTTACCGCAAACGTGGCCACTACGGACAAATTAGAAAGGTCGGACCGCTGGTGACTCCATAGAGGTATAAATATGACCGGCGTTACCAAAAAAGTAATAGCTACGACTTGGGATTGCCAGATCAGCAGACTTTCAAATGTCGAGCTTAGACTGGATGGAATGTTCATGAGCTGACCCGCCACTCGACTACAGGTGAAGCCCAGAATCCCGATGGTCACCGCCTGCAAAGCGAAAACAACAATCGCCGTTTTCAGGACCGAACCATAAGTGCCGTCCTCCATGTTATCCTTTGAATCCACGAGCAACCTGGAAACAGATTGTCCGACGCCAAAGTCAAGGAGGGAAAGATACCCTGTAATCTGCAGCACTACTGACCACAAACCAAATTCTTCCTTGGTGAGGTAATGTAGCGCCAGCGGCACGGATACCACCACGAATACGACATTTGCGATCAGAGCGAGATATCCGGAACCAAGGGCTGCAATGAAACGGCGTTTTCGACTCATGGCAGCGCGGTTCAATCGGCTCTTCTTGTGCCACGATTTTCAAAGTTATGCAAAGGATCATTCGCTGCTCTACTCGTTAGAATCGATGGGGCGTCCGCAGGTCATTTTTTTCGGATACCGCCTAGGCTAAAATTAGTCGACACAAGGTCGGGATTGCACGCACAGGTTATTCGGCTATACGGTGGCGATGAGTTCGGATTAAGCTCGCGAATATGGTCTTTTCCATTGTAACTCCGACATTTAAGCAACCCGAATGGGTTCGGCTCTGCGCTGCCTCCGTTGCAGACCAGGTCGGAGTCACATTCGAGCATATCATTCAGGACGGCGGCGACGGGCAAGGCTTGGAATGGCTCGAAAGTATGCCGAGGGCGCATCTATTCGTTGAACCCGATCAGGGCATGTACGATGCGCTGACTAAGGGTATTTCGAAAGCTACTGGCGATATCATCGGTCACCTGAACTCGGATGAACAATATCTACCGGGAACTTTAGAGATCGTTCACCGGTTCTTCACACGCAATCCGGAGGTCGAAGTGGTCTTCGGTGACGCGATTTTGATCGGTGCCGATTTTACGCCGCTAGGTTACAGACGGGTTGTTTTGCCCCTTCGTTCGCATACGATTGCCTGCCATCTTGGGACGTTCACGAGCAGCACGTTTTTTCGGCGCAGTGTCGTGGAGCGCGGGCTGTCCTACAAAAGGGAGTGGAGGCAGATCGGCGATGCGGCCCTGGTTTTGAGTTGGCTGGATGCGGGAATCAAAATGGCTACGATCTCTCGTGCTCTTGCCGTGTTTGCTTTTACCGGCACCAATCTAGGCATGGGAAAAGCCGCGAAAGAGGAGGCGCGCTTGTTTCGAGCCCAGAGTGCTCCACGACAGATTATCGATCCAGCTATCGCTGCGGCTCAACATCGTGTGCGTAAACTGCTTGCCGGCGCGTACCGGAGGCGGAATCTCAGGATCGAAATTTTTACTCTGAGATCTCCTGAGCAAAGGCAGAAAATCGTGGCGCACGAACTTGGCTTCGGTTGGCCAACAGTAACGGTCGCGTAGGATACAAGCCGGCGTGACGCAAATTTTACAAATTTTGATTTGCGCCGCAACGGTCATCTTCAAGCAGGATACTGATGAGCCGAAAAGGATATACGCGAAACAAGTTCAGAACCGCTTTCGAGTTCATCTGGCGGATCCGGAACTGGCCGACGGCTTGGGCAATGAAAATTCGGCCACGAAAAGGGGCTTTGCGCTTGCTGAATTTTCGCGACGGTCTGAATTTGATGATTCGTGAGGGCACGGGAGACGAGGCCGTCATGCACGAGTTACTCTTCGCCGGGGGATATCGGCGCGCATTCTCATACGTTAGTCACCTGAAGGATTGTGTCGTTCTTGATTTGGGAGCGAACATTGGTCTGTTCTCTTTAATTGCAGCTCGTCTCAACCCGAATGTTCAGATCTACGCTTATGAACCGGGTCCCGAGAATGCCGATCTCATGCAAATCAACTTGCTATCTAATCCCGGTCTGAAAGACCGTGTTAACGTGCTGCGCAAAGCAGTGTCCGGATTTGGAGGCAAAGCACAATGGAGCTTCGATTCTGACAACCCGGGTGCATCAGGTCTCTTTCACGATGGCTCTCACAAGTTAGAAGTTGAACTTGTCTCTTTGGGCCAGGTTTTGGAAGAAACTGGCACGCGAAAGGCGTTTGTCAAAATGGATATCGAAGGTTCGGAATACGACGTCATCCGCAATACGCCCGAGCCAGTTTGGAAGCAGGTTTGTGGATTTGCTTTCGAGTTACATGACGATCCTAGTAATATGGCTACGCGTGCCGATTTCCTAGCTCGGGTTGAGGCTCTCGGGTTTCGGCTTGAAAAAGAGGACGTCATTTCGTATTTCGCGCATCGAGATTAGAGCGCGATCCGGCGTTGCCCGGCGGTAGGACGCGCTCCTGCGCGATCTGGCATTGCGCGGTATTTTCTAGCTCGCGTCGAGGGATTTGGACCTCGTGTGGAAGAGGAAGACATCTGCCGGTGTTTTGCGCAGGCGGTAAAATGCACCGTCCGTCGTAGCCGCAACCACAAATCAAATTCGCGCTCGTTGTGCTCGACCGAATTCAGTTCGGTTTTCAAGTTGACGTTCTTTTCGCAAAAAGTAACCTATGGAAAATACGATAAATACGGTTGAATTTTACAAATATGAGAATCATGGACGGAGTCATCCTAGGATTTATCACGTGCTTTGGTTGGAACTTTTCCGCCCTCGCCGCGGATGTGCTTACTTATCATAACGACAACGCTCGTACCGGGCTGAACCCAGATGAGATCACGCTCACCCCGCAGAATGTTCGGGCCGATACGTTCGGTCTAAAATTCAAACTAATCGTCGACGGGCAACTCTACGCGGAGCCACTCTACGTTTCCAGCGTGCCGATCTTCAACGGAAGCCAGTTTCTGGGTCGACATAACATTGTCGTGGTAGCGACCGAACACGACAGCGTTTACGCATTTGACGCGGACTCAGGTAAGCTGTTTTGGCGGATTTCGATGATCGGGCCTGGTGAGATCGCATCCGATCCGCGAAACTGTGGTGCTATCCTAGATGAAATCGGGGTTACTTCTACACCCGTCATCGATCGCGGCATGGGGCCGTTCGGCACGATTTACGTTCTTGCGATGACCAGAGCCGCAAATAGCCTACCCTACTCTTATCGCCTGCATGCCCTGGACCTTTCGACCGGAAAGGACGTTCAACCTCCCGCCCTGATTCAAGCGTCTTACCCTGATCCCGGTGGCCACGGTCCGAACTACGATCCCACTACCGGCAAAATCAATTTTGATCCTGGCTACTCCGAACAGCGTGCCGCCTTAGTGCTTGCGAACGGTCTCATCTACACGGCGTGGGCGGCGTTCTGTGACGTCCCGCCTTCCTCCGGCTGGATCATTGCGTATGACGAAAAGACACTAACGCAAACCTACGTCCTGAATGTCGATCCGGATGAAACGCCTGCGCTCATTCCCGTAACTTCGGCAGCGGGAATCTGGCAATCCGGTGCAGGCGCGGCTGTAGACGTAGAAGGTAACCTCTACGTGGCCACAGCTAATGGCCCATTTGATCCCAGTTTTGACCAGAACGGCTTCCCGATCACCGGCGACTATGGTGACACCATCCTAAAACTTTCGCCGTCTTTGAAAGTAACAGATTTTTTCACGCCGTCCGATCAACTTTTGCGAGCAGACGCCGATCAGGACTTAGGCGCCGGAGGATCGCTGATATTGCCGGATTTATATGACAGCAGCAATCAAGTTCACCACTTGGTTGTTGCCGCCGGCAAAGAACCTACGATGTACCTGCTTAACAGGGACAATTTGGGCCGGTACAGCCCGGCTGGAGATGTAGTCTACCAGAAACTCCCATTCGTGCTAGGTGGGTATGGAGTTTGGTCAGCTCCCGCGTACTTCAATGGAGCTTTATATTTCGGGCCGAGAGACACGTTTATGAGTCGTTTCACGTTTAATTCCAACGCAAAACTAGATACTGTCCCAGATTCGGTTACTTCTACTAGCTTTTACTACCCTGGCACCAACCCGACAATTTCCTCTTTTGGAAATAGTAACGGCATCGTTTGGGCCGCCGAAGCCACTACCGACCAGGGCCTGGGTCAGGAGGTCTTGCACGCTTATGATGCGTTGGATGTGGGGACTGAGCTTTATAATAGCGCTCAAAGGGGAACTCGCGACCAATTCGGAGTATCGAGCAAGTTCATCGTACCGACCATTTCGAATGGAAAAGTGTACATCGGCGCCATCGGTTTACCAGGCACTATTGTTGGTAATAATCCTTCGTCCGGCACCGTTGGCGTGTTCGGGCTGTTCAATCCCACTCCGGCGACGGACGTGAGTAGCACCATTCAAGTTATTCGTGGAGGCTTCCGCTACTTGCCGGCAACCGGGCACCTCATCCAGTTAGTGACACTTAGGAATACCGGTGCTGCACCCGTCCCGCTTCCAGTATCCCTCGTACTGGATAACCTGAGCAACGGCGCGGTCTTGGCTAACGCTAACGGAGCTACGACGATAGTCAGTCCCGTGGCCAGTCAGTACGTCAACGCACCGCTAACGAGTAATCTGGAGCCATCACAAAGTGTAACCGTTCGGCTCGATTTCATCGATACGCTGAGGCAGCCTCTTCTCTACACCACCCGTGTGTTAGCCGGAGTGAACAGCCGTTAAAACGTAGTCATAACCGAAATAAATCTTAGTTACATTAACTCGCCACTGAACGCAATCTGCACCTATGTGTAACACTTTAAGGGGCTTTTACCGTATCTTGATGCTAGCGCTTGTGCTCACTTTCATTTCCGCTGCTCGCGCACAAGACACATTTGCCTATAACGTCCTTTTGAACACTAGCGGTTTGAGTGCCAGTCCAGGAATTTTGTACGCACTCGATTTCGAATTTAACAATGGCGATTCTACGCTAGCCAATAACACTGTCACTTTTTCGGGTTTCGATCTTGGAGGTGGGACGACTAGTGCCGCGTTGCCAACAACTTTGACCGACGGATTTGCAAATGATTACCAAGATCCGTTCACACCGGGAGATCACATATCGTATACATTGACGATGACGAACGCGTTCAACGGAGATCCGAATCTTTACTCACCAGACGAATTCGCCTTTTCCATTTTGGATGGGAATGGTAATGACATAAACACGACTAGCCCAAACGGATCGTTCGTTACCATCGACACCTCGGAGGTAGGAGGTCCACAGTCGGCAGCGGCCTACAGTTTTGGTGATATCACCGCGACCATAGTGGCGGTCCCTGAGCCTCCGATATGGCTACTATTTGGCTCCGCCTGTGTATTGGCAATGATTCCTGAACGCTGTCGAAAGAGCGGCACGCGGTCTCTTCGATCGCTTTGTCGCTACTTAGGACGGTAGGTGGGCGATCGACCTTTTTGCCCGATTCCCACAAGCCATTCTGCCACTCGCTCATTCAGGGCGAGTGAAGGAGGGGGAGCTGATTTTCATGTCCGACGCCATGCCGGTGAGCCCGCACTGTTCATAGACCGACCGAATCCGATTGATCCAGGTTTCGCGGGAAAACTTCGTTCGTAGTTGTTTCTGACCCGCAGCCGCCATGTTCGATATGAGATCGGTAGGCTCAAACATTTTCAGAATGGCCGCTGCTAATTCTGCGGGAGAGTCCGGTGAACAGAGTAGCCCTCCCCCGTCGATCATCTCGGGGAAGGATCCGCGATCCGATGTAAGAACAGGGCGCCCGTGAGCCCAGGCTTCGAGCACCACAAGCCCGAAAGGTTCTTCCCAGATCGATGGCACGACCAGAAACCTGGCGCCGATCCAGAGGTCGGCTTGTGCTTCCGCCGGAACGTATCCCCGGAATTCCACATTCGATAAGCGTTTGTCGCGAGCGAACGCACGAAGCTTTTCTTCCTCCGGGCCCTTGCCTGCAATCACCAATCGGGCGCCCGGATATTTGACCCGGCGCCAAGCCTCCAGCAATTGAGCGACTCCCTTTTCGGCCGATAGTCGCCCGAGGAATAGGGCGTAACCGTCCTCGCGGATCGGTGGGACATCGTTTTCGGCGGCGTCAAGAAAATGTGGGACTACGTGGATCCTGTCCGCTGGGATACCCATCCGGACGTGCAGCGTTTTTTGGGCTTCGCTAATGGCGATCCAACATTTGACATACTGAAAGACATCGAGTCGCCGAATCCGACTGAGAGCCAGTCCCATGACCGCGCAGGCAATCCGACTGTTTCGCCAGCAAATTGTTCGTACCGCTGGGAAAAAATCGCCGCCGATGCACCGTACACAGGGTTCACCGTGATTGAGGAACGTCCCATTTACGCAACTCATGCGATAATTGTGCAGGTATTGAATAAGTGGGACGCCGAGGCGCATCCCGATGGCGTACACGGAAGGCGAGAGTGATGGGAAAACGTTGTGGATCTCCCAGACGTCAAACTTTTTGTCTGCTTGCAGCCGTGACAATTCTTGCGCGATTCGCTCATTATGGATCACGCGGAAAGGTGCGCGGATCCGGTCCAAATTGGAATTGCCGAGCAGTGCCTCGGTAGAAGATTCAAGCCATTCTCCATCCATGTACGGCTTGAGCGTTTCGTGTATTCGTCGCGCAGCAGCTTCTTCGCCACCATATTCCTGGTACCGACCGAAGATTCGGAGAACTCTAAGCCGCGGCATGAGGGTCATATTTGGATCGGTGACTGGTGGGGTGGGGCGTAGTCAGGACATCGGTAACACTATTAGGTTTTTAGTTCACGATTAGAGTTCATTGACTCTTCGTAGCGTAAGCGAAGGCTCTGGCCTTTGCATCGGATCGTAGCTTGGCGGCCGGGCAAAATCTGGGGCTTTCGTTTGAAACCGTCGAGCGAAATGGAGCATGAACCGGCTGAACTACGCGAGATTCCTAGAAAGAGAAAAGCTCGCACGGAGACCACGGTGTGTCTCCAGCAATTGAGAGACACCCGCTTCAGTCGATTGGCGACCGGTGGCCTTAGCGTGCAGAGGTACACCGCGCTTGGCCAACTGTAAGATCTTTTTGCGTTTCGCGTTGTTTTGCGTGCTTCGCGGGCAATCGATTGATCTGGCTTTAACCCAGATGCCGAATTTGAAACCGCAGATTCCGCAGATTTCGCAGATTAGAGGAAAAGGGAAGACGGTGCTCTGCCATCTACAATTTTGTTCCGGATGAATCCTTGCGTCAAGATAACGCTAAACTCCCTGGCTTCAGTCATCTGTGAAATCTGCGGTTGCCTCTTATCTTCGGTTTTTGGGTTTAAAAGTCCTCGGTGCCCTCTGTGTGCGAGACTCTCTTCCATCAATTCAAGTTAACCGGTCGAACTCGGCCAGTGCCATGCCGACGACCTGATCCATATTGTAATAGCGATAGGTAGCCAACCGCCCGATAAAGCTGACTTTTTCCTGTTTACCGGCCAGATCAGCGTACTTCTGGTAGATCGCTTTCGCGTCTGCTGCAGGGATCGGATAGTACGGCTCTTTTCCCGGGCCAAAATCTTGTGGATATTCGCGAACAATGGTCGTGACCGGTAGTTTCTGTCCGGTAATGTGTTTGGTTTCCACGATGCGTGTGAATT
>Ga0210408_10001513_pt1 | contig 24244 bp, 29 predicted proteins | sample IncBWH4MmetaG_FD_155471 | JGI IMG/M metagenome (GOLD analysis project Ga0210408, IMG submission 155471) | Forest soil microbial communities from Barre Woods Harvard Forest LTER site, Petersham, Massachusetts, United States - Inc-BW-H-4-M | ecosystem: Environmental > Terrestrial > Soil >...
TAATGATCATTGTTCGGCTCCTTCCTCCCGAGCCTTCTTGGTTGGTTTAGGCACCACCAAAGTCTACTCGGGCGTGGGAGCCGACATTGTCATGCAATCAATTACGCTCATAACCGAATGGTTATGAGTGAAATCACCTGATTACAGCAGTTATCTCGCGTTATGCTAGTCCATTGGAGCAAGACACTGGAGCAACGCATGCCGAAGATTCTCGCTGCTGCAACTTCGATGTTCCTGTTTATCGCAGCCGCAAATGGCCAGACCGCTGCCGGCCTTGCGAAGAAATACCACCATCACGAAGTCTATGAGGTAGCGCCAGGAGTTCAGATGACTCCAAAATTCGACTCCACTGGGGCGGTCTGCGAAATGCAAGTCGAGCAGGCACACTTCGTCAAAGATGGAGTAGACGTAAGAAATGGCATCGATGAGCGCCAGGTTTATCCCATCATCGACGAGCTTGTTCCCGTGTCGGAGCGAGGCACGAAGCTGAGAACCTTTGACGAGTGCGTTGGCGTTTGCCAGACCACGCTTCAATACTCGAACGTGGCAATAATGATGGTGTCCGCCGGAGATACGAGGCTGGTTAGAATCAAGTGGCGCAATCGAAGTTGCGAGTGACTGGCGAAAAACCCCTTTGCACTCAGAGCCAGCCAATTCTCAACTTGTGAAATCGCTGTTTGCCACAATTATCACTTTCGATGACATTTCTGGAAAAGCGGCTACTGATCTAATTTCGTGTTGCTGAATGATTAGCCTCCCGTAGAGTGCGAAGACCATGCCAAGAAGATCAAAAAGGCCATGAGTAACAGACCAATTACGAGAAGAGTTATCTTTTGACGACGGAGGGCTCGCTTCTGGATGTCAATTGACTCCTGCTGGTTCTTGATTGCATCCCTATAATTTTCCACGTGCAGCTTCTGTAAGTCTCTAATTTCTTCCAAAAGCTTAATCACCTGTTCTTCAGCCACAGATCTCCTCCAAGCGGCACAGCTGCAATCCCCAACGATTTCATGCTGCCAATGAATCTTGCACCGTCCGGATCGTACTGGTGATGGATGATGCCATGCAAGGCGTCAAATCGACTCATCGTCGGATATTGGCGTAATATCGCCATTACGCTCGTTGACCCTGCACAAAAGGGGCAGACTCGTCACCAATTCGTCACCAAAACTAGGTAATTTTCCGGCGTTTGCGGGGCTGACAAAAACTGGAAAAGCAAGGGAGCTAGAGGGTTTTGGGTGTAGTACCACAAAATTGACACGGCAGAGGTCAGAACCCAGCTGGACCCGACTAAGCGAATCGGGAAGAACCTGGGTTCGTTTTGGGTTCGATAAGGGTTACTCAACATTCCTAAACGCTCTCGAACAGTGCTATGCGTACCGCAAAATGAGCGACTTAGCCTAGTCCATCCGAACTCATAACCCAAAGGTCGGTTACTGAGATCCCTTCCCGGCCATCCGCCCCATATGACAAGCAGGAAGACGAGCTGGATCAGGCAGGATGCCAATTGGTAGCCAGGAGATGGCGTGGAAGCCCGGTCCATATCGGACGAGTCCCCAAGGGAAGAAGAGTCAGAATTCCCCAGGGTGACCGTTGCCCCAAGGGGCTTCGCTGCGGTCATCCGCACAGCCCTAGTCGCCTGGCGGAGTCCCAGGCGCTCGGCGGCAATGCGCCGTAGGGCCGTGCTGGGGGAGCAACGGAGGTATCCGGCTGCCTCGCGAACCAATTCCTACAGTGTGAGCGAGACCCGCTCTTCACCTGATCCGGGGTCTGGCGGCAGCGAGTTTGGGCAGCGGACAAAGTCGGCCAGCCAGGAGCGCATCTGAGCCGAATTCAGCCGACCCGCCAAGCTAGTGGGGATACGAAACGTGAAAGTCACCAAGGGTGCAGAACTCCCTGGCCCTGTGGGATCGCTTCAGAGGTTACTCCAGGTCCGGGTTTTCGATGGGTGGAAGTCCCTGGGCTTGCCGCTGTTCTTGTATACGTGTTATGGCTCTTCTCCGCCGCCGAACCTTCACTAAGTAGACCAGCGGCGCGAAGATGACCCTTCCGGTGACATCGCCGAGCCTGCGGCCAGCTTTTGCCGAGAAGTAGTGCGCGAGCAGGAAAAGTACGAAGAAAAAACAAGAAGCGAGGATTGCCTCGACCCGTGTCACAGACCTGCGATTCTATCCTGATCCGATTCCTCATTGCACACTCCATTGCACAAATGGTGCCGAACAGGGGCATTTCCCCCGAAAACCAATGTTCTGATCCGAAGTTAAGTGATTCTTTCCAAACAGGCAGGGTGGAGACAGGGTCGATTAGAAATCCGATGCTCTATCCTTTTGAGCTACGCGCCCTCAATCACTTACGTCAGTTTACCGCTTGTTTTTTCACCGTCTTTTCACCGAACGCGATTTCGTCTTTCCGCTGATCGGCCTCGATCTGCTTCGCGGCCAGGTAGCTATCGAGTTTGTTCGCGGCGTCTTTCAAGTCAGTCTCCGAGACAATATTGTAGCGAATACAGAGCGGGTCTTGTGACCGCTGACCGCCATTGCCACCTGCTCCGACACTCCAGCACAAACGAGATGCCGAACTCCAGTCCTACGGAGATCGTGGAAAATCAAGCCCTCGTAAGTCTCAGCGCCGTCTTCGTGCTTCGTCACCATGCCAAGCTTCGATTTCACGCAAGCCGTTCTCCAGGCTTTGCGGAATTGGCCGAGCGGCCTGCCATTGCCGAAGACGAAGACCGAATCAGTTCTCTTCTGGAGCATCTTCAGCATCATGGCCGTTTCAGTGTTCAGGGGGACGATTCGAGCCTCGTCGTTTTTGGTCTCTCCAGTATTGAGCTGGATCGTGCGTTCATGGAAATTAACCTGATCCCATTTGAGATTCCGAATTTCACCCAGCCTCATTCCCGTATAGAACCCAAGCGTAAAAACTGGCTTCAGGCGTTCAGGTAGATTCTCGCGCAACTTCTGAAAGCCAGCGAAATCCAAAAAGCCTTTTCGGGGCGGAGCCTCTTATAGCATTTCGATATGTGGCATCGCCTGAAGCATGCAGTCCTGAATCGCGAGCTTGAACATCCGCTTCAATGCGGCCAACGCACGGTTAATTGTGCCATTGGTTGCCCCAGCATTCTGCCGAGCGAGTACGAATCGACGGACTTCATCAGCGGTAATCATGTTGACTCTGCCCCCTTCAAAGAACTTGTCCAGGTGCTTTACGCTCGAAAGACTCGGTTTCCCTTCCCCGTCGTGGGACAAAGACTTCCGTTCCTGCATCTCGTAGTTGAGCAAGAAGCTGTTTCGCAGGTCTTCGTAGCGCAGCTTCGCGACTTCGGACGCAGGCAGCCTTCCGATGGCCTTTTCTCCGAGACGCTTGGGCAATCGCTTTTCCGCGACCATCCGGTCTGGGGAGGATTAACGTTCGTGCCCGGAGGCGTTGTATCCGGCGCTGACTGAAGCCTTAGTGGGCGAAATCGCCTTATCACCCATCCACGAAACGGATGATGGCGGGATTGGGTAGATAGGTCCACCGGACCCGAGCGGTGTATGAATAATTCTTACTGGCTTAGATGAAGTTTTCATCTGTTCTGGCCCACCGCACTCGTGGAGTCGCTTGTTTCTTCTCACGGAAGGGTGCAAAGGCTTGGAATCAAGCTCCTTTGACTCTCGTTGACGCTAGAGATGACTTTGGCAGGGCAGGTGCTATATCCAGTGTGCGCACGCGATCAGAAAAGCTGAGGCGTGCAGTTCCAAGACACCCAGAAAAGATGAGGATGGCTACCATGTCGATTGAGAAAAAGTCGTTGCTCAGCAATCGGGCAGCAGTCAAGAAGGCGATGATTGCAAGCCAGCCCGCCGACGCCACCAGTGATCCAAAATCGCTGAAGTCCACCACCCTGGCGGCGCATTCCATGAAGAAAACCAAAGCGACGTTCAAGCTCAGGGCTTTCAAGGCCAAGTAGCAATCGCGAGTCCGATGCGCATTCGGACTGAGCTGTTTCGCCGGATCTTGCAGTCGATGGCGTCTTAAACGTAGCGCAGTCGGGCCGAACCCTTTCGTGGGGCATTTTGAGAACCAGCAGTTCCCTCGCGGAGACGCGAAGAAAGGATGTCACCATGCCAATTCAAAAGAGAACGGTATCCGGAGTCGGCAAGCCAGCGGAACCCAAGCAGTCCAGCGCCGAGGCCAACCCGCTGAAGGCAACGCCCTTCGCTGCCCACACGATGGCGAAGAAGAAGAAAAAGACGAGCGGCTTCACGGCGACAACTCTCAGGAGAAATTAGCCGCGTTCCTGGGAACCCAACATGGGCTGCGGGCCGCCCCCGGAGCCCATGGCTAGCGAAACTGTACCCGAGCCAAGCCCGTTGTTGGTTTTGTTGAAGTGAAATTCGCATCCAAGGAGAGACTCTATGCAAAAGAAGTCATTAGATAGGAGTGCTGCAAGCAAGAAACCCGCCGCACCGAAGACGGACGGGAAAAAGCTGAAGGTCGGAGTACTGAAAGCCACTACTCTCAGCGCCCACAACGTCAAGATATGATCCCAAAACCGGTCGCGGTGACCAAGAACCTGGGGGACCGGTGGAGACCGGTCCCCCAGAAATCCCCCGAGATGATTTCCCAACGACCCGTTCATGTCGATTCGAGATCAGCAACGTGTGTCGCGGCTCCGATCTACACACTCGGAGCAGGAATTAGTTCGTATCATGGCGGGTGGTTGGGCTACGCAGGCGCTCTACGTGGCGGCCAAGCTGGGAATCGCCGACCGGCTGCGTACGGGCGCGCGAAATGACGCGGCTCTCGCCGCTGCCACGACGACTCACGCCCCCTCCCTCTGTCGCCTCCTACGGGTACTAGCCACGCTGGGGATTCTTGTGGAACTCCCGAGCCACCGATTCCGTCTAACCGACGTCGGCAAGCTTCTGTGCTCCGACCATCCCAAGAAATTGCGCAATCTGGCCATCCTGGTCGGAGAAGAACGCTACACGGCTTGGGGTGCCCTGCTGGGTACGATCAGGACCGGCCAACCCGCGTTCGACCGTATTTATGGAAGAAAATTCTACCAACACTTCGCCGGAACTCCCTCAAAGATGCTCTTTGACGAGTTCCTGGAGACGACGGCGGGAAGTGTCGCCGCGCAAGCTGCCGCGGCTTACGATTTTTCCGCGCTCCGCACAGTGGTCGACATCGGGGGCGGGGAGGGGCGATTCCTGAGCGTGCTTCTCAAGCAACATCCAAAGTTGCGGGGCGTGGTTTTCGACACCAGCTCTGTTATAGCGAAGGCGAGAAAGAACCTCCGCGTTGCAGGGCTGCTTGGTCGATGCCAGGTCAAGGCGGGCGACTTCTTCCGCTCAGTGCCGACCGGTGCCGATGCCTACGTGCTGCTTCGCATTATCCACGAGTTCGACGACAAGGCCGCATCGGCGATCCTCAGAAACTGCCGCCGGGCATCCCCCAAAGCCAGGGTTTTGCTCCTGCAGAACGTTCTGACGTCGAGCTACAGGCCTGATTTCGACAAACTGCTCGACTTGAACATGCTGGTGGTGTTCGGGGGCGCTGAGCGTACACGAGACCAATACCGGGAACTACTAAAGAGCGCAGGATATCGTTTGACGAGAGTGCTGCGGTGTCCCCAAGGTACAGGGCTCATCGTGGGTTCACCGGAGGATTGAGCCAGGCCACCTGTTTCTTGCCGGAGCCCACGAAAGTCGCGCACTACCTTTCCGGCGCGGTGCGTAACCTGGCGAAATATCCGGATTTCACCAACCACGCTCACCGGGTATGCCTCCGGGTCACTGAGCGCAATCGTGTTTACAAATAATCCCGTCCCAACGGCCCGAAGCGCCCGCCACTGAAGGCTTTGACAGCCTCTTCGCTTGACACTCAAATCGACGTTGATATAAGTATTCGCGCCATTCCTCTCCGCAGTACCGGCTCCCAATCATTCGTTCTGAGTTCTCATTGGTAATTGTTCCTGAATCAGGCCCCGGCCCCGGCAAAGACAAACCTCAAAGGAAACGCAGAGGGCAACATGATTCGCTTTGTGAAGTGTTCAATTCTGATTGCTGTTCTGAGCATTACCAGCTGGACGCAAATGAAAGTGGTCGAAAGGATGCCGGTGATTGGACACAACGCGCCAGCCACTGCCAACCCCCCGTCGCAGAACAACGGCATTCAGTACCACGGCGGGCCGCTGATGAATGACCCGCACGGTACGAATGTCTACTTTCATCATCTGGTACGGCGACTGGAGCAACCGCCCCGTTCCCGGCGTCCTGACCGACTTCATCAAGAACATCGGCGGGACTGCCTACTTCAACATCAACTCCAGCTACTACGACTGTAACCCCGGAGGTGAAAAGGACTCGGTCGTAAATCGAGTCAACTACGGCGGCAGTTGCAAGGACAACTACTCGGTCGGTACGTCACTGACCGACCAGAACATGGCCGACATAATGGAAAATGCAATCTTCACAAAGAAGTGTTTGCCCCATGACCCACAAAATGGAATTTACTTCGTGATGACCTCTGCCGACGTGATCGAGACCTCAGGCTTCTGTTCAAGCTACTGCGCATGGCACGGCTGGGATCAATTGCTAAACGGCGAGAAGCTGGCTAATGCGTTTATCGGGAACTCCGACCAGTGCGCTTATAACTGCGCGTGGCAGTACCAACTCCCTACGCCAAACAACAGTGTGGCGGCGGATGGAATGGTAAACATGATTGCCCACGAACTGTCGGAGACGGTTACCGATCCATTTGTTACTGGTTGGTGGAGCGATTCCCTCGGTGTCAACATCGGTGAGAACGGCGACCTCTGCGCTTGGACATTCGGCAAGACCAAGTTCCTGCCCAACGGTTCGTACTGCAACGTGAAGTTCGGTGGGCGTCCGTGGCTGATTCAGCGAATTTGGGTTAATGCACGCGGCGGGTACTGTGCTTTGGCTTTCGACGAGTAGCGGCAATAACACAGATTGCCAGTTTCGGCGCGGTAGTTAACGTGCCGGACTTGACTGGGTGACAATGGCGCTTCCCGGATGAAATCAAGGCGGGATGATCTGAACTAGCCCTTTTGTGCCTTTCGCCACTTCGCCCAACGTGCTCTTTGGGCAGCAGCGACCTTCTTACGGTTGCGGTGGAGGCAAGGTGCCTGTCCCAATGGAGCTGGAACGAAGAGCACAAGGCGGGAAAGCTCTGCGATCTGAACCCTGGACCCAAGAAGCGGGAATTGCTTCAGCGGTCGCACATGTCCACCATCAAGAACCTGCAACGCGCGGCTCTGCGATCTGAGGCACCTGCACCGGCTCTGACCGTTAGTGCATTTTGGGAAACAACGTACCTCAACGCGATCGTTCTCAACCAGAGCGACAACCCCACCATTCCCACGAACGGTGGCGGTATTCAGAGCAGCACGCCTAAGACGGGCATGACTTACTGGAGGGCTTTCTCAAACCCGACCCAAGCGGTGAGACGCGGCCACCGAGTGGATGTGGTCATCGGGTCATTCCGAGCAAACAACCTGATCGTGGAGTGAAGGATGCCGCCGACCTTTCGGTCAGAAGGTGAAGCTCGATACGACCTCGGGTTGCGCTATCTCCCGAAATGCCGTGACACGCAGGCGATCGCAACCTTTCATCTGCTATCGCCCTCTGGCGAACGTGTGTCGCTCGCCCAGCTCTCTAAGATCGAGGAAGGGAATAGCGGATCCGAAATTTATCGCGAAGGCAATCTGCGCTGCGTCGCGACCGAGTACAGCGTTCGGGGTCGTGGCCTGGGGGTGCGGTAGAGGAGTCGATGAGAAAGGTGAACGACCAGGTCTGCGTCTCGAAGAATGATGTGGCGGCCTCGGGCGAGCGGAACCGGGGGGGCTTGGCTTCACGACTTCTTGGTAGGGGCTGAGGAGTGCCTCGCTCTCGTCTCCCCCGATACTCCCTACATTGAGCAAGTGGCGGGATATTCGCTCGATCGGTCCAGTGGAGTTCGATGATGGCATGGGCCCGCTGGGCAAAGGGCCAAAGCATTAAAACGTACATTCCGTGTTTTCCACAGAGCTCAACAAATCTGTGCAGATCCCGCGGCCCTGACCAATCAAAATGCCCCTCGACTTCTTCATGATGGATCCAAACACACAGGTTGCGACGATCTGGACACCACCCGCTTTCATTTTCAGGATTTCTTCTTCCCAGTACCGCTCGGGAAGCGGGTGTAATGAAACTCGGCCATGACCGGAAGCCAGGGCTTGCCGCCCAGCATCAGATAACGGCTGTTCACCGGCAGGACGTGGCCATCGGGCGCGCGGCCGGCGCTGTTGCTTCCCATTTGAAGGTAGTTCGTTTCCGGCACGGTCGCGGGGGCGCTGGCCTCGATTGTCAGTAAGGTGCTGGCGTTCGCGGCAGGTTGTGCTGATACCCGCGAAGCGCCCAGCGACAAATAAAGCATCAAGAAGGTTGCAACCAATCGCGAGATCGAGCCAACCTCCGTGATATCCACGCGTCCACCGGTTTGGTTGGCGATTCTTTGACGAACTCGGTATTGACCGAAAAGGTGGCCTCTTGTTGGTCGGTGGACATCTGACCGGCCACCCGTTCGATCACGCTCGATCTCTTCCCGGGGTTCCCCCTTGATCTCAGGTACGGGCGCATGACCACAAAAATGAAGGCCGCCAGTGCGGGAAGTGGAGTTTCCTTCACTTGTCTGACGCAGCAGCGTCGGTCTCCAACGCCGCCTTTGGCCAGCCATCAACCCAGGCTAGCGTAGAGACCTGCAGAAATGGTTTGCCCGTCGTCCCGTCATAGGCATGAAAGACCATGATGTCTTGGTCCTTCTCCAACAGGACTGATTCTCCTCCCGGCCCCTTCCATCGGGAATTCCCTTCGAGCAGCGGCGTCCCGCCTCCTGCCAACATCGCTTGGCCCGCTGCGTCTACATAAGGCCCGGTGATCTCTTGGGAGCGTCCAACCACCGTCCTGTAGGTGCTCTTGGTCCCTCGGCAGCAGAGATCGAAAGAGACAAGCAGGTAGTAATGGCTGTCGTGATGAACGATGAACGGCGCTTCGACCGCCTGCCAATCGGCCGGCAAATCGGGGTGGGGCTTGCCCCGGTCCATGGGCGGTCGACGACTGGCAAGGGAATAGAGTTTCGTATCCTCGGCGGACAAGTTGCCGCTCTTGGGATCGATCCGCCGCATCTTGATCCCGCTCCAGAAGCTGCCGAAGGCGAGCCAGACGCGGCCCTGCCCGTCGATGACCAGGTTCGGATCAATGGCATTGAAATCGTCACTGGGCAGGGAACGCTGCACCAGTCCACGGTCGATCCACCGGAACTGAGCGCTACTAGGGTCGAGCGTCTTGTTGGTCAGCAACGCAATGCCTGAAGTGTTCTTGCCGAAAACCGAGAACGCGTAATAGAGATGATACTCACCGTTAAAGTAAGAAATGTCAGGAGCCCAGAGCTCTTTCGTTTCAGGGCTTTCCTTCCTGATCCAGTCCGGAACCGCGGGCAGCACATATCCGCAGCGCTGCCATCGTTGTAGATCTTTCGAGCATCGAACAGGGAGTTCTCCTGCGCGCGGTCGTTCCGTAGTGGTGCCGAACAGATACCAGGTGTCCCCTTCTTTGATGATCGAGGGATCGTGCGTTCCCTCGACATCGCCCGTGACTTTGATGGCGTGAGGAGAGGGCTGCTCAGCAGCATGGGCAAGTGCGCCTCCAGCCACGAGGGTGGCCGCCATCGAAACCAGCAAGGCCAAGCGAGCAACGATCATGACGCCTTCTTCTCTCATGATGCGGCCTGTTGGATTATACGAAATCACTACCGACGGGGGGACTCGTGGCTCACGCGCGCGAGGAACCGGACTCCATCCATTCCGCGCATGCGCATTTCCGACACTTTGACGGCATGTCGTCCGCCTTGGCGATGGCGGCTAAACCTTCCTCGGCCCCAACCGCTGTATCGGGACGAAAACCCTTGGGGGTGATCGGCAGGTCGATGAAGAAAGTGGCGCCACGCCCCATCTCAGCCTCAAACCAGATCTTGTAAGCAGCTGGAAATTGTCGCCGAACTCAATCGCTTGCTGCAGGTTTCCAAGAAGGCGACCTCGATCTGATTGACCCGCGTCGCCAAACCAGGCCGATGGCGATCACCGCTCCTTCCAACTGCCCTCGCCACCGTCCCGCCCGAGGTCCCAGCCTCGCTATTCTTTTGCAACGGTCAGGAGTCGCGTTGCCTTCCGAACGCCTCTGAGAGATAATCCATGCTTTCAATCCGACCGTTCGAGGGCATCCATATGAAACTGCGATTGGTATCTCTGGTGAGTGTTGTTTTCGTGTTTGGCGCGATGGCTGTGGCGCAAGACGTAAAAGCTGACGTTGACAAAACCGCTAAGGATACGGCCCACGTCACCAAGAAAGCCGCCAAGAAGACCGCGGGGGCAACCAAGAAGGCCGCCACCAAGACCGCTGACACGACCGAGGACACGGCCAAGAAGGCTGGACACGCGACCAAGGAAGCCGCGGTCAAAACCGAAGGTGCAACCGAGAAGGCTGCCAAGAAAACCGGGCACGCCGTGAAAAAGGGCGCCAAGAAGACCGCCGACGAAACCAAGGAAGGCGCTGAGAAGACCAAGGACGCCGTGAAGTAAGCGCTGGGTTCCGACCGGCGCTTGGTCACTTTGCAGATAAAGGGCGCCGGCCGCACGACCCTCGAAGCGTGCTGCGCTCCGCATCGTCCCAGCTGTGCGACGAAGCTCCGGAACTGATTTGGCCCTTTCGGCGCATTCCGGGCGAGACGGCGCGATCCTAGCCGCGAGGTTCTCCTCTCCCTGGCCCCCGCCACAACATCCCGGCTCTCCTACGTCGACTGGATGCGCGGCTTGGCCTGCGTGCTGATGTTCCAGACCCACTGCTACGATTCCTGGCTGTCCGCAGAGGCCCGTAAGACGACGTTCTTCATGTATTCCCAACTGGGCGGAACGTTGCCTGCCCCGCTGTTTCTGTTTCTAGCAGGCGTCTCCTTCGCGCTGGTGACCGACAAGTTGGTCCGGAAGAGCGTCGCACCGGGGCAAATCGCGAGGACAACCATCCGTCGCGGCGCGGAGATCTTCGCGCTCGGACTGTTGTTCCGCTTGCAGGAATACGTCGTTGCCTGGGGATGGTCGCCGTGGACCGATCTGTTCCGAGTGGACATCCTGAATACCATCGGCGTCTCCATGATGCTGATGGGAGTCATGTGCTGGGTTGTTCTGGCGGGCGCAGCGCCGGGAGAACACCGGGCTCGGCTGGAGACGTGCGCTTGGGCAGTGGCGATGGGCATTTCGCTCGTTGCCCCGCTGCTCTGGACCACATGGCGGCCGAACTGGCTGCCCTGGCCGCTGCAGTCGTACGTGAACGGCGTACACAACCTGGGCGAGCCGCAGTCGTGGCTCTTTCCGATTTTTCCGTGGACGGCCTTTGCATTTGTGGGACTGGCGGTCGGATTTCTGTTACAGGAAGACTGGTCACGACGCCACGAAACGGCCGTCTTCCTGTCGGCGGGGTTGGGAGGAGTGGCGCTGATCGAAGTTGGACGCTGGCTTGACGCACAACCCCGGCAACTCTACGCAGTTTACGATTTCTGGCACACCAGCCCGAATTTCTTTTTGATTCGGGTGGGACTGTTACTGGTCATTCTGTCGGCGAGCTATGCCTGGTGCCGGTGGGGCGCGGCGCAACTGAGATTCAGTCCCATGATCCAGCTGGGACAGACGTCGTTGCTGGTGTATTGGGTGCACATTGAATTCGTGTACGGGCGATTGTCGATCCTGCCCAAGCGGGCAGAAAACATCCGCGGGGCGACACTCGGATTGGGCGTAATCTTCCTGATGATGGTAGCGCTCTCGATCGCCCGAACCAAGCTCAAGGGACACGGGGTGATGACGTGGGCATGGCTACAGCGCAGAGCCGGGTTCGCAGCCATTTCTCAGACGTATTAGAGGGCGCCGGTTTCAAGCCCGCATTTCCGCCCACTCGTCTTCCTGTGCGTAGGGTCCAAAAACATACGTGAGCAGCACGCATGTGAGCAATCAGCAAAAAATACAGAACTATTACACAGAGTAGTGGCGGGAAGATAACTGGACAATCACGCTGCCGACGAGCCTCATGCCAATTCCCCACAGCTGCCGGGCCGTGGCTTCGTCGCTGCCGTACCCGAACAGGTAGAAGGTTACATAAAGGCCTTCGCGGACAGCTTCTCCTTCGCGGAACAAGCACCGGCGCACCAGGAATTCCGCGGACGCTGGGATTTCGGGAACGCGCTTAAGCAGGCCCGTCATCTTCTTCAAGAGCTTTTCATGATCTTCGAACGAGTAGCGGGCGCGAGGATCGGTGAGAATAAAGTCGACATAGGAACCGAATTTCCAGGGCGCGCCGAAGATTTCTTCCTCGGGATGAATTTCGGTCGTTGCCCATGCGTCGCACTTGGCGGTCTCTAGCGGGCTCACCGGGGAGTTGGTGGCCGCAAGGAATTCTTTGAGTTCGGGAAAGCGCCTCGCTTCTTCAACAAGGACGAGCGCTTCCGGTTGACGTTTCAGGTCGTAATAGCGGGGGCCGCCGTCGGGCGCTGCCCAGGGGAACTCGAGGGTGTCATCGTCAGCGCCGAGTTCGACCGCAAAGTCGACTTGCATGAACGAGCCTGCGGCAAGGGACTGGGGGATTTGCACCGAGCTGTGCAGCCCCCGGTCCCCGCTTGCCAACTACTTCGCCGGCGCCGTCTGGGGCGCGGCTTGGGGAGCCGGCGTCCCGAAATTCACCTTGGGCACTTCGCGCGAACCTTCCGCCGCCTTGAAGTACGCGTCGTTCGGTTTGAAGCCTGCCCATCCGGCAAAGACGCTGTTGGGGAATTGCTGGACGTAGGTGTTGTAGTCCTGCAACGTGTCGTTGTAGCGCTTGCGTTCGACCGAGATGCGGTTCTCCGTGCCCGCGAGCTCATCCTGCAGGCGGAGAAAGTTCTCGTTCGACTTCAGCTCAGGATAGTTCTCGACAATCACAAGCAAACGGCCGATCGCGCCATCGAGCTGATTGTTGGCGGCGATCTTGTCAGAGGGTGAACCGGCCGACAGCAGCGCGGAGCGCGCCTTGGCAATATCGCCGAAGACAGTCTGCTCCTGCTTCGCAATGCCCTTCACCGTCTCCACCAGGTTGGGAATCAGGTCGGCGCGTCGTTGCAGGGCGATGTCGACCTGCGACCAGGCGGCCTTCACCGCCTCGTTCTTGGTAACGAGCGTGTTGCGCACGCCGACGTACTGTCCGAAGACGGCCAGCGCGATCAACACCAGAATGATCACCACAATTAAACCCTTACCCATATCGCTCTCCTCCACACAAAATCTAGGAAACGACCGTGAACCGCGGGCCACGCCGAAGCACTCTATCGAACTAGCATTCTATCGGTCCAGCATTCTATCGACGGCGCCCGTCACCTGCTCCACCGCGGCCAGGTAGCGCGCCGCGACCTCCTGAACCCGGAACTGCTTGCGATCGGCGCGATGTTCGCGGATATCGAGCAAGTGCTCAAACGCACTGGCGTCGAAACCGAGGCTTGCCGCCAGCGCCTTCACCGACTCAGTTTTGGTGGCCGGGACCGGCTGCCCCTGCGCGATAAGCGCGTGGCGAAACAAGGTCGTAAACGCGGACAACGAACGCAGCATCAAATCCCAGGCGCGCTTTTCGTCGCTCGCGGCTAACAGCAAACGCTGCCGGAGCAGGATAAGTTTCTCGCGCAATTCGTATTCCAGCTGCACCCGGTGAAGCTGCATCGGGATCTCAAGCGGCGCGATCAGGTCGGGTCCAAACAAAACTCGATGTTTTTCGCGCATGTCCATCCACTCGATCGCGAACACATCCGCCGAGCGCTCAAGTTCGCCGCTCGCGATCAGCAATGGTGCGTGACGTCCCTGCTTGGTCCACCATTGCACAACCGGGGCCAGCCGAAGCAGCTGGGGCAAAGATGTGTCCTGCAAGACGCACAGCAGGTTGAGGTTCGAGAGCTCCGGATCATAGCCGCCGGAAACAGCCGAGCCATACAGGATGACGCTCACGAGGTTCGCTCCTGCGGCTTGCTGCAGGCGGGTGACAAATTCACTGATCTGCTTGTCGGGAATCGTGTTTTCAGCAGCCATAACGTTCCTCAATCCCTCTGTTCTACCAGCTTCCGCCGGCGCCGCCGCCTCCGGTGCTGCCACCACCGAAGCCGCCAAAACCTCCACCGCCGCCGCCCCCAAAGCCTCCGCCGCCCCAGCCGCCACCGCCCCGATTGCCACCGCCGAAGCCTCCGAAGAGAATCATGTAGAAGAGCAGGCGGCGCAGGGGCGGTACCACCAGCACAATGATGATGATCGCGATGAGTGCAACGACCTTGCCCGTGGACAGCCCAGCATCGCGAGGCGGCGCGTCGGGCATGATGCGACGCGGCTGCGCCGTGGTGATCTGCACTCCCGCGTCCTCGGCGATCACATCAATCACGCGTGAGGCCAACAGACTTACGGCGCCGTCGTAATCCCCGCGCTTTAAGTAGGGCACGGCTTCCCGCCCAAAGCCACCGACTTTGCCGTCGGGAAGGATCGGCTCCAATCCGTAACCGACGGTCGTCCAGTACTTGCGATCCTGCGCCGCAACCAGAATCAGGACTCCTCGGTCTTTGCCCTTCTGGCCGATGCCCCACTTCTGATAGAGGTCCACCGAATACTGGACTATGTCTTCTCCGTCGGTGGACTTGATGGTCACCACCACGACCGCAGCCTGTGCCTTGTCGAGTACTTGGCGGCACATCTGTTTGAGCTGGTCGGTCGTGGCAGGACTCAGGACGGCAGCGAAGTCGTTGACGCAGTCGGAGGGCTTTAGCGAAGAGACAGGCTCAGCAGACGCGACCGTGGCGCATGCGAACACCGCCAGAATGCCAGCCAGAAATTGCAGGCGCAGCCGCATCGCGGAGATTGTACAGGAGGGAGACTGTCCCGAGTTGCGAGTCCTGAGTAACGATTCGCGATTCACGAATTGTGAGTGCCGGGTTTGCCCAGGTTTTCCCGACCACCGCCGACCAGCGACCGACGAGTTCCTAGCAACCCCGCAGGAACTCGACGATCTGTTGTTCCGCCCAGCGGCCGTCGTAGCCGTTGGGGTGGGCGAGAAAGGAACAGTGACCGCCGTCCGAACTCTCGATGAACGTCAGGTTCGAATTGGCAGCGATTTTGCGCCGGGTCTCGGGTATCAGATGAACAAACGGGTCCGTCGCCGCGTGCAGAATGAGGCCAGGCACCGCAACTCGATCCACGACATTCGACGCGGCCGCGCGCGCATAGTAGTCCACCGCACCCTCGAAGCCACAATAGTAGGCAGTGACTTTGTCATCGAAGTCGCGCAGGCTCTTGACTCCTCGCAAACGGTTTACATCGAAGTGCTGCGGGAAAAGCTTCACCTTGGCGCGAAAGCGATGCCGCAGTTTGACCATGAAATACTCTTCGTAAATTCGGTTGCCCGGCAGGTGGAGCGCGTCGGCAGACGCGGCCAAATCCATCGCCGGACACACGGCGGCTACTGCCCGAAACTCCGTGGGCGCTTCCCTGCCCCATTCTCCCGCCGTCTTCAACACCAGGTTTCCGCCCATGGAGAATCCCACCAGAGCAAAGCGCGTGATTTTCTCCCGCTCGACCAGGTTGCGCGCGACCGCAGCAATGTCCCCCGACAGGCTCGAGTTATAGAGTGTGGGAGCGAGGTGATCGGTGCCGCCGCAGTTCCGCTGGTTGACGCGCACCACGTTCATGCCTGCGGCCAGACCTTTCTGCGCGACCCCGACCACGTACCCGGAATCGCTGGAGCCTTCGAGGCCATGCACGACGATCAGTGTCAACACGTTGCGCCGCTCCGGCTGCCAGTGGCAATGGCAGAGGATCCTCACGCCGGGCGCAACTTCGACGTAGCGCTCTTCCGGGGTCGGCAGGTGAATGTTGCGGACGAAGAAGAATCCGGCCAGGGTCTGCCGGTGCCCTCCGCGCAGAAAACGGCGCGGTTCAAACGCAGGCGGCTGAAATTGGGTTTGCGTAGGGGCCACACTCTGATTTTAAATAGGGACGGCGGTTTCTGCCGCGGCATCTCACGGGACCGGACTTATGCCGATTTTCGAATACATCTGCAAGGATTGCGACCACTCGTTCGAAGCCCTGGTGTATGGCCGGCAGAAGGCCGAGTGTCCGAAGTGCCACAGCCAGCAACTCGCACCGCAACTCTCGACGTTTGCCGTGTCCAGCAAGGGCTCTGCTTCGAGCCCGCCCTCGGCCGGAGCCTGCGGATCGTGTGGTGATCCCCGCGGGCCGGGCGCTTGCTCCATGCGCAATCTGAACTGATTCCGTTCCCGTCTGAGCGCGAGACTCACAGAAATTCCGTTCTCGACTCGGTTGTAGAATAATGCCCGCTCGCGAGCGCGGCAGGGATCAGCTCTTCTACTCACCTGCGAACCTGCGAGACTGGCTCAGGCCAGCGGCGGCCCCTTCACGATCCGATCACTGAATCAGAACGAATTTCTGCGCAAGGAGAACCCGTCATGCACGTGAATCGACGCGTCGCGCTGCTGGGCCTTCTGACCCTGGCGGCGCTACTGCCAACCCGCCTTTCAGTACAGCCCAACTACGGACAGCCCCCGCAGCGGCCGGGATCCGCCATTCGGTGCGAATCGAGGAATAATGGCCGCAATTATTGCGCCGCCGACACGCGCGGCGGAGTCACCCTGGTGCGTCAAGTAAGCCAGGCAGAGTGCGTCCAGGGCCGCACATGGGGTTTCGACGCCCGAGGCCTCTGGGTAGATCGGGGATGCCGGGCGGATTTTCAGGTGAACCCGTACAACGGCACGCCGAACTGGGGGAATCCGGGACCCGGGCACCGTCCCCCGAGGCCCGGCGGTCCGAATGGGGGCAGCAGGGGAGCTTGCTTCTACAAAGAAGCTGGCTTTGGCGGAGAGTACTTCTGCATGCGCCGGGGCGAGAGCTACGACAACCTTCCCCCGGGTTACAACGACAGGATTTCGGCCATCCGTGTTTTCGGAGGCGCCGAGGTTACTTTCTACAACGATTCCAACTACGGCGGCCGCCGCGCCAGCACGCGCCGCGACGTTGCCAATCTCAAGAACTGGCGCACTGCCGATGACCCGACCCGCACCTGGAACGATCGGATTTCCTCAATCCAGGTACGCTAAACCGGGTTGCGGGGGAACGATTCTAGAGTGCTGCGAACAGGGGCTGCTGCCTTGCAGCCTTCGTTTTCTGATCCCGTGACTTTGGAGACCGGCCGTTCGGTAACCGGTGTTACTTTGCGGAATCCGCAAAGCTGAGTATCCTCGCTGCAGTCTTGTGCCGCTGGTTGGGGGAGGGCGCTCTTGGATCGCGAACGCGAAATGCTGGTCGACACATCTTTGCCGGTACGCATCTGGGGAGTCGACAGCTACTGCCAACCCTTCATGCAGGTGGCGAGCGTGCGCAACATCGGCAGCCTGGGGGCGGTGGTGAAGAACGTCCGATCGCAGGTGAAACCCGGCGAGATCCTCGACGTGCAGTATGACGGCAACAAAGCGCAGTTCCGTGTGATCTGGGCCGGCAAGCCGGGTACGATTGAAGCGGGCGAACTTGGCCTGGAGAGGCTCCCGGAAGAACCCTACATCTGGGACGTCGATCCGGTGCGCTGCGCCCTGGTGGGAAACGGTTAAAAAAAAGGAGCGGCTTTCGCCGCCCCGCTTGCTTCCACTGAGAACTAAGAACCAGGAACCGAGAACTGCTCTCTAGGTTCCTTCCGACCAGCCTGCCAGATACTCTTCTTGCTCCGGCGTCAAACGGTCGATCTTGATTCCCATCGACTCGAGCTTCAGCTTCGCAACCCGTTTATCGAGATCGACCGGCACGGTGTAGACCGTCTTTTCCAGCTTGTCGTGATTCTTCACCATGTACTCAACCGAAAGGGCCTGGTCGGCGAAGCTCATATCCATCACCGACGGCGGGTGACCTTCGGCAGCAGCCAGGTTGATCAAGCGGCCCTCACCCAGCAAGTTGATCTTGCGCCCGTCCTTCATCGAGTACTCTTCGACAAAGTTGCGGGTGGTGCGCTTGGACGACGCCATCTTCTCCAGCGTGGGGATGTCGATTTCCACGTTGAAGTGCCCCGAGTTCGAAATGATGGCGCCGTTCTTCATCACTTCGAAGTGCTCTTTGGTGAGCACATTCTTGTTACCCGTGACCGTGCAGAAGACGTCGCCGATCTTCGCAGCCTCGGTCATCGACATCACCCGGAAGCCGTCCATCACCGCCTCGAGCGCTTTGGTCGGATCGATCTCGGTGACGATGACTTCAGCGCCTGTCCCGCGTGCGCGACTGGCGAGCCCGCGACCGCACCAGCCGTAGCCGGCGACCACGAACCTTGAGCCCGCCAGCAGGAAGTTGGTGGCGCGGACTATCCCATCGATGGTCGACTGACCCGTGCCGTAACGGTTGTCAAAAAGATGTTTGGTGTCGGCATCATTAACGGCAACGATCGGGTACCGCAGCACGCCTTCCTTCGACATGGCCCGCAGACGAATCACGCCGGTGGTGGTTTCTTCGGTCCCACCGATCACGCCTTCGAGGACATCGGTGCGCTTCGTATGCAGCACGCTGACCAGATCGGCCCCGTCGTCCATGGTGATCTGCGGCCGGTGGTCGATGGCCGCAATGATGTGCTGGTAGTAAGTCTCGTTGTCCTCGCCTTTGATGGCAAAAACCGGAATGTTGTAATCGCGCACCAGGCTCGCAGCCACGTCATCCTGGGTCGAGAGCGGATTCGACGCGCACAGAACCATGTCGGCGCCGCCATCTCGCAGGCATACCGCGAGGTTCGCCGTCTCGGCCGTCACGTGCAGGCAAGCGGAAATACGCACACCCTTGAGCGGCTGGTTCTTGATGAATTCCTTGCGGATGATCTGCAGCACGTTCATCGACTGGTTGGCCCATTCGATGCGCTTCTTACCCAGCTCTGCCAGATCAAGATTCTTGACGTCGCAGCTGACTTGCGTCGGTGTCGTCGACATACTTCTCCTGTTAAGCGTTACGGCCAGATTTGGCCTGCTGATTCAAAGGCTTGAAAACCAGAATACACGAATCTTGCGGACCGATTTCCAGACTTGCACGGCCCGGAGGTTACCAGGGGACGCCGCCAAACGTCCTCTTGTCTCGTCTCAGAATTTACCGTCGCGCGGTTTGCAAAGCCGGCTCGCGTAAGCCGGCGTCGGAGGCCAGCTTGGCAGCCTTGTCTGTCGCTTCCCAAGTGAAGTCCTTGTCGTTACGGCCGAAGTGCCCGTACGCCGCGGTCTTCCGGTAAATGGGACGTCGCAGGTCAAGCGACTCGATAATGCCCTTGGGCGTCAACTGGAAGTTGGCCCGCACCAGGTCCGGAATAGTCTCGGGATCGACCTTGGCCGTGCCAAACGTCTCCACCAGCACGCTCACCGGTTCGGCGACGCCGATGGCATAGGCTAACTGCAGTTCGCACTTGTCCGCCAGGCCAGCGGCCACGATGTTCTTCGCGATATAGCGCGCAACGTAGGCCGCAGACCGATCAACCTTGGTCGGATCCTTGCCGCTGAACGCCCCGCCGCCGTGACGGCCCATTCCGCCGTAGGTATCGACGATGATCTTGCGTCCGGTCAGTCCGGTATCGCCCATCGGCCCGCCAATCACAAAGCGGCCGGTCGGATTGATGTGGTACTTGGTGTCGGCGTCGAGCAGTTTCGCCGGGATAACGCCCTGGATCACGTACTTCAGGATCTCGGCCCGTAGCTGGTCGTTGCCGACAGTCTCGGCATGCTGCGTCGAGATGACGACAGCATCCACACGAAACGGCTTCCCGCTCGCATCGTATTCCACCGTGACTTGGGATTTTCCGTCGGGGCGAAGATAGGGGCAGAGGCCGTTCTTCCTTACTTCTGTCAGCCGCTGGGTCAGCTTGTGGGCCAGGGCAATCGGGGTGGGCATCAGTTCGGGATTCTCGTTTACTGCAAAGCCAAACATCATGCCCTGGTCGCCGGCCCCGCCCGTGTCGACACCCATCGCGATGTCGCCAGACTGCTTGTTGATGCTGGAGATCACTGCGCAGGTATTGCAGTCGAATCCATAGAGCGCGTTGTCGTAGCCAATAGACTGGACGACGCCGCGCACCAGCGTCTGGAAGTCTACGTACGCTTTGGTTGTAATTTCCCCCGCGATGACGACCAACCCGGTGGCGGTCAAAGTTTCGCAGGCGACGCGGCTGGTACGGTCTTCGGTCAGGCAGGCGTCGAGAATGGCGTCGGAAATCTGGTCGGCGATCTTATCCGGGTGGCCTTCGGTCACCGATTCCGAGGTAAACAAATAACGATTTTTGGACGGCAAAGTTGTTTCTCCTTGCAACTATTTAGGACGTTCTATGGCGGGAAAACGAGAGCACCGAGGCCATCTTTTCGCGCATGTTCGCGTATTTCGGAGTCTCTAAAAAGTATCAGAGAAGAATAGGGGGACGCAACGATTTTGGATCGAGTTGGAGTAGGCAGACCTTAGCGGTGGAGCACAAGGGGCAAACGGCAGATCGCGAGGGTTAAACGGCGGTCAGCGGCATGTTGCCGGTGCCGGCGTCGGTTCGTATCAGGGCGCGTTCTCAGACGCGCCGCAACAGCACGAGAGTTGAACCGGCTTTAGCCACGGCCCCCGGGCGTCTCTCGGACCAGCACGCACGGGAAGCGCACGAGATCACTCGTGCCACCAAGAGTCGGAAAATATGTCGCGCTTTAGCGCCTGCGGTCAGCTTGCGAGTTTTTCAGGAGACTTTCAGCCAGGACGCCGGGTGCGCACGCGAGGTCAGTGGTCAGTCGCCAACGCCTTCGGCGGCTGCAGCCCGTCGGAACGAAAGGTAAGCGTTCTCACCACGCCGTAGTCCCCCTGCGACGGCAGCCTCTTCCCGTTGAAGAAGAAATCCAGCGCGCCCACATTACCGGCCTTGACGACCACTTCGCTCCTGGCCTGGATCCGTTTCTCGTAGGGAACAGCCAGCATTGCTTCCACCGCGGGCTGGCCATCGACAACGATGGAAACCCAGCACTCCTCCGACTCTTCATTGGCTTTCAGCGCCACAGTGAAAGTTCCGGTGGCTCCACTGGAAGCTGGAGCGAGAGCCGCCGCCTGCTGTACGGTTTGGGCGGCTGAAGGCGAGTTGGCACCAGGTGGCTGCATCGCTCGAACCGGGACGGAGTTGGGACTGACCATGGTGTTCGTCTGGAACTTCTGCGAACCCACTTCCAGGCTGGCCGGATTTCCTCCCGGAGATCCCGGCGCAGTCGTGTCCCCCATCGGAGCCGGTTCCGGAGCCCGGTTTCGATCCACCCGCTGCTCGCGGTGGTAGTAGCTCCAACTGGCAAACGCGAGGGCGATCAGCAGAAGCAGGATGGCAAGTAGTCCCCACGGGATGTTGGCGGCTGAATCCCGCTGGCGAGCTTCGCGCACCACGTAAATATGCGCTTCCTGGGCCGCCCCCGACGCGCTCTCGGGTGCCTGGGAAGACTCCGGTTCTGCGCCCAGAGTCTTGTTTTGGTTCTCGCCCACCGTCGACATGTAATCGGCCACAGCCTGATCTTCGTCGATGCCGACGTGGCGAGCGTAAGCGCGCACGAAACCTTTGTTGAAGATGCCCCCCGGAAGCTGATCGAATTTCTCTTCTTCCAGGGCGCGCAGCAGACGGGTGCCAATCTTCGTGTTGAGCGAGATGTCATCGAGCGTGATCCCGCGCTGCTCTCGCTCTTTTCTCAGACGATCGCCGAACGATCCCATCCGACGCCTTTCTCCGTCCCGCCAGCCTACCGCAGCATACTAAACAAATGTCAGCCGCGCGAGAGGTGAGTTGCCGGAACTACGGTGTGCGGAATCCATCCCCTGCAGGCTCGAACTGGCCCCACCCCTTACGGCGTCACCGCCCCAAGCCCCTCAAGACACGTGGCTTTGGGGGTACTTGTTACTTAAGATCGTTGCCCCCTCTTCTGAGCGCCGCATATAATTTGACCACTTCCTTCCGCGAAAATGACGAGGGAATCTGTACATGCCTGAGGCCACCGGAGCCGACCGTAAGCGGCAGAGTCAAGAACTCAATATTTTCCACGATGTGGCCAAGGCCCTGACGTCGTCGCTGGACGTCGATTCCATCCTGCAAACCATCATGGAAAAAATGGCGGAATATTTCCGCCCCGACACCTGGTCACTGCTGATGGTCGACGAGGAACACAACGAGCTCTATTTCGCGATTGCCGTGGGCGATGCGGCGGAAGCCCTCAAAGACGTCCGCCTGAAGGTGGGCGAGGGCATTGCCGGCTGGGTGGCCAAGAACGGCGAGCAGTTGATCGTCCCCGACGTCTACACTGACCCCCGTTTCGCCAAGCGCATCGACGAAGTCACCCAGTGGGAAACGCGCTCCATCATCTGCGTGCCTTTGAATTCCAAGCACCGCGTATTGGGCGTGATTCAACTGGTCAACGTCGACATGAAGGGCTTCGGCGACCAGGAGATCTTCTTCCTGCAGGCGTTGTGCGATTACGCCGCGATCGCCATCGAGAACTCCCGCGCCGTCGAAAAAATTCAGGAACTCACCATCACCGACGACTGCACGGGACTCTACAACGCTCGTCATCTTTATAAGACGCTCGAAACCGAGGTCTACCGCTCCTCCCGTTTCGGCTACGAATTCAGCGTGCTGTTCATCGACCTCGACCACTTCAAGCAGGTCAACGACACCCACGGGCATCTGATCGGAAGCAAGTTACTGGCGGAGATTGGATACCTGATCAAAGCCCAGTTGCGCTTGATCGACTACGCCTTCCGCTACGGCGGCGATGAGTTCGTCGTCCTGCTCCCGCAAACGGGGAAAGACCAGGCCCTGCACGTCGCCAAGCGCCTGCGCGACGCCTTGCGGGTCAGCATGTTCTGTAAAGAAGAAGGCCTGAACTTGAACGTGCGCGCCTCAATCGGACTCGCTACCTATCCCCACGACGCCAAGTCTCCGCACGACGTGATCCGCCAAGCCGACGAAATGATGTACCTGGTGAAAAACACGACCCGCGACAACATCGGCATCGCCCAGCGCGGAGTCATGAAGTAGCAGGTGTTATAGGAGTCGGGCACCAGGGGTTGGGTGTCAGGTGGCAGGGGTTAGGTGCTGGGTATTAGGGTTGGGGCGGTTCACAACTTCTCAAGTTTGTCATCCTCAGCGAAGTGAGGCGACAGCCGAACGGAGTCGAAGGACCCCATGCATGTTGGCGGCACCACCGGCCCAGCGGTCTTCTCTGCCAAACAGCTACGGGCGCCAGAACCTGCCGCTCGATTGCCTCACGCCCGCGTTCCCGTTCACTTCTGCTTGCTTCGCTTTTGCAGCTCGACTTCCTTGTCGATGTCTCGCTGCGCCGCCGACGGATCCGGCTTGAATGCCACGCTATTAGCCGGGGCGTTCGGATTTACCCCGAAGTCCCATACGTAAAGATTCATCCCTTCTTTGCCTAACATCTCCACTACCGCGTACTCTCCGACCGGCAGGTCTTCCGTGGGCGTGAGTTTCACCCATCCCCCCGTCATAGGCTGAGACGTGGTGGGCACCAACTTCGCGTCCTGGCTGATCTTGCCATACACTGCCACTTTGATATCGCCGACCACGCGCTTCTCACCCTTGGTCTCAAGGCGAGCAATCCGGAAGCGCTCAGTCAGGGGCAGAGGCTCATTCTCCTTTTCTTTTTCACTGACGGCGGGAGCCGCAGCCGGCGTTTCGCCCTCCTCATTCCGATCCAGATTGACGTAGAGCGCAGGCACCGCCACGTGCGACTGCACCGGGGCATGCTTGCCCGGCACTTCGACCGTCTGATGTGCGCTCGCGATCGGATTCACCGCCGCACGCAGGATGTTGCCCTTCATATTCTTGTTGATCGATCCGCCCCGCTGGTCGATCGGGATCAGTTCCGGCTTATTTTCGTAGGTGTCGAGCAGAAACACGCCGCCTTCTTCGGGAAGCTGCAACCCCGGCAGCACGTGCGGGGACCGCGCCTCCTCCGCCTGACGATCCGCTTCTAGTTGTTTGTCGAGTTCCACGGCCTCGGGCGTCGAGGCGCCGGCCGCCCGGTCTTTTTCGTATTTCTCGGTGGCGGACCAGTCCACCATCGACTTGGGCAGTTCCTCCCACTCTCCGCGCTCGGCGCTCAGGTAGCGCAC
>Ga0210408_10001517_pt1 | contig 24229 bp, 21 predicted proteins | sample IncBWH4MmetaG_FD_155471 | JGI IMG/M metagenome (GOLD analysis project Ga0210408, IMG submission 155471) | Forest soil microbial communities from Barre Woods Harvard Forest LTER site, Petersham, Massachusetts, United States - Inc-BW-H-4-M | ecosystem: Environmental > Terrestrial > Soil >...
GGTCCTATATCGAGATCAAGTGCGCGCCGAGCCGACCGCAATTTTCAAAGCCTTGGGGGATCCGACCCGTCGTGCACTTTTCGAGCGATTGAGCCGTGAAGGCGAACTGACTGTCCACGCTCTGACGGTCCCTTCCGGCGTTTCGCAACCTGCCGTGTCGAAACATCTGAACGGTCTGAAACTCGCGGGCCTCGTGCGTGACCGTCGCGACGGACGCGAAACCTATTACCGCGCGATGCCGGAAGGATTGACGCCGTTATTCGATTGGCTCGGATTCTTTGCGGCCTTCTGGCAAAACCGGTTCGACCACCTCGAAGATCTACTCAAAAGGATGGACCAGTGAACGAAACGTCGACCGAAACGCTCTCCGTCGTTGTCGAACGGGAGGTGCCTTTTCCGCCGGAAAAGATCTGGCGCGCGCTCACGCAGCCACAGCTGATCGAGGAGTGGTTGATGAAGAACGACTTCAAGCCTGTCGTCGACCACCGTTTCAATCTTCGCGCAGACTGGGGCGCTGTCGACGGTCAGGTCCTGGCCGTCGAGCCGAACAAAACGCTGTCTTACACGTGGGCGGCCTATGGTCTCGCGAGTGTCGTCACCTGGACTCTCACCCCGACGAGCAAGGGGACCCACCTGCGCATGGAGCAGTCGGGCTTCCGGCCGGATCAGAAGCAGGCCTACCACGGCGCCAAGGGCGGCTGGCAGCAGTTCTTTGCGGCCCTGGAGCAGCTGCTGGCGCGGATAGATTGAGGTCGGCGTATCCGGAACTTTCAGGGTGAGAACATGAAAAAGTCGGGCGCGAGCCAAAGCCAGCCGGCATCGGAGCTCATCTCGAAAAGAATCGCAGAACTCGGGGACTGGCGCGGGGAAACCCTCGGCAGAATGCGCAAGCTCATCCAGGAAGCAGACCCGCACGTCGTCGAGGAGTGGAAGTGGATGGGCACTCCGATCTGGTCGCACGACGGCATCATCTGCACGGGGGAATCCTACAAGAGTGTCGTGAAGCTGACCTTCGCCAAGGGCGCGTCTCTGAAGGATCCGGCCCGCCTGTTCAACTCGAGTCTGGACGGAAACGCACGCCGCGCGATCGACATCCACCAAGGGGAAGAAGTTGACGAGTCCGCCTTCAAGGCGCTGGTTCGCCAGGCGGTCGCCCTGAACCGTTCTGGCAAGTCGAAACCTTCGAAGAAAGCGTAACCGGGTCCCGCGAGCCGTCACGACACCCACGGCAGATCCGGCTGCCTGGCCCTGAGCCGCAGCATCCGCTCGAACCGGGCCGGATCGTGGGGCCTGAGCAGCGCGGCGGGCCGCGGCAGGTGCAGGTCGTACAGCCGCGAGATCCAGAAGCGCAGCGCCGCCGCGCGCAGCGCGGTGCGCCAAACCTTGTGCTCCGCGTCGGTCAGCGGGCGCACCGCGTGGTAGGCCTTCAGCATGGCGAGCGCGCGCGGCCGATCGAACTCGCCACTCACGGGATCGACGCACCAGTCGTTGATGGTGACGGCCAGGTCGAACAGCCAGGCCGTGCAGGCGGCAAAGTAGAAGTCGATCACGCCGCCGATGTGGTCGCCGTCGAACAGCACGTTGTCGCGGAACAGGTCCGCGTGCACGGGCCCGGCCGGCAGCCGCTCGAATTGCGGGCTGCGCACGAAGCTGTCCTGGAACACGACCTCCTCGGCCAGCTCCTGGAACTGGTCGGCCGCAATCAGCGGCTCCAGCTTCGGCAGCGTGCTCTTCCACCAGCCGATGCCGCGCAGGTTCGGCTGGAACGGCGCGAAGTCGCGCCCCTGCTGGTGCAGGTCGGCCAGAAAGTGGCCGACCTGGGCGCACTGCGCGGCGGTCGGAGTCAGCACCGCGCGGCCGGGCAGGCGGGTGACGATCGCCACCGGCTTGCGGCGCGCCTGGCTGATCAGGCTCCCCTCGGCGGTGGCGGCCGGCTCAGGCACGGGCAGCCCGCGCACGGCCAGGTGCTTCATCAGGCCCAGGTAAAAGGGCAGTTGCGCAGCCCCGAGCCGCTCGAACACGGTCAGGACGAACTCGCCCCCGGTGGTCGAGACGAAGAAATTCGTATTCTCGATGCCGGACGGGATGCCCTCGAAGCCCACCAGCTCGCCGATGGAATAGCCGCCGAGCAGCACAACGATTTCATCGCGCGTCAGCGCGGTAAAGACGGCCATGGCGTGGTGCTGGCGAAAGTCCGGACGGGTCAGAAATCGATCCGGAAAAAGCGCGGCACCGACAGCTCGGTATGCGGCTGCAGCGGCGATGTTCCCCGATCCTGATCGTCCAGATGAATCATCGTGTAGTGAAACGTGAACCCCGCCGGGGTCACGATCAGCTCGGATACGCGCCGGCCGACGTGCTTTTGCTCGATCTTCGCATCGCGCTCCGGCCTGGCCGCCTTCGCCGAGGCTTCGGCGGCCGAGGGCGGCGCCGGCTCGGCCCGCGGGGCTGAGGCGGACGTGGCCGGCTGCGCCTCCGCAGGCGCCGCTGCCGGCTCGCCCGCCGAAGCGCCTGGCCCCGCCTGCGCGCTGCCCGCTTCGGCAGGCAGGGGCGGCGGAAGATCGTCGGCGCCATGGCCCGGCGCGCTTGCCAGCATGGCGGCAGCGGCAAGCCAGCACGGCGCCAGTGCCCGCATCGCAGGCACTCCGGCGCGCCAAAGCAGCGAGCAGGTCAGGCCCATGGCGCTATTGTACGTGCCGGCCGCGCAAATGTTGATCCGTGCCGCCGCGAGGCGGCGACGCCTACAGATACAGCAGCTGTTCGCGTTCGGCGGCCGTCTGCAGGAACCCGCGGGCCTCGTAAAAGTCGAAAATGGCGTCCACCACCTGGTCGGCGTTTTCGGCCACCTGCATCAGGTCCATGTCGTGCGCGTCGATCATTCCGTCGGGGATCATCCGCTCGCGCATCCAATCGAGCAGGCCCTTCCAGTAGGCTGCGTCCACCAGCACGATCGGAATCCTGCGGCCGGTGCCGGTCTGGATCAGCGTCAGCGCCTCGCTGAGCTCGTCCAGCGTGCCGAAACCGCCCGGCATCACCACGTAGGCCGCCGCGTACTTGACGAAGGACACCTTGCGTGCGAAGAAGTGTCGAAACCGCAGCGAGATGTTCTGGTACGGGTTGCTGCACTGCTCGTGCGGCAGTTCGATATTCAGGCCCACGCTGGGCGAGCGCCCCCCGAAGGCGCCCTTGTTAGCCGCTTCCATGATGCCCTGCCCGCCGCCGCTGAGCACCGCGAAACCGGCGTCGGACAGCTTGCGGGCGATCTCGATGGTGAGCTGGTAGCGCGGCGAGCTGGCCGGGGTCCTGGCGCTGCCGAAGATCGACACGGCCGGCCGGATCTCGGACAATCGTTCCGAAGCTTCGACGAACTCCGAGATAATCCCCCAAATCTGCCAGGATTCACGGGCCTTGACACTGGTCGCGCGGTCGGGCGTCGCGATCGCGCGCAGGGTGGGAACATTCTTTTGTCGATCGATCATGGTCAGCTCCTGATGCAAACACTCTTGCTGGTGGACGGCTCCGGCTACCTGTACCGGGCATTCCACGCGATGCCCGATCTGCGCACTTCGGCCGGCGTGCCGACCGGAGCGATCCGGGGTTTCATCGGGATGCTGCGCGTGCTGGACGAGCAGTCCCCCGCCGAGTACCGGGCCTGCGTGTTCGACGCAAAAGGTAAGACCTTTCGCGACGACCTGTTCGCAGAATACAAGGCCAATCGCCCTGTCATGCCCGAGGATCTGGCGTCCCAGCTCGGCCCGATCCACGAGGCGGTGCAGGCACTGGGCTGGCCGGTGCTGGAGATCCCGGGCGTGGAAGCTGACGACGTGATCGGCACGCTGGCGCAGCAGGCCCGGCGCGAAGGCATGCGGGTCGTCATTGTCAGCACCGACAAGGACCTGACGCAACTGGTGGACGACCAGATCGAGGTGCTCGACACGATGAGCCGCGACGGCGGCCCGCCGCGGCGCTTCGACCGGGCCGGCGTGGTGGCCCGCTTCGGCGTGCCGCCCGAGCGGATCGTCGATTACCTGACGCTGGTGGGCGACAGCGTCGACAACGTTCCGGGCGTCGAGAAGGTCGGCCCGAAAACCGCGGTGCGCTGGCTGACCGAGTACGGCTCGCTCGATGGGCTGGTGCAGCATGCCGACGCCATCAGCGGTGCGGTCGGCGAGAACCTCAGAAAGGCGATCGGGTGGCTGCCGACCGCGCGCGAGCTGGTGACGGTGCGCACCGACGCCGACCTGTCGACCCAGGTGCCGACGCTGCAGGCGCTGCGGGCACGCCCGCCCGATGCGGAGGCGCTCAGGCGCCTGTTCGAGCGCTTCGAGTTCCGTGCCTGGCTCAGGACGCTGGACCATGGCGGGAACCCGGCCGACTCCGCCAAGGCTGCGGCCGCCAGGGCCGCCATGGCCGCGGCGCAGACGACCCTGCCCTCCGGCTTGTTGGCGAAGGAGGGAGCCTTGGCGAAGGAGGCCGCCCCGGCGCTGCACGCGCCGGCAGTGCGCTACGAAACGGTGCTGACCGAGGCGCAGCTGGACGAGTGGATCGCCCGCATCGAGGCCGCGCCGCTCACCAGCCTGGACACCGAGACCACGGACCTGGATCCGATGGCGGCGCGCCTGGTCGGCATTTCGCTGTCGGTGGCCGAGCACGAGGGCTGCTACATCCCGCTCGCGCACCGCTACCCGGGCGCGCCCGAGCAGCTCGCACTGGAGCATGTGCTGGGCAGGCTGCGCACGTGGCTGCAGTCGCCGCGCCACCTCAAAGTCGGGCAGAACCTGAAGTACGACACGCATCTGCTGGCCAACCACGGCATCGCGCTGGCGGGCATCGAGCACGACACTCTGCTGCAGTCGTACGTGCTGGAGGCGCACCGCAGTCACGACATGGACGCGCTGGCCGAGCGGCACCTGGGACGGCGCACGATCACGTACGAGCAGGTGTGCGGCAAGGGCGCGCGCCAGATCGGGTTCGAGGAGGTCGCGATCGACCGCGCCACCGAGTATTCGGCCGAGGACGCCGAGGTCACGCTGGCGCTGCACCGGGTGCTGTGGCCGCGCGTCGCCGAGAACGCGGGGCTGAAATTCGTCTACCAGTCGATCGAGATCCCGGTGTCGCGCGTGCTCTACACGATGGAGCGCAACGGCGTGCTGGTCGACCCGGTGCGGCTGGCGGCGCAGGGCCGGGAGCTGGGCGAGCGCATCATGGCGCTGGAGCACAAGGCCCACGAGCTCGCCGGCCAGCCGTTCAACCTGGGTTCGCCCAAGCAGATCGGCGAGATCCTGTTCGGCAAGCTGGGGCTGCCGGCCCAGAAGAAGACCGCCAGCGGAGCGGCCAGCACCGACGAGGACGTGCTCGAAAAGCTCGCTGCCGATTACCCGCTGCCCCGGACGCTGCTGGAGCACCGGGCCCTGTCGAAGCTGAAGTCCACCTACGTCGACAAGCTGCCCGCGATGATCCGCGCGGACACCGGCCGCGTGCACACCACCTACGGGCAGGCGATCGCGATCACCGGGCGGCTGGCCTCGTCCGATCCGAACCTGCAGAACATTCCGATCCGCACTCCGGAAGGCCGGCGCATCCGCGAGGCGTTCGTGGCTGCGCCGGGATCGCACATCGTCTCGGCCGACTACTCGCAGATCGAACTGCGCATCATGGCGCACCTGTCGGACGACGCCGGGCTGCTGGAGGCGTTTGCGAGGGGACAGGACGTGCACCGCGCCACCGCCTCGGAGGTGTTCGGGGTGGCGCTGAACGAGGTCACGGCCGACCAGCGGCGCACCGCCAAGGTGATCAACTTCGGGCTGATGTACGGAATGACGGCGTTCGGGCTGGCGGCCAACCTGGGCATCGGCAAGGACGAGGCGCGCGCCTACATCGAGCGCTACTTCACGCGGTACCCGGGCGTGGCGCGCTACATGGATGCCACGCGAGCGCTGGCCAAGCGCCAGGGCTACGTGGAAACGGTGTTCGGGCGCCGGCTGTGGCTGCCCGAGATCAACTCGCCCAACGGACCGCGCCGCCAGGGCGCCGAGCGCGCCGCCATCAACGCTCCGATGCAGGGCACCGCGGCCGACCTGATCAAGCTCGCGATGGTGGCCACGGCCGACTGGCTGCAGCGCGAGTCGATGCACACGCGCCTGATCATGCAGGTGCACGACGAGCTCGTGTTCGAGGTCCCCGATGCGGAGCTCGATGCGATCAAGGCGCGCGCCCCGGACCTGATGTGTCACGTGGCTTCGTTGAAGGTCCCGCTCGCAGTCGATGTCGGCGCCGGTCCCAACTGGGACCAGGCGCACTGACGGCCATCTGCGGTGGCCGAGGCGCTGGAGTGCGACGTTCTGGTCGCCGGTGGCGGCATCAACGGAGCCGCGATCGCGCGCGACGCGGCTGGCCGGGGCCTGGCCGTGATCGTGTGCGAGCAGGCGGACCTGGCCTCGTACACCTCGTCGGCTTCGACCAAGCTGATCCACGGCGGGCTGCGCTACCTGGAGCACGGGCACATCGGCCTGGTGCGCAAGGCGCTGCGGGAGCGGCAGGTGCTGCTGCGCTCGGCGCCGCACCTGGTGCGGCCGTTGCGGCTGGTGCTGGTGCACGACGCCTCGATGCGGCCGGCCTGGATGCTGCGGACCGGGCTGTGGCTGTACGACGCGCTGGCCGGACGGTCGGACCTGCCGCCTTCGCGCCGGATCGATCTGGCCGCTCATCCGGCCGGCCAGGCGCTGCAGCCCGGCTTTCGGACCGGATTCGAGTTCTCCGACGCCTGGACCGACGATGCACGGCTGGTGGCCACGGTCGCGATCGATGCGGCCGAACGGGGAGCGCGCATTTTCACGCGCACGCGCCTCTCGCGGGCGCAACGCAGCGGCGAGGTCTGGCTGGCCGACGCGGTCGGGCCCCACGGCGAGGTGTCGATTCGCGCCCGGGCGCTGGTGAATGCGACCGGCCCGTGGGCCGGGCGTTTTCTGCAGGATGTGTGCGCGGCCGCATCGGGCCGCCGCCTGCGCCTGATCAAGGGCAGCCACCTGGTGGTGCGCCGCCGCTTCGGCCACGCCTTCGCGTACCTGCTGCAGGCGGCCGACCGGCGCATCGCCTTTGCGATCCCGTACGAGGACGATTTCACGCTGATCGGCACCACGGACGTCGAACTGCACGAGCAGCCGGAGACGGCACGGATCGACGAGGCCGAGATCGATTACCTGTGCGGCCTGGCCAACCGTTACCTGAAGCAGCCGGTCGGTCGCGCCGATATTGCGTGGACCTATGCCGGCGTGCGTCCGCTGCTGGACGACGGAGCGGGCCCGTCGGACCTGACGCGCGACTTCGCGCTCGAACTGGACCATCACGGCGCTCCCCTGTTGACGGTGTGGGGCGGCAAGGTGACGACGTTCCGGACCCTGGCCGAGCACGCGGTCGATCAGCTGGCGCCGCGGTTGCGGTGCACGCGCGGCGGCTGGACGCACGAGGCCGTGCTGCCCGGCGGCGACCTGCAAACGAAGCCTGCCGAAGCCGCCCGCGGCGAGGGCAGGCTGGCCGCTTTCGTCCGGGCCCTGAACGGCCAGTACACGTGGATGCCGCCGCACGCGCTGCAACGCATGGCCGGCGCCTATGGAACCCGGGTGCACGCGGTGCTGGGACCGGCCCGTCGCCTGGCGGACCTGGGCGAGCCGGTCGCGGAAGGGCTGTACGAGGCCGAGCTCGACTATCTGGTCGCGCGCGAGTGGGCCACGTGCGCGGAGGACGTGCTGTGGCGCCGCTCCAAGCTCGGACTGCACCTTTCACCCGCGCAGCGTCAGCGCGTGGCCGACTGGTTCGAACGGCGTCTCGTGCGAGTTTGATCGGCACGTTCGATGGCAGGGTTGTCGACGCGACGGTCGAACGAACGGCTGCACTGCCGGGTCCAATGCACGTTCGATTCGGTGGAGATCGAGAGGGTCTTGTTGGCACACGGCTTCCGCCTCGCCGGTCAAAAGGGAAGTCACCGTAAGTACATCGCAGGCGGCCGTATGGTCGTCGTCACTGCAGGCCGCCCGGAGGTGCGGGAAGGGAACGTTCGCCTCCATCCTGCGCCAGTCTGGCCTGACGCGCGCTGACTTCCAATGAGGAGTTGTCAACTGGACCGCGGTGGCGGTTGCGTTGACCCGACGCGTTTGCTCCCACAGAATTCCGCCCTGGGCGCGGCCAGTCGGTGGTTGGGAGGAGGGCGGTCATGAGGCGTTGGGCGGGAATCGTCCTGGCGGTCGCGGTTGCTTCGGCGACGGCGACGGCACAAGGTGACGTGGTGTCCAGCGGACCCAGTGGCTTCGCCGTGCGCGAGGAAGCCGAATATTCGGGTGCGCCAGCTGCGGCCTGGCGGCGTCTGATCCATCCGGCCGACTGGTGGAGCAGCCAGCACACCTACACCGGCGACGCTGCCCACATGAGCTTGTCGGTCGAGCCAGGTGGCTGCTGGTGTGAAACGCTGCCCAACGGCGGATTCGTGCGTCACATGGAAGTCGTGTACGCCGCGCCGGGGGTCGCCCTGAGGCTCGTCGGCGGCCTGGGCCCGCTGCAGGCCATGGGTGCGAGCGGGGCGCTGACATTCAAGCTGAGCGCCGCCGAAGGCGGCAAGACAAAGGTCGTGGCCGAATACACGGTCGCGGGCTACGCCGCCGATGGACTCGCGCAGATCGCAGTGGGGGTCGACCACGTACTGGCCGAGCAGCTGAAGCGCTTCGCGGGCGCACCGTAGAGTCAGGCGCCCCGTCCCGGGTGCTGGGACGGAATTCCTCACAATGCCCGCACGCGTAGTCCTTCGCAGACCGCGCCCGGCGGATCAGCGCGAATTCGTCGCCGCGGTCCGTCGCAGCGCCTCGCTGCACCAACCTTGGGTCTACGCCCCCGGCACGGCGCCTCAATACCGCGCATACCTTGGGCGGCTGAAGGACGCATCGAACTTCGGCTTCCTGGTTCGTCAGCGCGGTAGCGGAGCCCTGGTCGGCGTCATCAATGTCTCCAACATCGTGTTGGGCTCGTTCCGCAGCGCGTATCTGGGTTACTACGCCTTTGCCGGATTCGAAGAGCAGGGTCTGATGCGCGAGGCGCTGCGGGCCACGATCCGGCACGCGTTCGGGACTCTGAAGCTGCACCGTCTGGAGGCCAACATTCAGCCGGGCAACGTGGCGTCCATCGCCCTGGCGCGTTCCTGCGGCTTCTCGAAAGAGGGATATTCGCCCCGGTACCTCAAAATCGGCGGCCGCTGGCGCGACCACGAGCGCTGGGCAATGGTCGCGGCCTAGGAGGCCGAGCGGCGGAAGGTTTTCTCCCTCTCCCGCGCAGCGGGAAAGGGAGCACTACAGCGTCAGCGTCAGGCTCGACAGCAGCGCGCCCGGCACGCGGGTGGACTCGACCGAGCGCTGCCCGTAGGTGCTGCGGCTCTGGATCCATTCGCGCTCGCGCGTGAGCGCCTTGAGCTCGCTGCCCAGCATCCGGTAGATCGAGTCGTCGAAGCGCATCACGTTCAGCGGCGCCACGATGCGGCCGCCTTCGACCCAGAACGTGGCAAAGCGCGTCATCCCGGTGATCCGGCCCGAGGCGCGGTCCGAGTAATTCAGGTACCACAGGTTGCCGACCAGGATCCCTTTGTCCAGCGCCGCCAGCGCTTCGGCCATCGGCAGCGAGCCGCCGTCCAGGTCGGCTGACTGCATCGATTCTTCTTCGTTGGCGCCGTTGGGGGCGATGTCGTACTCCTTGGCCGTGCGCGCCGACACCAGCGCGCCGGCGTGGCGTCCGCCGTCGATCAGCGCAACCCGCGGCGGCCTGGGAAAGCCGCTGTCGTCGAACGACGGGCCCAGGCCTTCGGCCGTGTTTTCGCGCAGCGTGACCATGGGCGACAGCGTCGCCTCGGCGTCGACCAGCTTCTGCAGTGCGCTCTGGCGGGTGCGCTGGCTGCGCGCCGATACGCCGTCCCAGTTCAGCATCCCGATCAGTTCGTCGACCGCAGCCGGCGCCAGAAAGGCGCGATATTGACCCGGCTCGATCGCTCGCGGGCTCGCTGCCAGGAAGCCGAGCTCCTCGCGCGCCGACCGGATGCGCCGGGTCACTTCCTGCGCGCTCCATGTCTCGCTCGCGAAGGTCGACTTCACGGCCTTGTCGCCGCCCAGGTAGACCGACCAGTCCAGCTGAAAACTGTCGACCCGGTGCCAGTTGCGCTGGCCCAGCGAGTTGGCAAAGCCGCGGTAAACGGGCCCGCTGGCGAAGATGCCCACAAGATCGGCTCCGGCCGCCGCCGCGATCACGCAGTCGACCGCCTCTTCGGCCTCGGGCAGGCGGCCGCTGCGCTCCAGGTTCGAGCTCACCACGTCGGTCGCGTACAGCAGCAGCGGATCAGGCGGCACGGTGGCCAGATCCGAGCGCAGGGTCTGGATCGCGTCCGCGATCGCCGCGTGGTCGCCGGTCCGGTCGAAGGCGACCGTCAAGCTCGAATTCAGGCGCCGCCCCTGATCGATCAGCGTCAGGCGCAGCCAGGCCTGCGCCACGCTGCCGGCCTGACGCACGCGCGCCCGGTTGAATCGGACGAAATCGGAGGTCTCGCCGCAGAACGTGGCCAGCAATGTCTCGGTGCCACGCAGCTGGCCGTTCGCGTAGTCGGCGAGCTCGAAGAAGCGCTCCTTCATCTCAGCGCTCGGCTCCGAATACGGCCGCCGCCGAGAACTTGCAGGCGGGACTGGCGTGTCCCACCCGGATCAGCTGATTGGGTTCTCCCTTGCCGCAGAACGGCGAGCCCAGCACCTCGACGGTCGAGGCATCGCCCACCATCGCGAGCGAGCGCCAGAACGTCGCCGAGATGCCCCGGTAGTTCGGATTGCGCACCACCTCGGCCAGTTGGCCCGAGCGGATCCGCTGGCCCCATTCGCACCCGAACTGGAATTTGTTGCGCGAGTCGTCGATCGACCAGGATGCGTTGGTCTGCATCAGGATGCCATCGTCGATCGACGACACCATCTGCTCCAGCGTCGCCGAGCCCGGCTCCAGGTTCAGATTCGACATCCGGTCGATCGGCGGCCGATTCCAGCTGCTGGCGCGCGCGGTGGCCACGAATCCGTCCCAGCCCGCCTGCGCCAGGCGCCGCCGCGACAGCGCGCCTCCCAGCGGCTGCAGCAGGATGCCGTCGCGGATCAAATGGTGCCGCTGAGCCCGGCTGCCTTCGTCGTCGTAGGCGAAGGTGGCGAATTCCTCAGCGAGCGTCGGATCGTAGGTGACGTTCAGAAGCTGCGATCCGTACTGGTAGCTGCCGAACATCTCCGGCGTCACGAAGCTCGTTCCGGCGTAATTGCGCTCATCGCCCAGAATGCGGTCCAGCTCGAGCGGATGGCCGATCGATTCGTGGATCTGCAGCATCATCTGGTCCGGCATCAGCAGCACGTCGAACGTGCCGCTCGGGCAGTTCGGGGCCGACAGCAACTGCAGCGCCTGCTCCGCGGTGCGCCGCCCGGCGCCGCCGAACCCGCTTCGCTGCGCCACCTGTCGGGCCGTGCCCTGCTGGCACAGACCGTTGTAGCGGCCGCCCCAGGACCGCACCTGGGTGAGCTCGCCGTTGCTGGCCACCACGTGCAGCGAGGGAACCGCGTATTCGTGCTGCTGGAAGATCTGGTCTCCTCCGTCGGCCGCCAGCAACTGGCGCGAGCGGATCGTCCACAGGCTCGCCTGCCAATCGACGATCCGATCATCGAGGCGGCATTGTGCCGATTCCTCCCGCAGCAGCTCGATGCGTTCGGCCGGCGTCCAGTCCGGCTCGCTGACCACACCGTTGTGGAAGCGGCCGCCGGGCCGGGACAGACGAGGCGGCGCCTCGGCAAACACGCTGCGCCCGCGACTGCAGCGCGCCCATTGGATGGCCCGCTCGGCGGCCGCCCTCAGACCCGCCTCGCTCAGGTCGCTGGTGGCGGCATACCCGACGCCGTCGCCATCGACCGCCGTCACCATCGCACCCCGGTCGATCGAGCGCGCAACCGGCTCGGGCACATCGCGTCGGACCGACGTTGTCGTCGAGGACTCTTCGACGATCCGGATCGTGCACTGCTCGATCGGCGGCGCGACGCGCCGGAAACGGCGCGCAATCTCTTCCAGATCCGGCGACGTAGTCATCGGGGGCAGGCTCGCACGCGGGCGGGAAGGCCGCGTCGGCGAAAATGATACCGACAGACGGGTCTATATACTGCCCCTTCGCCTTAAGAAAAAGAATTTTGCTGACGCTGCTCTACATCTTTCTTGCAAACACGGTCTCCACGCTGATCTCGATCGGCCTGGCGGCGCTGCTGAGTTTTCGCTTGCTGTCCGGCGTGGTCGAAAAAATGGTGTCGATCGCCGCCGGCGTGCTGCTGGCCACGGCGCTGGTGCAACTGCTGCCGGAGGCGATGGAATCCGGTCTGGCGCCGGGCACGCTGGGCTGGGTGCTGACCGGCGGCATCGTGGGCTTCTTCATTCTCGAGAAGCTCACGCTGCTGCACCACACGCACCATCACGAAGGCGACGTGCATCATCATCCGCACGGGTACGACGCGCACGAAGCCGGTCGCGGCGCCTGGCCGATCCTGATCGGGGACGCATTCCACAATTTCGGTGACGGTGCGGTGATTGCAGCGGCGTTCCTGGTGGATCCGCGTGCGGGCCTGGTGACCGCCAGCGCCGTGTTCGCGCACGAGGTTCCGCACGAGATCGGCGACTTCATGATCCTTTTGAACGCCGGGTTGAGCCGCCGCCGCGCCTTCACCTTCATGCTGATTTCGGGCCTGTCGGCGGTGCTGGGAGGCGTGGCCGGATTCTTTCTGCTCGAGTCGTTCCACGCGCTGCTGCCGTACACGCTGCTGGTGGCGGCCGCCAGCTTCGTGTACATCGCTCTGTCGGACCTGCTGCCCGAGATGATGCGGCGCAAGCCGCTGAGGCAGTCGTTGCCCGAAGTGGCGCTGGTGCTGGCCGGCGTGGCGCTGGCCGGTTTGATCCGCGCGCTGGTCAAGGGCGGGTAGACGGTGCCGCGCTGCCGGCTGCGCGATCGACGGTCAGGCGCCGCCCGGTTCGCTGCCGACTGCAACCGGACGGGCTGGATCCGCGATCCACTGGCTCCACGAGCCCGGGTACAGCGCTGCGCCCGCAAGGCCGGCCCGCTGCATCGCCACCAGGTTGTGGCAGGCGGTGATGCCCGAGCCGCACTGCGAGATCACGTTGGCCACGGCATGCGCGCCGAGCAACTTGGTGAATTCGGAGCGCAACTGGTCGGCCGGTTTGAAGCGCCCGTCCGGCCCCACATTGGCCTGCCAGAAGCGGTTCACGGCGCCGGGGATATGGCCGGCGACCGGGTCGATCGTTTCGTTGTGACCCCCGTATCGATCGGGGGCGCGGGCGTCGATGATCAGCGAGCCCGCAGCGGCGCGGGCGGCCTGAACGGCATCGACATCGACGGCAGGCGCGAGCGAAGGCCCGCGCTCGAAACGGCTCGGCGCGATTCGGGGCTCTGCGGTCTCGAGGGTCAAGCCCGCATCCAGGGCGGCCTGCCATCCGCCGTCGAGCAGCGCGACGTTCTGATGCCCGAGCCAGCGGGCCAGCCACCAAAGCCGCGCCGCCAGGGAGCCCGCGTTGGCGTCATAGGCGACGATCTGCGTGTGCCGTTCGATGCCCCAGCGGCGGAAACACTCGACCAGCCGATCCGGCTCCGGCAGCGGGTGCCGGCCGGACCCCGGGGTCTTTGCACCGGACAAGTCCCGGTCCATGTGCGCAAAGACGGCCCCGGCAATGTGGCCTCTGGCGTACGCCTGCGGGCCTGCCTGCGGCTGTGAAAGATCGTGACGGCAGTCGACCACACGCCAGTCGGCCCTTCCCAAATTCACGCGTAGCGTATCTGCGTCCACCAGCGTATCGAATCGTTCGGATGTGCTCATCGGCTGGGGCTTGTGTGTGTAAACGCAACGCAATGGGTTGCTCGGGCGGGCGGATCGGGGCTATGAACTAAAATACCTTAAAAGGTGCCACGGCACTTGGCGGTGCAGCGCCAGGCGGCATCGGTCTTAAGACGAAATGATTTCACCTCTTCCCACAAATTCGGGCCGGGTCGAGGACCTGACGTTCGAGCAGGCGCTCGATCAGCTCGATCAGCTGGTGCGGCGCATGGAATCGGGTGAACTGGGGCTTGATGAATCGATTGCGGCGTATCGGCGCGGCGCGGAGCTGGCAAGGTTTTGCCAACGTCGGCTGGCCGACGCGGAGCAGCAAATCCAGAAGCTTGACGAAGACGTGTTGAACAACTTCTCACCAGACGAAATGCCGGGCACTGCAACGTGAGCGTCGCTTCCGTTTCGGCGCCTGCGGCCGGCACCCCTCACGTGACCGCGTTGTCCGACTGGATCGCGGCGTGCCAGGGCCGCTTCGAGCAGTTCGTCCAGACCTGCCTCGCCTCCGAGGAGCGCGAGCCGCGCCGGCTGCACGCGGCGATGCGCTACGCGGTTCTGAACGGCGGCAAGCGCGTGCGGCCGCTGCTGGTGTACGCGGCCGGCGAATTCAGCTCGGCGCCGGATGCGGCCCTCGATGCGATCGCCGCTGCGGTCGAACTGGTTCATGCCTACTCGCTGGTGCACGACGACATGCCGTGCATGGACGACGATGTGCTTCGACGCGGCAAGCCCACCGTGCACGTGGCGTTCGACGAAGCCACCGCGATGCTGACGGGCGACGCGCTGCAGGCCGAAGCGTTCGGGATCCTGGCCCGGGCGCCGGTTGCGCCGGAAATCTGCGTGGCGCTGATCCGCGAACTGGCGCAGGCCTCCGGCACCGCGGGGATGTGCGGCGGGCAGGCGATCGACCTGGCGGCGGTCGGCCGCGCGATGAGCGCAGCCGAGCTGGAAACGATGCACCGCATGAAAACCGGGGCGCTGCTGCGCGCCTCGGTCATGATGGGCATCACGGCCGGAGGCGCCACGGCGCGCGAGCGGGCCGCCCTTGAGCGCTATGCGGAAGCGATCGGACTGGCGTTCCAGATCGTGGACGATCTGCTCGACACCGTGGCCACCTCCGCTGAACTGGGCAAGACCGCTGGCAAGGACCTGCGGCAGAGCAAGCCGACTTACGTTTCGGTTCTGGGAGCCGAGGCGGCGCGGCGTTGGGCCGAGCGGCTGCGGACGGAGGCGCACGAGGCGCTGTCCGGACTGGGCCCGCAGGTCCAGGCCGCAACCGCACGGCTGAAGCAGCTGGCGGACCTCATCGTGCAACGCCGGAGCTGATCGTGTACAGCCTGCTGACGACCATCAACGACCCGAGCGAGCTTCGCCAGCTCGATCGCAGCCACCTGAAACAACTGGCCGAGGAGCTTCGCGCGTTCCTGCTCGAATCGGTCTCCAGGACCGGGGGGCACCTGAGCTCCAACCTGGGCACGGTCGAGCTGACGATCGCTCTGCACTACGTGTTCAACACGCCGGAAGACCGCATCGTGTGGGACGTGGGCCACCAGACCTACGCTCACAAGATCCTGACCGGCCGGCGCGAGGCGATGCGAACCCTGCGGCAGGCCAACGGCATTTCCGGCTTTCCGCGCCGCAGCGAGTCCGTCTACGACGCCTTCGGCACGGCCCACTCGTCCACCTCGATATCGGCGGCGCTGGGGATGGCGGTGGCGGCGCGCGACCGCGGCGAGAGCCGCCACTCGATCGCGGTGATCGGCGACGGGGCGATGTCGGCCGGCATGGCCTTCGAGGCGATGAACAACGCCGGCATCGCCGAGAACGTGCGGCTGCTGGTGGTGCTGAACGACAACGACATGTCGATCTCGCCGGCGGTGGGCGCGCTGAACCGTTACCTGGCGCGGCTGATGAGCGGCAAGTTCTACGCGGCCGCCAAGCAGGCCGGCCGCCAGGTGCTCAAGCACGTGCCGCCGATGCTGGAGCTGGCGCGCAAGCTGGAGGAACACGCCAAAGGCATGCTGGTTCCCGGCACCATGTTCGAGGAATTCGGGTTCAACTACATCGGACCGATCGACGGACACGACCTGGACTCGCTGGTGCCGACGCTGCAGAACATCCGCGGCCTGGCCGGAGCCCAGTTCCTGCACGTGGTCACGCGCAAGGGGCAGGGCTACAAGCTGGCCGAGGCCGATCCGGTGCTGTATCACGGCCCCTCGCCATTCGACCCGAAAATGGGGTTGCAGAAAGGCGCGCCGGGCAAGCCCACCTTCACGCAGGTCTTCGGCGACTGGCTGTGCGACATGGCGGCGGCCGACTCGCGCCTGGTCGGCATCACCCCGGCGATGCGCGAGGGCTCCGGCATGGTCCGCTTCGAGCGGCAGTTCCCGGATCGCTACTACGACGTGGGCATCGCCGAGCAGCACGCAGTCACCTTCGCGGCCGGTCTTGCCTGCGAGGGGCGCAAACCGGTGGTCGCCATTTACTCCACCTTCCTGCAGCGCGCCTACGACCAGCTGATCCACGACGTGGCGATCCAGAATCTGCCGGTGGTGTTCGCACTGGACCGGGGCGGGCTCGTCGGTGCCGACGGCGCCACTCACCACGGCGCCTTCGACCTGGCCTACCTGCGCTGCATCCCGAACATGGTGGTGATGGCGCCCAGCGACGAGAACGAGTGCCGCAAGATGCTGTCGACCGCCTTTTTACACGACGGACCGGCGGCCGTGCGCTATCCGCGCGGAGCCGGCGCCGGAGTGGCGGTCGAGCGGGGCCTGGAGGGTTTGCCGATCGGCCGCGGCGAAATCCGGCGCCACTCGCGCGCGCCTCGCGGTGCCCGCATTGCCATTCTCGCGTTCGGACCGGTGCTGTACGCGGCGCTGCGCGCCGCCGAGGCGCTCGATGCGACGGTGGCCAACATGCGGTTCGTCAAGCCCCTGGATTCCGACCTGCTGGCGCAGATCGCCCGGTCGCACGACGCCCTGGTCACGGTAGAGGAGAACACCGTGATGGGCGGAGCCGGCAGCGGCTGTGCTGAAACCCTGTCGAACCTGGCGATCGAGCGGCCGTTCCTGCACCTGGGCTTGCCGGACCGCTTCATCGACCACGGGGACCCGGCGGGGCTCAACGCGGCCGCGGGCCTGGATGCGGCCGGGCTGGAGCAGGCTGTGCGCGACCGTTTCGGCGCGCTGCTGTTCGAAGCGCGGCGCGTGAAATCGATCGCTTGATCCGTTTTCGGTGGGTGGGCTTGCCCTCCGAAGCGCGCACCGCGCGCGTAGGAGGGCTGCTGATACACCTGCGCGCGCGCAGGTGTATCAGCGCCGACGCGGCACGTCGGCCCAGACGTCCTGGTGCCGATTCGGACTCGAAAGGCGGCTGGATGCGTCGTAAATCGACGCCATGGTGCGTGCGGGGCGCTGCGGCGTGAGCCATCGGTGCACCCCGGCCAGCAACATCAGCTCCGACATCGCCTCCGGCGCGATCGGACGTCCCGTGCCGTCGTCGAGCCAGAGCTTTTCGAAATACTGATTCATCTCCGGATAGCCCCACAGCAGCGTGACCGCCTGCACGATCTCCGGATGCTGCGCCTCTAGTACCGACTGCTGATGCGCCGCCTTGTCCGCGCCGCCGCTGACGGCGCGCACGGCCCCGTGCGTCGCCGATGCGCCCTGCGAGGCGCGCGAGGCGGTCATCGGACGGTAGTAAGGTTCGTGGCGCGGTTTCATTTTCAGCGTGAAGGGTAATCCAAACGAATGAGGCTTTGAAGCCGTAAACGTTTGATTGCTCTCTAATATTCCAGATGGGTGTCAGAAACGATTCAATACAGGCATTATACATACCAAATAAGCAGTATAAAGAAAAAAATTTGTTTCGATTCTGTGAAGTGGACCCGATCCGGGAATCATCTGAATGGATGACCGCCTGTACCCGAACGCCTCCCTTAAGGCCTTGAACGCCTTCGGGGTCGAAGCCAGCGCCGCTTATCTGGCCCCGGTTCGGCAGCAATCCGACCTGGAAGCGGTCCTGAGCGACCCGCGGGTGAGCGGGCTGGCGCAGCTGGTGCTCGGCGCCGGCACCAACGTGCTGTTCGTGTCGGATTTTCCCGGGCTGATCGTGCATGTGCAGTTGGCCGGACTGCGGGCGGCCGGCGAAACCGACCAGAGCTGGCTGTTCGAGGTGGGCGCTGGAATGGACTGGCACCACACAGTGCAGCATCTGCTGGGAACCGGGTTTGCCGGCCTGGAGAACCTGGCGCTGATCCCGGGCACGGTCGGCGCCGCGCCGGTCCAGAACATCGGGGCCTACGGACTGGAGCTGGCCGAGCGGCTGCACAGCGTGCAGGCGTGGGATTGCCCGCAGCGGTCGCTGGTGCAGATGAGCGTCGAGGAGTGCGGATTCGGCTACCGCGACAGCGCCTTCAAGCAGCGTTTCAAGGGCAGCCGCATCATCGTTTCGGTAACGCTGGCGCTGCCGAAGCGCTGGCAGCCGGTGCTCGGCTACGCCGAGCTGGAGCGCGAGCTGAAGGCGCGCTCGAGCGGGTTGCCCTCGCCGGCGGATATTTTCGAGGCGGTGTGCGCGATCCGCCGCCGCAAGCTGCCCGATCCCTCGCAGCTGGGCAATGCGGGCAGTTTCTTCAAGAACCCGATCGTGTCGCGCGAGCAGGGCGCCGACCTGCTCAACCGCTTTCCGTCGATGGTGAGCTATGCGCTGGCGGGCGCGCGCTTCAAGCTGGCTGCCGGCTGGCTGATCGAGGCCTGCGGGATGAAGGGCGCCCAGCGCGGCCGCGCTGCGGTGTACGACAAGCAGGCCCTGGTGTTGGTGAACCGGGGCGGGGCGAGCGGCCGCGAAATCCTCGAGCTTGCGCGCGAGGTGCAGCAGCGCGTGGCCGAGAAGTTCGGAGTCCTGCTGGAACCCGAGGCGGTGATCGTCTGAGGGCGGCCGCCGGCCGGTAAGATGCAGGACACGATGAGCCGCATCCTGCTGACCCTTCCCAAAGGCGAGCGCGTCGGCATCGCGTTTTCAGGCGGACTCGATACCTCGGCGGCGCTGGCGTGGATGCGGCACAAGGGCGCCGTCCCGTACGCCTATACGGCTGACCTGGCCCAGCCCGACGAGTCCGACTATCAGGACATCGCGCGTCGGGCCCGCCAGTACGGCGCCGAGATGGCGCGCCTGGTCGACTGCCGCGAGGCGCTGGTGCATGAGGGCCTGGTGGCGTTGCAGTGCGGAGCCTTCCACATCAGCACGGCGGGAAAGACGTACTTCAATACGACGCCGCTGGGTCGCGCGGTGACCGGCACGCTGCTGGTGAAGGCGATGCAGCAGGACGGCGTGTCGATCTGGGGCGACGGCTCCACCTACAAGGGCAACGACATCGAACGCTTCTACCGCTACGGCCTGCTCGCCAACCCGGCGCTGCGCATCTACAAGCCGTGGCTGGATCAGGATTTCGTGCGCGAGCTGGGCGGCCGCAAGGAAATGAGCGAGTGGCTGGCCGCCCACGGCCTGCCGTTCAAGGCGAGCGCCGAGAAGGCCTACTCGACCGACTCCAATATCTGGGGAGCCACTCACGAGGCCAAGCAGCTCGAGTTCCTGAACCAGGGCCTGCGGATCGTGCAGCCGATCATGTCGGTGAAGCACTGGGACGGCGCGGTCCAGATCCGGCCCGAGGAAGTCGCGCTGCGCTTCGAGCAGGGCTTTCCGGTGGCGCTGAACGGCCGCAGCTTCGACGACCGGGTGCAACTGGTGCTGGAGGCCAACCAGATCGGCGGCCGCCACGGCCTGGGCATCTGCGATCAGATCGAAAACCGCATCATCGAGGCCAAGAGCCGGGGCGTGTACGAAGGCCCCGGCATCGCGCTGCTGCACATCGGATATGAGCGGCTGGTTTCGGCCATCCACAACGAGGGCACCATCGACAACTACCGCACGCTGGGGCGCAGGCTGGGCCGGCTGCTGTACGAGGGGCGCTGGTTCGACCCGCAAAGCCTGATGCTGCGCGATACGCTGCAAAAATGGGTCGGGCGCGCGGTCACCGGCGAAGTCATGATCGAGCTGCGGCGCGGCGACGACTACACGATCCTGGACACGCAGGGGCCGAACCTGACGTACCAGCCCGAGCGGCTGTCGATGGAGCGCGTCGAGGCGGAGGCATTTTCGCCGCTGGACCGCGTGGGACAGCTGCAGATGCGCAACCTCGATATCCTGGATTCACGCGAGAAGCTCGAAATTTACGCGCGCACCGGCGTGCTGTCCGCCGGCAGCGCCGCGGGCGGATTGCTGGAGTCGAACGAACCGGAAGAGCCGGCCGAAGGCTGAGGGGGAACGCGGATGGCCGAAGCGTTCAAGTTCCTCGAAGAAATCAAGAAGCGCAACATCGTCCGGGTCGGACTGCTTTATCTCGTCACCTGCTGGCTGATCCTGGAACCCATCCATGTGGTATTCCACATGCTGGAAGTGCCGGTGTGGGCCAACCGGCTGGTGCTGATCCTGATGGCGCTGGGTTTTCCCGCGGTACTGCTGTTCGCATGGGTCTTCGAAATCACCCCTGAAGGACTCAAACCCACCGTGGAGGTCGAGGCGCACAAGTCGATCCGGCCGCTGACGGGCCGCCGCCTGGATCGGGCCATCATGGTCGTGATGGCGCTGGCCATCGTGTACTTCGTCGCGGACAAGTTCTGGCTGTCCGGACGTGCGCCGGCTTCCGCGAGCTCGCCAGCGGCGACCCCGGCAGTCGCGGTGGCACCCGCGTCGTCCCCTGCCGCTGCAGTGGCGACCGTCGAGAAGTCGATCGCGGTTCTGCCGTTCGTCGACATGAGCGAGAAAAAGGACCAGGAGTACTTCTCCGACGGGTTGTCGGAGGAGCTGATCGACCGATTGACGCACGCGGCCGACCTGCGGGTGATTTCACGCACCTCTTCCTTTTACTTCAAGGGCAAGCAGGCAACCATCGGGGACATTGCCAAGACGCTGGGCGTCAGCCATGTCCTGGAAGGCAGCGTGCGCAAAGCCGGGGGCCAAATGCGCATCACCGCTCAGCTGATTCAGGCCTCGAGCGGATCCCACCTGTGGTCGCAGATCTATGACCGCAACACCGCCGACATCTTCAAGGTGCAGGACGAGATCGCGGGCACCGTGGCGCAGGCGCTGGAAGTGGCGCTGCGCTCCGCCGCGACGGGGCATTCGGAGGCCAGCCAGGAGGCTTACAGCCTCGTGCTGAAGGGCAACTATTTCGTCAATCGTGGGAGCGATGCCGACTTCAACAGAGCGCACGAGCTCTACCTGCAGGCCACCCGGCTCGATCCGAACTACGCCCTGGCCTGGGCCAAGGTCGCCCGGGCGACAACCAAGGATTCCAAGGGCCTTCCGAAAGCTCTGGACGCATTGCAGCGGTCGCTTCGCATCGACCCCACGCTCGCCTATGCGCACTACGAGCTGGGGCGGGAGCGCCTGTACTTTCAATCGGACTGGTCCGGCGCGAAGGCCGAGCTGGATCGCGCGATTGAGCTCGATCCGGACGATCTGAACGTGCGGGTGCAACTGGCTTATCTGACCGAAGGCATCTTCGGACAGTTCGATCGAAAGGTGAGTTATCTGCGCCAGGTCGTCGCTAACGATCCGCTGGATCCTTACTCTCTCGAGCATCTGGCCAGCTCGCTTTTCCTGGCGGGCCGTTTCGAAGAGTCTGCCGCGTCGTTTAGAAAGCTCGTGCAACTGAGTCCGGCCTTTGAGGGCGCCCACGCCGAGTATGCAGTCGACCTCGTGTACCTGCACCAACTCCGGGAGGCGCTCGCCACGATAGAAACGGAACCCGATGAGCCGAGCAGGCTGTGGGCGCTTGCGATCCTCGATTGGGAGACCGGGCGAAAAGCCGAGTCGGACGCAGCGGTGTCCCGGCTCGAGCAGAAGTACGCGTCCAGCTACCCTGGATATATGGTCGACGTACGGGCCTATCGTGGTGAGCTTGATGCCGCCTTCAAATGGCTGGACGAAGCTTACGAGCGCCAGAGGCAGGTGATATCCATCATGACGGTCAATCCATTGCTGCGCAATCTTCACAGCGATCCGAGGTTCGACGCCATGCTCGTCAAAGTCAAGCTCGACGAGTGGAAGCGCAAGGTCGTCGCCAACGCGACCTGACCGGGCACGATCGCGGCATCGAATGGCCGCGTCGCGAATCGGGCCAACAAGCTGTTAACACCCTGACTCGTATTTACCGGCGCCCGAACGGGGCCCCCACTCATCTGTTAACTCAATCGTAGTCGGCGCGTTTTGTTGAGCGATCTGTCAAACGCATTGGCCGCGCGCGGCGAACGGTCGAGCCGGCTGTTGCGTTGACGCGCGGCAGCTCGCATGCCGCGGTTTTTCGATTCGTTACAACTGAACGCGCGCAGATACGAAATTGCATACACGAACGACACAGGCTGGCACATCATGCGCACGCGCTGATAGCCGTGTGCGTGATCCGACACTTGACTGTGGAGTGACATTCATGACTCGAATCCTGATCTGCGCTGCGCTGGCCGCCGGCATCACCGGCGCGCTGTCGGGCTGCGACGATAACGGTGACAACGGCGGGATGTCGCCCCCGCTGACCAGCTACGTCGGAACGGTGAACGCCTTTGCTGCGTGGGCGAACGGCGATACCGGAAGATTTTCGGCGGCCCCGATCGGCAGCTACAACGGCAAGCGGCAGGTGATCCGCGGGACCATCGATCAGACCTCGGGCGCCAACCTTGGCCAGCTCGCGGGCGTGGAAATGTACAAGTACAGCGATGGCCATATCTACGTGCTGGATCTGACCGCGCCTTCCACGCCGACTGCGCAGCAGGTCTCCAGCGAATCATCGGCGACGATCGATGACACCTGCTCGCTGAACGGCACCGCGGTCGTGGGGGCCAACTCGGACTACCTGGGCGTGGATTTCGTGGCCGACCTGGCGGAGCCGACCAACACCCGCTATTTCTATCGTCTGCCCGGGCCTGACGGCGTCTGCAACACCGCGGACGATGTGATCCGGATGGTCACCCCCGCGACACCCTCGACCGCTGCTCCCACCACGGTGCCCGCCATGCCGACAGCGGCGGTGCACAGTGCCTCCGGAGCGATCAGCGGATTCGTCGTAAAAAACGCAGTCAACCTGGTTCTGTACGACGCGAATTTCGCCAATCCTGTCGTACTGGGGGCTTTTTCCGCGCCGATCGGAGTTGCCACCGTGTTGCCGGTGGGCACGACACAGGGCTATCCGACCGGGAGCCTGTACGTGGTCGACGGCAACATCGTTTACGTGAACTATGCCGCTCCGGGGGTTTCGGCGCCGCTGTACACCATACCCGGCTGGACACCGACCGCTGCGCACGCGATCTTCGCGGCATCGCCCACCACGATGTATTTCGCCATCAACACGCCCGCCTCCGGAGCGACGCCCGCGTCGGCCAGCATCTACTCGATGCCCGCCGACGGTTCGGCGGCCCCCAGCCTGGTCGTCACCGAACCCGGGTTCGTCGCTGAGATGCAATTCCCGGTGCAATCGTCCAACCTGATTTTCTCCACGGTCAACGGCCCGATGTGCTCGCTGTTTGCCCTGGCCCAGGGCGGCGCGACGCCGGTCACGCTCACCACGGTCGCGCAGAATTCGGGCAGCTTCACCGCCACCGCGACCAGCGTGTATTACGAGACCTGGACCACGACGACCAATTCGAGCATTCTGACTCAGACCCGCAGCGGCACGCAGTCCGGCATCGTGAGCGTCAACGGCAGCGTGATACAGCCGCTCCTGGCCAATTCGACGTTCGCTTCGGCCGGCGAGTATTTCCCCTGGCCGCTCGTCAACGGCTCCAACACGACGCAGACGCCGCTGCAGACGGTATTCCAGGTGCAGCACCTGACGCCGGTGACCGTATTCAGCGGAACGACCGGGTATACCTATACGATCGACGGCGTTGCAGGAGGGACCGTGATCGCGATCGACACGACCACCAACCAGGCGGTCGCCACGGTCGGCACCGTGCCGCCGAGCACGGCGACGTATCTGACGGCGGGGTTCCGCGCCAGCGACCACAGCGGCTTCATCGACGCCAGCACCGTCGCCTCGACCCAGGATCCGGCCACGCGGGACCTGTACCTGATCAATTCGCACAGCGGCAACACCCTGGAGGCCGCCACCAGCAACCTTTGACCGGCAACCCGCCGGCGGCAGTCACCCCAGCTTCAACTGGTGCGGCCGCACCAGCAGGTGCCAGTCCTGGTGTTCCTCCAGGATCAGGTCGACGGCCGAGCGCACCGCGTTCTTGACCGCGTCGGACTGT
>Ga0210408_10001518_pt1 | contig 24216 bp, 11 predicted proteins | sample IncBWH4MmetaG_FD_155471 | JGI IMG/M metagenome (GOLD analysis project Ga0210408, IMG submission 155471) | Forest soil microbial communities from Barre Woods Harvard Forest LTER site, Petersham, Massachusetts, United States - Inc-BW-H-4-M | ecosystem: Environmental > Terrestrial > Soil >...
AGCAAGAACAAAATCGGTCTCCCCCGATCTTCGCTCGCTTCGCTCGCTGCAGACCGGGCGGTACCCCCTCCGATTTTCTTCTTGCACCCCCTCACCCGGTCTCGCCGACGGGCAGGGGTTCATGCGCGGACTCTGCGCAGAACCCCATAAACCAAAGGAGAGGGACCATGAGTAACCGTACCGCACTCGCCGCCGCGAGCAAAAACCTTGTGCTTGTGCCACTGAACAAGTTCAAGAAGTCGCCCAAGAATGTGCGTAAGACGCCACACACCAAAGCCGAAATCCAATCCCTTGCCGCCAGCATTGCCGCACTCGGCATGCTGCAATTTCCGGTCATTGAGCCGGAGACCGGCCCGCGCGGCAAACCGACCGGCTTCTATCTGGTCAATGCCGGTGAGGGCCGCCGCCTCGCGCAATTGCTCCGCGCGAAGCGCAAGGAGATCAAACCCGACGAACCGATCCGCTGCATTCTCGATACCGAGCACAATGCAACTGAAATCAGCTTGGCCGAGAACGCGGTGCGCACGGACATGCATCCCGCCGACCAATACGAAGCCTTTGCCAAGCTGCACAATGAGGAAGGCATGGCGGCTGAGGATATCGCGGCGCGCTTCGGCGTGACTGTGACAGTGGTCAAGCAGCGCCTCAAACTCGGCGCGGTCAGTCCCAAGCTCATGAAGCTGTACCGCCAAGGCGAAATGAGCCTTGAGCAGCTATCCGCCTTTGCGATCACTGACGACCACGACAAGCAGGAACGCGTCTGGCGCGAATTGGCCCCGTTCAATCGCAACCGAGAATCCATCCTGCGCGCGCTCAGCGACGGGCAGGTGCGTTCAGACGACCGGCGCGCACGTTTCGTCGGCGCGAAAGCCTACGAGGCCGCAGGCGGCGCGATAGTGCGTGACCTGTTCGACCCCGAGGGCGGCGGGTTCTTTGCCGATGCCGAGCTTCTCGACCGCCTCGCAAGGGAAAAGCTGCAAGCCGAGGCCGAGAAGGTCGCGCAGGAAGGCTGGCGTTGGGTCGCTCCCGCTTTCGAGTTCGATCACGGCGCGGTCGCATCCATACGCCGCGTCTTTCCCGAGAGTGTGCCGCTGTCGAAGAAGGAGCGCCAGCAGCTGCGCAAGCTCGAATGCCGCTACAACGCGATCTGCGACAAGTACCCGGATGGCGATATACCGGATGAGGCCGCAGCCAAGCTTGCGCGCATCGAGACCGCGATGCAGGAGCTTGCAAAGGAAGCCTACCGGCCCCGCGACGTGAAGCTTGCCGGTGCGTTTGTCACGCTCGGGCAAGACGGTTCGCTACGCATCGAGCGCGGCTATGTCCGCGCCGAGGACGACCCGAAATCCAAACGCAAGCCGAAGGCGAATGGCAAGGAGAACGGCGACGGTGTTCCGGCTTTGTCGGAGAAGCTGGTCGCGGAGCTTACCGCCTATCGCACATCGGGACTGCGCAATGCCTTAGCGCAGCATCCCGGCGTTGCCTTGATGGCTCTCATTCATGCGCTCACGCTCGATCTGTTTTTCGAGCAGCGCGAGGCATCCTGCCTTGAGACCGTCGCCAAGCGTGCATGGCTGTCCGGCCACGCGCCCGGGATCGACGAAAGCGCCGCCGAGCGCGAAATCGCCGAGCGGCATCGCGCATGGGCCAAGCGCCTGCCCCGCGATTGCGAAAAGCTGTGGCCCTTCATCCAAGCGCTCAGCGAAACGGAACGTCTCGACCTTCTGGCGCATTGCGTCTCGCAAAGCGTTAATGCCGTGCAGGCGCGCGGGTTGCGCACGGACGAAGCGGCAGCGCATGCGAATGTGCTGGCGCGCGAAGTCGCGCTCGACATGACGGCGTATTGGCAACCGACTGCCGCCAATTATCTGAGCCGCGTCAGCAAGGACCGCATTCTCGAAGCGGTTCGGGAAGGCGCATCCGAGACCTTCGCGAAAGCCATCGCGGTGCTCAAAAAGCCTGCCATGGCCGATGCTGCGGAAAAGGCGCTCGCGGGAAAGGCATGGCTGCCTGCTCTGCTGCGTACTCCGCCGCAAGCGTAGGGCGCGCTGCTATACGGGCCGGAGTCGCATCAGCGGCTCCGGCCTTTTTTGTTCGCTAACTTTTCCAGAAAAGATTGTTCTTGAACGTCATTGGGACCCCGCGCAGATTAGTACCCCGTCGTTCGCGGGGTGGAGCAGCCTGGTAGCTCGCAAGGCTCATAACCTTGAGGTCAGCGGTTCAAATCCGCTCCCCGCAACTGAACCAGCACACACCTGAATAGAGGCCAGCAGGGCTGTCGTATCGCCGCTCGATTGCGGGCGCGCGCCAGCGCTTCACGAAGTCTGCTTGCCGGGGCGAAACGAGAGCCTCTGCTCTCTAAAGCGGGGCGCTGGTCCCCTTGGGTCGTCCGGGCGCTGGTCCCTGCGGCAGCAGCTAAGTGCATGGAGAAAAAAGGGCTTTTAGCACATGGTCTAGCACATAGACCCTCTTGTGCAAAAATACAACAGTAAAAACAGAATCTTACTTAAAGGCCTATCCGTCTCATAACCTGAAGGTCGTAGGTTCAAATCCTACCCCCGCAACCACCACAAAACCCGGCAGACCAGGTCGTGAACCTCGTCGGCCGGGTTTTCTTGTATTTGATACCGCGCCCATTGCAGGATCTGCCGTCGGCACTATCAAAGGTGCATTAGTATATTGATTCGTGGACAGGTGAGCATAGAATGCAGTTCATTCGGCCCAGCTCAGTCTGGCTGTGCCGCGACGCTTGAGCATCTTTGAACGGCTAAACAAAGGGGTGCACGAGATGAATGCAAATCATGTCGCGCGCGTCGCGACCGCGAAAATCCCGGCGGAAATGATCGGACCAGGGCGCACTCTGTGGGAACAGCGAATTATTCCGGCGATGAAGGCGGCGCCGGGCTTTCGCCATGTTTACGTCCTCGGAGACGATAAGAGCGGCACCGTCATGACAATCAGTCTGTGGGACAGCGAGGCCCAGGCGGAGGCCTGGGAGCAGTGCGAAGCGCATAAGACCATGCGTGGCCATCTCGGGTCTCTCATGAAGTCGGTGCCGACGCCGGATACCTTTCACGTTAAGCTTGAGAGCTGATCGCTCGGCAGCCGGCTGAAACGACCGGCGTGGACCACACTGGGTCTGCTCGTCTCGTCGGTGAGGAAGCGGTCGCATCGCGCGACGTAGAGGGCGTGAACGCGAGCCAGCGTCAGGCGCAGCGAAGAGGCGCGCGTGCGTCGTGTAGCGATCGCGTGTTCGCATAAGCGTCCCCGTCGCGTCAGGGGGCGGCGAATTTGGAGTGCTGAAACAGCGTAGGCGGTTATTGTGCTACCCCAACCGCGCGGTCATTGGTTGGTCGGTCAGCTCTGGGAGCAGCGACGCGATCCACTCGGCTTGCTCGTTCGCGGCCTTGAAAAGTACGGTGACGCAGTCGCGTATCGCTTTGGCCCTTACCGAGCATTACAGCTCAACCATCCGCGCCTCTTCAAACGCGTTCTTGTCGACAACGAATCCAATTATGTGAAATGGTCGGCGCTCAGACGCGCCCGACCGCTGCTCGGCGATGGTCTGGTGCTTGCAAACGGCGCGACATGGCGTCATCGCCGCAAGATCTATGGGTCTGCGTTCCGCCGCGAGCACCTGCGCGCAATCTCGCCAACGATGGTCGAAGCGACCAAAGGATTTATCGACCATTTAAGTCGGCTGCCCGAAGGCACACCGATCAATCTGTTGCACGATCTACTGAAGCTTACGCTTGCGATCGTTTCGCGAAGCCTTCTTTCCCGTGACCTCGGAGGGTTCGGTGTCGACGATGATCCCGCGGCGCGGGAGCTCGGTCACAACTTCGACGAAGCGGTCGAGGTGGTGGCCAAGCGCATAATCAGTTTCAACCCGCTCGCCGGCGTGCTTCCGACGTCGCAAAACCGCGGTTTCAATCGGCTGATTCGTGCAATCGATCACCAAGTCGACAGGATTATAGCGGACCGCCTCACCCGGCAGAAAAGCGATGGTGAGCCGCGCCCAGACTTACTCGCGGGCCTGATGGAGAACGACGAGAACGGCAGCGGCAGTCCGATCGACACGCGACTATTGCGCGATGAGATTCTGACCATCCTGCTTTCCGGTCGCGGCACCAGTGCTGTCGGGCTCACGTGGATGTGGTGGTTGCTCGATCGCCACCCCGAAATCGAGGAGCGGGTACGCGCGGAGGCGCTTGCCGTGCTCGGACCGGAGCGCATGCCTACGGCGGAGGACCTCGACCGGCTTCAACTGACGGCCAGGGTAATTCAGGAGGCCCTGCGGCTGTACCCGCCGATCTGGGTGGTGGCGCGGCAAGCCGTCGATTTCGACGAACTCGACGGCGAAATCACGGTCGCACCAGGTACGATCATTCTGATCTCGCCATATGTGGTTCATCGTCATTCGGCGTTATGGCCGGATCCGGAACAATTCGATCCCGATCGGTTTCTCCCCTCCACGATTTCGCAGCGTTCGCGTATGGCGTGGATTCCGTTTGGCCATGGACCGCGGACCTGCATCGGCGGATCGTTCGCGATGCAAGAGGCCCTGCTGATCACCGCCATGGTCGTACGGCAATTCCGGCTGTGCGCCTGCTCGAACGTGCGACCCGCGCTCGAACCGCTGATCACGCTCAGGCCGAAAGGTGGGTTGAAAGTGCGGGTACATGGCGTCGGGCGCGAAAGCGTGCCGTCCGCGCCATGACCGCGCGCCGTGACCAGATCGAACTTCACCTGCTTGCCATGCGCATGCTCATCCTGTGGGCATGGTTGCGGCTGCGGCTGACACTACGGGTGCGGACGTCCCGCGCTATGTGGCGGCGATGGTACAACCTTCTATCACGACTGACGGAGCTGATTTTCGGTGAACTGCGGTTCATGAACTACGGCTATCTGGTGGTCGGTACCACGCCGGATCGCATGCTCGGAACCGATGCCTGCCAGATCAATCTCGTGCGCCAAGCAGCGACCGCCGGCGGCAGCAGCGAGCCGGTTGGCGAGCGCGTGCTCGAAGTCGGTTGCGGGCGCGGCGGTGGCGCGGCGTGGATGGCGCGTTGTCTCAGTACCATGAGCGTCACGGCAATCGACTTATCCGATGAGAACATCGCGGCATGCCGGCGACAGTTCGCCGACGTGCCGAATCTGACGTTCGAGGTTGGCGACGCCGAACACATCCCATTTGCCGACCGGCAGTTCGACAGAGTTGTGAGCGTCGAGAGTTCACACTGTTACCCGAGCTTTCCAGCTTTTCTCGCCGAGGTCCACCGCGTTCTGCGGCCTGGCGGAACGCTCTGTTTGGTCGATTTCCGTTTAGTCGATCGGCTGCCGGAGTGGGAGCACGATCTCAGGCAGGGGCCGCTTGAAATGATCGACCGCGCGGAGATAACAGATGCCGTCGTCCGGGCGCTGGATGCCGATCACGATCGGAAAGTTGCAAGCATTGCCGCCAGCGGCGCGCCGAAGCTGATGCACGCGATGCTGCGGCAATTCACTGGGTGCCGAGGGAGCGAGATTTATCGGAGCCTCGTAGAACGTCGGCGACGATATTGGAGATTCGTCCTCCGACGCCCAGCTTGAGCGGCCTCGGCTTGAGCGGTGGCGGCGGCGCACCGGCCGCACCGCGGACGAACGGCCGCGCTTCGACACCGAGCAGCGACGGTGCGGACGAACGGCCGACGAGCGGGACAAGGCGGTTAAGCCATATGAACAGATAGAGGAGCTGGAGCCGCCAGCGCAGGTAGCCGGGTGCCTCGAACGCGTGACCTGCTAACAGGGTCAGGATCGCGCGGCGGACATTGAGCGGATTCTTGCCGGAGAGAAACAACTCGCGGAACGAGGCATCGTAGAACGCGTTGACCAGGCCGAAGAATATGTTGGTGACGTCGTCGAGCCGCCCGGCATACGCGCGGCGCGCCGCCCGTGGTGAAGTCCGGCCGTGAATTAATTCGATGACAAGCTGGCCGGCGTGACGTGCGCTCTCCATGCCGAGGGTCACGCCGGTCGAGAAGATCGGATCCAGGAACGCGGCGGCGTCGCCGACCATGAAGTAGCCGGGGCCAGCCCACGGCGCGCAGCTGTAAGTAAAATTGGCGATCACCCCGTTCCTGTCGGGGAGCACGGCGTCGCGGCAGCGCGCAGCCATCTGCGGACTCCGCTCGATGGCCCACCGCAGCATCTCGTGAGCCTTGACTCCGGACTTGGCCGCGAGATCACGCCGCAGGACGGCGCCAATGCTGGTACGCTCCGCGTCCAGCGGAATTGCCCAGAACCATCCGTCGTCGTGGAGGACACCGATGACCGCGCCATCATCGGGGTAGCGCTTGCGCGTCACCCCAGTGGCGATCGCAAAATACGCGACGCGGTCGAGACCGCCAACGATCTTGCGGGTGGCGAGGAGGCGGCCAAGGACGGTGGCTTGGCCGCTGCAGTCGAGCAGCCAGCGGGCACTCAACGGGCCGGCAGAGGTGGTCACCGCGACGTCGCCGTCGGCAAGGCGGTCGATCTTGTTCACCGCGACGCCGCATCGGACATCGGCGCCGGCCTCGCGGGCCACCCGGCACAACATGTCATCAAATGGAGCGCGCTCGAGATTGAACGCTTCCAGTTCGCCAAGCGGCCACGCTTGCTGGAAGCGGGCGATCCATCCAGTGGCCTCGTGGCCGAACATGAACTCGCCGCCGAATTTGCGGATGTGGGCTAGTTTGCGCAGTTCGGGCTCGAGGTCGAGTTCGCGCAATATCTGCAGGGCCCGTGGCATGAACGACTCGCCCACTCGCTGGCCAACGTGGTGGCCCTTATCGAGGACCACCACATCAAGGCCAGCACGCGCCATCACCAGGGCGGCGATCGAGCCGGCCGGGCCGGCACCGATGATAATGGTATCGTGAGCCCCGTCCGCGGAGCCGGCGCGCGGCGGTGCCGTCATCGTAGCCTCCGGGTATTAAAGCTTCGGAACAGCGCCTGGCCCGGCGTCGCGAGGAACATTTGCAGGTAACAGTCGCCGACCCAGCCAACGTCGATATCCTGATAGAAGCGATGCGAGTACAGCCGACCGCAGTCCCCTACGGGCTGTTGCTCGCAGCCGATGCCCTCCCACGAGAACACGCCCTGGTGCAGTCCGGAGGGGTGATCCGATACGTACTGGCCGGTCGCGTACTCGTATTTGTAGATCGGCGACAGGTTGGGATTGCGAAATTCAAGGATCGGGCCCGCGTCGTCCCATACCCTGAGGTGACCGGGGGCCTGCAGCTCGCGTGCCAAGCCGGGCAAGTGCATGCCGTTGAGTTTTTGGTACTCGTCTTCATGCGCCAGAAAGACGGGGCAGTTCGATGCGATTTGCAAGTCGAAGACGCTAATGCGCGGCATCGGCATGTCGAGGGCCAAGTCGGGATGGATGATGATCGAAAATGTCAATTCGATCGTGTCGGCAAGTCCGCCGATGTGCGTAGCGTCGAATTTCATGTAGCCGATGTTGATGATTGCGGTGCCGGGCCGCGGCTCCTTGGGGCTGAGCGGCGAAGGCAGCAGTCGAGCCACGCGCGCGGCATCGATCTCATACATGTTGTTGAGGTGCTCGTCGATGATGTAATCCTCGGTGGGGGCCAGCCCAGCGAGCGTGTCCGCCGTTTCAGGCGCCGCGGGGATCATCGAGGTCCCTTGCCTGCGAAGCCAAAATGGTCGGCAGCTTCGCGAATGATTCGGGCGGCCCGACGCAGTTGTTCGTGTGTGTGCTCGGCCGTCACAAAGAGCCGTACCCTCGCCTCGTTTTTGGGTACGGCGGGAAACTGCATGATACTGCCGTCGAGCCCGCGCCGTTGCAGAAAGTCATTGAGTACGAAGGTTAACTCGTCACGGTAATAAAACACGGGGACGATCCAGCTCTCGCTTGCGCCGATGTCGACGTAGGGCGAAAGCAGTCCGCGGAACATCGCGGCGTTATCCCGGATCCGGGCGCGGCGCTCCGCGCCATCGGCGGTACGTACCAGGCCGAGAACGGCGATCATGCCGCCGGTGACCGCCGGGTCGAGAGCGCAGGAAAACATCCGACACTTGGCGTACCAGTTTACATAGCGTGCCAAGTCCCGGCGGGCGATTAGCGCGCCGCCAACCGCACCAAAGCCCTTGCTGAACGTGACGACGATTAGATCGATATCTTCGAGCACGCCCGCGGCTTCGCAAACGCCGCGGCCGTGCTCGCCGGCGACAAGGATTGAATGCGCCTCGTCAACCAGGATCGCCGCGCCATGTCGCTTGCAGATCGCGACCATTTCGCGGAGTCTGCCGAAGTCTCCGTCAGCGCTGAACACGCCCTCGGTGCAAACCAGGACGCGGACCTGCTCGGATGCGACTCGTGCCAACATAGCATCGAGATTGTCGGGATCGTTGTGGCGGAAATACAGGATCTTCGCCTTCGATAATTGCGCACCCTCCTGGATGGAGACGTGCGCCGAGCGGTCGAGCACCACGTACTGACCGGGCTTGATGAACGCAGGGATCGCGCCCGCGTTGACGCCGTAGCCTGACGAGAACAATGACACGCCATGAGTCGCGACCAGTCCATAATGCTCGAGCAGCGCACGCTCTAATTCTCGGTGCAGCGCCAGCGTGCCGGACTGGATCGGCGAGCTGGCCGCGCCTAAACCGTAACGATCCAGCGCCGCCTTGGCCGCCGCGATCACTTCGGGATGCGTGGAATAGCCTAGGTAGTTGTAACTTCCGAAGTTGAGGAGACGTAGCCGCAAACCGTCGGCCCGCTCGACGTCGACCTCGGGAGTCTGTCCTCCCAGCCGCGGCACCTCGAACGAGTATGCACCGTCTGCCTCGATGTCATTGAGCCAGGTCGCGAAACGCCGCGACTCGGCGTGTTCGATGCTGGTACTCGTCGACGCCATGTCATAGGTTAGCTTGGCGTAGGTCGGCAGCGCCGCGAAATCGAGCCCGACTGCGGTCGCCCGCGCGGCCGGCAACGCCATGGCCTGTTGCGCGTTGCGCAGCATCTCGCGCACTCGGCGCCGTTTTTCGTCGATCGAAAGCGCTCCATCCCGCCCGAGCACACCCGGCGACTCCGACCGTGCGGCGCTCGGCGGCGCCGCGATGCTGCCCGTTTCGTTCGCCGGCCTGTCGTCGCTCACGCCGCATCTCCCGCAGCCAGCAATAGATCCAGCTCGGCTTCAGACATCGCATCAACATCGACCGCTTCTCGCGGCGCGCTCAGTCTGGCCGAAAAAAGAATCCCAAGCACTTGCTCGGCGAGCTTCGTGACCGTCAGATCGCCCATGCTCATCGCCACACCGGATAGTTGAAGGCCAAGCTCGGTCCCCAGGGCGGTGATGAGCTCGACACCCATCAGCGAATCGACCCCCATGTTGTCGAGCGCGAGATCCATGTCGATGCGCATGCTGTCTTGGTGCATGACCCGGGCGAGCCGATCGCGAATCTGCAGCGCCAGGCGTTGCAACCGCTCCGGTTCGGATAACGCGCGCAACTCGCTGACAGCCGCCGGCTCGATCACCGCACCGTCCGCGCCCGGAACGACCAGCCGGCTGAACCGGGGCGAGCGCGCGATATTCCCCGATGCCGCGGCCCATCTTGCCCAAGCCACATCGGCCACACCGACCTGAATCGCGCCGCTATCGAGCAGTTCGCCAAGGATGTTGGTGCAAGCCGTTACCGGCAGTCCGAGAATGCCCATCGTCTCAAGATAGGCCGCGGTAGCACGGCTGCGTTCCACCACGCCGGCATCAGCGATCGCGCTCCAATTAATGGTAAGTGCGGGCAGACCGAGCGAATGGCGATGCCATGCGAGCGCGTCGAGGAAGCCGTTGGCGGCGACATACGCCGCTTGACCGGCATTGCCGATGTAGGTCGCCAGCGACGAGAACAGCACGAACGCGTCCAGCACGAGGCCCTTGGTGGCCTGGTGCAGATGCCAAGCGCCGAGCGCCTTTGGCCGCATAACGGCCGCCAGCCGACCGGCGTCGAGATTGGCCACCGCAGCATCTTCAAGCACCATCGCGGCGTGGATCACGCCTTGGAGCGGAGCGGGGCCGGCGGAGATCCGCGCAATCAGGGCGTCGACCGCGGCGCGATCGGTAACGTCGAGCTGCACGGCGTCTATCTGGACGCCGCGCGCGGCCATCTCCGCAACCGCCGCACGCGCGGCGGAGCGGCTCGCAGCGGTGCGCCCGGCGAGAACGAGGTGCCGCACGCCCTGCTCGACCAACCATCTCGCGACCGCAAGGCCGAATCCGCCAAGTCCTCCCGTGATCAGCCACGTGTGGTCAGTGCGAAAAGCTGCGCCGCGCCGCTGCGCGGCGGGAACCTCTCCCGCGGAAAGGTCGAGGACGATCTTTCCCACATGGGCAGCGCGCGCCATCGTCCGGAACGCCTCTTCGGCGTCACGCGCCAGCAGCATTTGCGTGGTGATCGGGACGAGCTCGCTGGTCTCCAGCATTGCGAGCACCTCATCTATCAGCTTACGGAACAGCGCCGGTTTCTCTCGGCCCATGCGGTCGGTATCGACCGCCACGTACATGAGGTTTCGGTCGAAATCGGAGAGTTCCAGCGTGTGGCCGGTCGCAATATCCTTTTTACCGATTTCGACAAACCGGCCGTACGGCGCGAGCAGCGCTAGGCTCTGGCGCGCAGCTTCGCCTGAAAGCGAGTTGATGATGACATCAACGCCACGGCCGCCAGTGATCGCGCGAATGGAGTCCACAAACGCGAGGCTCCGCGAGTCGAACACATGCGCGATGCCGAGCCGGCGCAGGAAGGCGCGCTTCGCCTCGGAACCCGCCGTCACGATGATATCGGCACCGAGGTTGCGCGCGATCTGAATGGCAGCTTGGCCGACACCGCCCGAGGCCGAGTGGATCAACACGGTCTCGCCGGGCTGAACCTTTGCAACATATTTCATCGCGTAATACGGCGTAACGTACGCGATCAGCGATGGCGCCTCGGCGAAGCTCAATGACTTCGGCTTATGCGCCGTGTAGCCAGTCCATACCGTATGATAGCTCCGGAAGCAGCCCCCCGTGTCGATCGCAATCACCTCGTCTCCGACCTGATAGTCGCGGACATTCTCGCCAACGGCAACGACGATGCCTGCACACTCCATACCTACGTGTTCGCCGATGAAGGTCGACCTGAGATAGTCTGCCGACAGCATGTTCATCGCCTTCATCAGGTCCTTGAAGTTGAGCGACGCGGTGTGAACTCGTATCTCGACCTGATCCCGGCCGGGCGGCCGCCGTTCATCGCGGATCCAGCGGAAACTGCCGAGCACGCCGGGGGTGCCAAGTTCGAGCCTCAGCGGGTTCTCCAGCGAACAGGCTGTGGGCTCCTCGGGCGCAGGCCGCCAACGATCGAGCCGCGGCGCGTAGCGCGCATGGCCGCGCAGCGCGATTTCATTGTCAGCGGTCGCGCCGCGCGGCGCAGCGATTTCGATCAGCAGCGCGCCCAAATCCACCGCATTATCGACGTCGATGAGCTTGGCCCCGAGCGCAGGATGTTCGGTCATGATCACGCGGCCAAGGCCCCACACCGCGCCCGCCGCCGGGTTCACCGGCGTGTCGCCGGCCGGCACGGCGCCATTCGTGATGATCGCAAGCTGTTCGGGCGCGTGCACACCGGCCGCCAGCAACGTCTGCGCAAGCGTCAGCAAATCCATGCATGCAGCCTCACCGGTCGGATCGAGCCGGCCACCGGCCGCAAGTGCACGCAGGTCAAGGACGCCGGCCCAGTCGGAGCGGTCGGCAATCCGATCCGCGAGTTCCGATGCCGTTGAGATGTCGACCGTGAGCCCCGCGACGGCCGCAGCCGCCGCGCGCAGCGGTGCCAGCAGCGCGGCCGATTCAGCTATCGCCAGCCAGGGGCGGGAGACCCGCGCCGGGGCGGCCGCTGCCCCGATCGACTCCCAGCACCAAGCATAAAGCCGACCGACGCTGAGAGCACTCGCCCGTCCAGTCGAGACTCGTTGGCAGCGCACGCCCTCGGCCTCGGCGAGCTTGGTGCCGGCGTCATCAACCAAACAGATCTCGCCATGGATGCTTCCACCGCCGACATGCGTGACCAGCACGTGAGCGAGCGCCCTCGATCCGATCGGCGCGTGCACGCGCAACGAGCGGATGTGAGTCGGGACGTACGTATCGTCCTGCCCGTCGGCGAACGCGATGCCAGTCATCGCCTGAATTGCGCCGTCGAGCAGAGCAGGATGAAGCAGGTAGCGCGCGGCGCCAGGATCGCCGCAGTCAAGCGCGACCAACGCTTCTTGACCCAGGCCGGTGTTCATCTCGCGGATGCACCGGAAGCCGGAGCCGTACTCCAGGCCCAGCGCCGCAAGCCGGCGGTATAACGCGTCTACGTCGACGGCGGTCGCGCAGCGCGTGCGCACCGCCGTGAGGTCGAGCGCTTGGCGGGGCGGCAGGGTGCCTTCGGGCAATCGCGCGGTCGCATTGAGCTGCCAAGTCGCGGCGTTGTCCGGCGGCAACGATGAAATCGTGGTGCGACCGTCGCTCGGATCAAGCTCGATGCGAAGCTGGGTCTGCGGTCGTGGACCGAACGCCCGCTCGAATGCGAGATTCTCAACGGCGTTGCCGCGCTGGTCGTGGGCGGCGGCCGCCAGCGCAGCGACTGCGTAGCCCGCCCCCGGAAAGATGGTAACGCCGCCGACCTTGTGATCGGGCAACCAAGGTTGGAACCGCTCGTTAAGTGTTGTTTGCCAGGCGGGCCAGGGCCCCGGCAGGCGCTGGTGGAGCAGCGGGTGCAGTTCCTCCACCAGCCGGTCGGCCCGCATGCCAGCCGTCTCCTGCCATAACCTCTCGCGCTGAAAGGGATAACGCGGCGAGCGCAACGCCGGATCGCCGTGCGGGTAGAGCCTGCGCCAATCGAGCGCGACGCCCGCGCAGTAGCAGTCCGCCACGGCGCCGAGGAGCGTGAGTATTTCATCGTTGCCGCGGCGCTGGCTCGCGCAGATCGTCGCGCCAGGCATCATCCGTCGAATGGATTCGCCGAGCACCGCCTGCGGCCCGACCTCAAGAAATACGGTGTAGCCCTCATCGCGCAACTGATCGAGCGCATCGACCAGCAGAACCGGTTCGCGTGCATTGCGCCACCAGTATGCCGGGGTATGCTCCGCGCCGACAATCCGGGAACCGGTCACGGTGGAGTACATCGGCACGCGCGGCGGTGTCGGTTTCAATCCCGCGAGCGCGGCAAGGAAGCGTTCGCGCATCGGATTCATCTGACGCGTGTGATAGGCGACACCAACCTGCAGCCGACGGGCCTTCACGCCGTTGGATTCCGCCCACGTCGCGATGCGGGCGAGTTGCAAATCGGGGCCGCCGAGCGTGACCGCGCTGTGATCGTTGAACGCCGCTATCTCAACGTCCGGCCCAAGCTCGAGGATGACAGCGCGCGCCGCCTGTGCGGACGTCGCGAGGGCCAGCATCGTGCCGCGGCCCAATTGCTCCTGCTGTAGATGGCAGCGATGATAGGTCAGCTTGAATGCGTCACCAAGGCTCAGCGCTCCCGCTGCCCACGCCGCGCCGATTTCGCCGACGCTGTGACCGACGATCGCATCGGCAGCAAGACCGAGCGCGCGCAGCATCTCCGTGATACCGACTTGCAGCGCCAGATTCGCCGGCTGGGCGTCGCGCGGCTCGGGCATTGCGCTGCCGTGCGCCACGGGCAGTACGCCGCCATCGAACAGAGGGAGCAGCGCCTCGCCGCCGGCTGCGCGCCACGTGTCGTCGCATGTTTGGATCGCGGTACGGAACACCGCCGAAGCGGCGTACAGACTACGGCCCATACCCCACCACTGGGTCCCCATTCCGGTATAGACCCACGCCAGCAGCACAGGGCCGACCGCACGGCCGGTGCGCACCGTCGGATCGCGGCTGCCCTTGGCGAATTGGCGCAACCGCGCGATGAATTCAGCGCCGTCCGCGGCGATGATTGCAGCGCGATGACTGTGATGGACCCGGCGCACTGCGAGCGCATGCCCGAACGCGGCAATCTTCCTATCGGGGTATCCCGCGACCTGATCGGCGAGCGTCGCGGCGAAGCTGGCAAGCGCGGCATCGCTACGCGCCGACAGCGGTAACAAGTATCGTCCGGTGGTTACCGCGGGCGTGGCTTCCGCCGCGCGAGCAAGCGGGTCAGGCTCAGATGCACGCTCGAGAATTATGTGCGCATTTGTGCCGCCGTAGCCGAATGAATTGACAGCCGCGAACCTGCCTTGCTCAGCAGAGAGCGGCTCGACCCGTGTTGGGATCCGCAGGCCGAGCGCGGCGAAGTCGATGTTAGGGTTGGGGGCGACCAAATGCAGGTGCGGCGGCATCTGCTGATGTGCAAGACACAGTGCGGCTTTCATCAGCCCGGCGATTCCCGCGCCAGCCTCGAGGTGCCCGATGTTGGTCTTGACCGAGCCAACCCATATCGGGGCATCGATGCGCGCTTGGCCGATCACGCGACCCAGCGCATTGGCCTCGATCGGATCGCCGACCGGTGTGCCCGTTCCATGGGACTCCACGCAACCGATATCGCCCGGCGCGATCGACGCATCGACGCATACTTGCCGGATCAGCGCCTCCTGCGCGCTACCGTTGGGCACCGTTATGCCGGCGGTTCGGCCATCGTGGTTGACGCCACTGCCGCGGATGAGGGCAATGATTTGGTCGCCGGCCGCTTGCGCAGCCGCCAGTGGCCGGACGATGACGACCCCGGCGCCTTCGCCACGCGCGTAGCCGCTCGCGGCGGCATCGAACGCCCGGCATCGCGCGTCTTTGGAGAGGAAGCCGCCCTTGCACTCCAATATCGTCGACTCGGGCCTGAGCATGACATTGACACCGGCAACGACGGCGAGGTCACAATCGCCGTCCCATAGCGCTTGGCAGGCCAGGTGGGTCGCGACCAACGACGACGAGCACGCGGTGTCGACGGTAAGCGAAGGCCCTTGCAGGTCGAACGCGTACGAGATCCGGTTGGAGAGCATCACCATAGATGCGGCGGTGGCCGAGTTCGAGAAAATCGCCTCCCGGCTGGGCAAACTCAGTTGCTGGATCGCATTGTCAAAACAGAACGCCCCCACGTACACGCCGATACGCCGGCGCTGCGCGTCGTCCAGGGGCAGCCCGGCGTGCTCGAACGCTTCCCACGTGGTTTCAAGCAATAGGCGTTGCTGAGGATCCATCACGGCCGCCTCGCGCGGCGAGATGCCGAAGAACGTCGGGTCGAACTCCCAAATTGATTCGCACAGGAACCCGGCTTGGCGCGTGTACGTCCGTCCCGGGGACGCCGGGTCGGGATCGTAAAATTTGCGAATGTCCCACCGATCTGCGGGCACGTCGCAGATCGCATCGACGCCAGCGCACAGCATCCGCCAGAACGCCTCGGGGCTGTCCGCGCGGCCGGGGAAGCGGCAACCCAAGCCGATGATCGCTAACGGTTCGCGCTGCTGCGACATCATTCACCCACGTGAGTTTCCGCAAATCGATCCCGCTATGTCCTCGGCTTGACGCGCGATCGCGCGCAGTGCCCCGCCGGCGGAGACGAGGTAACCTACGCAGTACAGGCCCCGGGTGCCGGCGACCTCGCCGGAGGCCGACATGCTGGGCAGGCCGGCTTCATCGAACTCGAGCTCGTCACCGAATAACGAATCGAGGGCCGGGCGGTATCCCGTAGCGGCGATGACCGCGTCGGGCGCGAGCCGCATGTCATCGAGGAGTTGGACCTCGCCGTCGGAAATTGCCGCCACCCCGGCCACTACTTCGACCTTGCAAGCCGTGAGCGCCGCAACGAGACCGACATCGATGATCGGTATCGCACGCTCGCACATCATTCGCGTAAATGCGCCGCGTGTCGGGCGGGGCAGTCCGAGTTTGCTGACATCGCCAAAGAACAGGCGTTGCATGCCGTGCATCAAAAAATCCATCGGGCGCGGCGGCAGGCCTTCCATCAGCACGCCAAACACTTGGATCGGGACGCCAAGCACCGTTCGTGGCACCAGGTTCGGGCCGGTGCGCACGGCGAGCCTGACCCGCGCTGCGCCGCCCTCCGCGAGGTCGGCAGCGATTTCAGCCCCCGAGTTGCCGGCTCCGACGACGAGCACATCCCGCCCGCGGAACATGGCGGGCCCGCGGTACGCGCTCGAATGCATGACGAGCCCGTTGCGCCCGGCGCCAGCCCAATCGGGAAGGCGGGGTTTCTGGTTGAGGCCGGTCGCGACAACGACCTGATCGGCGCCCCAGACGCCGCGGGAAGTCTCGATCCTCCAGGCGCCACGTGGCGCCTCGAGGCTAAGCCGAGTTACCGTCGTCTCGACGGCGACTTCGAGCCGGTGATGACGCGCATAGCGCTCGAGGTAGCTCGCGAAATCATGTGCCGCCACCCACGTGCCCCACGCGCGCGGGATTGCCATGCCGGGTAGGCCGGACAGTGACCGCATGGTGTGGAGGCGGAGGCGGTCATAGTGGCGGCGCCAACTCTGGCCGACCTCCGCGGCGCGCTCGAGGATCACGCTCTCGACGCCGCGCCGCTTGAGTGCTGTAGCCGTCGCCAGACCGGCGGGCCCGCCACCAATGATCACGACGTGCCGGGGCGCCGGCCCTGCAGGCGACGACAGCGGCTGCCGGCGCGCGGGTTGGCTCCACAGCCGCAAGGCAAACGCGTCGATCAGGTCGGCGAGTTCGTCGGCGTCGTGGTCGGCCAGCACCCAATGGCCGCGGCCTGCCAGCACATGCAGCGCGGTCCCCGCGAGGAATGCCCGCCGATTCGCCGACACCATGGCGACCGGCGCGACGTGGTCTTCGTCGGCTGCGATCAAGAGCAGCGCCCGGCGGCTACGGTTGCGGAACGAGATGCCACCGGCGCCGCCCATCAGCGAGCCTGCGAGCTGATACCAGATCCGTCCCGACTCGGGTACCACGTAGCGTGCGAAGCTTGCCCGTTGATCATGGACGGGCATCGACCCAGCGTAATCGCGCTGCCAGTTTTCGAACGAGAGCCGCGCAATGCGGCGCCAGCCGCTCCGTCGGCTGAGCTGTGGGGCCATCGCGCGAACGACCGATCCGTGCAACGGCAGAATCCCACGCGGGGGAGCCGGGCACAGTGCAATCGCGCCGCGGCCAAGATTACGGTCGAGCAGCACCTGTACGATCAGCCCGCCGAGCGAATGGCCGATCAGGAGCGGCGGTTCCGCGCAGGCCCGTACGTGGCGCGCGTAGTGCTCGGCGATCTCGTCGAAGCCCACCGTCGCTAACCTCGGGTCGGGCGCCGCTCGTAATTCTTCGACACTGCGGTCCTTGCAGGGGCCGTCCGGTGCAATGCAGATAATGCCACGTGCCTCTAGCCGGCGTCGTAGATGCTCCCACGACAACGACGTGACCCACGCGCCATGGATCAGGACCGCAACACCTCGAGTAGACCCCATGCTGCCCCACTCGCGCGACAACTGGTACTTCGAACGGTATTTACCTGCAGCTGCCGAAAGTTTTGGTTGGTCGGGAGCCATCCGCCCGGAACGACGCCTACGGACGGTCGATCTGACGACCCCGGATGTATCAACAGTCTACCAAACCTTGTGCCAGCCAAAAAGACAAGAGTTAGGTGCGGAAACCGGTAACGCATGCGATGGTTTTCTCGTCGCCGCGCGATGGCCGAATACGTCGAACTTCGCCCTCGGATCGAGGCTGAAGCATGATGGCTTTTTTCGCCGGGCCTCAGGTCGGCGATGTTGAAACAGAGATGTCTTGCGGAGGCAGGCGGATCGCGTCGAAATCGTAGATCGTCAAACGTTGCGTTACCCCGCCCCACTACCCCCGCACCAAATCCCCCAGCAGGCTCGCCGCCACGGCGAGCTTCGACAGCGTCAGCCCGGACCCCGCGATCTCGTGCACGGCGGAGCGGATGCGCTCGACCTCGCCGGCGCGCGGCTTGACCCACATTTCGACCGCGGCGGCGCCGGCGGCGCCGTTGCCGAGCATCTCGGCGGTCAGCCGCCGCTCGGCCGCGCCGATCGAGTCGAGCGCGCGGTCGAGGGCGAGGCGGTCGAAATAATCGTTGACCACGATCCCGCGCGCGGCGCCGACGATGCGGTCGAGCTGGAAGAAGTTGCCGGCGGCGAAATAAGTGGCGGCGACCTCGGCGACGCCCTTGCCGGTGCGGTCGGCGACCAGCACCACGTCGGGCGCGGCGGCGAGCGCCGGCAGGTTGGCGATGCGCAGCGCGAGCGGCCCCGGCACGCCGGCCTTGGCGAGGTCGGCCGCGCGCGCGTCGCGCGCGCCCAGCGCCTCGACCGAGAGCACGCCGTCGAGCGCGGCACCGACCGCCTCGATGCCGGCGCGGTAATGCTCGATAATATCAGCCAGGCCCTTCGACAGATCCTCATTGCGCAGGAACCAGACGATGCGGTCGAGCAGCAAATCCTGCACCGCCGCGTAAAGCTCGAGCTGGCGCGCGCCCGGGATTTTCGCGTCGAGCGCGTCGATCTCGCCGTTGAGCGCGGTCAGCCCGTAGCTGTCGCGCACCGCCGCAAAGGCCGCCGCGATGCGGTCGGTCGAGGCGCCGGTCTGATCGGCGATGCGCACGATCAAGGTCGGCCCGCCGCGGTTGATCATCGAATTGGCGAGCTGGGTGGCGATGATCTCGCGGCGCAGCCGGTGCTTCTCGACGGCGTCGGGGAAATTCTCGTTGATCGCGCGCGGGAAATAGCGCGCCAACTCGCGCCCGAGATAAGGATCGTCAGGCACCTTCGAGACCAGGAGGTCGTCGTAGAGCGAGAGCTTGGCGTAGGCAAGCAGCACGGCCAACTCCGGCCGGGTGAACGGCTGGCCGCGCCGCGCGCGCTCGGCGATGTCCTTGTCGTCGGGCAGATACTCGACCGCGCGGTCGAGCAGGCCGCGCGCCTCGAGCGTCTGGATCTCGCGTTGCTGGAACCCGAAGTCCTCGAGCCCGCGCCGCTGCGCCAGCGAGAGCGCCAGCGTCTGCAAATAATTGTTGCGCAGCACCACGGCCGCGACGTCGTCGGTCATCGCAACGAGCAGCGCGTTGCGCGCCTCTTCGGTCAGGCGCCCGTCGCGCACCGGCGGGCTGAGCGCGATCTTGATGTTGACCTCGACGTCCGAGGTGTTGACGCCGGCCGAGTTGTCGATCGCGTCGGTGTTGATGCGCACGCCGCGGGCGGCCGCCTCGATGCGGCCGCGCTGGGTGACGCCGAGGTTCGCGCCTTCGCCCACCACCTTGCAGCGCAGGTCCGCGCCGCTGACGCGGATCGGATCGTTGGCGCGGTCGCCCGCCTGATCGTCACTCTCGGTCGAGGCGCGCACGTAGGTGCCGATGCCGCCGAACCACAGGAGATCGACGTCGAGCTTGAGGATCGCGTTCATCACCTGCTGCGGCGTGACCTTGGCGGCAGCGAGGCCGAGCAGCGCCTGCGCCTGCGCGCTGAGCACGACCTCCTTGGCGTTGCGCGCATAAATGCCGCCGCCGGCCGAAATGAGCGCCGCGTCGTAATCCCGCCAGCTCGAGCGCGGCAGATCGAACAGACGCTTGCGCTCGGCATAGCTCTTCGCCGGGTCGGGATCGGGATCGATGAAAATATCGCGATGGTCGAACGCGGCGACGAGCCGGATGGTGCGGTCGCACAGCATGCCGTTGCCGAACACGTCACCCGACATGTCGCCGACGCCGGCGACCGTGAACGGCGTCGTGACGATGTCGACGTCCATCTCGCGGAAATGGCGTCGCACCGCTTCCCAGGCGCCGCGCGCGGTAATCCCCATTTTCTTGTGGTCGTAGCCGGCGGAGCCGCCCGACGCGAAGGCGTCGCCGAGCCAGAAGCCGTGCTCGATCGAGATGGCGTTGGCGGTATCGGAGAAAGTCGCCGTGCCCTTGTCGGCGGCCACCACCAGATAGGGATCGTCGCCGTCGTGGCGCACGACGCTCGCCGGCGGGATCACGCCGTCGGGGCCGAGATTGTCGGTGATGTCGAGCAGGCTGGTGATGAACACCTTGTAGGCGCCGACGCCTTCGGACGCGATCGCGTCGCGCGGCCCGCCCGCCGGCAGTTGTTTGGGGATGAACCCGCCCTTGGCGCCGACCGGCACGATCACCGCGTTCTTGACCTGCTGCGCCTTGCACAGGCCGAGCACCTCGGTGCGGAAATCCTGCGGCCGGTCCGACCAGCGGATGCCGCCGCGCGCGACCTTGCCGAACCGCAGGTGCACGGCCTCGACCCGCGGCGAATAAACGAAGATCTCATAGAGCGGGCGCGGCAGCGGCAGGCCGTCGATCTTGCCGCTCTCGAACTTCACCGAAATCGTCGGCTTGGGCTGATCGCCCGGATCGATCTGATAGAAGTTGGTGCGCAGCGCCGCTTCGACCGTATTGACGAAGTGGCGCAGGATGCGGTCCTCGTCGAGACTTTCGACTTGCTGCAGCGCCGCCTCGATGCGGGCGCGGATGTCCGCCTGGCGGGCCGCGCGCGCTTCGCTCGGGCCGTCGCCGCGCGGGTCGAAGCGCGCGTGGAACAGCTGGATGACCTCGCCGGCGACGCCCGCATGCTTGCGCAAGGTCGCCCACATGTAGTCCTGGGAATAGGCGACCTTCGCCTGTCGCAGATAACGCGAGAGCGTGCGCACCAGCGCCACGTCGCGCCACTGCAGGCCGGCTTCGAGCACGAGTGCGTTATAGCCGTCGTTCTCGGCGCGCCCGCGCATCACCGACATGAAACAAGCCTCGAGCCGCTGTTTGAGCGCCTCGAGCTCGATCGCGGCGCCGTCCGCGCGTTCCAGCACCATGTCGTGCAGCCACACCTCGGCGGCGCCGGCGGGCTCGATCCGGTAGGTCAATTCGTCGACCACCTTGAAGCCCATGTTCTCGAGCACGGGCACGCGCTCGGACAGCGGGATCGGTCGCTGGCGGCTCCAGACTTTCAGCCCCGCCGCGGCCTTGTCGCTGCCGCGGCGCGAGTAGAAATCGGCGCCGAGCGGCCGCACCTCGGAGAGGCTCTCGACCATGCGGATGTCGCCGACCGCGACCGCCGGGAAGTAGCCGTCACGATAGGCGACCGGGAACGCGTCGCGGTAGCGCTTGATCAGCGCCTGCGCCTTGCCGGGGTCGTGCACCAGGGTCAGCGCCTCGGCGAGCCCGTCGCTCCAGGTGCGCACGATGTTGGCGATGGCCTGCTCGAGGGTCGCGCGGTCCGGATTCGGGGTCGGGCCTTCGTAGCGGCCGATAATGAAATGCACCCGCACCAGCGGACCCTCGGTGAACGAGGGATAGAACGCCGAGACACGGCCCCTGAACGCGGTCGCGAGGTAGCTGCCGATCGCCTGGCGCGCGGTGCTGTCGTAGCGCTCGCGCGGCACGAACACGAGGATCGAGACGAACCGGTCGAACTTGTCGCGCCGCACCAGCACGCGCACGCGCGGCCGCTCGTCGAGATAAAGGATCTCCAGCCCGAACTGGAACAGCAAATCCTCGTCGATCTGGAACAATTCGTCGCGCGGATAGCTCTCGAGCACGTTGACCAGCGCCTTGCCGGAGTGGCCGTCGAGGTCGAAGCCGGCGCGCTTCACCACCGCGTCGACCTTGCGCCGCAGGTAGGGGATGCCGCGGGTCGAGCGGGTGTAAACGGTCGAGGTGAACAGGCCGACGATGCGGAACTCGCCGGTGAGCCGGCCCCCGGCGTCGAAGCGCTTGACGCCAATGTAGTCCATGACGACGCGGCGGTGGACGCGCGAGCGCACGTTGGCCTTGGTGATGATGAGCGCCTTCGGCTCTTTCAAAAACTCCATTATTTCCGGCGTGATCGAGACAAGCTCGCGCCCGCGGCGGAGCACCCGCACCTCGCGCCCGCGCAGGATGCCGAGGCCGGTCTCGTATTTCGGCTCGATCTCGCCTTCGGCGCCGGGAAATGCGTATTCGCGGATGCCCAAGAAGGTGAAGTTGTTGGCGAGCAGCCATTCCAGAAACTGCACCGCCTCGGCGACTTCGTCGACCGGCAGCTGCGGCGGGTTGTTGCGAATCTCGGCAACCAATTCGCCCACGCGCGTGAGCATCGAGCGCCAGTCCTGCACCACCACGCGCACGTCGGCGAGCACCAGCTCGAGCGCGCGCACCACCTGGGTGCGGCGCAACTCGTCTTCGATGCGCTCGACGTGAATGTGGATGAAGCTTTCCCGCTGGGCGGCGCCCACCGCCGGCGCGTCGCCGCGGAAGCCGATCAGCGTGCCGGCGTTGTCGCGCTCGACCGTGAAGATCGGATGCACGACGAGACGCACTTCGATCCCCAGCTCGGTCAGCTCGTTCATGATCGAATCGAGCAGGAACGGCATGTCGTCGTTGACGATCTCGATGATCGAGACGGTCTTGATGTGCTCGGCGCCGATCGGCCCGGGGCGGCTTTCGAAGCGCACCTTGGTGCTGCCGGACCGGCGCTCCTTGAGGTACGCCCAGGCTTCCTCCGCGAGCGCCGCCAACTCGCGCGCCTCGTAGCGCGTGAGGTCCTCCGGCGCCGCGCGCGCGAATAGCTGTGCGGCGAAGCTCTCGGGCATGTCGCCGTAAAGCCCGGTGACGATGGTGCCGGCCTGCTCGATCAGCCGGCGCGCGGCGCGTTCGTCCTCGGTGTCGAGCAGACGTTCGAGACGCATGGCATCCCCCGGCAGATGTGCTGGCCTCAGGCCGAGTTTCCGTCATCTGGCCTGAATCGTCGAGGGGAAAACCCGGTTGAACGCGTGGTATTCCCGAGACGGCTGGGTGCTATAGGCTGGGCTTGAACCATGACAGGAGCGTCACGTGGCCAAGACTGCGCGAAAAAATCACCAACAACCCGAGCACCAGTTCGCGCAAGGCCCAGCGCCTGCACCGAGCAGCGCGGCCGCGCGCGACGACACCGAGATCACGGCGCTCGATTTGCCGACGGCGTCGCTCACGCCGGCCATGGAGGCCTACTTCGCTAAGTGCGAGGAGAAGCTCGGCTTCGTGCCTAACGTGCTCAAGGCCTACGGCTTCGACATGGCGAAGCTCGAGGCGTTCGTCGCCATGTACAACGACCTGATGCTCGCGCCCTCGGGCTTGAGCAAGCTCGAGCGCGAGATGATCGCGGTCGCGGTGTCCTCGCACAATCGTTGTTACTATTGCCTGGTGGCGCACGGCGCCGCGGTGCGCCAGCTCTCCGGCGATCCCGTGCTCGGCGAGCTGATGGTGATGAATTATCGCGCCGCGCCGCTCTCCCCACGCCAGCGCGCCATGCTCGACTTTGTCGTCAAGCTCACCGCCGAGCCGTGGAGGGTCGAGGACCAAGACCGCGCGCGCCTGCGCACGGCCGGATTCACCGACCGCGACATCTGGGACATTTCCGCGGTCGCAGCTTTCTTCAACATGACGAACCGGGTCGCGTCGGCGACCGACATGCGCCCGAACTCGGTGTATCACGCGCAAGCGCGATAGTTACCTCCCCCCCCTTGCGCGATTGCGGCACGGCGGTTGGGTTCCCCTCCCCCCACGCGCAGCGTGGCGGGGAGGGGTCAGGGGTGGGGGGCCGTTGTGTTCAGCACGGACCGGCCATGAAAACAAATAGCGACCCCCCACCCGGCTCGCTTCGCTCGCCACCCTCCCCGCCGCTCGCTTCGCTCGCGGGGGGAGGGATGGAGCAAGCGGCACGACAGGTGCCTCACTGACCCGCCTCAGAGGTTTCGATGCCTTATGCCAGAGCGACATTTGTTTCAGTCATTGTCCTCCTTCTCTCCTGTACGCTCGCCCTTGCACAGGCGCCCGTCCTCGCCGGCCACGGCATGGTGGCGAGCCAGGAGGCGCGCGCGAGCCGTATCGGCGTCGAGGTGCTGGAGCAGGGCGGCAACGCGGTCGATGCGGCGGTCGCGGTCGGCTTCGCGCTTGCGGTGACTCACCCGCAGGCCGGCAACATCGGCGGCGGCGGCTTCATGATGATCCACCTTGCCGACCGCAACGAAGACGTCGCCATCGACTACCGCGAGACCGCGCCGGCGGCGACGACCAAAGACGTGTTTCTCGACGAGAAAGGCGAAGCCGATCCGCGCAAGTCGCGCGACTCCGGACTCGGCATCGGCGTGCCCGGCACGGTCGCGGGCCTCGCGCTCGCGCTCGAGCGCTACGGCTCGGGCAAGTTCACCCTGGCGCAGCTGATCGCGCCGGCGCTCGCGGCCGCGCGCAACGGCATCGTGG
>Ga0210408_10001519_pt1 | contig 24189 bp, 30 predicted proteins | sample IncBWH4MmetaG_FD_155471 | JGI IMG/M metagenome (GOLD analysis project Ga0210408, IMG submission 155471) | Forest soil microbial communities from Barre Woods Harvard Forest LTER site, Petersham, Massachusetts, United States - Inc-BW-H-4-M | ecosystem: Environmental > Terrestrial > Soil >...
GACCTGCAACCGTCGCGAATAATCTGTCCATTTGCAACGGTTATTGTGGATAAGGCGGATCAGCGCTCAACCGGCGTAGGGTGGATTCAAGACTCGGGGCAAGCGTGAACGGTCATCGTTGCCGAAGAACTCTTTTCTTGACGAAAGCCAGGAATGCGCGTCCTACGTGTAGCGTCTGAGCAATATCGCCAGACGACACATGGAGCTTCCAATGGCTAAGGCGAAGGATAGTCAAGTTAGTGCGAAGGAAAGCCCGGCGGCCGTTTCCGACAGCGGACGGGTGCGGATCGGCGACGCGAGCCCGGCGTTTCCGCCCGTGCGCGGCGCACCCGCCAACACAAGCGACACCGGGAAGATTCGGATCGGCGACGCGAGTCCGGCGTTCCCGCGCTTGCGCTGACAGAAGCAACGCCTAAGAAAACTGGTCGACACTCCCGGCGGCGGCTCGCGTCGCCGCCGGTGGCATGCGGCCAAAAACCGTCAGCGCTCGGCAACGCCGGCAAGGCGCAGGCCCGCGATATAGCGATCCCGGTCCGGCGTTGTTTTTATGGGATACGTTTCTTTGAACTTCTCGATGGTGAAGTTGGGTTCGATGCAGAGAAGCTTGTTAGCATAGACCTGCGCCTCCTCGCGCCAACCCAGGTGCCCGAGCGACGCAATCAGCGGCTTATAGCCGTTGACGAAATCGGGGTTGGCCTCGACCGCGCGGCGCCCGGCGAGGACCGCCCGCTCGTAATCGCCCTTGAAGGCATAGGCGATCGTGTAAAAGTGCTCGAAATAGGAAAAATAAAGCTCGGGCGACGCGAGCTCGCGATAGCGTCTTAGCCTTTGCAACGCGGCGTCAGGTTGACCGATGTAGGAATATGTCGGGGCGCTGAGCGCCCAAGTAAACGCCGAACTGGGATTAAGCCGGAGCGCCCGATCGAAATACGCGAGCGCCCTGTCGAAATCACTGGCTACGCGCGAGCAGGAGTGCGCGTAGATCCCCAACGCCTCCGCGTTTGCCGGGTCTAGCGATATGGCCCTCAGCGCATGCTGCTGCACCTGCTCGTTCGTCTTGTCGAAATCTTTAGCCCATCCTTGTCCGCGATAGAACAGATGCCAGTGCGCCGCCCAGGCCTCGGCCATGGCGTTGTCGGGTTCCACCGCGAGCGCCTGCTGGATCAGGCGTCCCGCCTCCTCATACTGCTTGCGTTCCATGCTGAACGTCAGCGGGATAGCCTGCAACAGAAGCCCGGTCGCCCCGTAGTGATCGCGCCGTTTGGGCTGGCCCTCGATATGCAAGATGACCGGGTCGATCCTGCCCACGATGCGCGTCGTGATCAGTTCGTCCAAACGATGCAAGTGACTCAAGGCGATATCGAACCGTTCGCTCCAAGCCGGCCGAGCCTGACTGGCTAAGTCGAAAAGCTGGACACCGATTTGAAGCTGTTGCCCGCTGCCGGAGATGGTGCCGTCGAGGAGGTAGTCCAGCTTCGCGTATTCGTGTTGGCCTTCCGTCGTTCGGTCCCGCCTGAGTGAGGTCGGGCCGATGACGTCGAACCAGCGAAACCGGGCCAACCCGGCGGCGATTTCGTGGCTCAGGGAAAGACCCAAGCCTTTTTCATTCCCGCAATCGAATTCGCGGAACGAGAGGACGCCGACGCGAAGCCGGCCGCTGCGTCCGGGCAACGACGCATGGGTAGTTGTTTGAGCATGATCGCTTGGAGTGGCGGGTGGGCGGGCGGTGATCGTCCGGGCCGCGCGTGCGCGCAGCGTCTCGTAGAGTTGTTCGGGCTTCAGGCCGGGCTTAACGCGAGAAGCCTCCCACAGCGCGTCGCGATGCCGCTCGAATTCGCCGAGAGCTTCGGCCGGCTCGCCACGGTTCACCATGGCGCGCATTAACGCGTAGGATGCGCCTTGGTGCGCCGGATCGAATGAGATCAAGCGGCGGGCGACGGCTGCAACCTCCTCGGAGTCGAAGCCAGGCCGGTCGAGCCGCTGAAGCACGGCATCGAGCGAGCCAGCAAGCCTTCGCTTGAAGCGAACGCGCTCCTCGGCGATCCACTTGCCGAATGAGGCGCTGACTTCGTCGAGCCCTTCGAGCAGTTCGCCGACGCAAAGAACGGCAAGGTCGGCGCGCGTGGTGTCATCGGAATAGGGCGATTTCACCAAAGCGAGTGCGTCGATCCAGCAAAGATCGGTATTGAGGCAAAGAGTCGATCGCCCGGCCGAAATCAATTCGCCCGCCAAACCGCCCATGGCGGCGGTCAGCTCGGTCAACGCTTTGCTGCGAAAACTGGCGCGTGCCTGGTCGGGGCTCACCCGGTCCCACAGCATGCTCGCGATGCGCGTGCGCGGCACACGCGCGCCAGCGGCAAGGCAAAGATAGCCAAGGGCCGCGCGAGCTTTTCGGGGACGCGGAAGCACGTCGGCTCCGAGGTAACTTGTTGCGCGCATTGATCCGAAGAGATGAATGCGGACGATGGGGCGCGTTGGGAGGTGAGCTTGGTGTTTAAGAGTGGCGGGCACGCTATCGCTGTGGCCGCCAAGCGCCGTGACGCTCATGTCCTAGCCCGTCCCGTACCTGCTTTTGGCGTTACGCTAACCGAATGCGGCCCTTAGATGAAGCGGGAAAGGTGTTGCGAACAGCGGTTGCGTTTGAATTCGCGGTTTGCAACCTGTACACCACCCCCAGATATTGGGGCTTGGCGAGTTTTGGTCGGGCTATATGTAGAAAAATCGGTCGGGAAAAGCGTGCCGAGAAAATTGCGAGTCGGAGGATTCCACAACCCAAGCCAATGTTATTGTGACAATTGCCGGCTCGGGATGGGTTGATGAAGAGCACAACTCAGCCGGCAGCCCCCGCCGCAGACGCGGACAAGCCATTGCGAGGTGCCGCCGGCCAGCAGGTAGTTTTCGGTCCTGCTGGCCGGCTTTTTCCAAGCCGGCCGGTCACATGCAATCCTGCACGATATTTCCGGTCATTGGAACCATCACGGCGGTCGGACCAAATAGTCCCGACAAGGGCGGCGTTCTCTACCGCTACATCGAAATTTCCGAGAAAGGCGGCCGGACGCGGCGCCTCACGATCGTGCGCGCGATCGAAGAACTGGCCGCGCTGATCGAGCAGCACGCGATCGGGATGTTTCTGTTTTGGGAACGGCAGGGCGAGCGGTGCCTCTGGTGCGTGGACCGCGCGGACGGGCCGCAGCGTGTCGATTTCGAGGCTATGCGGGCGTGCTTTCAGCAACGCGGCGGGCGCGATGCCCCAAGGTAAAAAGAACGCCAAGAGGCCGAGTTCGTTGGATGTCGTGATCGGACGCAACGTTCGCCTCTGGCGCATGGCAAGAGAGTTATCTCAGGCGCAGCTCGCGAGCCAAATCGGCATCACATTCCAACAACTCCAGAAGTACGAAGTGGGCGCCAACCGGATTCCGACCAGCCGTCTGCTCAAGCTAGCTGGCATTCTGGCGGTCGAGATTTCGAGGCTGCTTGATGGCACCGGCGCGACCGACCGGGAGAAGTTCCAAAAGCTCGCCTTGTTCGAGGACAGGCGCGCGTACCGGCTGGCAGCCGCCTTCAACGCCATTCCAATCGAACATCTCCGCCTTCGGATCACGGAGATGGTGGAGGTGATCGCCGCGGTACCCATGCCGCAGCCACAGGCCAAGCGGCGACGAAAGCACGATTGACCGACATTAAGGTCTTAGGGAGAGCCCATGCCTGATAAACTACAGGACCCGAGGAACCCGACACTGGTCGACGTTGCGGTCGGCCGTAATGTTCGCGTACGGCGGATGGCGCGAGGTTTATCCCAAACAGACCTCGCCAACAGGGTCGGGGTCACCTTCCAGCAAGTTCAAAAGTACGAGGCCGGAAGTAACCGGATTTCGATGGGCCGGTTAAAGAAAATCGCCAAGGTTCTCCGCGTTCACGTAACAACGCTCTTCGAGGGGTCTGACGAAGCAGAGAAGAATCCCGCGCTCCTGGATGCGAGTGCTCTCATCCACAACAAGGTCGCATTCCGGCTTGCCCAGTCTTTTGCCATGATCCCGGAATCGGAGAGAAAGCTTCGCTCGTCGCTGGTAGTGATGGTCGAACATATCGCTGCAGCACAGCGCATAGGCAGACCAGCAAAACGGAAGAAATCGTCGCCGGGTTAAATGTGGATGCGGCGGCATGCCCTCTGTGCCCGGTCGTTGTAGAAGGGCAAAGGCGCCACAGGTGGAATCCATGGGTCGCCGCGGCCAGTGGGGAACATAGGCCCGTTGGGTTGCTCTGAGCCGCCCGCGAGCGCAGACCCAGCGCCTCGCCCCGAGCAGCTGACGAGCTATGCGATCGATGTTTGCGCCCTGGTCAAGTTAGGCCGTGGAATGAAAGAATGGCTGGCAGGGCCAGAAAGCGCGGGGCCAAGCGCGGGCCGTCACTGCGGCAGGCGGGGATGCGTGCGCCCGCGCGGTATTATTTCAGCGACAAGCGGCATCAATTTCACAACTCGACGCCGCTCGCGCGCGCCGCGCTCCTAAACGGGCCGCCGCGCGTCGTGGCGGAGGATGAGGATCGCGTCGCCATCGTGTTTTCGGTTCGCAAGGATGTGCTGCGACCCCGCTGTGAATCCATCCGCGAATTGAGGCCGCTGATCGACGAACTGAGGCTGCCGGAAATGGTGCCTTATCACTACAAGTAAGGCAGCGGCCGAAGTCCGGGCTGAGAGCCGCCTCTCAGGAAGCGGGCAGTTTCGCAAGCGCCTCGGCCAGTTCGGCGATCAGCTTCAAGAGCTGCGGATCGCCAATGCTCGAGACGGCGCGCGTGAGCCGGCGCCGCGCCTCCGGCACGCCGGGGAGCCGGGAGGCCGGTTCGCTTGCGGCGGCGTCCTCGTGGTCGGTCCAAAGAATAGGAACGGGAACGTTGAGCGCCCGCGCGGTGCGGATCAGGCGGCTTGCCGGAACGCGGTTGGCCGCGTTCTCGTATTTCTGGAGCTGCTGGAAGGTCACGCCGATGTGTTCGGCGAGTTCGGTTTGCGACAGGCCGCCCTCGATGCGGAAAAAGCGGATGTTGCGGCCGATGAGCCGGTCGAGCGGATCAGGGGGCTTTTTCGTGCGCATGCGCGGGTCTCAGAGAAGGGTGAGGGATTTCGCAAATCGATGCGGGAGCCTGTGACGACCCGGATAGCCAGATGCGCTCGGCAAAAGCGATCTCGTCGGGGCCGATCACGTCGCCGTAGATTGCCGTGGTGCGCAGCGACGCATGGCCAAGCCAGCGCTGAACGAGATGCGGCGGGACGTTGGTCTGGAAGGCGCTCACGCCGAAGCCGTGCCGCAGGCCCTTGGGCATCGCGGGCGTGCCGGAGATCCCGGCGGCGGCCATGACCTGCTTGACGCGCCGCCATGCCGTCGTGCGGCTCCATTTCCAAATCCGGCGGTTGGCGAGACGGGGCTCGCGCTGTGCACGGCGCAGGTTGAAGGTGCTTTCAAGCTCGCGGAGCAAACCGGGCGGCAAAGGCACCTGCCGGACGATGCCGCGCTTGCGGCGCTTGAGCGTCGGAACGCCGGCAGCGCCCGCGTCGATGTCGATCGAGGCCGGCGTGAGCATAAGGGCTTCCGAGATTCGCGCGCCGCTCCAAGCGAGCAGCTCGCAAAACAGGCGCTCGGCCTTGGGAAGCTGTTGGGCGGACTCAAGAAATCGCCAGCGTTCGGCAGCGTTGAGATATTTGCGGCTGCCGGAATGGGCAAAAAGGGTCAGGTCTTCGTAGGGCTGCGGGCGCATCGCTGGCTCGGCTGAAACAGAATGGCCGATTCTGTTGCACCACAGGGAAGCTCCGAAGCCTCAGCGCATTCGCGCACGTTCAGCAGAATTGGATAAAGTTTTAGTACCCAATTTTAGCACCAAAATCAACAGTCATTCAGACGTTTGAAACAGAATCGGCCATTCTGTTTCAGTTCCGCTCCTAATTCATCGGACTCAAGACTTGCTCAGGAACCTGAGACATCTTGCGGGGCTCAAAGTACCGCGGTCGGTTCAGAAGGGCCGGGGGCGCCGACGTACAAGTACCGGGCCTTTCTCAGCTACAGCCACCGCGATATGGCGTGGGCGAAGTGGCTGCACAGGGCGCTCGAAACCTATCGCATCGATAAGGATTTGGTCGGGCGCGAGACGGCGCACGGACCAGTCCCGAAAACATTGCGCCCGATCTTTCGGGACCGCGAGGACTTCTCGGCCGGGCACTCGCTGACGGAACAGACTCTCGCGGCGCTCGAAGCCTCGCAATTCCTGCTCGTCATTTGCTCGCCCCGTGCAGCGCAAAGCGCTTACGTCAACGAGGAAATCCGGTGCTTCAAGGCGCTCGGGCGTGCTGCCTGCGTCATTCCGGTGATCGTCGATGGCGCGCCGGGAGACGCCGAGCACGAATGCTTCCCGCCTGCGCTGCGATTCAAGATCGACGCGGACGGCGCTCTGACGAGCGAGCGCGAAAGCCCCATCGCCGCCGACGCCCGTCCTCAAGGCGACGGCAAGGAGACCGCCAAGCAAAAGGTCGTGGCCGGGCTGCTGGGCCTCGGCCTCGACGAAATCAGGCGGCGTGCTGAGCGTGCACGAAAGCGGCGGAATCTATTTCGCAGTTGCGTGGGTGCCGCTGGCGTCGTTCTTGTTTTGGCGACGGCGTTGGGCTGGTGGGGATTCAACTCACTTTACGGCCAACTGAGGTCGGCTGAAGATGTGCACTTCTCGCGCGACACAGCGGACGTGTGCGAGGGTTCGAGCGGCTTGTCGGTAGATGAGGAATGGCGCATCGTACTTGCAGCGGAATGCCTCAAGACATTCATCCAGGTACTTGCTGACCTGCCCGTCGGCACGCGAGTGCCGGCAAGAGTCTTATCCTCATTGCGCGAGAGCATCGCTTTTCTTCAGAAGTTCAGGGAGCAGGGGAAATTGACGCCCGAGCAATCCGAGCTGCTAGACAAGGCTGAGACTGTCATCGCGAAACTGGCTGCGCGATGGAGCTGCGCTAATGTTGCGGCGTGAGCGCGGACACTCTCGTGGGGGCAGGCGCCGCTGGCGCGCCGGGGTTCCGATCCGGGTCAATTATGCCAAATCCGACGCGCAGCGATCCCGCGTCTCGTTGGATTGCGTGAGTACCTCGGATGGCTCTCAAGGTCTCAAGCCTGTTGAGCACTTCCTTCGGAGGATCACCGGCCATAATTCGTCCCTCGAAAACAAACTAAATATAGCTTCGACTCTACCCCATCATGATTAACGAATGGATAAATCCAGAAAAATCAATGTCTAGCGGATGCGTAGTCACCGCAGTGTGTCGGCGTATTGCGTTAAACGCAGAGGACAGCCCCGTTGCGGCAGAGCCAGTGACAATTGGGGCCGGTCTTCTCGCATTTTTTCCCCTGCGAGTCGTAGAATCCGTCTTCGGGTGGCTTGAAGCCTGCTGGCGGAAATGAGGACAACGCGCGCTCAATCTCGGCCATGAGCGGACTTTCGATGCCGGCCTTGCGCAGCTTGGCGAAGTCGTCGGCGATGACTTCTTCCCAGTTCTTGCCGTTCAGCGGCTCGCCCTTGTGGGCGAGGTAGATCGCCTTGGCGTCTGCCGAGCGGCCGAGAAGCATCAGGGCATGAGCGTGGTTGGTTTCTTCGTTCAGGCTCGGCTTGAGTTTGATTGATCGTTCGGCAGCATTGAGGGCATCTGCGTATTGGCGAGCGAAGAGGGCATACCAAGAAAGCTGGGCTAAGAAGTCAGCGGTGAGGGTGCCGGCCTTGCCGGAGGTTTTGAGTTCGAAGGCTTCGGCGGCGGATGCGGTGGCGCTCTCGATCTTGAACGCTTCGTCATAGTGGCCGGCATCGAATTCCGTCTTGGCCTTAAGAGAATCCTGTGTGAAGGCGCCCGGCGAAAAAATGGCGTCCGACAAATTGACGGCCGGCTGCGAAATCGCGTGAGCTTTGGTCTTTGCCTCTAGTGTTTCCCATTTGGCCTTTTCCGCATTTTGAGCGGTGATCTCCGTTTGGCTGACGATGTGCTGGTTCCACTCCTGCCAAGCCGCATAGCCGAGCACCAGGATAACGACGGCCTTGATGATGAGTGAAGCCGTCGCTCCGGCCCGCGCGGAAGCCGTGGCAGCGCCGTCAAAGATCGTCGCCACGTCCTTCCTGAACGAGGGGATCACCGCGCGCGCATGGGACCCGACGGCCATGATTGAACTGAGGACGTTCGACATGACGCCCTGGCCGGTGCCGCCCGGCTGCTGCGAGGCCCGCGCAATCAAAATCTGGCTGACTTCGGCGTCGGTGTAACCGGCGCTGCGAAGCCGCGCGCGCTCGGCATCGAGCGTGGCGGCTGCGGGATTGTCGGGCGTTGTCATGGCGGAGGACATCCATACTTAGTGCCGTAACGTTTTTTTCGGTAAGCGTCGTCACCGTCGCAAACCCACGTCCTTGCTTCCGCTTCTGTTTTGCTCGCTAAGATTTTTTTGTCTAACTCGTCACAGGCGGTAGTCCCCTCAAGGAGGCAGGGTACGTGGCTGGCCGCCTGTGCCTTGGCCTTGGCCTCTATTGCTTGCTGCCGTGCGATCTCCGGATTGCTGACGATGTGCTGGTTCCACTCCTGCCAGGCCGCATAGCCGAGCACCAGGATAACGACGGCCTTGATGATGAGTGAAGCCGTCGCCCCGGCCCGCGCGGACGCCGTAGCGGCGCCGTCAAAGATCGTCGCTACGTCTTTCCTGAACGAAGGGATCACCGCGCGCGCATGGGACCCGACGGCGAGGATCGAACTGAGGACGTTCGACATGACGCCCTGGCCGGTGCCGCCCGGCTGCTGCGAGGCCCGCGCAATCAAAATCTGGCTGACTTCGGCGTCGGTATAGCCGGCCTTGCGGAGCTGCTCGCGCTCGGCGTCGAGCGGGCTTGCTGTGGGCTTGTCGTCCTGATCGGGAGACATGCCGGCCCCTGCGTAATGCGTCGCCCCGGCCAGCAAGCGTAAGTGATTTTGAAGCCGGGCTCAATTGGTCCAGAATGAACTTTCCTTGAAAGTATCGGGCGCAGCCTAAAAAAGAGGCACCTGCGCGGAGAGTGTTGTCGCGCTCAAGCAAGGCGGGCCGCCATGCCCCGGCTGTTCGGAGCGATAAAAAGATTTGATGCGCTTGGCCTCGGCCTCGCGGCGGCGCTCGCGGCCCTCGCGTGTGGGGCTGGCTACGCCGCCCTGCATTTCGGGTGGTTTCGCAGCCCGTGGGAGCTGGCGGGCTGGCTGGTGGTCGGCCTGGCCTTTGTCGCGGCCGGCCTCGGCGTTCATGCCAACCTGACGCCCAAGAACACCAACGTGCATGGCGACGCGCGGCCGGCTTCGGAACCGGAAGCGCAGGCCGCCGCCCGCAGCGACACCAAGGCCCCCTTCCACGACCGGACCTTTTCCGACTGAGAACCGCCCGTTATGGACGATAACGACGGCATCGCCCTCGGCCGCCATTACGACGACGCCACGCAGCAGGTCGGCGGCAAAATTCCCTATCAGGGCGAGCGCCACCTGCTCCTGTTCGGCCCGAACGGCACCGGCAAGGGCACGCGCTTCCTCATCCCGAACCTCCTCGCGATCAAGGATCGCTCGATCGTCGTCGTCGATCCGAAGGGCGAGCTTGCCGCCGTCACGGCAGAGTATCGCCGCACGGTCGGCGATGTCGTGATGCTCAATCCCTTCAACGTGCTCGGCCTCGGCTCGGCGGGCTTCAACCCCCTTGCCGGGCTCGATCCCGACTCGCGCTATTTTTACGACGAGGCGGCGGGGCTTGGCGAAGCGCTCATCAAGATCGATTCCAAGGACCCGCATTGGACGGAATCCGCCCAAGGGCTGACGGTTGCCCTCATCATGTGGGAGAAGTTGCAACGCGGAAAAAAAGCCAATCTCGAAAACGTGCGGGAGATGCTGACCGAGCCTGACGTTTGGGAAAAATATATGGGTGATGACGGCAAGGAGCATGAACGCCTTGTCGGCGGCCTGCGGCATACCGCATGGCAAATGGTCAGGGATGGCGGCTATGAAATCGAGAGCCTCGCCTCGCGCTTCGCCGGGAGGGACACGAACGAGCTGGCCAGCATCCGCTCGACCGGCGACACGCAAACGCGCTGGCTGCTGTCGAAGCCGATGCGCGACGACCTCAAAAAGCCGGGCGTGGATTTTCGGAAATTGAAAGATAAGCCGACGACGGTCTATGTGATCCTGCCCGCCGAGAGGATGCGCACTCACAGTACGTGGTTGCGCCTGGTCATCGTCTCGGCCTTGCGCGCTCTCTACCGTCCGGGCGGCCTGCGCACGCTGTTCCTCATCGATGAAATGCCGGCGCTTGGCCATCTCGGCCCGCTCGAGGACGCCTTCGGCCTCGTGCGGGGGTACAACGTGCAAATCGCCGGCATCTGCCAGGACCTCGCCCAGCTCAAGGACCTCTATAAGGAGCGGTGGGAATCCTTCCTCGCCAATGCCGGGGTCGTGCAGGGCTTCGCGCCCAACGACCTGACAACGGCCGACTGGATGTCGCGCCGCGCCGGGCAAACCACGCTCATAGCCGCCAACACCAGCGAGAACCTGTCGCCCGCGACCGGGCAGAAGAGCGAAGGCACAAGCTGGAACCAGATCAGCCGCGCGCTCTACCTGCCGCATGAGCTGATGGGCTTCGCCGAAGGCACGGGCCTCTTCTGGCTCGCCGGCATGGCGAACGGCGTCCGTTTCTTTGCCCCGCCTTACTGGAAGATCGAGCAATGCGCCAAGCGCGCCGCGCGGAACCCGTATTATGAAGGCTGAGACGGGCTGTTGCACGCTTCGCCTTCTCAAAAACACTTACTTGAATGCGTTGGCGCTAGGGAAGAAAGCGGGAGATGGTCACGTCGATTAGGTGAGTAAAACAACGAATATTTCAACGGGATATTCGCGATCGGGCATGCATGGAATTGTTTGAAAGCGTCCATGACCAAATAGGGAAAAAATGGCGACGCTAATAAAATTGTCAAGCTCACGATGCAATCGACGTTAACTTTATCGACAGCGACTATTATTGGAATAAACGGCAAAAAACGTTGAGCGTCAAACGACGAAAGTATTAAACAGGACGATTTTTCTTGACGCATGAGACGCTGATCCACTATCTCCATTAACACACTAAATTAACAACAACTGATTTCATGGAGACCAAAATGGCTAGGCAGAACGATTTTGAATCAGACGATGTAAAAGCACAAGCTGGAGATTTTGTCAAAAAATACGGATGGAAAGCTAGCGCGGCAATCACCGCTCTCTTGACGGTAAACAGCGGGTGGTTTACTGTCGATCCAACAGAACGCGCGAATGTCCGTCGTCTCGGCACCGTTCAATATGAAGAACCGCTCAAACAGGGTCTTCATTTCAAACTTCCCTGGATTGACCAAGTTGATAGACTTCAGGTTAGCCAAACGAATGAAGTTGTCCCAACTTTCACGGTGAGCACGAGAGACAACCAAGTCGTTACGCTTGATCTCAGCTATAATTTTGATATTCCCGACTCATGCGTGAACCAGCTGCTATATCACACCGGCCGAACTGGCAATCAAGACATCAAACCTCAGCTCGAAAAAGTAACAGTCGATCGCGCGGGTTTTGTTTTCGCCCCTGAGAGCATGGCTACGTTGAACTCTAAGCGCGCTGAGGTTCAAGGAACGCTGACGACAACGATTGGGAATGCGATCAAACAGCAATTCTGCATTCACATCGATAGCGTGCAAATGAAGTTGACCCCCTCTCCTGCCTTTTTGGAGTCTAATGCTGCGGCGGTCAATCAAATCAACCTTGCCGCTGCTGCGAACAACGCGAAGATCACCAAGCAGGCTGAAGCCGATCAAAAAGTGATCACGGCAAGAGGTCAGGCTGATTCCGATGCAGCAAAGGCCGATGGCGAAAAAAGAGCCGCTATTGCCGCATCAGAAGGAAGGTTGACCGCTGCCGAGAACGATGCCAAGGCCACCGAGGTTCGACTTAAGGCACAAGGACTTGGCGAACAGGCAAGACTGGAAGCAGAAATTCGGGCCTTTGGCAACAAGCCGGAACTGTACATTCATTACCTGGAGGCTCGCGCCAAGCTGAACTGGGATGGTAGACAGCCGCAAATCGTTGCTGGCAACGGAGCTTCGACAAACTTTGTGTTGCCGCTGCCGCCACTCGGCCAGAATGAAGTCAAAGAGGGCGCAAAACCGGCGATGTAATCCAGATTACTCATTGTAAATTGAAAAGAGGTGGTTGTTACCAACCACCTCTTTTTTCATCTGTACTCTATTCGACGCGCCGACGACAATCCCTTCTACGACGGCTTCGGATCGTCGCCCTTCCGCCGCACGGTTCCTGTCGGCCGCTCCGGTTTCTCGTCGCGCTGCTTCTGCGAGGCGGCGTGCGCTTCTTCGCTCCGCCTTACTGGAAGATCGAGCAATGCGCCAAGAGGGTGGCGGCGAATCCGTACTACAGGGGTGAGCGATACTGTCTTCGCAGAACATTAGTCGCCAGCGCGGCGATCTGCGGCGCTGGTCTGGGACCGGCGCGCCTGCTGCCGCAGCTTTAAGGCTCGGAGGGCTTGAGCCTGCTTGGAAGGCGGTGGGCGTTGGGACATGTCGCGCGCCTCGGACCACGCTTGGTGTTCGGCGATGGCGACCTGCCTCTTTTCGGCGCGTTCTTGACGCTCGCGCGCCCAGCGGGGCAACGCTCTCCTGCTGAGGGCGCGAGCCTGCCGCCTGGGCCTCAAGGGACGGAGCGCTTGGGCCTTCTCGGAAGGCAGTGCGCGTTCCGACATCTCGCGCGCCTTGGTTCGGGCTTTGCGCTCAGCGGTGGCGGCCGGCCATCCTTGTCGATGAGCCTGTTGCTTGAGTTTAAGAGTGCGGCGCGCTTGGGCCTGCTCGGAAGGCGCAGCGCGGGCCAGCGCCTCACGCGATTGAGCCCAGGCCTTATGCTCGGCAAGGGCGGCCTGCCGCTCGTCGGCACGGGCCGTCCGCTCGCGCGCCCAGCGCCGGAGCGCCGCTCTGCGGGCCTCCTTGGCGTGCCGCTTGCGACATTTGGGGTCAGCGTAGAAGCGTGCGATGCCGGCACGCTGGGCCTTACGGAAAGACGCATTCTGATGCAGGCGGCGGGCGCTTTGACGCACGGCGTCGCGCTGCTTTGCCTCACGGATATATGCGCCGCGCGGGATGAGGTCGATGCCTTCGGCCTTGGCGATGCGCCGGGCACGGCTTTGCCCGATGCTGAAGGCGAGGCCGACGCTTTTGGCGTTTCGCTCGCGGCGCAAGGCGGCGACGATCTGCGGATAGAGCTCAGGCGTCACGGGACGGGTCAGAGAGCGGCGGCGTTTCTTTGTTCGCGTCTTTTGGCCTATGTCGCAAGAAGGTGATGGTGGAAAGGCAGGGGTAGATGAACCCGGCGGATTAGCTCGGGCTGCTCGTCGGCGCTATCTTCGATAGAAGAGAAGCCACATCCAGCTTAGTGCCGGCAGTATCAGTGGGCAAACCTTCACTTTTAAGACTACCAAACACTGGGCCGCTTCGTCCCAAATAACTAGCAGCTGTACTACCCGTACCGCCGTGGGTGAAATCTCGAATCATCGGCATTATCATATTCGTGATTTCAATTTGCTGTGCCGTTGATATCTCTTGCAATTGTGTATTCCGTTGCTGCTCCTGATTTAGCGCTGTTTGAGATTTTGCCTGGGCAATTTGGGCCTCGTTCAGCCTTACTTGATTAATCGCTCCCCACTCTTTGACAGTCCAATCTCCGGGGTTCTTGGCTAAAGCGGTGCGCACAAGTTCAGTGTCGACATCCGCTTGCGCATTCGAAGTTCGAGCCCTAGCAGCCGTATCCTGAGCGTCATATATCCCCTTCATCGCCGACGTGAAGGCGGTGATATCTTGTGTAGTCAAACCAAGATCTTTGACGCGAGGATCTGTGACAAGCCTTGCAAGCGCACCGGATGCAACCAGCTTGTTGAAGGTGTCTTGTGAGATATCCTCATTTTCCTTGACCAGACCAAGCGTCTCGAGCGCCGGCCTGACTTTCCGAAGCGCAGCATCGGCTTGAGCCCCCGTCAAACGTGCTTGCTGTAAGGCGGACGCCGTTTGTGCTTCGTTCAAATGAATGTTCGTCTTTTGCGACCAAAGATCGAGCGCTGCTTTCGCTGTAGCTGTAGGCTGTCCAGACAGCACCCCCGCCATTTTGTCGGCCAGAGCTTGCCTACCTGCCTCTGTCGACGTATCCCAATCTTCTTTAGTGATGCCTAATTCTCCCAGCTTCGTGGCAAGTGCATCGGCTTGCAGTCTCGTCTGCCGCGCCTGCTGTCTGGAGGCGTCTGCCGATGCGAGGGCGGCTTCAGTTTGCGCTTGATTTAACTTAATGCCTGTTCTAGCCGACCATAATTCGAGCGCTGCCTTCGCTGTGGCCATGGGCTGCCCGGCAAGCACTTTCGAAAATTTTTCTTCTAGGGCCTCTGGCGAGCCATTCAAATCTGCCGCGGTTATGCCCAACTCTTGCAGTTGCTTGGACTTGGCCATCGCCTCCTGCATCTTAAGTATATTGTCCTGCGATATGCCAATTGCCTGCAATTCGGACTTAACTTTTTCAAGTGCTCTCAGGGCCTCGGGCCACCCCATGCCATTTGTATATGCTTTTATTGCTTCTGCGTTGAGACCCATAGCCTCTAGTTGGCGTTTAGAGACGAAAAGGTCGCTCTGTATTTTGTATTCCTCATCCCGACCCGCATACTGGCTTTTAAGCGCAGTTAAACCTTGCTTATACGGAGCTAGAGCCGCAATTGCATCGGCCAGAGACAACCCATGCGTGATCTCGTTTATTTGCTGAACCGTAAGACCCAGTCCGCGTAGCGCGTCTCTTAGGTTATATAGGTCATCTTGCATTTCTTCCGTAGTTCTAGCCATTTTTCCCTCTCTATCTTTTCAAACTTGCACAGAAACGCTACCTAATTCCACTGCTACACCGTAATGCTAGGTGCAATTGGGGTATTAGCTTTAACCGGCTGACCCTTTAAATCCCTTGTTCCTTCTCCCACCGTATCCGTGACGCTTGCCAACCTCAGAGACGCACGCGTGCCAACTTTTTCATCTAAAGAAGTTAGCGTAGGAGAACTAACCCCTAAACTAGAGTGGTCTTCAAACCCCTCAGCCTTCTGCCTTTCCCTTTTTAACCGCAGAGCTTTTTGCGCTTCCGTTTCCGTCGCGGCAGGATGAGGCTCTGCTGTATCTGTCCTTGCTTCCACGGGTTTAGCAACTCCGGCGGTTGCTTCAAGCTCTCCGGCCTTCGCATGACCTCTCAGGCCAAACAAATTCCAATCTGTGAAGGGGACCTTCATCCTTCCCGCTCCAAGGTCGGCGGCTAAATCCTGGACATGTGTTGCTGCATAAAATACACCAGCACCCGCACCAAGAAGCCCAACCACCACAGTGCTGTTACGAATCCAAGAGGGCACCATCCCCATCCAGCCAGTTGGCTTGCTAAATTCCTGCGTTACCATCGCAGCAACCGTCTCACCATCAAGACCTGCTTCTTTCAACTGTTTCGCATACGCTAATTTTTCAGCTCTTTCTGCGGCTGTTTTTTCTGCCGCTCGAGTTGAACGAGTACCCCGAGCTGAGTTCGCGGCAACATTTCCGGCAGCAGAAGGTCCTGCCGCGGTTTCTGCGACTTCCGGCGCAGCGGCAGGAGGCCCTTCTGTACCTGTTGCTCTCCCACCACGCGGCGCTCCTCGACCGGGCGTTCTTGCCATTGCGTGCGTACCTTCAAGAGGTTTTGCCGTTCCGGACGCAATTCTTTGTTCAATCGCGTCCACAATAGCGGACGTTTTTCTTTCAAGAGCCGAAACGCCCTGCGCGGCTACACCTTCGGCAAGTTCGGCAGTTTTCGCGATCCTACCCATGCCCACAACGCCTCTTACGAGATTCAGGCCTGAAGCGGCTAGATTGCCGAGCAATCTGCCCCCCGCCAGAATTTCGCCGCCTAAGAGAAAACTTGTCGTGCCACCGACGGTATCTGCGATAACAGAAGTCACCGGCGCATTTTTTGCCGCCGCATCGGTGCGAGCAATTTGCCTGTCTATGTTTTCTCTAACGCTGAGACCGGACAGAGGAGCGGTAACGACACCGGTAACATAATCCCATGCATACGGGAGGCCGATTATCGAAAACAGCCCATGGTTAAATCTGCGCATGACTCCTTCGAATCCTGGAACCGAGGGGTTGCTGGTTTCTTCAGCCATGGCTGCCTCCAAAAATATAAGTCTCCGTCATAGCAATTCTCGAATACTTGTGTTCATAGCAGCCCTCGAATACTTGTGTTCAAAAGCAAATATGGATGCCTAAAATGCCGTTGATCAGATAATACTTGGGAACTATTACAAAATACTTAAATTTTTAGACGCTTTTGCAAGAGATAAACGGATAACAATATCAATGCTTTGCAAATCAGGAGGCAGTTCAGACGTTCGTTCGGGACTTCGCAGGTGGGGTCATGAAGATCACGACGGCTTCAAGTCGTCGTCTTTCCGTTGAACATTTTGGGTGGGTCTCTCCGGCTTCTCGTCGCGCTGCTTCTGCGCGGCAGCGTGCTGCCGGTCGGTGAGCCCGCGCAAGGCAACCGCCTGTTCGTTCATGATCGCCCGCACGATGGCTGCGGCGACACTTGGGGCCAGGCTCAGCCGCGCCGCTGCGATCCTCGCCGCATAGAAGGCGAGCAAGGCAGCAAACTCGCTGCGAAACTCCACCGATGCGTCCGATGCAGCGTTCGCGTCGCCCGGCGCACCGGTAATGGTCCCGGCATTGTGACCTTCGGTTCCTGCCGGCCGCGCGCTGTCTTGTCCTGCGGTCGGCGGCTGAGAAGGCAAGCGGTCAACGCCGCGCACGTCCTGCAACGGCCTGCTCAGTAATTTCTTTGCCGCTGCGAACGATGGCCTGGGAAGACCGCCGCTCTTTCGCGTCCTTGGTGGAAGGCGGCGCCGCGGGCGACGCCATGTGAGATAACGCTGCGCGCGGCGGAACGCTTCGGGTGAGCTGGAGTAGCCAGAGAGCGGACGGGGCGTTCCTGCTTTCGGCACCGGCGCTGCCCCTGCGCCGGGCCGTCTATCGCGATCGCTCTCGCCCGCGATCGCGTTCGTTGCGGTCGCGTTCGTATTCAGCGTCGCGCTCCGTCTCCTGGGGAATCTCGCGCGACAATTGCCGCATAAGTTCCTGGCGGCGCTCGGACGGTGTGCCGGCATCCTTCGCCCGTTTCGATGCTTCGGATTCCTTTTGTTTGGGTACGGGCTTCTCCCCCATCAAGGCCGAGAACACGCTGCCCGCGAGCCTGGAGGCCGCGGCTCCGGCTTTGCCGCCGACGGGCGCCGCCCGCTCCCTCGGCTTGACGGACGCGCGGACATGACCGGCATCGGGCCGTGCTTGCCCGGCCGCCCGCGTTGCGGCTTGTTGCGTGCGCTCGGCCTGGCGCTCCTGCTGGAGCTTCCGGGCTTCGGCAACGCTCGGAAGCGAGGCGGGATCGATGTCGGCGAAGCGTTGCCGGATATCGGCGCCGGTCGCACCTTGGATGCGGTGCGCCAGATTGTGCGTGCCGCCTGCGGAATCGATCGCCACGAATCCGCCCCGGTCGCCGCGCGCCAGCACCCACGACTTCTGTTCGAGCGAGGCCCGGAATGTTTTGCCGTTGTGGCAGGCGTGCCAGAGTTGCGACATCGTGGCCATGGCCGCCTTCGGGCGGACGCCCGTGCGGCCGTGCTCGCTCTGCCGCACGGCCTTGCGCGGTGCCACGGCTCCTTGCCGGTCACGCCCGCCCTCTCGCCCGTGGCCGCCGTGGCGCTCGCGCTGGACCTGTTTAGCTTCGGCGACGTTCATGAGACCTCGCGGATCGATGTCCGCGAAACGCTCGCGCACCTCGGCCGCCTTCGCCCCTTCGATGCGGCGCGCGATGCTGTGAACGCCGCCGGTCGGATCGATGGCCACAAAGTCGCGGCGGTCGCCGCGCGCCAGAATCCATCCCTTCTCGGCGAGCGCCGCCTGAAACTCTTTGCCGTTGTTCGTCGTCTGCCAAGTGGATGTCATCAGCTCCTTCGCCTGCTGCGGGCTGACGCCGGTACGCTCGGCCTGCAACATTTCGCGGTGGCTCGGCGTCCGTTCGGGCCTCGGCTTGCCGTCACGCTCGACATGCGCGCCTTGCACCCGCTCAAGCCCGAACTCCTTTTCGAGCGCGCGAGCCACTTTCTCGTGCTTGCGGAAATTGTGGCTGTCGCTGTGTGCTGCCATGCGGTCAAGATCGATCCGCGACCAGACGATATGGCAGTGCTCGCGGTCCTTCTTCTCATGGACGACGACGACGCGGGGCTGGCCGGTCAGTCCCAAGGCGGACTCAAGCTTGTCGATGGCGTAGGCCCGCTGTTCGTCGGTCAGGCGCTCGTCGCCACGGGTATTGATCGACGCATGATAGAAGGGCTTGGTCGTCATCGCGCCCGCTGCGACGGCTTCGATCTCTCGTAGGGCGGCGTAAAGGTTGTCGGACACAACACCGCGTATCTCTTTGACGTCGAACCGCTCGTTAGTGTCGAGACGGGTAAGATGTATCCCAAGACGGCGCGCCCCGCCGCAGGACTTGCCCTTAATGATCACGGCCGAGCGCCGCCATCAGGGCGTCCCGCATCTGGCCAACGTACGAGCGTATGTCGTTCAGCTCGGCCAGGCCCGGCACGCGGCCACGGCTATTGAAGGCATGGGCGAGCTGGTTGAGGTTCGATCCGACCTTGCCGAGATGGCCCAACAGCCGGGCCAGCTCCTTGCGCTCGATGGGCGGGCGGCGCACCGACCTCGGACCGGCGTCGCCCAGGGCGGCGGCACGCAAAAAGGCGCCGACGCTCAAGCCGGCCTTGTCGGCTACCGCCTTGATGGCGGCCCGTTCAACGGCAGTGCAGCGTACGGGAATAAGCTTGGTTCGCGCGTCCTTGACGCGCTTCCGGCCCCGCCACGGGGCCATGGTTTTGTCACGAGGGTTCCGAGCCTCGGTCGTCACAGCATGCCTCCCTGAGGCTGCTTTGGTGTAGTGTGGCGCAGACGAGTCGTGCCCTACCCTGGGGATGCAACGGGGCCTACGGCCCCTTGCCAAGCGTGATGTATGCGTTTTGCCCTTGGGCAAAATGTATATACATCACATGGCTTGCACACTCTCCTAACCTGCCAAATTTAACCAATAACCTACCATATTTTGGTTTCGTCACCCTTAAAACAGACATCCAAGCGAATTCACGGCAGGGAAAAATCCTCCATAAGACAGGAAATTTCCCAATCACAAAATCGTCGGTAATTTTTAACTGCGGTCTGGTCAGCCTCGTCGTTCAGCCCTCGTCGCATTGGCCGATGACTGTCCGAGGGGATGGCTCCCGGTAACGCCCGGCGGCAGTACGCTCGGCGGGCGGACGGCAGGTTTTTCGCAAGTGCGAAGAAGGGGAACTGCCGGGCTGGGGGCCTGCCAAGCTCATGCGGCGGGCGGCTCCGGCGAAGCCGCCTAAAAAAGGCGCGGCCGACGCCCCAGCCGCTACCGCGAAAACCCCCTGACAAAATGCGCATAAAAAAAGCCTGCGCCGGGCACAATCCCGACGCGGGCGAAGGCGATCAGAACCCTCCTCGGAGGGCAAGTTCAGCGGCGCTTATGCGCCGCGGTACTTGGCCTTGGCGATGGCGGCACGGATCATGTCGAAGTCGATGACGTCTAAATCTCCATCCGCATCCAAGATCATTTCGCAGGCTTCGAGCAAGTCCTGTGCGGCAAGCCGCAAGCGCATATCTTCATTAAGCCAGAATGCCAATTCGGTTCCGTCGGCGGCACTGACGACGATCTCAGTGACATCCGGCGTGATGTCATAGGCCTCGAAGCACGGATAGAGCCTGCCTTCGGCTAGAAGGTTCTTGGCCCGCGCCAAAGCTTGCTCGGGCGTTTTGGCTTTGATGTCCTGGCAAGCCGCCGCTGTGCTGTTACGAAAGCTGACTGTGTAAGTGGTCATGGCAAAATCTCCTTTCAGGTGATGAAAAAAATGCTCGCGCCGGACAATCCGGCGCGGGACTGGCAGGCGCGCGTGGGCGCAAGCTTCACGCCCCGGCGGTCGCCGCTCCCGGTCAAGGGAGCGGTCGCGCGCCGTGGCGCGGCCGATGCCGAGCGCGATGACGGGGCTCATGCGGCACCGCCTTTCGCTTTCTGTCCGACGGGCTGACAGACAGCCACCACGCCGTAGCTCTTGCGGTAGCGATGCGCGACGCGAATTGGCGGTACGGGCTTCAGAGCCAAGACCGCGTATCCAACGTCAACAAAACGGATTGGCGGCTTTCCCCGCCGATCGTCCCAAAGCCCGCGCGTGATATCGAGCGCTTGCTCGGGCGTGTCGGCCTCGATCTCGCGCGACTTGGATTGGCCGCCGGTTTGGAAAAGGACTGTGTAAGCGCTCATGCGGCACCTCCCTTCGCCTTGGCGATGGCCTTGTCGCAGATGGCAGCGATGCGGTAGCTGTCCGTGTTCAAGCCCGGCACCTTAAATCGCGGTGCTTGGTTCAGTGCGGCAAGTGCTTGCTCAAGCGCGTCGAGCATCTCCTGCGCGGCGAGGCGCAGGCGCAACTCGTCGTCGAGCCAGACGGCGAGTTTATCGCCGTCGGGATCGCAAACGGCGATCTCGTTCACGTCCATGCCATTGTAGGGTTCAAACCAAAGCTCCGACGGTTCGTCCTCATAGAGCTTTCGTGCGAGTGCAAGTGCCTGCTCTGGTGTTTCAGCGTCGAAGCTACGGGAAGCAAATTCGGCGTCGCTTGCGAAGTTCACTGTGTAAGTCGTCATGGCTGAAATCTCCTTTTGGTGATGGAAAAAAGCCCGCGCCGGATAACCCGACGCGAGCTGGTAGGCTTCACTTAACGGCCCTAACTGACAGTTCGGTTACGTCGGTAGTCTCACCGACATTAGTTAATTGCTCGCCGCACCCGAAGGCGATTGCCTCGGCTGCCCTGGGGCCGTAGGTGGTGATTCGATAGACTTCGGTGCGCGTGACGCTGTACGTAACGTCGAACGTTTTAAGCTTGGATTTACGTGTGGTGGTCATGACAAAATCTCCTTTTGGTGATGAAAAAAATGCCCGCGCCGGGTAATCCCGACGCGGGCGGTAAGCGCTTTACTTCGCGGCCGTCTCAGCCGTTTCGTCCTTCGCTTCCTTGGCTTTTGCAAGCCGAACGGTCACGCGACCGTCAACGGGTACGGCCTCTAAAACAACGTCGAATCCTTCACCGTCGCTGTGCGTGAACACAGTCCCGATTTCCAGCCAACGGCTTCTGTCCTCGCCTTTTCCACCCTTGAAGTTCTTGACGGTATAGGCGCGATGCGTGGGTTTATTGTTGCTGTTGGTCATGACTTGGTACTCCTTTTTCTTAGTTGTTGATGGGTGCAGCTGCTGCTGCACCCTTGGCTTCGCCGAGAACGCAGGTGTGCAAGCCGCAAGCCCCTTCGCAGGGACCCGGAACGCAAGAAAATTGACGTAGCCGCCACCGCTTGGCGGCCGGCAATTTTCTCTGTCGTTATGCGGTGGAAGGGGCTCGCGGCGCGCCGATGGGGCCGCGCCCCTAAGCAGCAGCCGCGGCAGCGGCGTCTAAATGCTCGGCCGCGGCAGCGGCGTAACAGGCCAGCCCGCACGCGGGCATAAGTCCCAACGAAAGAAGCCGCGTGCTGCCCGGCTGATCGAAAGGACATTCGGAAGCAATATGCCGGATTGCGCACCTTCATTTCAGCAAGTAACGATCGATTCGGAACTTGAAAGCGAAAGAATATTTCTTCATTCTTCAGGAGCTTTTATCCTTTACGCGGGATAATAAAACAGTTTTCAGAATATCTATTTAGGAGATTGGCATGAATATTCCGTGGGAAAAGATTATCATTCCCGAAAACCGGGTTGAGACGCCTGATGAAGTCAAGAAGATTACTGGACGCAAATTAGCCACGTATGCGTATGGTTATAGGCTTTATATGGATTGTGGTTATTGGGATACAAGAGCGAACCGTGTGTATGGCGCAATGCACAAGGCGTCGCTCGATGAACTTCGAGGTCATAAGTATGGCGACACTCTTGTGCTAAGCGTCCCGAAGGACGTTTTTGAAGCGATTCCTAAAGCGATTCGCCCGGCTGCTAAGTCTCAAGCGGCTCGTCCGGCTGCGCGACCACGCTAGTTCAATTGATACGGCATCGTGTCTCTTGCGCCGTAGCTGGAATCAGTCTCGCATTTTACTTGTGCTAACGGGTGGCGCCAGCATCCAAAAGGTCGGCTCGCGGAAACGTCCCGCCGCCGTGCGCTCCGCCTCGGGGCGGCAATCGTCCTTCAGCTCGAACAAGGCGGGCTGGCGAGCCTGGTCGGCCCGCCAGGCCTCAAGCTGCTGGCGGCGGAGTTCGCAAATCCGCCGCCAGCTATAGCCGTGGCCGTCGATCATGATGGTGTCGGGCTTCGCCATGGCACGTCACGCGGCCTCGGCGGCTGTTTGCGTCTTCTGCAAGCCGTGCGCCTTATGCCGATATCGGCATAACCACCATAATCCCGGTGGCGGCATTATGCAGGAAATCCGCCGCGCGCTGCGCATGCGAGGATGCCGTGAAGATCGCCCGCTTGTCGTCCTTGAGGACTCTGATCCACGACTGGATGTAGGCGCTGTGATCGTCGCGCACCTCGGGCGTCAATTCGAGGTCGGCGCAAAGGAAGGCTGAGCCAAGCTCGGCGGTGAGTTCCTCCATTGCGTAGCCTTCGTCGCCGAAGCGCTTGCGGCCGAAATCGCGGTCGAGGCGCGAGGGATGACGCGTGCGATGCACTTTATGCCGATATCGGCATAAAATTCATAATGCCGACCCCCTGATTATGCCGCGCCGGACGTTTAGAGCCCAGGAATCAGCGGCATTCCGGCGCGGCTGCTCGGCATAATCAGAGAGCTTCGAGGAAGGCGAGCAATGTATCGTCCGGTCGGTAGCGTCCCGGCTGGGAGGCGGGAGCTGCGATGCGCGCGAGAGCCTTTTCCTTTAGGTGCAGATCGGCATGCATATAAATCTGCGTGGTCTCGACGGATTCATGCCCGAGCCAGAGCGCGATCACGGATTGATCGACGCCATGGTGCAGCAACTCCATCGCGGTGCTGTGTCGGAGTACATGCGGACTCACCCGTTTTCCGATCAGCGACGGGCACGACCTCGAAGCCGATAGCGTATGCCTTCGCACGATGAGTTCGAGGGCATCACGGCTGAGTTTGGCTCCTCTGATGGTCGGGAAGAGCGGATCGCCGGCAGCGCCACCCCGCTCCCTGAGCCAGACCTCCAGAACCTTGAACGTTTCCTGTCGCAGCGGCGTGGAGCGCTGTTTCCGCCCCTTGCCTTCGCAACGGATGTGGGCTCCCGTGCCGCTCACGATATCGCATCGGCGCAAGTTGATAAGTTCCGAAGCGCGCAACCCTGTTTGCAAAGCTACGATGAGGATGACATGGTCGCGACGTCCGGCCCATGTGGATCGATCGGGCGCTGCCAGCAACGCATCCATCTCCGCGCGATCCAGGAACTCCACCGTCCGTCGCACATAGCGCTTGCCCGGCATGGCCAGGATTCTCTGGCAATGAAGCATGTACGCGGGCTCGCACATGGCCACGAACCGGAAGAAGGACCGGATCGCGGCAAGACGAGCATTGCGGGTGCGGGCGCTGTTGCGGCGTAGGGTTTCGACGTGGATAAGGAAGTCGCTCACGAGGGCTGCATCCATATCTTCGATCTTCAGTTTCGTCGGCACCCTGCCGGTCTGTTCGCTGACGAAGCGTAACAGCAGGCGGAAGGTATCGCGGTAACCGGCGATCGTGTTCGGGCTCGCCTCCATCTGGGTGCAGAGCCGATCGGTGAAGAACTGCTGGATGAGGGCCGGGAGTGTTGCTGTTGTCATGGTTGCACCTCCTTCTCAACGCGCCGCGAAGCAAGATCAAGCAGTTCCGGAACGGCCTCGATGTACCAGTAGGTGTGCGCCGGATTGCCGTGTCCCAGATAGGTCGTGAGCTTAATCATCTCCCGCGAAGGATCCTTCCCCGTGCGATACCAGTTCACGAGCGTTCGAACCGCGAAGGTATGGCGCAGATCATGAATGCGCGGGCCGTGGCCATGCCGCTTGAACTTTTCCGCAGGAC
>Ga0210408_10001521_pt1 | contig 24176 bp, 21 predicted proteins | sample IncBWH4MmetaG_FD_155471 | JGI IMG/M metagenome (GOLD analysis project Ga0210408, IMG submission 155471) | Forest soil microbial communities from Barre Woods Harvard Forest LTER site, Petersham, Massachusetts, United States - Inc-BW-H-4-M | ecosystem: Environmental > Terrestrial > Soil >...
AGCTCGAAGCCTTTGCGCGCGCCGCCGCGGAAGCGGCGGCGAACTTTGCCGGGCGCTATCACCGCTATTTCGAACGCCACAACAAGCGCATCGGCGGTACCAAGCGCGCGCTCGATCCGCTGCCGCGCGTGGTGTTGGTGGCCGGCCTCGGCCTGTTCGGCCTCGGCCGTTCGAAGCGCGATGCCGCAAGCGCAGCCGACATTGCCGAAGCATGGGTCGAAGGCGTGGTCGACGCCGAAGCCATCGGCCGGTTCGAGTCGATCTCCGAAGCGGAAATGTTCGATTGCGAGTACTGGCCGCTGGAACAGGCAAAGCTCGGCGCGCGGAAGGAGCCGCCGCTCGCCGGTCAGGTCGCCGCCATAACCGGAGCGGCCGGCGCGATCGGCGCGGCAACGGCGAAAGCCTTTGCTGCCGCGGGTGCCGAAGTCGCCCTACTCGATGTCGATCTCTCGGCGGCGACCGAAAACGCGCGTGGCGTCGGCACCACGGCGCTGCCGGTGCGCTGCGACGTGACCGATGCAACTTCCGTGCAGGCGGCTTTCGATCAAATCGCCGCCGCCTTCGGCGGCGTCGATATCGCGGTGTCGAACGCCGGCGCCGCCTGGCAGGGCCGCATCGGCGAAGTCGACGAAGACATCTTGCGCAAGAGCTTCGAACTCAATTTCTACGGCCACCAGCGCGTGGCGCAGGCAGCGGTCAGGATCATGCAGGCGCAAGGGACCGGCGGATGCCTGCTCTTTAATGTGTCCAAGCAGGCGGTGAATCCCGGCCCGAATTTCGGGCCATACGGCATACCGAAGGCGGCGGCGCTGGCGCTGATGCGCCAATACGCGCTCGATTACGGGGCCGAAGGCATCCGCGCCAACGCCGTCAACGCCGACCGCATCCGCTCAGGCCTGCTGACGCCTGGCATGATCGCCTCGCGCGCCAAAGCGCGCGGGCTGAGCGAGAAGGATTATATGAGTGGCAACCTGCTCGGACGTGAAGTGACGGCCGACGATGTCGCCCAGGCCTTCTTGCACCACGCGCTGGCGCTCAAGACGACCGCGGACGTCACCACCGTCGACGGCGGCAACATCGCGGCGGCGATGCGCTGAAGCCTGGCCTGGGTGTCCCCTCAGGCCCGCGTGCGCTCAACCGCGGCTGCACGGCACGTGCGGGCAACGACGGGCTTGCGACGGCGCTTCGAACTACGAACGCTTCGAGATCAGTCGCTCGACATAATAACGTTCTTCAGTAGCGGATAGATCTGGTTCTCCCAGCGCTTGCCGGAAAACACGCCGTAATGGCCGACGCCTGCCTGCATGTGGTGGCGTTTGAGATAGGGACGCAGATTGCCGCAGAGGTCATGCGCGGCGACGGTCTGGCCGACGGCGCAAATGTCGTCGCGCTCGCCCTCGACGGTGAACAGCATGGTGCGCCGGATCGCAGCCGGATCGACGCGCCGGCCGCGATAGTCGAGCCGACCGCGCGGAAGCGCATGCTCCTGGAAAATGAGCCGCACGGTCTCGAGATAGAACTCTGCGGTGAGGTCGAGTACGGCAAAGTATTCGTCATAGAAGGCCTTGGTGATCGCCGCCTTTTCAGCCTCGCCATTGGCCAGGTTTTCGTACAGTTCGCGATGCGCCTTCACGTGCCGGTCGATGTTCATGCTCATGAAGGCGGCGAGCTGCACGAAGCCCGGATAGACCCGGCGAAAAGCGCCCGGATGGCGCAGCGGCACCGACGCGATCAGGTTTCGCTCGAACCACTCGATCGAGCGCGTCTTGGCAAGCTCGTTGACCCGGGTCGAGTTGACGCGGGTATCGATCGGTCCGGCCATCAGCGTGAGGCTGCGTGGCTGCGCCGGGTTGCCCGCCTCCGCCATCGCCGCCGCGGCCGCAAGCGCGGCGACGCAGGGCTGGCAGACCGCAAGCACGTGGGCGCCGGGTCCCATGACTTCGATGAACTTGATCAGATGATCGACATATTCGTCGACGCCAAAACGGCCCGCCGTCAGCGGCACGTCGCGAGCGTTGTGCCAGTCGGTGATGAAGACGTCGTGCTCCGGCAGCATCGTGCGAACGGTCGCGCGCAACAGCGTGGCGAAATGGCCCGACAGCGGCGCCACCATGAGCACCCGCGGCTGCGCCGTGCCGGCGTGCTTCTTGAAATGGAGGAGCGTACCGAACGGCGTCGCTGCGGCCGCCTCCTCGCTGACTTCCACCTCGCTGTTGCCGACGGTGACCGAGCCGATGCCGAAGGCCGGGCGGGTGTGGCTGAGGCCGGCGCGCGCGATCAACTCATACGCGGCGGTCAGATTGCGTGTGGCCGAATTCTCGGCGAGCAACGACGAGCCGCCGGCGGCGACCGCCATGGCCGCCCAAGCGCGCACCGGCACCATGATGTCGGATTGCGTCTGATAGGCGAGATACAACATCCCCTAAGCCCGCAAGATGGCGAGCCGCCCGGCACGGCAACACCCCCGATCCCAGTCTCAGGCTAGTGCATTTTTTGTTGCACTGCGACAAAATTATTCAGACAAAAATTATTCAGACACGGAGATTGGCGAATATCTTGCATGTGCAGCGCCCGTAAGGACAGCGAGACAAGAGGCGTGCTCGGCGGACCTTTTCGCCTTGCCGCGCTCATGCGCTTTGCCAGGGCCGTGTTGTAAGCCATTGCGAAGGCGTCAGTTCGTTAGGGGACCTGCGGTATGCCGAAAGCCACACTCGCCATCGCCAGCAAGAACTACGGGTCGTGGTCGCTGCGAGGCTGGTTGCTGTGCAAAATGGCGGGTCTCGATTTTGCCGAGGAGCAAGTTGCCTCCGACGATCCTTCCACGCGCGCGGAATTGCTTCTCCTTTCGCCGTCATTCCTCGTGCCCTGCCTGACCGACAACGGGCTGAAGATCTGGGATACGCTGGCAATCGCCGAGTATCTGCACGAGATCAAACCCAAAGCCGACCTCTTTCCCACCGACCGCGGTCAGCGCGCCCACTGCCGTTCGATCTGCGGCGAGATGCACTCCGGCTTCACCAACCTGCGCTCGGCCCTGCCCATGAACCTTAAAGGGCACTATCCCGGGTTCAAGGCCTGGGCCGGCGCGCGCGGCGATATCGAGCGTATCACCGCGATCTGGCGCGAGTGTCTCGGCCGCTACGAGGGACCCTATCTGTTTGGAAGAGACCCGTGCGCCGCCGACGCCATGTATGCGCCGGTATGCACGCGCTTTCTCACCTACGATATCGGCCTCGATCCGCTCTCGGCGCGGTACTGCCGCACCATCATGGCGCTTGCACCCATGCAGGAATGGAGTGCCGCCGCCAAGCTCGAGCCCGACGAGCTCGAAGAGCTGGACATGGAGTTTTGACTTACGCCTGACCGCCGACGGCGCGATACTCGGCCACGGTCATCGCGTAGCGCAAATGCGGCTCGCCATGATGAAAGCGGCGGCTGCGAAGAACGAGCCCGATGTTTTCAGCAACCCGGACCGATCTCGCATTCTCGGGATGGATGTCCGCGATCACCTCGGCGAGCCCGAGGGCGCCGAAGGCATGGTCGAGGATGGCGCGGGCTGCCTCGGTCGCAAAACCGGCGCCCCACGCGTCGCGGCGAAACCGCCAGCCGATCTCGATGTCCGGCCCCACCGCGTCGAGCGGCGTCAGGAGAATCCAGCCGAGGAAACGTGCCGGCTCGGATCTTTGCCGCACCGTCCAATAACCCTGGCCGTGAGGATACGGGCCGCGCGTGCGTGCCGCGATGAATGCCTTGTGCTCCGCTGCGTCGGTCCACGGCACCGCGATGAAGCGAACGACCTCCGGATCGATGTCCATCTCGAGGCAGCTCTCGTTGTCGGCGCTCGTTCGCGGCGTAAGGAGGAGCCGCCGCGTTGCAAACGCCGGCTGCGATGCGGGAGGAGTTGGCGCTACCATGGGCTTCCGCCGTGTTCGCACGCCTTGCGCCGGAAGGGCCGCACCATCGAGTGGGAACAGCCGTCGAGGTTTCCCGCTCGTTCGGCGCGAACAAAAAAGAAGGCGCCGAGCGTTGGCGCGGCGCCGTCAAGTTCTGCAGAGAGGAAACGGCTGACACACCGAGTGCGTCGGCAAGATGCCCGAGGGATCGAAACGGCCGGCTCTTAACCACGGGCGAGCCGGATGATCTACTCCTCTTCTTAACCACCGCGCGCTGCGCGAGCGATGGCGCAAGCCTCCGTCTCGCCGACGCCCTCCGTCGTCCACCTGAGCCGGCGCGTCTCGGACAATCTTTGATCAGTCCTCGACAGCGGCCGGCCCGTGTGACGCGATCCTCGACACCAGCGGGTGCCGAAGACCGATAACGGCGTCGACTACTTCTTCTTCTTGCGCTTCGTGGTTTTCCGCGCCGTCTTCTTCGCCGCTGCCTTCGTCTTTCTCTTCTTCGCCATTGCTGCCCTCCTAGCTTGAGTGGATGGCGACATCGCTACAGTGCAGTCGCGAATCGATCTGCACTACCATCCGATTACTACAGCGAAAAAAAAATAACAGTGACTCCACTTAATTTTGTGTGTAAGTGCCGCGCCCCGCTCGCCGCCCGTTGCGCGTCGCGATCGTCGGCAGAACGGCGCTGCGAAAGACTTCTGCGCCGACGCGGCTGCACAGCAAAAATCAGCGACCGCGCAGAAGTGCCCATGGAATGCGCATTTCTTCGACGTATCATGTTGCGATGCCGCGTCGAGAACGCGCGCATCGCTGCGCACCCGCGCGCGCGTTTTCGGGCGCGACGGCGCCGCCGTAGCGAAATTCACCACGCTAAAAAAATTTTGCGGCGGACGCCTTCCGCGGGCCTGTTGACGGCTCGCGCGAGGCGCAAAACGCGCAAATCGAGCCTCAATCGATTCGCGCGGCGCGGCGTTCGGGGAGGCGCGCGGACGTGGCGCGGCGTCACGCCGGCGAGATTTTCGCCCGCGCGACCGATCGCGAGGAGCGCAGTCGGACCATGTTCGCGACGCCAGCACCGGCATCAGCGAAGCTTGCGCCGTCAAATTCCGATCCGCTTCTTGACGAGCGCGTTGACCGCTTGCGGGTTGGCTTTGCCGCCCGATGCCTTCATGACCTGCCCGACAAACCAGCCGAGCACGTTCGGCTTCGCCTTCACCTGTTCCACCTTGTCGGGATTTTTGGCGATGATCTCGTCGACGAGCTTCTCGATCGCGGACAGATCGGTCACCTGCCGCAGGCCGCGCGCTTCGACGATGGCGCGCGGATCGCCGCCCTCGGTCCAGACGATCTCGAAAACGTCCTTGGCGATCTTGCCGGAGACCGTGTTGTCGACGACGAGATCGAGGATGACGCCGAGTTGCGCCGGTGAGACTGGCGCGGTGGCGATGTTCCGGCCCTCGCGGTTGAGCCGCCCGGCGAGTTCGTTGATCACCCAATTGGCGGCGAGCTTGGGATCGCGAGGCTGCCCGCGGCCCGCGTCTGCAAGGACCGCCTCGAAATATTCCGCGGTCTCGCGCTCGGCGACAAGCACGCCGGCGTCGTAGACGGAAAGTCCGTGCTCGCGCATGAAGCGTTCCTTCTTGTCGTCCGGCAGTTCGGGCAGATGCGCCTTCAGGTCCGCCACCAGGGACGGGGCAAGCTCGAGCGGCAGCAGGTCCGGATCGGGAAAGTAGCGGTAGTCGTGCGCCTCCTCTTTGTCGCGCATCGACCGGGTTTCGCCCTTGTCCGGATCGAACAGCCGCGTCTCCTGCTCGACAGCGCCGCCGTCCTCGACGATTCCGATCTGCCGCCACGCCTCGTGCTCGATCGCCTGGCCGATGAAGCGGATCGAATTGAGGTTCTTGATTTCGCAGCGCGTGCCCAGCGCGGCGCCTGGCCGGCGCACCGATACGTTCACGTCGGCGCGCAAATGACCCTTCTCCATGTCGCCGTCGCAGGTGCCGAGGTAGCGCAGGATGGTGCGCAGCTTGCCGACAAAGGCCTTTGCCTCCTCGGCGGAGCGCAGATCCGGTTTGGTCACGATCTCCATCAGCGCCACGCCGGAACGATTGAGGTCGACCAGGGACATCGTGGCGTGCTGATCGTGCAGCGATTTGCCGGCATCCTGCTCGAGATGCAGCCGCTCGATCCCGACGCGCACCGAATGCCCGTCCGGCATGTCGACGAGGACCTCGCCCTCGCCGACGATCGGCGATTTGTACTGGCTGATCTGATAACCCTGCGGCAGGTCGGGATAGAAATAGTTCTTGCGGTCGAAAACCGACCGGCCGTTGATCCGCGCCTTGAGCCCGAGGCCGGTGCGCACCGCCTGGCGCACGCATTCCGCGTTGATCACCGGCAGCATGCCGGGCATGGCCGCATCGACCAGGGAAACGTGCGCGTTCGGCTCGCCGCCAAACTCGGTCGAGGCGCCGGAGAACAATTTCGCCCGCGAGGTCACCTGGGCATGGACCTCCATGCCGATGACCACTTCCCAGTCGCCGGTCGCGCCCTTGATCAGCTTCGATTTTGCTGCCGGTGCATCCATAGTGAGGCGAGCTTGTTCGCTGCGGGGGCGGTTACGCGCTCCCGCGGTCTACGGCAAGCCCAGCCCCGAAGCACCTTCAACCGGTGGTGCTGTGGTTCAGGTCTAGTGGGCGCCGCACTTCACCGAGCAGACCGGCTCGTAGCAGCTGACGATCGGCGTCCATACCCCGTTCAGGCACCACCCCTGCTCGCACCACTGCGTGGTCGGGTTACAGTGATGGGAGCAGACCATGCCGCTGGCGACGATGACCCTCTTGTCGGCGACGCAAGAGCCGGGTGCCGGCTTCATCATCCTCGCCGCCCACGCGGCGCCGGAAAAGCTCAAGGCAACGCCGGCCACGGCTGCCAACACGGCCATTTTCGATAGTGCACTTGTTCCCATGTGCGTTCCCCCTCCGGTTGCGCACCTTCATGTTACATCGGCGCCGAAACCGCGCAAGGCGCTCGGACGTCGCCGGCGAGGCTACGTGCCTTCGCGCCAGATGCCGAGCGCTTCCTGCGCCGGCCGGTCGGAGATCGAGAACAGCACCGATTGCTTTGCCGCCATATGCGCATAGCGCTTCCAGGGCGGCACCACGAAGACGTCGTTCGGCCCCCATTGCAGCACCTGACCGTCGACTTGCGTCGAGCCGGCGCCTTCGGCGCAGACGAAGATCGTGCCATCGGTCGAGCGGCAGGGCTCGCCGTGAAACCCTTTCGGCAGCATGGCGAGCGCAGCGCCCATCGTCGGCAGCACCGGACCGCCGGTGATGGGATTGGCGTAGCGCACCCGCGCGCCGTGGCGCGGGTCGATGTTGCCGGCGAGCAGCATGCGCTCGATGATCGGACGCGTGCGCGCATAGGTGTAGTTGATGACCGGGCTGCGGTTGGTCGCCGCCGTGCCGTCGGGCAGCACGCCGGAACCGTAGAAAGCGAGCGAGTCGCCGTCCTGCCGTTTGGTCTCCTGCTTCTGCTCCTCGAAATCCTCCGCGAAGCAGGCTTCATAGAAGTTGACCGCCGGGTAATCGAGCACGTCGAGCCACAACATCGGCTTGTCGGAGGGGTTGCCGTGATCGTGCGCCGCCCAATTGGCGGTGATGACGAAGTCGCCGGGCGACATCACGGCCTTCTCGCCCTCCACGGCGGTGTAGGCGCCTTCCCCGTCGAGCACGAAACGGATCGCCGAGGAGACGTGGCGATGGGCCGGGGCGATCTCGCCCGGCAGGATCATCTGGATACCGGCGAACAGGGTGTTGGTGGCGCGCGATTCGCCGCGCAGACCGGGATTTTCCAGGATCAACACGCGGCGCTTGGCCTCCTCGGCCGTGATCAAGCTGCCGGATTCCATGACCAGCGATTTCACGTCGTGGTAGTGCCAGATCACGGGCGCGCAGCGCGTCACCGGCTCGTCGGTGATGATCGTGCTCATCACCTTCCACAGCGGCGCCATGTCGTGGCGGGCGACGCGCTCGTAGTAGGCCTCGCGCATCTTCGCGAGGTTATGCTTCCGATCGGGTTCGCCCGAGCTCGGGGGCTTTGCGGCGACCGACATGGCATCCTCCGTGGAACCGACAGCAGGAATAATTTCCGCAAATATACCAGGGCGCGCCTGTCGGCGGAATGCCGGTTCAGGACCTGGGACCGTGCTGCACGATGAATTTGGCGAAGGCGGCGAGCTGCTGGCGGATGAAACCGACCGTCTGCTGGTCGGTGATTTCGCCGGTCTTGGCGTCGATCCGTGTCGAGCAATTGCCGATGAAGATTTCCGGCTTGTTGAGGGTCATCGCGTCGAGAAAGATCATCGCCCGGCGCAGATCGTACTGCATGCGGCCGCCTCCGAGCATGCCGTTTGCGGCCGATTGGAGGGCGACCGGCTTGCCGGCGAAGGGCTGGTTGGGCACCCGCGATACCCAGTCGATCGCGTTCTTGAGGCCGCCCGGAATGGAAAAATTGTATTCCGGCGAGTTGAAAATCACTCCGTCGGCCGCACGCACCGCGTCGGCGAGCCTCTGCACCGGCGGCGGAAATCCGCTCGCTTCCTGGACGTCGGCATTGTAGAGCGGAAACTCGGAAAACGGCGGCGCTTCCGTAATGTTCATGCCGGCCGGCGCCAGCCCCGGCAGCGCGTTCATGACCATCCGGTTGTAGGAACCCCGCCGCAGGCTGCCGCAAATGCACATGACGTTGAGCGTCCGGTCGGCCATGGCGTCCCCTTCTCAATTGCGGGCGTGAGAGATTCGCGGTTTCAATTCGCGTCGCGCTCAACGCGGCCGCGGCGAGCCGGATGCCCCGGGGGGGCGCTATGTGCTCGGCGAGCTGACGAGCGCCGGCGCGACGATGTCCTTCCAGCTCTGCGGCGGCGATTTGAGGTCGCCGTGCCGGCCCATGAAGGCGGCAAACGCCTCGACGCCGTGAACGGCACTGCCGAACTCGTCCTTGATCTCCTTCAGGATCGATTCGACGGCGGCGGCATCAAGCGTCCGCGACGGCTCATGCGTGAGATAGATCTGCGCGGCGCGGCGCGGATCGTCGTGGATGATGCCCGCCGCTTCGTCCATGGCCTTGGCGATCGCCTCGGCCGCCTTCGGCTGCGCGGTCACGTATCTTCGCGTGGCGCCGAGGACAAGAAAGGAAGCCTTGCCACCCAATATATCGGCCGATGTGAGCACCTTGTGGATGCGGCCGTCTTCGAGCGCGACCTGCGTATACGGTGCGGAGGCGAAATAGCCCGTCGTGGGCCCGGCGGCGGCAACGAGAGCGGCCACCGCGTCCGGATGGGCGAGGGTCACGATCTGGCCCTGCAGCCGGTCGAACTGGCCGAAGGTCTTCTCCGACTGCATCCGCAACAGATACGCTTGCGGCGAGGACGCCGTCGGCACCGCGATGCGGTCGGTCGGCCGGAAATCGGCAAGCGTGCGCACCCCCGCGCGATTGGTCAGAAGCGTGAGCGGCAGCGTGCTCAGGCCCGCCACGGCGAGGATCTGACGCGGGCTGCCCTTGCCCTTCTCCCACGCCGCAAGCAGCGGGGCGACGCCGAACGGCGCGACGTCGATGGCGCCCGAAGCCAACGCGTCTTGCAGCGGGCCGGCGCCGAGAAAGCGCTGGTAGGTGGCTTTGAGGTTGAGATGCGCGTCCTTGCCGTGCTTCTCGATCAGCTTCAAATCCTCGCACAGAAAGATCGGCAGAAAGGCGAGGCCGAACCCCATGCCGATGCGCACCGGCTCCTGTGCGCGCGCCGGCGCGGCCACGACCGCCAATGCGAGGACGAGCGCCAGGCGGCGGAGAACCTGCCGCGAGCGCCCGCCATGCGCAGCTCTGCCGCGAAGCATCGTGTACTCATCCCGCCTTTTCGTCCGCGATCGGGTTGCGCAGCACACCGATGCCGGCAATTTCGATCTCGCAGACGTCGCCGTTTTTCATCCACACCGGCGGCTGGCGGGCGTGCCCAACGCCGGAGGGCGTGCCAGTGAAGATGACATCGCCGGGTTCAAGCGTCATGCCTTGGGTGATGTACACGAGCATCTCGACAATCGGGAACATCATGTTGTCGGTATTGTCGGACTGCATCACCTTGCCGTTGAGCCGGCTTTCGATCTTCAGTCCCTTGGCGCCGGGCGGAAGTTCGTCGGCGGTCACGAGCCAGGGGCCGAAGCCGCCGGTGCGGTCGAAATTCTTGCCCATGTCCCATTGCGTCGTCTTGCGCTGGAATTCGCGCACCGATCCCTCGTTGCCACAGGAATACCCGGCGATGCAGGAGAGCGCATTTGCGGCGGTCAAGTGCTTGGCGCGCTTGCCGACCACCAGGATCATCTCGGCTTCGTAGTCGAGCGTTTCGGTGACCTGCGGGCGCATGATCGGCTGGCCGTGCGGCACCAGCGAGGTGAGACCGCGCATGAAGATGGTCGGAAATTTCGGAATGTTGTCGCGCTGCGGACCTTCCTTCACGTGCTCGAGGTAATTCAGTCCGAGGCAAAGAATCTTGCCGGGGCGGCCGACAGGCAGCCGGTAGGTCAAATCCGCGAGCGGCCTGCGCGCGCTGGCGGGAGCGCGCTTGGCGATATCGGCAAGCGGCCCGGTGTCGCCGTTGTTCTTCGCCAGGATCTCGCCGAGATCGGCAGGCAGGTTGCCGTCGGCGGCGTTGAGGTCGATCACCTGATCGCCTTCCACAATGCCGAGCCGCGTTCCGCCCTGCCCTTCGAATGCAACAATTTTCATGAGCGTTGTTTCCTCGCTGTCATGGATCATCCGGAAAGGGCCGCGACTATAGTGCGCAGCCCGGATTGGGCGAAGCAAAATCCGGGAGTTGACCGGACGGCGCCCGCCAAGATCGCGGTTTTTGCCGGCGCTCAATCCGGTCTTGTCAAAAAGTGCTCCTTGAGCCGTTCGCGCGCGGCGAGCCCGCCGGCGAGATCGAAACCGTTGACAATGGCAAGCCGGAAGCCGCCCGGCGGCATCGCATGACGCTCCGGCGCACGATCTTCGTGGAACGTGATCTGCACGCTGCTCACACCGGCCATTTGCTTGACCTCTTCGAGCAGGGCCGGCGGCGGATGGAGGTAGCGCACCCCGGTCGGTCCAAACAGCACGACGCTGTAGCCGTCACGGCGGTCTTCATCGGTGAAATTCCAGATGCCCTGTTCGTAGAGCTGCACCAATGCCCCGAGCCAGCCGACCCCGTAGAGGTCCGGCCATTGGTCGGCGAAGCGAAGGTGCGCCTCGATGATCCTGCCGCCGATGGTCTCGAGGTTGAGCATGCCGGTATAGCCGGGAAGACGCGCGCGTACCCAGGCGCCGCAGTGCGCTTCGATAACGGGCTCGGACGCCGCCTGCACCGTCCAATAATCGAACGTGCCACCGCCGGCGACCTCGCCGGTGACGTGCCGCCACCAGCGCGGCTCGCCATCGACCACGGCGATATCGGTTGAGAGATGGCGGCCGTCGAGCAGCGGCATCCAGAAATGGCCGGGCGCGTAGTGCTCATCGTAGTCGGCTTGCGAGTGCAGCACGCGGCTGCCGGCGCCCATGCCCTTGAGATTGACGATCGGCTTGGAGAACACCGGGAAGCGCGGCGGCGGCGTGCCGTGGGGCCCGGCCTCGAGATTTTGGCTGAGCGCCACCGCGAGCTTGTCGTAGATCCAGCGATGCCTCGGGTACCACTGCCAGGCATCGCTGTCCTCCGTCGGGATGTTTGCCGCGGTCTCAACCCGCGCGAAGTATTGCAGGCGCCAAGGATCGGCTTCGCAGATCGGCATGGATCAGAGACGGAGGACAGAGACGAAGGACCGCAGGAGTATAGTCCGTGGTTTGGCGTGCGTCGTCCGCCTTCTGTTTCCTCAGCCTTGGCGCCGCGCCCTGGTCCGCGCCGCCTTCTTGCCTGCCGCGGAACGGCGAACCGCTCCCTTGGTGCGTGCAGCCTGGCGGGCGGAGGCGGAGCGCTGTGCCGCGCTGCGCCTTGCAGCGGCGGTGTGAGCCTGACGCGAGAGCGCTTTGTGCGAGACGGTGTTGCGCGGCTCGCGCTTGAGCGCCCGTGACACGGCGCCCGACACGCGCGGCCGCCGCCGGGGCTTGCGCTTTCCCAGCCCGGCTTCGTAGGCGTATTCAGCGCTCTTGCGGGTCCGCTCGGTGACCTGGCCGCGCTTAGGCGGCGGCAGCTTGACTCCGGCCCGCCGCGCCTCGGAAAGCCCGATGGCAATTGCCTGCTTGGTGGAGCGCGCGCCATGCTCACCGTGGCGGATCTTGTCGATCTCCTCGCGAACGAACTCGCCCGCCTGCGTCGACGGTGATTTGCCCTCGCGCCGATCCTTGCGGGCCTTTTCGACGGTTCGCTTGAGCGGCATTTCATCCTCCATGCGCCCAGCCATTAAAGATAACGCCTAGGGGTGCCGACGGTTCGGAGGAGGCGCGATGGAAGACGGCGGATGGTTACGGACGCGCTGCTTCGGCGGCCTCTCATCTGTCGTCGGCCACCCGCAACAGATGAACACTGAACAGACCGTCGCTCCAGACCGCGAGCGGCGACCAGCCGCTGCCGTGAGCCAGCGCCTGGAAGGAATCGACCGAATATTTGTAACTGTTCTCGGTGTGGATCGTCTCGCCGGCGCGGAACTCGCCAGTGACGCCGCACACTCTGACCTTCTGCCGCCTGGTGCTGGCGAGGTGCATCTCGATGCGCCGGCGCTCGGCGTTGTAGAAGGCGTGGTGCTCGAAGGCGGCAAGATCGAAATCGGCACCGAGCTCGCGATTGATGCGGGCGAGCAGATTCAGGTTGAATTTTGCGGTCACGCCGGCGGCGTCGTTGTAGGCGCGATAGAGGATGTCCGGCGCCTTGATGAGGTCGACCCCAACCAGAAGAACCGCGCCGACGCCCAAGAGGTGCCCGGCGCGGCGGAGAAATCCCGCCGCCTCATGCGGCTCGAAATTGCCGATGGTCGAGCCGGGAAAGAAACCGACGCGGGGCATCGACGCCACCGCCGCCGGCAGCTCGGACGCCACCGTGAAATCGGCAATGACCGGATGAACGGCAAGGTGGGGGAAATCGCGCCGCAGCTGCGCTGCATCCTGCTGCAGGAAATCTCCGGAAATGTCGATCGGGACATAGGCCTCGACCGTCGCCGCGGCGCCGAGCAGAATGCGCGCCTTGCGGCTCGAGCCGCTGCCGAACTCGATCAGCGCGCAGCCCGACGGGAAGAACGAAGCCATGGCCGGCGCATACTGCTGCAGCAGCGCAAGCTCGCAGCGCGTCGGGTAGTATTCCGGCAGGCGGGTGATCTGCTCGAACAACGCCGACCCGGCCGAATCATAGAAATATTTGGCCGGCAGCCGTTTTGGTTTCGCGGCAAGGCCGGCGACGACATCGGCGGCGAACCCTTCGGTCGCCTCGGTCGAGGTCGCCGGTCGCAGCGCGGTTTGCAAACCCCTCGTCATCGGACGGCTCAGCGTTCGAATTCCGCCAGACGCAGTCCACTGAACTGCCAGCGCGCCGAAGGATAAAAGAAATTGCGATAGGTCTTGCGTGAATGACCTGCGGGCGTCGCCAGCGAGGAGCCGCGAAGCACCATCTGATTGACCATGAACTTGCCGTTGTATTCGCCAAGCGCTCCGGCCGCGGCGCGATAGCCCGGATAGGGCGAATAGGCGCTGCGCGTCCACTGCCAGACGACGCCGAAGGCGTCATCAAGCGCGCCGCTTGCGGCGGCGACCTCCCATTCGGCTTCGCTCGGCAGGTCCTTGCCGCACCAGCGGGCAAACGCATCGGCTTCATAGTAGCTGATGTGGCAGGCCGGTAGCGCCGGATCGACCGGACGCAGCCCCGCGAGCGTCATCGAGAACCAGGCGCCGTCGATCTTGCGCCAATAGCCTGGTGCGTTCCAGCCTTCCGCCTCGCACGCCGCCCACCCGTCGGAGAGCCACAGACTGGGCGTCGCATAACCGCCGTCGGCCATGAATTCGAGCCACGTGCCGTTGGTGATGAGCGTGCGCGCGACGCCCACCGGCTGCAGCAGCACCTGATGCGCGGGGCACTCGTTGTCAAACGAGAACCCCGCGCCATCGTGACCGATCAGATGAATGCCGGCAATGAGCGCGTTGACCGGCGCCGGCGCCGCCGCGCGCTCGCTTCGCGGCCACTGCCGATCGGCGTCGTAGGCCGGATGCGTCTCGTTCTGCGCGAAGGCGTGGAGGATGTCGGTGAGCATCAGTTCCTGATGCTGCTGCTCGTGATGCAGTCCGATCTCGACGATCGAGGCCACCGCTTCGAGATCGTCCGTGGTCTCGATCAGCGCGGCCACGGCCGCGTCGACGTGGGCGCGGTAGGCGGTCGTTTCAACGACACCCGGCCGCGTTACAAGGCCGCGCTGCGGCCGCTCCTGCCGCGGGCCCGCCGCCACGTAGTACGAGTTGAACAGAAAGGCGAAGCGCTCGTCGAACACGCGATATCCGGGCACAAACGGACGCAGCAGAAAATGCTCGAAGAACCAGGTCACGTGGGCGCGATGCCACTTGATCGGGCTTGCGTCCGGCATCGACTGCACGACCTGATCCTCGGCGCCGAGCGGCGCGGCGCGGCGCTCGGTCTCCGCGCGCACCGCGCGGAAGGCGTCGAGCCAATAACGGCGCGTCCGAGCACCGCCGCGCGCAACCGCGGCATCCTCGTCCGCTGGATCAAGCAACCGAACGGCAGGAAAAGCGGCGGAGCGCGACATCGTTTGGTCCGAAAAACCGGGCGGGCACGAATAGCTGAACGTCAATGTAGGAAGTTAATCAGCGCATGGAAGGATGGTTCCATACCGATTCGCCCCGGTCCGCGGCAATGCCATTCGCGCTTTGCTAACGGGGATGTGATCGGACGAGAATTTCCCTTGACCTTCATTGCGGCCTGCCAGGCTCGGATGCAGATGGTGATTCGCCCACATTGCACAAGCTCCGCCGAGGTGCTGATGTGGTCCCGGGTGTAATGGGGATTCCGCTCAAGCCCGCCGACCGGAATGAACGCCGCAGGCCTTGCGAGGGGGAGCCTACCAAACATGCACGGACGCGGATTGACCGGAGGGGCATTGCTGCTCCTGAGCACGCTTGCGACAAACAACGCTTTCGCCGCGCCGTCTTGCCGCACCGCCGGAAGCTACGAGAGCTGGCTCGCGGGCTTCGAGCGCGAAGCCGCGGCGCAAGGCGTTTCCCAGCGCGCCATTGCCGCTGCCGTCCCTTCCCTCACCTACGACCAGCGCATCATCAATATCGATCGTGGGCAGCGAGTGTTCACCCAGACATTCCTGCAATTCTCCGACCGCATGGCCGCCGCGTATCGCATTCAGCGCGGACAAGCACTCATCAAAACGAATGCCGCGGTGTTCGCGCGCATCGAGCAACAGTACGGCGTGCCGGCCGCGGTCATCGTGGCGTTCTGGGCGCTGGAAAGCGACTTCGGCGCCAACATGGGCAACTATCGTTCGCTCAGCGCCATCGCCTCCCTCGCCTATGACTGCCGGCGCAGCGACAAATTTCGCGCGCAGCTCCTCGACGCACTTCGCCTGATCGATCGCGGCGATCTGACGCCGGACGACATGATCGGATCCTGGGCGGGCGAACTCGGCCAGACCCAGATGATGCCGTCGGAATATTTCCGCTACGCAATCGACTTTGACGGCGACGGCCGCCGCGATCTCGTTCACAGCGTTCCCGACATGCTGGCGTCGACCGGAAACTATCTCGCCGGACTCGACTGGCGGCGCGGCGAGCCGTGGCTGACCGAGGTGCGCTTGCCGGCGAACCTGCCGTGGGATCAGGCCGACCTCACGATCGAGCTGCCGCGCGCGAAATGGGCGGCGTACGGCGTGACGTTTGCCGACGGGCGGCCGCTCCCGGCCGACAACCTTTCCGCTTCGCTGCTGCTGCCCATGGGACGGTTTGGGCCGGCGTTCCTCGCCTACAAGAACTTCCAGGTCTATCTGCAATGGAACAACTCGCTCGTCTATTCGACGACGGCTGCCTATCTCGCGACCCGCATCGACGGGGCGCCGGCGCTTCACCGCGGCACGCTGCCGCCGGCGCTGAGCTTCAACGACGTCAAGGCGATGCAGGGGCTCTTGGCGCGCGCCGGCTACGACGTCGGCGCCATCGACGGATTTTTGGGACTGAAAACGCGGCAGGCGGTCAAGGCCATGCAGATCAAATATGCCTTGCCTGCCGATTCCTATCCGACGGCGGAGTTGCTGGCGCGCATGCGCGCTCCCCGCTAGAGATTGCGGCGCGCGCGAGCGGTGCGCAGACGCCGCCGACCTCGCGGCGAAGCCTTCTTGCTTTGCTGGTGCGACCGCGGCCCGGCGCGCGTCGATCGGCGCTGCCGGCATGCGGCCGCGATCGCAGCCGTCCCATATTGCGACAAGTCATTCCCTGGCCAGACCACGTCGGCGATGGTAGACCGGTCAATGCGTGGAGCCGGCCGGAAGCGCCGCCATCGTGCTTGGCCGGGCCGCCCGAGCGCCCGCGCCGCAGACGAAGATGCTGAAAAGGCCGAACTTTCGCTCGATGAGTTCCAAGGCGCGCTGGGACGCCGCGCACGGCCGAATTCGGGATGACTTTCGAGCTGCTACATTATAACGTCGTTTGTTGAATAGCGTCATTTGCTGGACAAATTTGCGGTCTGTAACGTTGGCGTGCTGGGTGGCTTGGGTGGGTGAGACATGAAGACGGAACCGTGGGGTAGCCATGGCGGTCGCCGCGTCGCGCGATCCGCGTCGATAAGGGCTTTGCCGTTCCGTTTCTGCATATTCGCCATGCTTGCGGCGCTGCTGCCGCTGGTTGCATTCGCCCATTCCGCGTCCGCGCAGACCAATACTCCCGCCCCGGTGCGCCCGCGGCCGCACGCGGCTGCACCCCGTCCCGCTGCTGCGGGGCAAGCGCCAGCAATGACGCCTGCCGCCCCGTTCCCCAATCCGTCGCCGCCCGTTGCCGGTCCGGCCACAACGGCCGCCAATCCATCGATGCCCCCCGCTGCGATGCCCGCGCCACCCGCCGACGCCGCGCCGGCGGCGACGCCGCCCGCCCCGCCATCGCCGCCGGTAAACACGGCAGCCCCGGGCGCTGACTCGGGCCCGGCGAACGCGCCGGCGCCAAGCACCAACGCGCCGAGCGTCAACGCGGCCCCGTCACCCCCGGGCGAGACCTCGATCAGCACCGCAGAGCTGCCGCAGGATCTCTCGCCGTGGGGCATGTTCGTCCATGCCGATATCATTGTGAAATTGGTGATGATCGGCCTCGCCATCGCCTCGCTGGTCACCTGGACGGTCTGGCTCGCCAAATGGCTCGAACTGCGCAGCGCGCGCACGGCAGTACGGCGCGACCTGCGCACGCTGGAGAATTGCCCGACGCTCTCTCAGGCCCACGAGCAGCTCCGCAACGGCACCAGCCCGACCGCGTTTCTGATGCAGGCGGCCGGAAACGAGATCCGGCTTTCCGCGAGCCTGCGCGGCGACGGCCTCAAGGAGCGCATCGCCTGGCAGCTCGAGCGCATCGAGCAGGCCGCCAGCCGCAAAATGGCGCGCGGCACCGGTGTCCTTGCCACGATCGGCTCGACGGCGCCCTTCGTCGGCTTGTTCGGCACGGTTTGGGGCATCATGGACAGCTTCATCGGCATCTCGAAGGCGCACACCACCAACCTCGCCGTGGTGGCGCCGGGCATCGCCGAAGCTCTGCTCGCGACCGCGCTGGGACTGGTCGCCGCGATCCCGGCGGTGATGATCTACAACGTGCTGGCGCGTTCGACGGCGCAATACCGCGCGCTCCTTGGCGACGCGTCCGCGCAGGTCATGAAGCTCGTCAGCCGCGATCTCGACCGCGCGAAGCTGCCGCTGTCGCAAGCCGCCGAGTAGCGCCATGGCAATGCGTCTCGACCACGGCGCCGACGATCTCACCGAGGTGCACGACATCAACGTCACGCCGTTCATCGACGTGATGCTGGTGCTGCTGATCATCTTCATGGTCGCGGCGCCGCTGGCAACCGTCGACATCGCCGTCAACCTGCCGTCCTCCAACGCGCAGCCGCAGCAGCGCCCGAGCAAGCCAGTCTATCTCACGCTCAAAGCCGACCTCAGCCTTGCCCTCGGCGACAATCCGGTGGCCCGCGAGCGTCTCACCGGCGCGCTCGACGCCGCCACCAACGGCGACAAGGAGGAACGCATTTTCCTGCGCGCCGACCGCAGCGTTCCCTACGGCGACGTCATGCGGGTGATGAACGAGCTGCGCGCGGCCCACTATCTGAAGGTCGCGCTGGTCGGGTTGGAAATGCGGGAGGCGCAATGACCGCGATCTCCCTCGGCTGGTTCGAGGAAGAAGAGCCGCGCGATTTTGTGCGCTGGGGAACGGCTGCCGCCATCGTGCTCGGCGTCCATGCAGCGGCGATCGCCTTCTATCTCGTATCGCATCAGCCGGAAGAGATCGGCGACGACGCATCCGCCGTGACGATCGAGCTTGCTCCGATCGAGAACACCCCGGACGCCGTCGAGCGCGACGTGACGCCCGCTCCGGAGACGATGATCGAATCGAAGCCGCTGCCAAAGCCGCCCGATAATCCGCCGCCGGAGGAGAAAGTCGAACAAGCGCCGCCGGAAGAGACGCCGACGGTCATCCCCGAGCAGGCCGAGCAGCCGCCCGAAAAGGTCGAAGAGCCGAAGCCCCCCGCCCCGGTGACCGCACAGCGCGCCAAGGCTGGCGCCCCGCACATAGCCTCGTCGTGGGAGAGCAGCTTGGTCCGGCACCTGCAGCGTTACAAGCGCTATCCGAGCGAAGCGCTGTCGCGGAGCGAGGAGGGCATCGTGCTGTTAAGCTTCAGCATCGACCGCAACGGTCACGTGCTGGCACGCCATATCGCGCGCAGCTCCGGCCATCCTGACCTCGACAACGAGGTCCTGGATATGATCATGCGGGCGGAACCGCTGCCGGCGTTCCCGACGAACATGCCGCAGGCGCAGCTCGACCTCACCGTCCCCATCCGCTTTTCCATGCATTGACGGGGACGTTCGCGGTCATCTTGCCATCATCACGCGTCAGCGCGCAGGACGCCGTAGGGCCCGAGGCGGCAGCCGCGGAGCCGCCCCGACGCTTCGCGGATCGGCGGCGGCCGCGGCGCGCCCAAGCCGACGTCAGCCGTCCAGCTCCGTGAAATAGCGGTAGATGCCCCACTGGCTGAACGGAATGCGCCGTTTCGAGGCGAGATAGGCCTTGATGCGCGAGCGGTTGGCGACGCCGTCGTACAGCGCGATCAGGCCCGGCACCTTCTTCTCGAACCGCTTCATGTGCTTGGGGAAGGCGTAGCGCAGGCCCTCGACGACCTGGAACAGCGAGAGGTCGATGTAGCTCAGCCGGCGGCCGATAAGGTATTGGCCGCCGTTCTTCTGCAGCACGCGCTCGAAGTAGCCGAGGAATTTCGGCACACGATAGCGCCAGAAATCCTGGCTGCGCCGCCGCGCCGCCGGGCGCTGCTCCTCGAAATAGAGCCAGCCGGAGACCGGATGGTGAGTGTCGTGAATCTCCACGACGAGATCGGAGATGGTGAGCTGCAACTGATGCGCCCAGAGCCGTCCCGCCTCGTCGCGCGGTGCGAGTTTCAGGTGCGGCCCGAGATAGAACAGGATGTTCGCGGTCTGCGCCACGACGAGCTTGCCGGCTTTCAGCAACGGCGGCGCGAAGGGCGGCCGGGCCGCGCCCTTGCCGTCGAGAAGTTTCATCATCGCCGGCACGCCGCTTTTGCCCTTGCGCCGCGCGACGTCGACATAGTCGGCGCCGGCCTCTTCGAGCGCGAGGCGGATGAATTCGCCGCGGCCCTGGATGGTCGGCCAGTAATAGAGCTCGTAGCGCATGTTCAGCCTGCCGATGCCTTGTGCTGCTCGTCCGTCACCGGCTCGAGCCACTCGACGAACTTGCCGTTGAGCACTTCGGTGATGGCGAGGTGCGTCATCATCGTCGCCGGGCCGGCGCCGTGCCAATGCTTTTCGCCCGGCGGAAACCACACCACGTCGCCGGGGCGGACTTCGCGCACCTTGCCGCCCCAGCTCTGCACGCGGCCGGTGCCGTGGAGGATGTAAAGGGTCTGGCCGGCGGGATGCGTGTGCCAGTTCGTGCGCCCGCCGGGCTCGAAGTGCACGTAGGTGGCGCGCACGTTTCCGGGCGCCGGCGACTCGATGACCGGTTCCTGCCACACCGTGCCGGTGAACCAGTCGGCAGGCGCGCGCCGCGACGGCGCTGATCCGTTCGCTCGAATGTCCATGCGTTCTCTCCCTGTTCAAAGCATCAAGATTGCGCCCCTCCGCCGCCCCTTGCAGGGAGATGACGGGGGAGCCTCCGATCCGCTAAGATAATGGAAATCTGCGAGCGATACGCTCCCATCGTCCATGTCGCGCCATAGCGCGGCCGCACTCGGCTCGTATCGGGGTGCAGCGGACCGCGACGAGAGAAGGCCAAAGGGAATCAAGGGGAATCATGCCGCGTATTGTTGCCAGCGCTGGGACTTGGTTGGCACGGCTCCTGGCCGTCGCCGGTGTCGGCCTCATGCTCGGCGCCTGCACCAAATGCGACGTGCCGACCTGGCCGCCGGCGAGCGCGGCAGCCGTTCCGCTTTCCTGCCACAGCGACGCTCCCGCGCGCTAAAATCCTCCCGCCTTGCAAGGTGACATCAGGCCGCCAGCGTGTCCTTCACGGCGGCGACGAGCTGCTTGAGCGTGAACGGCTTTGGCAGGAAGGCGAACTGGCCGTGCTCGGGAAGATGCTTCTGGAAGGCGTCCTCGGCGTAGCCGGAAACAAAGATGATCTTCAGGCTCGGGTTGCGGTTGCGCAATTCGCGCAGCAGGGTCGGGCCGTCCATCTCCGGCATGACCACGTCGGAGACCACGAGATCGACCTGTCCGTCGGCCTTCTCCAGCACATCGATCGCCTCGACGCCGTTGCCGGCTTCGAGCACGGTATAGCCGCGTGAGGCAAGACCGCGGGCATTGAGAGCGCGCAGGCCGTCTTCGTCTTCGACGAGGAGGATCGTGCCGCGGCCGGTGAGATCGGCGTTCGCCGCGCGCCTGCTCTCCTCGGCTGCAGCGACCGTTTCCAGAGGCGCCGCCGCCGCGGCCTCGGCCGCCCGCTCCGCGGCCGCTTCCTGGGCGCCAGCGACGTGCCGCGGCAGGAAGATGCGGAAGGTCGAGCCCTTGTGCTCGGCCGAGTCGACATACACGAAGCCGCCGGTCTGCTTGATGATGCCGTAGACGGTGGAGAGTCCGAGTCCGGTGCCCTTGCCCACCTCCTTGGTCGAGAAGAACGGCTCGAATATCTTGTCGACGATCGCTGCCGGGATGCCGGTGCCGGTATCGACGACTTCGACCAGCACGTAGTCGGCCGCGGGCATGCCCTTGGCGTGATAGCGCTCGCACTCCTTGCCGGTGACGTTGGCGGTGCGCAGCGTGAGCCGGCCGCCATCGGGCATGGCGTCACGGGCGTTGACCGCGAGGTTCACGACCACCTGCTCGAACTGGGAAATGTCGACCTTGACCGGCCAGAGATCGCGGCCGTGAACCACGTCGAGGGCGACCTTCTCGCCGATCAGCCGGCGCAGCAGCATGGTGAGGTCGCTCAAGACCTCGCCGACGTCGAGCACCTGCGGGCGCATGGTCTGCTTGCGCGAGAAGGCGAGCAGGTGCCGGACCAGGCTCGCCGCCCGGTTGGCATTCTGCTTGATCTGCATGATGTCCTGGAACGACGGATCGGTCGGCTTGTGCGCATTGAGCAGAAAGTCGGCCGCCAGGATGATGGCAGACAGCACGTTGTTGAAGTCGTGGGCGATGCCCCCGGCGAGCTGGCCGACCAGCTCCATCTTCTGCGTCTGGGTGACCTTGGTCTCGAGCTCGCGCTGCTCGGTCGTCTCCAGCACGTAGACGATCGCCGCTTCCTGATCGCGCTCTTCTTCCTCGACCGCAGTAACGTAGAAGCGGGCGAAGCGCTCGCCGCCAGCGGCCGCCACCCCTGCCCCGGCGAGCGCCGCATCGACCGGGGTGATGTCGCCCTTCCCCTGCGCGGCCTCCGCGATCGCGGTGTCGAGCGCGGGCCGGTCGCGCTCGGCGACGATTGCGCTGATCGAACGGCCGGCCCCTTCCCCGTGCGCGCGGCGCAGCAGATTGTGGAACAGCCGCGCGAACAGCGGATTCGTCCGCACGATGCCGCCTTCCCGGTCGACCGTCGCGATCGCCATCGGGGTGTGATGGAAGAAACGCATGAAACGGATTTCCGCCGCGCGCTGCGGATCTGTGCCGTCATCGCGCGCGCGGTTGAGCACAAGGGTGCGCGAGGCGCCGGGCGTGCCGTCGGCGCCGAAAGCAAGCTTGTGGAAGAGCCGCACCGGCAGCGTGCGGCCGCTGCGAGTCTTGAGGTCAAGGTCGAGCACCTCGGTCTTGAGCTCGCCGGGGGGAGCGCGCAGTGTCGTCAGCAGCGCCGCGCCGTCGCCGGCGACGAGATCGGCAAGCTTGAGGCCGCCGGAGCCGACCTGGGCCAGATCCTGATCCAGCCAATTGGCGAGCGTCGCGTTGAGATAAACGACGTCGCCGCTCGCATCGACGGAAAAGAAGCCGGCCGGAGCATGATCGAGGTAGTCGATCGCGTGCTGCAACTCCTGAAAGACGTTCTCCTGCCGCTCGCGCTCGCGGGTCACGTCGCTGAGCGACCATACGGTGAGCCGGCTCGCGCGCTTGCCTTCGCCGACCGGCCGCACGCGCAGCCGCAGCCAGCGCGCGGGGCGGCCCCTGATGCCGGCGACGCGCACCTCCTCCTGCAGGCGCTGGCCTTCGCGCGCGGCCTTGAGCAGCCGGTAGATCGCCTCGGACGCGTCTGCATCGCCGATGAACACGCGTTCCACTGGCCGAAGGTCGTTGGCGTCCGCCGCGCCGACGAGGTCGAGGTACGCGGCATTGGCGTAGAGCACGCGGCCGTCCCCGTCCGTGACCAGTATGGCGTCGAAGCCCTCATCAACGAGCCGCTTGATCAGCGGGCTCGCGGCCTCCGAAGCCGGGAGGCGAAGGATGCCGGACGCCAGAGCGAACAGCGAGAAGACGCCGAGCGTCGCCAGCACGGCGAGCAAGCCGAGGATGTACGGCTCGGCATTGCTGCGTCCGAGCACCACGATGCCGGTCGCGGCGCCAACCAGCATGCCGGCGACGAGCAATACGAAGACCACGCTGCCGCCGCGTTGCGTGCTCGCGGTCCGGTCGACCGCCGGCCGCACAGTGGCGGCGCTTACGGTAACCTCGGTGGCGCCCGGTGTCCTCATCCCTGTCCCATCGTACCGCGAAAGCCGACGCTTTCATCGTCCCCACGGCGCCGGCCGGTTGAAATGTGGTGCCCCGGGCGACCGCCTGACGCAAGAGGCTTCGCGGCGCGCTTCAGACGCATGATGTAGCCGATGATTTCGGCGACCGCCCGGTAATGTTCGGGCGGGATTTCCTGGTCCACCTCGACCGTCCCGTGCAGTGTGCGGGCAAGCGGGGGGTTCTCGACCGCCGGAACGTCGTGCTCGCGCGCCACGTCGCGGATTTTCCGGGCGATCAGGTCGACGCCCTTGGCGCTGCAGACCGGCGCATTCATGCCGTGCTCGTATTTGAGGGCGACGGCGAAATGCGTCGGATTGGTGATGACCACGGAGGCCTTCGGCACCGCCGCCATCATGCGCTTGCGCATGCGCGTCTGTCGCAACTGGCGCAGCTTGCCCTTGACGGTCGGATCGCCCTCGGTCTGCCGGTACTCCTCCTTCAGTTCGCGCAGCGACATTTGATGCCGCTCGAACCATTGCCGGTACTGGAACAGGCAATCGGCGGCGGCGACGATCGCGAGGATCGCCACCGCGGCGCCGAGCATGTGCATGGCGAGCGAGCGCGTGAACGGCAGGATCAGCGTTTTGCCGCCCAAGCCTGCGTTCAGGATTTGCCGAGCGCCGTCTTGAGGAGGGCAAGACTGTGCGTGGAGAGCGACGTCACTGCTTCGGAGTCCATCTGGTTGCCGGCAAGCTTGAGCATTTCATCCTCGTGGCTCACGGCGTTGCCGCGCGCGCGCACTTTATAGTGGCGATTGGCATCCTCGGCGAATGGCGAGCCGGCACCCCCAGCCGGGCGATGTGGCTGGTCTCGGTGCGCGCGAGACTGATCGCGGCGCTCCTCAGCACACGGTCGAAATCAGGCGTGCGAGGTCGTGGGC
>Ga0210408_10001522_pt1 | contig 24175 bp, 16 predicted proteins | sample IncBWH4MmetaG_FD_155471 | JGI IMG/M metagenome (GOLD analysis project Ga0210408, IMG submission 155471) | Forest soil microbial communities from Barre Woods Harvard Forest LTER site, Petersham, Massachusetts, United States - Inc-BW-H-4-M | ecosystem: Environmental > Terrestrial > Soil >...
AATTCCAGCGATCACCTACCTTTCGGCGGTCTTCTCGCCGAGCCTTGCTTCGCCTCTTTTTAGTTCGCTCTTATCCCTCCCACCCTTCCAACTTCAAAGGGTGAGGCACCCAGAACTTCAAACCAACTTCAAGTCATCTGCATGAAACTACTTCAGTGCAATCGGCGCTTGCGCGGTGAGTTTACTAGCGAGAGTTAGGGATCACAAAGGCCTGATTGGATAAGAGCGAAGGCTCCGTTCGCGACCCGGTATTCTTGGGTTGGAGGACCAAGACCACTGGGAAGGAAGGAGCCTTCGATGATCATTATAGGCTGCGATTTTCATCCCAGCTGGCAACAGATTTGTTGGTTGGACAAGGAGACGGGTGAGACGGCGGAGCAGAAGCTGGTGCATGGATCGGGAGAGGTGGAGAAGTTTTATAGACAGATTCCTGCCCCGGCGCTGATCGGCATGGAGTCCACGGGCAACTGTCAGTGGTTTGTGGAGATGGTGAGGGTCGCCGGGCACGAAGTGTGGATTGGAGATGCGGCCAAGATTCGCGCCAGCGAAGTGCGGCAGCAGAAGCATGATCGTCGCGATGCCGCGCTGATTTTGAAATTGCTGCTGGAGAAACGCTTTCCGCGGATCTGGACCCCGTCCAGTGAGCAGCGGGACCTGCGGCAGTTGTTGATTCACCGCAACCATCTGGTGCGGCTGCGGGCGCAAGCCAAGAACGGACTACAGCACCTGGCGCTGAACCAGGGTGTGCAGAAGAAAAGGCGCCTGTGGAGCGAAGCGGGACAGAAGTTGCTGCGCGAGCTACCGCTGGCACCGTGGGCCAGCCGGCGGCGCGAGGACCTGTGCGGTGTGATGGAGTTGCTGGACCGACAGATCGGAGCGCTGGACCTGGCGGTGAAGGAAGCGGCCGAGAAAGATCCCAACGCACGGCTGCTGATGACCCAGCCGGGCGTGGGGCCGGTGACTTCGCTAGCGTTCGTGCTGACCATGGGAGATGTTTCTCGATTTCCGCGCGGCAAGCAAGTGGCCAGTTACCTGGGGCTGATTCCGCGGGAATACAGTTCCGGCGGACATCAGCGGCTGGGCTCGATCAGCAAGCAGGGGAACCGATTCATGAGGATGCTGTTGGTGGAAGCGGCGCAGGTGACGGTGCGCTGCGATCCGAAGTTTCGTTCCGAGTATTTGCACCGTTGCCACAGCAAGCCGAAGGGAGTGGCCAAAGTGGCGGCGGCGCGGAAGTTGGCCATACGACTCTACTGGATGCTGCGCACGCAAAAGCGGTATCCGGAGATCGTTTCGATCGAGAGCCGCTCGCGGGTGGCCCTGGTCAGCGCAAGCTAGACCGAAGGCTTGATTGGGCGCTCTCGCCCCGATTCCATCGGGGTTCGCATAGAAGAATCATGGCTGAGGTTAAGGCCGTATCGATGGTTGGTGAAACGATTCGTTTCACCGGGAACTGATTCACCGTGAGATTTCCAGAGTCTTGGTCCTCCACCTTCTCTGGCAACCACGCGGTGCTCCGAGCACTGCAAGGAAGAACTGTGCCTTGACAACGCCTTCGCTCTTATCGAGGGCCACCCGCCCCGAAACGAATTTGTTTCGAGAGGAAGCATGGCTCCCCGAGCGGTACGATTTGCGAACCTTTCGATTCAAGTGCCCTAGAAATCCCCCAAGTATTCGGCGGATACACGGGTGCTAATGGAGTGTGCCAAAACCCTGCTGCGGGTTTTTGAATTGGCCTAGCGGTGGATGCCAAAAAGACTGCTGGACGAGAGAGAGCTCGAATCATCAACGAGCCGGTACTCTGGCTGCCCCGCAAAGAAACCCTGTTAGAGCGGCGATGGAGAGCACTCCTGGACCGGCTCGCTCCGGCCTTCAATCATGGATCGACGACGAGTTGGCCCTTCATTCCACCGTGGCCCAATCCGCAGCGAATGCAACACTTGAAGGAGTAGGTGCCTGACGTTTGAGCGACAAATTCAATGGTTGCCGATTGACCCTTCTCGATTTTCCAGCAGTCTTGGGGTGAAGTGAAAGCGAGACCCGGGCTTCCTTTCTTATCGGAGCCGTCCGAAAATGCTTCCATCTTGAAGCCATGCGTATGGTCAGTCGCTGTGATCCTAAGCTGCACTTTCATACCCTGTTTGACGTGGATTGACGATGGAGTGTACTCATACTTCTTCGCACTCACCTCGATGACCTTGACATTTTGCGTCGAAGCTTGAGCCGGGTTGGCGCGCCGTGAATCGGTCCCGCTCGTGAGTGAGAGTATCGCAGCCAAGAATAGTGGAACGGGAAGCAGAAATCTCATCAACTTTTCTCCTTGAGAAGTACCTCCTCTGCTAGATACACCTTAGCAGGAATTTCGCTAGTGGGTCCGTTTGAAATTCTGGAGCTATCATTTAGAATTGGGACATGTTCCGACATCTGCGCCGCCTGAGTACTATACGTGGCAGAAAATTAAAATCCTATCCATAAACCCCTTGATGGATTCCAGCATGGCCTATTCGACCATTCTAGGGAATATTCTCGGCGGGTGGCCGGGCCTTTCGCGTCCGTACTTCCCACCATCGACCTCGCCGCGCCGCCGATGATCCTACTCGGGCAATTCATCTTGTGGCGTTTTGTCTTGCTCGTGGTTTTGTCTTTGAATCTGTTTTTGACATTGCCTTTGAATTTGCGGGTGCCCTGCCCTTCGCCTACCTTTGGCGAAGGGCGGGTTGCCTTTGACGTTGTCGGTTCCTGTGGTGAGGAGAAATTCAAAACCCTCCTCGCCCGCCGTAGCCTTGGCGAAGGAGGGTCAAGCGCGCCGTAGCCCGTCGTCCAGGCGAAGGAGGGCCACCCTTCCAACTTCGAAATGTGGGACACCCAGAACTTCAAACCAACTTCAAGTCATCTGCATGAAACTACTTGGGTGCAATCGGCGCTTGCGCGGTGAGTTGAATAGCGGGAGTGAGGCATCACAAAGCCCGGGCCACCCGCCAATTTCTCCGTCCGCGCTGAACTGGCAATTCCCTGCTTATTGACTCACTTGGACGGCGAGCCTAGGATTTGCCTGTAAATGGCCTCTCCACACCCTACCGTCGGGCAGAGCCTGGGTCACTACCGCATCTTGGAGAGAATCGGTCAAGGGGGGATGGGTGTGGTATTTCGGGCGCGAGATGAGCGCCTCGATCGCGACGTGGCGCTGAAAGTCCTGCCCGCGGGCGCCCTGGCCGAAGAATCCGCCCGCCGCGGCTTCCGCAAGGAAGCGCTCGCGCTTGCCAAACTCAATCACCCCAATATCGCCGCAGTCTATGACTTCGATTCGCAAGACGGCGTGGATTTCCTGGCTATGGAGTACATTTCTGGAGAGTCGCTGGCGGCGCGACTGCACGCCGGTTCGTTGGAAGAGAGAGCGATCGGCATGCTCGGCGGACAAATTGCCGGCGCGTTGGAGGAAGCGCACGAGCAGGGCATCATCCACCGCGATTTGAAGCCGGGCAACGTGATGGTGACGCCGAAGGGACAGGCTAAGGTGCTCGATTTCGGGCTGGCGAAGCTGTTGCGGCCGCAAGGTGACGCCGAGGTCACGCAGTCTTTCGCCGAGACGCAGGGTGTAGCGGGGACACTGCCGTATATGGCACCGGAGCAATTGCGCGGCGAAGCGGCCGACGCGCGCACGGACATTTATTCGCTGGGTTGCGCGCTGTACGAAATGGCCACGGGTCAGCGGCCATTTCAGGGAGATTCCGCACCACAGTTGTCCGACGCTATCCTGCACCTGCCGCCGCTAACTCCGCGGGCGCTGAACCCGAGAATCTCGCCCGCTCTGGAACACATCATCGTGAAGTGTCTCGAGAAGGAGGCGGAGAACCGCTACCAGTCAGCAAAGGAAGTGACAGTTGATCTGCGCCGAATGAGCACGCCGTCAGCGGTCACGGCTGGCATGGCACGGCGGCCTGCGGTCGAAGGCTGGCGGCGTTATGCGCTGACGGTGGTTGCGGTTCTAGTGTTATTGCTCGCGGGTCTGGCAATCAGGCTCAACGTGGGCGGCTGGCGCACGAGGATGCTGGGTCATGACGGGCCTACGCAAATCCACTCTCTGGCCGTCCTTCCGCTCGAAAATATCTCGGGAGACTCTTCACAAGACTATTTCTCCGAAGGAATGACCGAAGAGCTTACGAACGAGTTGGCTTCGCTTCGCTCGATTGACGTCATCGCCCGGAATTCCGCCAACCGGTATCGCAAGTCGCCGAAATCGCAGCGAGAGATTGCCCGCGAGTTAAACGTAGATGCTTTGGTTGGCGGCTCGGTGCGGCGCTCGGATGAACAAATTCGCATTGCCGTGGAACTCATCGAAGGCGCGACGGAAAGGGTCCTCTGGTCGAAGAGCTATGACCGCAAGGCAAATGATGTCCTCGGCCTGCAACGCGAGGTAGCGCGCGCAATTGCCAATGAAATCCATCTGACGCTCACGCCAGTCGAAAAACAGCGATTAGCGTCCCCGATGACTCAAAACCAGCAGGCCTACGAAGCGTTTCTGCGCGCGAACTATCATCTCGAATCAGCTCTTCATTCCCCTGCAGACGCCGATGCCGCCATCGCACAGGCCGAGCAAGCCATCGCCTTGGACCCCAATTTCGCGGAAGCCCATGTTGCGCTCGCTGCGGGCTCCGCCTTAAAAATCTTCGCGTGGGCAGGAGGCAAGGAATTCGACGAAAAAGCATTTGTGGCATTGGGCAGGGCGCTGGCCCTCAACCCCAATTTGGCCCCAGCTTACGTTGTTCGCGGCAATTTGCATTACAACCGCCTGCACAATTTTGACATCGCCAGCGCGGTCGCCGATTATCGCCGGGGCATTGCCCTAAACTCCAACCTCGCCGACGCGCACCAACACCTGGGTTCGGAGCTTACCCACTTCGGCTGGCATGACAAGGCCATCGAAGAATTCCGCACCACTCTCCGGCTTGATCCGCAAAATGATGGGGCGAAGATGCGGATTGGCCGCGCTTTGTGGCAGTCAGGGCGATTCGCGGAGGCACTCGAGCATTACGAACGCTACGACGTCGCCGGTTTTGAGAAAGCTCTGACCCTCGCTTATCTAGGCCGCAGGCCGCAAGCTTGGGAAACGGTCGAAGGAATTGCGCAACGGCTGGGCGACGCGAGACGTGGAACCCTCGCCGACCGTGAAGATGTCGCAGCCGTGCGCGCGTTTCTGTACGCCACGGAAGGCAGGCCCACGCAGGCGGAACAGCAAGTCAAAATCTCAGCCAGCTTTGGAAAGGATGACGACCATTTCCATCACGCCGGCTTCATACTGGCTGCGGCATGCGCTGAAATGGGGAAAGCCCACGAAGCGGTCGCTTGGCTCAAGATTGCCGCTGATGGCGGAATGCCCAACTATCCGCTCTTCCACGACAATCCCAGCATGCTCAAGCTTCGCGGCAATCCCGACTACGAGCAGTTCATGGCCGAGCTGAAGGTGCGCTGGGATCACCTGGCGGCCACTTTTTGATGTTTCCCCGCATTGCTGTCCCCTACGGGCGCTGCCACGGACGACCCTCCCGTTATTCCGCCGCTTAATCTCTCTCACGCTCGGCCTCCAAACTCTCTCGATGTCAACTGCCGGCCTTTGGCGAAAGGCGGGAGGCCTTTGACGTTGCCGGTCCCTGTGGTGAGGAGAAATTCAAAACCCTCCCGCCCCTTCAGACTTCGAAGGGACGGAGCACCCGTAACTTCAAACGCGCAAGGCCGGGTCACCCGCCGATTTTGTGATTCGCAAAATGCGCTCCAGGAGCTACACGGCGCCCCGTGTCGGCAGTTACGGCAGGACTCATGCTCAGAAATGCTCGACTCTGGACTATACTTCAGGGTGTTGTCTCTGGAAAGAAGCAGGAGATTGGCAATGAGCAAGAAGGTGGTCCTATTCAGCCAACCTGGTTGAATTTTCTGCGGCAAGGTGAAGGAGTATCTTTCACAGAACAATATCGATTTCACTGACCGAAATATTGCTGCCGATGAGCTGGCTCTCCATGAACTGGAAAGACTCGGCTATATGACAACGCCGGTGACGGTCATAGACGGTGACGTGATCGTGGGATTCGACCGGGCGAAGCTGGGCGATCTACTGCAGCGGAGCTGAAGGCGTTGTGGGACCACGTTGCGCACGGGCGGGCTTGAGAAAATAGTAGTTCTGCAGGGAAAGGGAGTGGGGGGCGCGTTCTAATTTCTTGCTTTCGATACTTGCTTCGGAAAGGAAGCAGGAAAGGTGATCTTCCAGAAGTTCTCAACGGGTTCGGCGAACTCAATTCCCACCGTCCATTTGCCGTTCTGCAAGGACCCTACATGCACAACCCTGCATTCCCGCTCTTGGCCCGTGCTCTTGTTTACCAGCAGAATGCGCTGGTCCTTTTCGACCCTAGCAGCCAGCGCAAGCGCTCCGCCGTTAGCGTTGACCGAGACCATTCGCGTGAACTCGTTGAAGGATTCACGGAACACGTCCTGCCCAAAAATATGCACCGGGATGGACAGTACGAGACGCTTGCTTCTTCGCAACTTCCTGGGTGGACGAATCTGAGGATTCATGCCATTCCGAACTTAGATTGACGGCAGTCCAAGAACAATAGTACCGGCGGTCTAGAGCTGTAGGCGGGCCGTTTTCGATCCAGGAGAGAGAGAGGAAGGCGGGGTCCCCAGCTCGGAGCGCGACCCCGCCTTGTACGTGACCGGATGTGAGCAGTAAACCTTCGAGGCTTCCTCTCAAAGAAACCAGGCAGGGGTCAGGTGCGCGTGGAGCATATCACGAACGGGCGGGTGGCCAGGCCGTTCGTGTATTTGATGGACCTGCACTCCTGATTTTGCAATTTCGGATGGCCCGTCCTTCGCCGGCCTTTGGCGAAGGGCGGGAGGGCTTTGACGTTGCCGGTCCCTGTGGCGAGGAGAAATTCAAAACCCTCCTCGCCCGCCGGAGCTCGTAGTTGGAGTCCGCCAGCCTCTTGGTCGACCCGTCCTCCGGGCGAAGGACGGCCACCCTTCCAACTTCCAAGGGTGCCCCTCGGCTTGGCTCGGGACTTCGGGGCGCCCAGAACTTCAAACCAACTTCAAGTCATCTGCATGAAGCTACATCGGTGCAATCGGCGCTTGCGCGGTGAGTTCAATAGCGGGAGTGAGGGATCACAAAGGCCGGGCCATCCGCCTGAATGATTTAGCTCATTTTTCGCTTTCAAGAACAACATAGTGAAGACTGCCCAGTCGTTCAACTTGCAGTACGAGCGCGTCGGCAAGCTTGAGATCGTCCAACACCGAGCGCAGCGAATCCACACTGCCCACGGACGTTTCATTCACGGAATAGATTACGTCTCCCGGGAGCGGCCCTTCACCTATGTAAGCTCCTTCTGATTCTTTCGCGGCAACAACAACTCCATATTGGTTGCGCAGCGGCGGAAGCACTGACAGAAGCCTTTCGTCGAGGGTCAGAGCCAAAATTCCAAGTTGCGGGATCCTATTTTGTTCCTTTGTGACCAGATCAGCCAGGCGCCCCTGCACGTCTTGTTTTTCAACCACAGGAACCTCATAGGAAATCGTCTGCTTGCCCCGCTGAATTTCTAGGATTGCGTTCTCGCCCACAGCATAAGAATAGAGACCGAGCGCAAGCTGGCGGATGTTCTGTACCGGCCTCCTATTTACCCTCAGAATGATGTCACCCGGCATTAAGCCAGAGGTCTGAGCGGGACTTTGTGGAATCACATCTTCAATAAGAACACCATCTTCTCGGCTCAGACCGAGACCTGACGCCAGAGCGGGTGTGATGTTGCGGGCCGACATACCAATTCCGTGATGGTGAACGTGCCCTTCGCTTCGCACCTGGTTATAGACGCTTCGTATTACATTGCTGGGAATGGCGAGGCCGATTCCTTCGTTACCGCCCGACTGCGAAAGAATGAGCGTGTTTACGCCGACCACGCGTCCGGCGGTGTCTACCAACGGTCCCCCACTGCTGCCCGGGTTGATGGCCGCATCGGTCTGAACATAGATCGTCGGACTCTCTGGATCTAGTTGCATGGCGACCGAGCTCACAACCCCCATGCTCACGGAATTATCGAGCCCTAGCGGGCTGCCAAAAGCTAACACCAATTGCCCTTGTCTCAGGTCACTCGAATCTGACAATTCCAGCGTTGGCAAGCCGATGGCGTCGACTTTGAGAAACGCGAGATCCGTATCACGATCAGCTAGTACCAGCTTGGCTTCGAGTAAGGCGTGGCCTGATCTTCCGCTTTGCAGTGCAGATGAATCGTCTTCTTGATGAAGTCGAACTCGAATCCGGCGGCTGCCCTGTACGACATGGGCATTTGTCACAATCCAGCCATCAGAGGCGATGATGATCCCAGATCCTGAACTCGACCGGCGCGAAAACAGATTTGTATTGTTATGCTCGCGGTCGGTATCCAGGCTGTAACCAGTGGTAAAGATCTGCACAACACTCGGGCTCACTCGTTTCGAAAGCAGCTCCATAGATGTGCTTAACTGCTGAAGCGAGTCAACCCCCTTGTCCGCAGTTGCGTGTTTACTCTGGCCGGAGGCTGTCTGTTTCTTGGATTGCGCTTCAATTGCTGACAATGATGGCAACATGATCGAAACACCCAGGCTAAGGGCCAGTGAGCCAATCATAGTGGTCCTTATACAGGCTCCTCGCTGAAGTATGTTCATAGGAATTCCTTGTCGTGTTGCTTGGAGCCTCCGAAACGATGCCTTTTGGGCAGGACTGCTTACAGTGTAGGAACCGCCATCGAAGCGGCCTTATTCCCAAACGTCCTTTAGTGATGGAATAAATTCGCAGAAGCATGCCGGAATATTTTCGCCCTCGCGCTAGTCTGATTCTCTGGAGGGCCACGAGCTCCTGTATCCGAAGCGCATGGAGAGCGAACTCGCGACGGACGAGCAGGACACCTTCGTGTTCGACGACTAACGTCGAGTCCGAGTAGGAAGCATGAACTGGCCGGCGGAGAGATGCTGGCGCGCCGACCGCGTTGGCACCGCGGCTTCGGATCGCTTGGCTAGTTCTATCAGGTTATTCGCATTTGGAAGGCAGCCTTCCGGACAAAGAAGGTAGAGGTCCAAGGGAGTATGCCGTGATAGTGTCAAAACAAGCCGAATTATCCGAGTTGACTGATGCAGACGTCGTGCGACTGGCTCAACATGGGGATGCCGACGCGTTTGAGCGAATCTACAGGTTGCACCGCCGAAGGGTCTACTCCCTTTGCCTTCGCATGGTGAAAGACCGAACGCAAGCTGAAGATCTGACTCAGGATGTCTTTCTGCAAGTATTCCGGAAGATCAATTCATTTCGCGGCGAATCTGCGTTTTCAACGTGGCTGCATCGGATTTCCGTGAATATCGTCTTGATGCGTTTTCGCAAAAAGCCGATAGCAGAAATATCCTTGGACACGATCACCAACCCCGAGGAGGAGTTCAGCCCGACGGCAATTGACTTTGGCGTTCCAGACCTGCGGCTCAATGGCGTCATTGACCGCATCACTCTTCAAGCAGCCATCAATAAATTGGCACCCGGTTACAGGGCGATGTTTATTCTCCACGAGGTTGAAGGGTACGGCCACAAAGAGATCGCCGAGATGTTCGGATGCGCGCCGGGGAATTCAAAGTCGCAGGTGCACAAGGCTCGAATGCGGCTACGTGAGCTGCTGCAAAAAGCGCTTGGCGACGGCACGCGCCGGCACCGCAAATCAACTGCGGGCTCGGTTGCGATGGAGCGGGTGAAACACAACTTCGATTATGCTAATGCCTGAGCTAGTTGCACTCGCGAAGGGGAGCGAGAGGGGTCTTCCGACGATACCCATGAGGACTCCGAGCATCCATTGTGGTTCTTTTGACAAAATGTGAATCGGCCCAAACGAGCTGGCGCAGTTTTCCCGTGGAACAGCTGACCGGCAGCTATTCGTTTTGATTTTGGAGGCAGTACGGGCCCTGACTCTTATTGACGCCAAGAGAGGCTCCATGACGAGCGATGTTTTGGTTATGGGAGGTGGAGCAACCGGCCAGCTTGCGGCCGCCTACCTGCGGATGCGCTTCCCGAACCTGAAGGTGGCCGTGGTTGAGGGCCCGCACAAGAATCGACCGATCGTCGGCGAATCCCTCGTCGAGGTCAGTGTCGATTTCCTTTTCGAACTCGGGCTCGGCGCTTACCTCGTGGAAAACCACTATCCGAAATACGGCCTGACCTATTATTTCAAACCCGACATCAACAATCCCGCGGATCGGACCTACATCGTCGACGAGATTCCGACGGCGCCTCTGCTGCTATCTTTCCAGATTAACCGTTTCACATTCGATCAGGAGGTGCGCCGGCGCAACCTGGAGAATGGCGTGAAGTTGATGGAGGGCACCGTGGCCCGCGTCGATATCAACAGCGGCGACGGGCTGCACGCGCTGACGGTGCAGGACACTGCTGGGCTAAAGCACACGGTGAGCGCGCGCTGGCTTGTCGATGCCACCGGCCGGAACCGGGTGCTCTCGAAGCAGTTGCAACTTCAGGAGACGGTCAGGGAACAGAAAAACGTCTTCTGGTTTCGCCTGATGAATTTCAACCCTGAAATTCTGAGCCGTATCCGGGCCCTCAAGAAGCAAAACCGAGCCTACGTTCCTTACTTCGCGACTCATCATTTCTTTGGAAAGGGCAACTGGATATGGTGCATCCCGATGCGCTCGCCGGAAAACCTGCCACTCATCAGCATCGGCATCACCTATCGTAAGGACGTCTATCCCCATGGTGAGGTGCGCACGATGGAGCAGTTCCTCGAGTGTGTCGGGCGCGAACACCCGGTCGTTGTCGATCTGGCGCGCAGCGGCACGGTAGTCGATACGAATTTCTACGGCTCCTATATGTGGGAATGCCGCCAGCGTTATTCACCCGACCGCTGGTACATCATTGGCGATGCGGGCGATACCGTCGATCCGCTGTACAGCGTTGGGTTGGCTTTGTCGTCGCTGCAGATCCGGCAGATCGCGGCGATAATTCAGAGGGACTTGAGCGGCTGCGATACCCGTGATTTTACGAAGGATCTCGATACTGTTATCAACGCATTTCAACGCAGCGTGACCCGTGATACCACCCGGCTGTATGAGTGCATGGGTGATGCTTACCAATGCCATCTGCGCGTCCATTTGGCAGTGATCAAACTTTTTCACCTCGGACTACCGTTGGTTATGAACGAGTATCTCTGGGACCCGCTGGGAGTAAAACTGATCAACTGGTTTTACAGCCTCGAAACACTGGAGGCTGATTCCAGGGAGTTCCAAGACCTTATTCGCGAGGTTGCTGCGGATCCGAAGAACCGCGCGGCCCATAATTTCATCAAAGTGCAGTCCGGCGCGTCGATGAACTACGTGTACTACGAGCACCACCGTGAGGAGGACATTCCGGCGTCTTTGTCTCGTCTGGCGTTCAGCCTTGCACGTTTGCGGCTTGCTCTTCTCGGAAAACTCGGTTGGCGCGGGTTGATTTGCTTCAAACAGCACCGAGCATTATTGAAAGACGTCATTCGTGGGCTCTTTCTAGTGCCCTTCTACGGCACCAGATTGCGGGAAAGCAGACTCGTACGCATGGTCTTCCGTATCGCACCAAATGAGGCCGTGAGTTGAAGTTCACGCCAATTTGGCTACTCTTGATCCTGCATGTTTTCCTTCAATCGAGTGCTGCACAGTCGGGAACATCGGCAGTCCCCGACGCGAATCCGGGAAGACCCACAGTTTCAACTCCGGCGACGCTCGCACCGGTAGGTTATCTCCAGTTTGAAAATGGGCGGGTGGCCTTTGACGTTGCCTTCGGCCCCTTATCCCCCACCTCCAAGCTCAAGTACTAACCAAATATCCACACCTGAGTACTATTGCCCTTGGCGTTCCGCCGTGCCAAGTTAGCGTGGGAGAATTCTGGGGTGAAGGACGGCAACCAACCAGAACGGAGACTTTCCCGATTCGGGAACGTCGCCCGCCTCCGCCAAGGCTACGGAGGGCCCCTCGACCGTGGTCGGGACGCAGAGTTCGCGCAAGCCAACCCAGCTTGTCCTGAGCGGAGCCGAAGGGTGCGGCCTCAATTCGGTCCAAAGGTCTTCACTAGCCACTCGTCACTCATCACTAGCCACTGCCTTTTTAATCGTTACACCGTGCGAGTAGAAATCGCCGTAACCCACTCAAAACAAACGGCGGTGGTACATTCTAATCGATACAAAAAGCCGCCCCCCGGGGGAGTGGCGACATGGTTACCCCCTAGTCCGCACTCTAGGGTTCTACGCGGTACACACCTGCAAACTGGAATCGCTGTAACCCTATCAAAACAAACGACGGGGGCATTTTCTACCCGGTACAAAAAGCCACCCCCCGGGGGAGTACCTAAATGCTAAACAAAGGCGAACCCCAGGCGAAACCGCCCACCCGACAAGGGTCCGCGTCCCGAAGCGGGGCGCTGCGAGGGACCCGTGGCCATCTGGTGAGGATGGCCATCCCGAGCGAATCCGCCACTGCGGATGAGCTGAGGGGCCTCCTTTCCGGATTTTCGACCCGGCGAGGCTCGCCGTCCGAGTCCGCCGCGGCGGGATCGCGATCCAGGGCAAGTCCGCCGCAGCGCAACCAACAATTCAAGCGGTCATATTGCAGGAAGGCCCTTGATAGGTTAGGTTTGCAACGGCGAGGCCCGGGTGGCGGAATGGCATACGCGGGGGACTTAAAATCCCCTGTTCCGAAAGGGACGTGTGGGTTCGACCCCCACCCCGGGCACTCTTTGACCTCCTCGAACCCTTCGCGGACCCTGGCAAACTCCCTACTCTGTGGTCGTACCGCCCGATGTCCGGATTTCGTTGTATGATTCCTGACAATGGAAAACGAACGCAAAGAGACCAAGCGCCCCATCACCTACTGGATCGGCGAAGGGGGTGGGTGGCTGCTTCGCCATGTCGTCAGCGGTCTGGCAGCCACGGGAATCACGCCGAACATGTTTACATTTCTCGGCCTGGCTGTGAATTCCTGGGCGGCGGCCATGTTTGCCATGGGGCGATTTCGCCAGGCGGCGGCGGTGCTGTTTCTTGCCGGGTTCCTCGATATGGCCGACGGGCAGGTGGCTCGCCGCGTCGGACGCGTGACCGCGTTTGGAGGCTTTCTCGATTCCACGCTCGATCGCTACTCCGACCTCGCCCTATATATGGGCCTGGTCGTCTATTACACGCTGATCGGCCGGTCGTTTTACATGATGCTCGCGGCTGTAGCCATGGCCAGCTCCTTCATGGTCAGCTACTCGCGTGCCCGCGCGGAATCGGTGATTCCATCCTGCAAGGTGGGTTTCCTGGAGCGGCCGGAACGCCTTGTTCTCCTGATCATGGGAGGAGCCTTCAACCGCATGGCGCAAGTTCTCTGGGTGATTGCCACCCTCTCGTCGCTGACCGTGATTCATCGCGTGGTTTATACCTGGCAGGAATTGCGCGCCGGCCGCACGTTGCCGGAGGGCAGCGCCGTTCAATCACCCTGACCGCCGGTATCGCGCAGCGATGCCTCTACCGGCTCGGCCACAATTTCCTGCACTCGCTGGCGCAACACATCCAGTTCCGTCCGGCTCACATTGGTCATATCAATCGTATCGTGCAAGTAGACCGTGATTTTCCCCGGGTGCAGCATCCAGTTTCCTGTCTGAAAAAACTGATAGGACCCGACGATGCTCACGGGCACGATCGGTACGGCAAATTGTTGCGCGAGATTGAAAATTCCTTTTTTGAACGGCTGAATGTGGCCGTCTCGAGTGCGGCCTGCTTCCGGAAAAGCGATCAGGCTGATGCCGGAGGCGAGCGCCTGTTTGGCGCGCTGGGTCATGATTTCCAGTCGTGCACGAGTTGGATTGTCCGGCACGGGAACATTTCCGAAGCGGCCCATCATCCACCCGTAAATCGGAAACTTGAAATGTGATTCCAGCTCGAATCCGCGGAGGAACTGCGGAATCGCGGAATAAATCACGAAAGGATCAAAGAGATTTACGTGGTTACAGATAAAAATGGTCGTTCTAGTGGGGTCAAAACCGGGGGACCGCTTCACTTCGAATTTCACTCCCGCCAGGCGAAGAATGTTGCGGAAGAACGCCCGCTGTGGCCAGTCGTTTTTCCGCGGGTCAACGAAAATCGCAAGCAGCACCAGGAACGTGCACACCACGCCGAAGTGGATTCCGCTGATGGTCCACAACAACAACGAGCGGACCGCCAGATACGCTGTCCTCATACGGCCACGTCCAGCGCCGCGGGCAGGATTTCCAGCGAGCGGCACTTGAGATGCAGGATTTCGCCGTCCACCAGCACATTCACGGGTGCTTCAAGATCAAATTCCACTCGCGTCGCCTCCTTGCGCGAAGCCAGCGGATGTTCAATGTGCGTGCCGGTGAACAGGCTCGGGAGGTTCCACAGCAGTCCGAGCCGCCCAATCGGGCTCCAGCGAACGTATTCGATCAGTCCGTCCGTGGCGTCGGCCTTCGGCGCAATCATCATCTTGCCGCCTGTGAACTTGCTGTTGCTGAAGGTGAGAAACAAGACCGGGCGGCGGTCCCATTCAGATTCAGAGTTGAGCCGGTGAGGAAATGCGCCGTGGCGCAGCGTGGCGAGTTTCGTGAACACTCCGAGGACGTATCCGAGCTCACCCCAGCGCTTGAACCGGCGGTTCGTCAACTCCCCCACGTCGGCCGGGAACCCCAGACTTACCAGGTTCAAAAAGAATATTTCGCCCTCCGCGTGGCGCAGCCGCAACACGTCGGCGGCCCGACGGTGCCCGTATTGAAGCGCTTCGATTGTGTGCTCGATGCCATTGTTGGTGAAATCCTTGAGAAACGAATTTCCAGTTCCCAGAGGCAGAAATCCGAGTGTCGGGCGTCCGCCCGTTGCTGCCTCTGGGAACAAGCCGTTCACGATCTCGCAGGAAGTGCCGTCGCCCCCGGCGGCCAGGAAATTTCGGAAGCCTTGCTTGTACGCCTCTCTTACAATTGCGATCGCTTCACCGGGCTGCGTCGTTCGCTTCGTCTCTACGTCAAGACCTACGCCGCGCAGACGAGCGAGCGCGGCATCCGCCAATTCTCCGCAACGGCCGCCGCCTGCCGCCGGATTGACGATCGCAAGAAATCTTTCCCCCATGCCTAGGAATTCTCCACATTCACGATGCGCTCCATTTTCACAGGGGCACCACGGCCGACCGTTCGAGAGACTCGCGGATCTGTCCGGCCAGCTCAGCCCGTTTGATTTTCAGCGAAGCGGTGAGAGGGAAGTCGCGCTCCCATGCAACGTAGCCGCTCAGCCGCTTGTAATTTGCCAATCGCCGGTTGCGTTCGGAAATCTCCGCCACCAGTTGCGGCGTAATGGTTTGGCCCGCTTCCAGATGCAGCACGATGACAAGCTGTTCGCCGACCATCGTGCGATCGGGCCAAAGATAATTCGCGGCAAACACGCAGTATTCTTTCACCGGAAGTCCCTCGAAGGCAGTTTCAATGTCTTCCGGATAAATATTTTTTCCTTCTTCCGTGACGATCATGTTCTTTTTACGGCCGAAGAGTTGGAGGTGGCCCATCTGGTCCACCCGCCCCAGATCGCCGGTCACCAGCCAGCCGTTCACGATCGTCTCGGCTGTCAACGTTGGGTCATCCAGATAGTGCGACATGACCGTCTTACTGCGCACGGCAACTTCGCCAATCCCGTCCGCGTCCGAATTCAATATCTTTACCTCGATGCCAGGCAGCGGTTTTCCCACCGTGTCGGCGCGGAATGGCCGGAAATCATTGACCGTAACTACCGTACCCGCTTCCGAGCAGCCATATCCATTCCCAACCAGAATTCCCAGGTCATAGAAGAACTGCAACGTGGCGGGTTCAGTGAATGCGCCGCCGACAAACAGGGCGCGCAACTCGCCGCCAAATGCCGCGTGCACTTCGCGCAGGAGGGAACGGCTCAGCCACAATTTCGGCCGCCGTCGTGTCAATGCCCGGTTCGCGGCAACCAGCGCGTTCAGCATTCTGCGACGGCCACTTGGCAACCTGTCGAAGCGCTCTCGCAGCCCGCGCTCCAAATTCTTCAGCACCAGTGGCACCAGGCTCATGTACGTGATTTTGTACCGCGTGAACGCCTCGCGAATGTATTCCGGCCGCAGTGTGCGCAGGTGCACCACGGCCGCGCCGCACGTGAACGGCCCGATAAACCCGACCATGAAGTCAATCGCATGATTCGTCGGCAGGATACTCAGGTACCGGACTCCCGGCCAGAATGGGTACAGCGAAGTGAGAGCGACGCATTGCTCCAGATAATTTTCGTGCGTCAGCACGCAGCCCTTCGTTCGGCCGCCGGTTCCCGACGAATAAACGATGCACGCCGGATCCTGGCGCTGCCGGGCCACGAACTCCGGATTTTCAGCCCCGCGGAACTCCTCCCAGCGCTTGGCTCCCGCGAGATCAACGCCCGCCGGTGCTTCGGTGACCAGCACCACGCGCGCCGCCAACTTAGCTATCCCCTCAGCCTTGGTAATGGCCCGCCAGAGGTGATATTCGACCACCAGGAATTCAGCTTTCGAATGGGCCAGCAGTTGAAGCTGCTCATCCGCTGTGAGTTTGTAATCGAGGGGAACCAGGACGCCGCCACAGAAGAATATCGCATACGCGGAAATCAGCCATTTCGACTGATTGGTCATGAGGATCGCCGCGCGCGTGCCGTTTTTGAATCCTGCATTCTGCAGAGCTCGCGCAAGGGGCAGCGCCGATTCTTTGAATTGATGGAATGTCAGCCGGACATTTTCCCGCTCGCGATCCGCCTCGATCAGGCAGACCTCTTCCGGCCAACGCTCCAGCGCCGCGCGCAGAGCTTCCCCCAGGGAATTGTATTGGCGGAGATCGAGCATCAGAGACGCGACTGAATTCGCTCGGCGAGCGTGCGGAAATCGCTCACGCCCTGCAATTCATAGTCCGGCAGCTCGATGTGGAAGTGTTGCTCCAGACGCGTGAGCAGGTCCAGCGCCTGCAGGCTGTTGATGCCCAGTTTCGTGAAGAAATCGTCGTCCGCGGCAAGTTTTTCGCGCGGGACACGGAAATGATCCGCGGCAAGTTGCAGAATCTGTTCTGTCGTATTTTGCAGCGTGCTCATAAGAATCTATATTGCCACAGGTCCGATGCGTTGCTCCTGATCCCGACTCGCCGTTTAGGTTCGTTAAGGCAGATACGGCAGCGCGTCCGTGCTTTCTACAAATTTCCGCAAGGCGGCCTCGACGGCCGGGCGCGTAAACAGCTCGCAAAAAAGATCGATCTCACGCCGCAATTCTCCGGCAAGATCCGGCTTGATGAAAAGCTTCGCCGCTTTTGCCGTCCCGCGGTCGAATTTCTTGATTTGAGCAGCGGTAGCACGCGCCACGCGCAGCGCCTGCCCCTCCGCAACGACCTGGCTCACCAGTCCCACGGATTGCGCCTTTTCTGCATTGATGCTCCGGCTGGACAGCAGCAGATCGCGCACCACGGCATTTCCGAGGTCACGCTTGAGCCTCGGAATTCCCCCGAAGCCCGGAATCAGTCCGAGCCGCAGTTCCGGAAAACAGAATCGCGCCATCTTGTCCGCGATGATCAGATCGCAAGTCAGGGCCAGCTCAAACCCGCCGCCAAATGTGACCCCGTGTACCGCAGCGATTGTTGTGACGGGGGCCATGTCGATTGCATTCATCACGGCATGAATGCGCTCCAGAAATTCGCGAATGCCGGTCTTCCGTTGACTCAAGGAGAGTCCCTGAGAACGATGGTAAAGCTCACGAAGATCCGCGCCTGCCGAAAAACCTTCCTGCCGCGCGCTGGAAATTATCAGCGCATGCGCCTCATCCTGCAGCGTCGCAAGGGCGGATACAAAAGACTCCAGTTCTGCAAGCGTCTCCGAGCCGATTTCATTGCATGGCGCATGGGCGAGCACCAGCTCAATCGCGCCGTCCACGATTTGCCAGGAAATTGTCTTCCCCTTGAATTGCTTCATCCCGCCTTCTTCTGATACAACTCTTCGATTTCGGCCATAAACTTTGCAGCGATGGCGTCGCGTTTCAACTTTCCGTTCGCGGTCAGCAGGCCATTCTCAATGCCGAACGGTTCCGGCACAAGGTGAAACCCGCGGATCTGTTTGTAATGCGGCTGCCCGGCATTCAGCGCGTCGATGGCTGCCTGAATCCGCTCCGTGTTCAGTCCATTGGCTGCTCCGGCGGTGACCAGCGCCGCAAGAAAGCTCCGCTGATTCCCCAATAGCACAACTTGTTCCGCCTCCGGCAGCCGCCTCGCCAGCGCATGTTCCAGCGGCTCTGGCGCCACATTGTGCCCGGAATTCAGGATGATCAGATTCTTCAGCCGCCCGGTGATGCTCCAATTGCCGCTTGAGTCCACTTCGCCCTGGTCGCCGGTGTGAAACCAGCCGCCTTCGAGCGCCTTTTCTGTCTCCGCGGGGCGCTGCCAATAACCCGGAAAAACATTCGGCCCTCGCACCAGGATTTCGCCATTCTCGCCGGCGGTCATTTCAATTCCGGGGATGGCCGGCCCCACTCGCCCGGGCTCCGCGCGTCCCGGATCATCCATGGTGCAAATGGCCGTTGTTTCGGTCAGACCATAGACTTGCAACACTGGAATCCCCAGCATCATGAAGAATAGTTGCGTTTCGACGGATAGCGGCGCCGATCCGCAAATCAGCGCCTTCAACTGCGGCCCGAGGCTCTTGCGGATGGCGGGGAATATCAGCGAATTCGCCAACCACAACCAGATGGATCCCTTCCTGCCGCTGCCGCTCGCGTGACTCTCGACAGCCGCGCGCTGCGCCCGTGAAAAAATTCTTGCCGCCAATCCGCCGCGTTGCTTCACCGCTTCTTCGATTCGCGAGCGCACCCGCTCGAGCAGTGTCGGCACATTCAGGAAGTAATCGGGAGACGCAAGTTTCAGTTCCTCGGATAGATTGGTCAAATCTGTCGATAGCGTCAGGACGCTGTTCCGCGAGAGAGCCGTGAGCATCAGGATCAACGACCCCGCGAAGCAGAACGGCAGATAGTGAAAGATCCTCTCGCCTCCTTGCCGCGCCCCCATCAGTTGATCGAGGCGCGCGTTCGTGCATCCCAGCATGTGATTCACGTTGGCGGCATTCAGCACAACACCCTTGGGCTCGCCGGAAGTCCCCGATGTGTAAATAATTGTCAGCGCGTCGATATCCGTGTGGTGACATGGCGGCACAGGCTGGATCGCTTCGCCTAAGAACACGCTCTCGAGCAGGGAAACCTTTGGCCCTGTGGGCCAGGCCTTCTGGATTTCGGCGGCCAGCCCAGCACTGGCGCAGCAAATGCGCGCGGGCGTCGAGTCCTTCATCATGCCCACCAGCTCCGCAGGAGCCTGCCTGGCATACAAGGGCACCACAATAATGCCCTCGGCCATCATGGCCAGATCCAACGCGGCCCAGCGGATGCTGTTCGGCGCCACGAGCGCGCAGCGGTCGCCCTTCTTCAATCCCCGCGCCAGCAGAAATGCCCGGGCCTGCTGCACCATGCCCAGGAATTCTCCCCCGGTCGCAGAGGTGATCTTTCCGTCGCGGATTTCGCGAACCACAGGCGCAGTCCCAGCTTGCTGCAGCCTGTCGGAAATTTGTTCCAGGAACGTCATGCGTGAGCCACAATGCTGCTCTTTTTCTCGAGCAACTCCATCAGCCCTTGGCTGAGCGGCGGGAGATATTCTTCCCAACCGAGTACGCCTTTGCGGACCGGAAATTCGGGGAAATGGCGGGCCACCTGCTCCTCAAGGTACATGCCCATGCGAGCCATCAGGTGCAGATTGCGTACCACCGTTGCTCCCATTTCATCGGGGATGGTCTCGGCCTGTGCATCGAGAGCCCGAAGTGCAGCAACAATCTTGTCCTCCAGGTTCAGCTCATCCACGCGCATCAATAGATTGTCATGTCCGCGGTCGTGCATCAAATTGCGAATCCGCTCGTCCATGGTGACACCCGCCGAAGGCACGCCCGCGGGCATCGTGGTAACGATGGCGTGATAACGCGACGACAGCAGCCGGTGGCAGGCGCGCAGGATGCTCACTGTCTGATACATATCGTACTTGTTCGAGGTGAACATCGGGACGCCACCCAGCTTCGCCGACATGCGCTCGCAGGCATCGCGATCCAGCATCTCCATGGCAACCAGCACCGGGAAAACAGGCCGCGTCGAGCGGTATTTCGTCACCCCATTTGCCATCTCGGTCAGATATTTTTCGTACGCGGCATCCACCTCTGCGCCGGAACGGTGGAAATAGATTGTCCGGTAGTAACTGTGCGCGTACGCGCCTCCCATCGAATGCGCCGCCCACTTCATCACCGAAGCGCTCACCGGCCACCAGAAAGGATTGATCGGGCAGACGGCCAGTACCGGCGTCTTGCCGTCCCAGCCTGCATCGCGCAGCGCCCGGCGGCCGTATTCCGCGTCATGCGGCTCAAACGTCCAGGCCGTGTCCGTGCCCAATTCAGTTGGCACGCCTAGCTCCCCTAACACGGTTTGCGACTCCTTATTCCGCGTAATCACCAGTGAATCGGTGCAAAATCGCTTCACCATTTTCTGCAGCAGCGGATTCATCTCACCGGCCTCAGCGCCATAGGCGACGCTCAGCTTGTTTTGTGCCGCCGCAATTCCCAGCGCCCCGATCATCATGGTCGTCAGCGCGTCGGCAAATTTGCTCTTGAACATGGAGCCTTCGCAAGCCACCACGCCGTCGCTTTTCCCCACTTCGGAATGCAGAGACAGCGGGTACACATCCGGCAGGTACACCTGCTTGGCATCGCCGAAATAGCCGCGGGTGAGTTCGAAATTCTGCGACATCACGCTGAGCGCCAGATTTTCCGCGCCCAGGATGCGGCGCACCTGCCGCAGCATCTCTTCCACGCGCACATCCGAGCCCGTGTTGCGCGTCCCGTTGTAGCCGGCAAACAAAAGCTTCAGCTTCGATCCCGGCTTCCAGGAATTCCCTGCGCCCAATACCCACTTGAACTTGTTCAGTTCGATCAGCCCGCTGACCCAGCTCTCCAGAACGAAATCCATCATGAGCGGGAATCCCGTGCGGCCCTGGCGTGCTGCGGCGATTGATCCGCGCTAGTCGTCGGCCAGTCCTGATATTTGTAAATGAAGTTGTTTTCGCGGCTGAATCGCAACAGCGGAAAGCAGTATTGCGAAAATGGCGCGGGCTTCCGTCCCATCTCCGCCACCACGCGAGAGTTGTCGAACACCGTGTTCCACACCAGGTAGGGCAAAAACACTTTCAGGAGTGTCGCCAACCCACCGATCTTGCCGGCGCGTCCGGCCAATGCACTCACCATCTTCGATGACGGCGCTTCGAGCGCTGGCACAAACACCGGCCCGCGTTTGCCTTGAGATTTAGCGAGCGCTTCCGTCAATTGCACGAAGGTCTCCGAATCCGTGCCGGAGGACAGGTGATAGATTTCGTACGCCGGCTTGGCCTTCTGGTGCAGGGTGACAACCGCATCGGCCACGAAATCAACGGGCACAATGTCAATCCGGTCCGTCGGCCGGAACGGAAGCGCCGGCAGGCCCGCCAGAAACACGAACGCCCGGACCATATCGAACTGATTGGTCTCCGGCCGCCGGCTGTCGCCCAGCACGATGCTGGGACGAAAAATCGTGCGCGGCACATCCGCCAACAATTGCCCCACCATGTGCTCGCAGAATTTCTTCGTTCGCGCGTAGGGATCATAGTCCGAGCGGACCCAGTCGATGGCCATGTCTTCCTCGATCACTTCGTTGGAGCGCTGTCCCGCCACCGCCACGGTGCTGACGTGACTGAATCGCCGCAACCCGTGATCGTCGCGCGCCCGCATGGCCAGTTGCACCACCTCAAGCGTCCCGCGAAGATTCACATTCAGGCAGCTTTTTTCTGATTTGCGGTTCAGCGATGCGGCGCAATGGATCACCGAGTCCGTCGTTTGGACCAGCCGTAGATATTCGCCTGCATCCAAGCCGAATTTCGCATCCGTCAAATCGCCAAGAAAAATTTGGATCCGTGAATTCAGTAGCCCTTCGAACCGCGCGAAATCCATGTGCAGCTGCAGTGACCGCCACAGGCGCACCCGCGCCTCTTGCACGTCTTTCGCGCGCACCAGTAGGTTCAACGAGTCGGAGTGATCCGTCAGCAGATTCGATGCGACATGCGCACCGATATACCCGGTGGAACCAGTCAGGAAGATGGCCACTGTGATTGAATCTCAGGCCGCCGAGCCGGGAGCTGCGCTTCCGACCCCTGCCGCGCTGGCTTCCGAGCGCGCTGCCAGCGGCACGTTGCGGCGGGGACGGGGCTCCAGTTGGCGCCCTTCGATGAGAGGATAGCACCACTTGCGCAGCGCCGGAATGTGCACGTTAATCCAGTAATCCCACCAATCGAGCGAGCGCGTGTCGTAGCCGAAGGCCTCGCGCTCTTCCACGGGCAGGGCCGCGCTCAACTGTTCCACGTTCCGGGCTTCAAACACGTGGTCGTTCAGCAAAATGAACGGCTCGAACAGCGAAATCAACTTGATCACTTTTTCCAGGTCGCGCTGCTGTCGCGCCAGTGGCGGGCGGTTTGAAAACGGCTCAATGGTGCGGTTGATGGCCTGCACCACGGCCTTTTGCGCCGGCGCGGACATAATTTCGTAACGCGACTTCGACACCGGGATGGCGTCGAATTTCAGCCGCAACTTCGAATCCAGGCCATCCTGCGCGCGGTAAAATTTTCTGTGCCCCAATCCGGTCAGCTCGATGGAGCGCCGCATGTCGCAAGGGTTCGCCACAGACGTCGCCAGTTGATACACGCGCGCATGCCGCCGCGCCACCAGAGCCGCGGCAATCAACGTCATCCCCTGGCACACCTGGTCCACCGGAATCAGGTCCAGGCATTTGCTTTCCTTGGTTGGAAGCTGCCGGAAAAAAGTCCCCAGCAGATAGGACAGCGACGCCGACGTGTTGATACCTTCATTCCAGCCGCGGAATGGGCGCTCGATCGACGACTCTACGATCGCCGGCCGCACCACCGCGATCGCCGCGTTCGGCTGCGCATCCAGATAATTCCGGATCAACGATTCGGCCAGGCTCTTCGTGAACGTGTACGTATTTGGCCAGCCGAGTTCGATGGCCCGCCGCGTGCCAGCATCCGTCAACGTCTGGCGCAGCCAGCGGACGCGATTCTTGCGGATCTGGTTTTCAAGCGCCGGGCCGCTCAGGTCCTTCGCCGCGTGCTCCCTATGCAGCGCCTGCCGGCGCAGCTCCGCGATCACCTCCGGCGATTCCGCGCGCGCTTCCGTTTCAGCAATCAGCGCTTCCAGCAATTTCCATTCCTTCACCGCATCGAAATTCCTGACGCCCGATGGCGTGTAATTCTTCGGCAACTCCTCCAGAATGCGCCCGTCCCGCCGCCCGATCACGTAGCACGTTGAAAGATGCAGCAGGGCGGCATGGTCCGACTGGCGGATGAATTCCAGAACATGCGCCGTCGAGCGCACATTCGTCTCCAGCGCATCGCGCAGGTCGGGATTGAAGTCCGTCAGCCCTGAGCTGTTCACAATTACGTCAAGCGTCCGCGACAGCCGCTCGCGCGTCTCCACTCCCAGGCCCAACCCGGGCTTGGTGACGTCGCCTTCCACCACTTCAATCCGCTCGCGCAAGAATTCCGCGAATCCCTCGCCATAGCGCCCCGCCAGCGCTTCAAATACCGGCGACTCTTCCACCACCCGCTGGAATCGTTCGAGCGACGACGTAGTGCGGTTCCTCCGCACCAACAAATGCACCCGCCCGACCTCCGGCAATTCGTTCAGCAGGTTCGCTAGGAACACTTTCCCGATGAACCCCGTGGCGCCGATCAACAGGATGTGTTTTCCGCGCAAGCTCTCGCGAACGGAGAACCGTGGCGCCTTTGTCCGCGCATCAAAATGGACCACCGGTACCTCGACCTTCGGCGAAAGTCGCTCTGCCGCCTGGATCGCGCCGTCCAGCACCCCGGGCCGCATAGTGAACCCAAGCGTGCGAACCAACTCCCCTCGGCTTACCCGGCCATCGGGCTTTCCGCCGATAACCTTTGCCAGCGGTCCGCGCGGCCGGATAACCGGATAATGCAGCCGGCCGGTGGCCTTGCCGCCTCGAAAATCCAATCGATTGC
>Ga0210408_10001526_pt1 | contig 24143 bp, 24 predicted proteins | sample IncBWH4MmetaG_FD_155471 | JGI IMG/M metagenome (GOLD analysis project Ga0210408, IMG submission 155471) | Forest soil microbial communities from Barre Woods Harvard Forest LTER site, Petersham, Massachusetts, United States - Inc-BW-H-4-M | ecosystem: Environmental > Terrestrial > Soil >...
AGGGGCCGCGCGGCGGCAAGGATCTCGATCTCACTTACTCCGCCGGCGTCTGGTCGGGGCCGCGCGCCTTCGAAGAGGCCGGCGTCACGCCAAAGGACATCAAATACGCCTCGATCTACGACAGTTTCACGATCACGGTGTTGATGCAGATCGAAGACCTCGGCTTCTGCAAGAAGGGCGAGGGCGGCAAGTTCGTCGCCGACGGCAATCTGATCTCCGGCGTCGGCAAGCTGCCGTTCAACACCGACGGTGGCGGGCTCTGCAGCAATCACCCTGTTAACCGCGGGGGAATGACAAAAATCATCGAGGCGGTGCGGCAGTTGCGTGGGCAAGCGCATCCGAAGGTGCAGGTGAAGAATTGCGATCTCGCGGTTGCCCATGGCACCGGTGGACTGTTGGGCGTCCGTCACGCCGCCTCGACCTGCATCCTGGAGCGCGTGTGATGGCAGACGTGAAGAAATATCCGACGCCGGTCGTCAATCCCGAAACAAAACCGTTCTGGGATGCCGCAGCCCTTGGCAAGTTCATGATCAAGCGCTGCACCGCCTGCGGCGAGCCGCATTACTTTCCGCGCTCGATCTGCCCGTTCTGTTTCTCCGACCAGACGGTGTGGGAGCAAGCTTCCGGCGAAGCTTCGATCTACACCTTCAGCTTGATGCGGAAATCGCCGACCGGGCCTTACGCGATCGCCTATGTCACGCTGAAGGAGGGCCCCTCGCTGCAAACCAATATCGTCGATTGCGACATCGAAAAATTGAGGATCGGCCAGAAGGTGAAGGTGGTGTTCAAGCCGACCGACGGCGCGCCGTTGCCGTTCTTTACGCCTGTTTAGTTACCTTCTCCCCTTGTGGGAGAAGGTGGCGGCAAAGCCGCCGGATGAGGGGTATCTATCCACGGAGAGATATCTATCTGCGGAGGCAACCCCTCACCCGATCGAGTTTGTTGTTGGTGCCGGTGTAGCCCTCTCCCACAAGGGGAGAGGGCGCAGCAATTGGCGCCGGTAAGAGAATGGATTCGAGGAGAAGAGGAAAAATGCCGATCAAATACGATGAGCTGATGGAGTTGAAAAACCTCGGTCAGAAATATGCCTACACTGATCGCGAGGTGATGCTCTACGCTTACGGCATCGGCATGGGCGCGGACCCCATGGACGAGAAGGAGCTCGCCTTCGTCAACGAGGCCGCTGCCTCGCCGCGTCCGTTAAAGGTGGTCCCGACCTTCGCTTCGGTGGCGGCGTGGGGCGCAGGGCCCGGCGAGATGAATCTCAATCGCGTGATGGTGGTCGATGGTGAGCGCGACATCACTTTCCACAAGCCGCTTTCGACCGCCGCCCACATCACCGCGGACTCTTCCGTGCTCGCGGTGTGGGACAAGGGCAAGGACAAGGGCGCGGTGATCCGCCATCAGACGGTTTTGAACGCGGATGGCGAGAAGCTGGCGACGCTGGTGGCGTCACGCTTCGCCCGTGGCGACGGCGGCTTTGGCGGGCCGTCCGAAGGCCAGCCCGAGCCGCATCAGGTGCCGACCCGCAGTCCGGACAAAACCGTCGATATCTCCACCCGGCCGGACCAGGCGCTGGTCTACCGGCTCTGCGGCGACCGCAATCCGCTGCACTCCGATCCGGAATTCGCAAAACGCGCCGGTTTTCCAAGACCGATCCTGCACGGCATGTGCACCTACGGCATCACCTGCCGCGGCGTGTTGCAGACCTATGCCGACTACGACGCCGGCGCTTTCAAGCAGCACGCGGCGCGGTTTTCGTCACCCGTCTATCCCGGCGAGACCGTGACGATGGAGATGTGGAAGGACGGCAATGTGATTTCGTTCGAAGCCAAGGTGAAGTCGCGAGGCGTCACCGTCATCAAGAGCGGCAGGACGGTGCTGGGGTGACCCGTCATTCCGGGGCGATGCGAAGCATCGAACTATGATGTGCAATTGCACATCTGAGAATCTCGACCCACAACCTCTGGATTCCGGGTTCAGCCCTGCGGGTTGCCCCGGAATGACAGCAAAACGAGAGAACGACCATGGGATTACTCGACGGCAAGGTTGCGCTGATTACCGGCGCGGGGGGCGGGCTCGGCGAAGCTTACGCAAAGCTGTTCGCGCGTGAGGGCGCAGCCGTCGTGGTCAATGATTTGGGCGGCCCGCGCGACGGCTCCGGCGCCGACACGTCGATGGCGCAAAAGGTCGTCGACGCGATCAAGGCCGAGGGTGGCCGGGCGGTCGCCAACGGCGCCGATATCTCGACCATCGCCGGCGGGCAGTCGGTGTTCGACGACGCCATCAAGCATTTTGGCCGCGCCGATATTTTGGTGAACAACGCCGGCATCCTGCTCGACGAGACCTTTGCCAAGGCCAAGGAGGCCAACTGGGACAAGGTGATCCGGGTGCATCTCAAAGGCACCTTCTGCTGCACGCAGCCGGTCTTCAGGTGGATGCGGGACAATGGCGGCGGCGTCATCGTCAATACGTCGTCGACCTCCGGGCTGATCGGCAATTTCGGCCAGACCAACTATGGCGCCGCCAAGGGCGGTATCTGGGGATTGTCGAACGTGCTCGCGATCGAGGGCCGCAAGTACAACATCCGGGTCTGGACGCTCGCCCCGGGCGCGCTGACCCGCATGACCGCAGACCTGCCGCGCTACAAGGAAAACCCGGGTCTCGCGCTCGGGCCGGACGGCATCGCGCCGGCCGTGCTATATATGGTCAGCGATTTGTCGGGCGATCAGACCGGCAAGGTGCTCGGCGTCTCCGGCCCGCGCGGCGTGCGCGAACTGCGGATGATGGAAATGGAAGGCTGGAAGCCGCCGCACACGGGATGGAGGCCTGAGGATATCCTCGCCCATGCCAAGGACATCTTCTTCTCCGAAGAGCAGATCAAGATGGGCGCGCGAAGGTTTTGATGTTTACCGTCATTCCGGGGCGTCGCGAAAGCGACGAACTATGGTGCGTAATTGCGCACCCGAGAATCTCGAGATTCCGGGTCTGGTCCTTCGGACCATCCCGGAATGACGGAAGAGAGAAGAGGCACCGATGACAAAGCTCACCGCCAAAGCCGCAGGCACCTTCGCGATCGCGCCGACGCCGTTCCAGGACGACGGCCGGATCGACGAGAAATCGATCGACCGGCTGACCGATTTCTATGCCGAGGTCGGCTGCGACGGCGTCACGGTGCTGGGGATTTTGGGCGAGGCGCCAAAGCTCGACGCCACTGAGGCCGAGCAGGTGGCGGTCCGCTTTGTGAAGCGCGCCAAGAACATGCAGATCATCGTCGGCGTCTCCGCGCCGGGCTTTGCCTCGATGCGCGCGCTCGCAAAGGCCTCGATGGATGCGGGGGCTGCCGGCGTGATGATCGCGCCGCCGCCCAACTTGCGCACCGACGACCAGATCATTGGCTATTTCAAGCAGGCGCAGGAGGCGATCGGCGATATTCCCTGGGTGCTGCAGGATTATCCGCTGACGTTGTCGGTGGTGTTCACACCCGCCGTGATCCGCAAGATCGTGATGGAGTGCCCGTCTTGCGTGATGCTCAAGCATGAGGACTGGCCGGGACTGGAAAAGATCTCCGCGCTCCGCGCCTTTCAGAAGGACGGCTCGCTGCGGCCGCTGTCGATCCTGACCGGCAATGGCGGGCTGTTCCTCGATTTCGAAATGGAGCGCGGGGCCGACGGCGCAATGACCGGCTATGCCTTCCCGGAACTGCTGATCGATGTCGTCAGGCTTTTCAAGGAGGCCCGCCGCGACGCGGCGCACGATCTGTTCGACGCCCATCTGCCGCTGGTCCGCTACGAGCAGCAGCCTGGCGCCGGGCTAGCGGTCCGCAAATACGTGCTGCAAAAGCGCGGCGTGATCGCCTCCAGCGCGCAACGCAAGCCGGGTTCCGGCATCACCGCGATTGCAAAAGCCGAGGTGGACTATCTGCTCTCGCGGGTCGCTCGCACCGACCATCGCGCCAATCTGCAACCGCAATCAAGTGCCGCGGAGTAAAATGACCGAGATCGTCGCACCGCGTCCCGCCTCGACCATCCTCTTGCTGCGCGATAATGCAGTAAGAGGTGAAATCGAAGTCTTCATGATGGTTCGCCACTATGAGATCGATTTCAATTCCGGCGCCCTGGTGTTTCCGGGCGGCAGCGTCGACAGGGGTGACAAGGAGATCATCGAAAATCCAAAACTCTATTCAGGCGGCGAAGGGCTTGACCAAGACGCCTTGAGCCTCCGGATCGCGGCGATCCGCGAGACCTTTGAGGAAAGCGGCATTTTGCTGGCGCGACCCAGGGAATCGAAGACGCTGGTCGATGCCAGGCGCGCAAGCGAGATCGAGGCGGCGCATCGCGCTTTGCTCTGCGAGGGCAAGACGACATTTCTTCAAGTGCTCATCGACAACGGCTTGTGGCTGGCGCTCGACGAGCTCGTGCCCTATGCGCACTGGATCACGCCGGAGGGAATGCCAAAGCGATTCGACACCTGGTTCTTCCTCGCTGCTGCGCCGCCGGAGCAGCTCGGTGCCCATGACGGCAAGGAATCCACCGATTCGATCTGGGTCTCGCCGCGCGAGGCGCTGGAGGGTGGCGAGAGCGGGCGGTTCAAGCTGCCGTTCCCGACCACGCGCAACCTGATCAAGCTCGGCCGGCAGAAGAGCGTAAGGGCTGCGCTCGATGACTCCAGGGGCAAGGACATCGTGACCGTCATGCCCGTCATGACCAGGCTCAATGGCGGCCGGCAACTGCGCATCCCGCGCGAGGCCGGCTACGACGGCGAGTTATTCGAAGTCGGTTCGCTCGGCTAGTGTCCCGAATCCGAAGTTGGCAACGATCTTGCGCCGAGTTCTCTCGCGGGCGGCCGTCGAAAATCCGCCGTTTCCCCGGCTGAAGCTCGCCTGATTGCCACCGCAGGATGTTCCACGTGATACGGAATACATTGTATATATTGCGGTTTTGAAGCCGGTCTCATTAACCATGCCAACTGCGCTCACGGCTATTTTGCAGCGAATTCGATCGTTACCGCTTTCGATCGGGCGGCTGACCTTTGGCAGTTTCCTGCTGTTGCTCGCCGTCATCACCGCAACCAGCGTGGCGAGCGTGTTCGCCATCCGCCACATCGGTTCGACCTTTGCCGAACTGCAACGGCTGCAGGACATGGGCGACCTTGCCGAGGAGATCGACCGCCGCATGAACGAGCTGCGGCTTGCGGCGCGCGATTTCGTCGTCAATCCGGCCGACCATTCCGAACGGGTCGGGCAGGCGGCGGCCGAATTGAGCGCGCTTCTGAAGAAGACGCGGCTGGGGCTGGCGCCCGAGCAGCAGGAAATGCTTGATGGCGTGGCCGAGCGCCTGTCGAGTTACCGCAGTGGCATCGAGCGTATCTCGAGGCTGATCAACCGCCGTGCCGAACTGATCGCAGGACTTCCGGCACTCCGCGAGCAATTCGACAAGGCCGTCGCCGCTAGTTCCGATCCCGTCCTGGCCTCGAGCCTGTCACAGGCGCAAAGCCGCATCGCAACCGCGTTGCTTGCGCATGATCCATCCGCTGCCGAGCAGGCGGCCGAGAGCATGCCGACGACCACGATTTCGGATGACAAGCTCCGCAGCGCAGTCAACGACTACGCCCAGGGAATCGTCGCGATATCGATTCGGGAACGCCAGATCGCCGACATCGACAAGGAGGTGCTGGGGACGGAGGGTCGCCTGATCCAGCGCGTCACCGAGCTTTTGCGCGAAGTCAGCACGCATCGCGGCCGTATTCTCTCCCATGACTTTGCGCGCACGCTAAGAGACACCAAGTGGCAGAGCATCGTGCTCGGGACGATCGGCGTCCTGATCGGAATTTTCGCGGCGCTGGTCGTGGTCAGTCTTACCGTGCGCCCGTTGGCCGCGATCGCGGGTTCGATCCGGGCGCTCGCCGCCGGTGAGAAGGATACCTCAATCCCCAGCACCGACGTGAACAGCGAAATCGGCGACATCGCGCGCGCCGCCGAAGTGTTCCGGCGTACCCTGGTCGACGCCGATACGGCGCGCGAGGCGGCGGTGCGGGCGCTCGCCGAGCAGCGGCTCGCCGAAGAGAGCTATCGTAAATTGTTCGAAGCCTCCATCGACGGAATCTATGTGACGACGCCCGCCGGCGCGCTGCTCAACGCCAATCCGGCGCTGGCGCGCATCATGGGCTACGACACGCCGGAGGCTTTGATCAACAGCATCACCGACGTCGCCAGCATGGTCTACGTGCATCCGGCGGCCCGCGAGCAATACCAGTTCCTGATGCAGCGCGACGGCATGGTGCGCGAATTTGAATATCAGGTGCACCAGCGCGATGGCAGCGCCATCTGGCTCTCCGATAACGCCACGGCGGTGCGTGACGAGAAGGGCGAGGTGATCCGCTACGAGGGCACGGTGCGTGACATCACCGACCAGAAGCGCGCCGAGGATGCGATCGCCGAGGGGCGCCGCATGTTGCAAATGGTGATCGATACCGTGCCCGCGGTGATCAATGTCAAGAACCGAGAGCTTCGCTACGTCCTGATGAACCGCTACATGGCCGGCATTTTCGGGATCGAGCCGGCCGACGCCATAGGCCGCACCACCAGCGATCTGATGTCGCGCTACGGCGCGCAGAAGACCGACGAGAACGACCAGCGTGTGCTGAAAGCGGGCAGGGAGCTCGGTTTCTACGAGGAGGAATACAAGGATTCCTCCGGCAATATGCGGCAGTGGCTGGTGAACAAGCTGCCACTGCTCGATGCCAACGGCGAGATCGAGACTATCGTTACCGTCGCGCTCGACATCGGCGAGCGCAAGCGGGGCGAACTGGAGATGCGTAAAGCGCGGGACGCCGCCGAGACGGCGTTGCGCAATCTGCGCGAAACCCAGGCTTCACTGATCGAGGCGGAGAAGCTCGCAGCGCTTGGGCGGCTGGTGGCCGGCGTCGCGCACGAGGTCAACAATCCCGTCGGCATCAGCCTGACGGTTGCCTCCGCGCTGGAACGCAAGACGGCGATATTCGCCGATGAAGTCGCGCGCGGCGATCTCAGGCGTTCGAGCCTCAATGAATTCCTGGGCACCTGCCGCAGTGCATCATCGCAGCTCGTGGCGAACCTCAATCGCGCGGCCGAACTGATCCAGTCGTTCAAGCAGGTTGCGGCCGACCGCAACTATTCTGATCAACGCGCCTTCGACCTTGCCGACCTCACCGAGCAGGTGGTGATGAGTCTGCGGCCGGGATTGCGAAAACATAACCTGGCGCTGACTGTCGATTGCCAGCCCAATCTCATGATGAACAGCTATCCCGGCCCCTACGGGCAGGTGCTGACCAATCTGTTCCTCAACGCGGTGGCGCACGCTTTCCCCGGCGGCAGGACAGGCACCATCGATATCCAGGCGCGGGAATCCGGCAAGGATAATGTCGAGATCATTTTTTCCGACAATGGCTGCGGCATGAGCCTCGATGTCCGGCGCCGCGCCTTCGATCCGTTTTTCACCACGCGCCGGGATCAGGGCGGCACCGGGCTCGGCCTGCACATCGTCTATAATATCGTGACCAACCGCCTCGGCGGCCGGCTCGATCTGGACTCGGAGCCCGGCGGCGGCACGCGCATCCAGATCATCCTGCCACGCGTCGCGCCGCTGGAGCAGGCGGCCGAATAGTGTTTTCGAGCCAACGCTAATCGATGTCGGCAAGCTTGCGCAGCGTCGCGCCAAAAATCTGGCTGGCCTTGCCGACGAGCGCGGTCCCGCTCATTACCGCCTGTGTATCGCTAAAGGTGCCGGACACCCCGATACCGACCGGGCTGGGGCCGCCGAACAGCGGATTGGCATCCGGACTTGAGGTGTGGCGCTGGACCAAGACCTCGCCCCTAAACGTGTTGTCCTTCACGGCGTAGGTGCCGGTGTAAAACAGATAGGCATCGCCGCCCAGGATTTTGCCATCGCGGAACATGACCACGCCGCTGCCCTTGCCGATGCGCCCATCCTGCAAGGTGACATGAATCGAATAGAGACCGTTTTTCATGATGTCCCGATGCCCACCTCCGTTGCCCTTTGGAAGCCGGCCAACCTGTTATGCCAAAGCGCTGGCCGCACCGTCAACGCGACAGGTTGCCCGCGAATCACTACGTCAAGTGTTAAACTGCCTAATATCGTCTCTGCGGTGTGACGCCGACATGACGGCACGCCGACAGGACTCTGAAGTTGGCCCGCGAAATGCATGGCCATTATCACACCAGGGGTAGGTGCTGGAGAAGGAAAACCGTGAGCGACTGGATCGATTCCGGCGGCCTTGCGCCGCGTCTTTGCAGTAACGCGTACGAAAGGAACACTTCAACATATAGCTGGCCGGCGCGTTGGAAGGCGCTGCTGCAAACCGCCTGTGCGGCCCTGCTATTGGCCTTGGTCTCCCATTTCGGACATGCCCGCGATCTCGACGGACGTTATGCCAGGGCTAACCCCGAATTGAAGGCCTGGTTCGACGGCTTGCGAAGCGGCAAAGGCCCATGCTGCTCGGATGCCGATGGCACCGCGGTCAGCGACGTCGATTGGGAATCCGCCAACGGACACTATCGTGTCAGGCTTGACGGCGAATGGATCGACGTGCCTGACGAGGCCGTCATCACCGAACCTAACCGCGTCGGCCGCACCATGGTGTGGCCGATCCGCGGCTATCTCGGGGTGACGATCCGCTGCTTCATGCCGGGCAGCATGACCTAGAGCATGATCCGGAAAAGTGGACACCGGTTTTCCGAAAAGATCATGCTCAAACAAAAAGATAGAGCGGGATGACGATTCGAAGAAAGTCATCCTGCTCTAGGACGCAGAAGCGCAGGTCGCAGCACCGCTGCGCCAATGTGATAGCGTCACATTTGGCGACCAGACTCACGCGTATTTCTTGTCGCGCTCCAAGAGCTCGATCGAGATGCCCTGGGGCCCGCGGATGAAGCAGATGCGTACGCCAGGCCTGATCGTGGTGGGCTCCTTGGTGAACTCGACGCCCTTCGCCTTGATCTCGGCGGCGACCAAATCAATGTCCTTTACCGTCAGCCCGAAATGATCAAGCCCCTGATAGGGCGTTACCGGTGGCGTGTTGACGCCGTCGCCGGGCGTGACCGGCGCGATGAAGACGTTGGCGCCGCCGAGCTTGACGTCTATGCGTCCCGGACCGCGGATGATGACGCCGCCGAGAATGTTTTCGAGCCAGGCTGCGGTCGCCTCCGGATCGGGGCTGCGCAGGTGAACGTGATCCCAGGTGACGATCGGCATCGTTGGTCTCCCACCGTTTCTTGGGCGCCGCGCTGTGGCAGCGCCGGGCATTGGCCGCGGCAGGTGGCGCACGGCAGATCGATCTTAGCGGCCGCGTTCTGGCGTAGCCATCCCCTCGATGCCGATCGTATCTGCGGCATCAGAAAATTGCCGCGTTCGGGTGCAACCATTTCGCGATTGGCTGAGTTAGATAGCGTGGCGGACCGTCCAGCGGCAATCGTCAAACAAGCCGCACGGTGCACCGCCCGTGCGGCTTTTCACTGTGCGGCGCAGCAGGCGTGATCGAGACGCCGGGGGGCCCGAGGGCATGGCTATGACGGCGGATACGAGGTCGTGGTTTGCGAAGGTCCGGGGCCACCGCCAGACTGACTTCTCAACGCAGGCAGCCGTTCTGCTGCCGGTCGTGACCATCGCCGGGCTGACAGCCTGGATGGTGCTTTTTGACGCGAGCAGCGCCAAAAGCCAATCCGTAGCGGCGCCCGCGCCGGCGATCGCCGCTCCTGAAAAGACGTCGCTGGCCGATCCCGTGCCGGCGCCGACGCGAGATCCGGCGACACCTGCGCAAGCAACTCCGCCCACAGATCAGGCAACGTCGCCGGCCGAATCCCCACCACCGGAAGCGTCGCCCCTCGATGGGCTGAAGATCGCGTCGCAATCCTGGCGCAGGAGCGGGCTGGGTTCGAACGCGCTTGTCACCTTCACGCTCCGCAACAACAACGATTACGCGGTCAAGGATATCGAAATCGCCTGCGCCTTCAACCGCAGGGATGGCAGCCATTTGACCGACCGCACGCGTGTCATCCGCGACACCGTCAATATGAAGAGCCGCAAGACTTTCGCCCGCATGCATATTGGCTTCGTCAATATTAATGCGATCCGGGCGAAATGTTCGCTGGTCGCCGCCAGCCGCCTCTAGTGTCCCCAATCCGATGTTCGCCAATACCCGCCGCGGCGGGACGCACTAGCTACTTCGAAACCACACCGGGAATCTATGATTCCAATGTAGTTTCGGTTCGGCGACTGTCTTGACGAACTAGCCGTCCAGGATCGGCACGGGCGCCGGCCGGTAGCGAAAAAGTTATCCCCGCCGTTGAACCGGATGGGTGGCGCTCGGAACCAATCGTAATATCTCCCGTTGAGTGAACGGTCCCGCGTGCGCGGGTGGAGCGATGCCAATATGCCCGTGTTGCGGTACTTTTTGTTTGTCGGGGGAGCATTGCTCACACTGCTGCTCGGCGCCAACGCGCTGCTGCCGCAGGAGGCACCGGCGGTGGGCAGCTTGGCGTCCAGCGTCGAGCTTCCCGCAATAAGGATTCATTCCGATCGGAAATGGCCGGAGCGGGTGGTGTTCGACACCAGCCAGCCGACGACCGCTGCCGTGACGGTTGCAAAGGCGGATGTTCCGGTCGCGGCCCCAGCAGTTACGATGGCCTCGCCGAAGGCGCGTGTGCGCGAGGCCTTTGCGCAATTGCCGCTGTCTGAGCAAATACCGGTGGTCGCGCCGGTGGGGCCCAAGAAGCCGGAAGTCAAACCCCAGCCCAAGCGCAAACTCGTGAAGGCGCGTCCTGTGCAACAGCCGATCCAGCAGCCGGTGATGCTGGTCGCGCAGCAACCGCATTTCGGGCTGTTCGGCAATACCTGGTGAGTGCGCGGGCCGGCCTAGCAGTTGCGGCTGGCGCTCGATCCCTAAAGAGCAGACATCGCGATTAGAGGGCGTCATTCCACTTTTGAGGCAGAAGCGGAAGTCGACCCAGCTGCCATTTCTACTGCGCCGTTGCCGCCGATCCGCAGGCTAGATGACGTCTGCGAGCCGGCGGATCCCCGCTCGAATGTCGGCTTCGGTGAGCGACGCGTAGCCGAATAGAAGCCCAGCTCGACGCGGAGGACGCGAGTAGTAGGGATTGATCGAATAAAGCCCGACGCCGACGCGTGCCGCGCGCATGATGATAGCTTCGACGTCGCGTGGCCTAGTAGCATTAAGCCAGACCAGCAAATGCACGCCCGCGTTCTCCCCGGCGATCTCGACACGTTCACCGAGATGCTGCTGTAAAGCTTCAATCAAGGTTTGTCGGCGCGCCGCATTTCGGGTGCAGGCACGCCGCAGGTACCGCTCAAACTGTCCGCTCGTGATGAAGTCAGTGAGCGCCTCCTGTCCGAGCATGGTCGTGTAGCGATCAGCCACCCATTTCGCCGCCAGAAACGGCTTCACCAGCGCGGAAGGCAGCACGACATAGGCGAGCCGCAACGCCGGAAACAGAATCTTGGAGAATGTTCCGACGTAAATGACCCGGTCCGCACGGTCCAATGCCTGGAGCGCTTCGATCGGATGGCCTTCATAGCGGAACTCACTGACATAGTCGTCCTCGACGACCCAGGCTCCCACACGTGACGCCCAATCCAGCAGAGCCAAGCGTCGGCCGAGCGGCATGATGACGCCCGTCGGGAACTGATGGCACGGCGTAACGAAGCACAAGCGCGCGCGGACGGTGGTCGGCGGGAGTTTCGTCGTGTCCAACCCCTCAGCATCCACTGGGACGCCGATGAGCCTCGCTCCGGCCGAGTGGAACGTTAAGTACGATCCATGATAGTGCGGCTCCTCGATCACGACATTGTCGCCGGGGTCGAGCAAAATACGTGCTATCAAATCGAATGCTTGCTGTGAGCCGTTGACGATGACGACCTGCTCGGCATTGCACGACAATCCACGCGCCCGTCCGAGATATCCCGTCAGCGCCTCTCGCAGCGGTCCATATCCGGAAGGAGGTCCGTAGCCAAAGGAGCTGGGTAAACTTCGGCGTACCCGTGCCGAGAGCAACTGCCGCCATATCTCGCGCGGGAATTCATCGACAGCGGGCTGACCGTAGCGGAAGTCGTAGCGCAGGCCGGGCCGGGCCGCGTAGGAGCTCGACGGCGGCATGGCAGGGTCTTCCATCAGGCGCCGCCCGTAGGTGGAAAGCCTGGGCTGAAACTTGGACTTCGTCCGGATTGGTTTCGGCAGCTGGCGGGCCGGCACAGCGCTCGCCACGGACATCATCGATCGATGGCGGGCGACAACATAACCCTCCGCGACGAGTTGTTCGTATGCCAGCGCGACCGTGTTGCGGGAGACTTTGAGGTCCGCCGCCAGCGTGCGCGTTGACGGCAGGCGTGCGTCGGGGCCGAGTCGTCCAGCGCGGATCGCAGACTTTAGTGCGTCGTATATCCGGCGATGGAGAGGGCCCTCGGCGTCTTGGAGATTGAGAAACATGCTTCCTCCTGGCCTAGCCATCTGGCACCGTCAATCATCATAAATCTGGCTCTTTTGTCAGGCCAGAAAACGAGCTTAAGTTAATCCTGATCTGAAACCAACCACGGAGAATTGCCATGCTGGCGTCAAAGATAGAAAAGACGGAGTTGACCCCTGTGCGAACGGGCTCGGGTCCGAGCACCCTCGACATTCTGCAACAGCTCAACCGGAACTACATCCGGTCGGTCGAAATGTCAGACGTTCGCTGGTTCGAGGAGAACTTGGCGGAGGACTTCTTGAACGTTAATGCCGACGGCTCGCTCGTCGACCGCGCAGGCTTCCTGGCGCAGATCGCTCGGCCGTCGACGATCTCCAATCTCGAATCCCGCGACATCCAAGTAAGGATCATGGGGGACTTCGCGATCATCAATGCACGGACGGCCTACACGAAACCGGACGGGCAGGCGGGATCGCGCCGGTACGTCGACATTTACGCGCACCAGCAGGGACGCTGGCTCTGCGTTTCCGCGCAGCTAACCAGCTGCTAAGGGCGCGTGGTAACCCGCACCTCGTGCTCATGTTCGTGCGCGGCAGCCACGAACCTGCCGCGCAGCAAACGCCCCGAGCTAGCGAAACTGCCGGCTCGAACGGCAATTCAAACAGCAACTTATGTGTGCCTTGAGCTGACGCATTGCATCGTCTTGCATGAGAATTTACTCCATCGGACTAAACGCCAAGTTTATCCATAATTTTGTGACGAACGATGTGAAATCGCACGATACGATTGCGCACGAGAGATTCGTGTGCATCACCGCCAACGGCGAGCGCGTGTCCAGGAAGGACTATCTTACGCGCTGGGCTACCGGGTTTGATCCGGAGGTGATCGTCTATTGGGACTATCGTGACGAGCAGATCAGCATTTTCGATACGATTGCGCTGGTTCGGACGACCAGCAAACACACGAGACGCAAGGATGGATCGGAAACGACCGGGATGACCGCTTATACCGACACCTATATCTATGGGAACGGCGAGTGGAAATGCATCCAGGCTCAGCTCACCGTCGTGTCACCGGAGCACCATCCGGGATTACGGTGACAGTGCACATAACTCGCGCCCGTCATCGTATATCTCCAAGATTGTGTGATGCGAAGCGCAAGGTCGGGGCACGTCAGCGTGATGTGGCGTGGACTTCGGCCGTTCAGTGGATCAGCCAAGTCTGCCACAGTGGCGCCATGGCTTCCTCGCAAAAGTCGCAGCCGCGGGCGTTTGACGGATTGTGCGATGATGAAGAAGTGCCGTTGATTTGCCCGACGTGTCAAGTGTTGGCCCAAAGCGTCCTTGCCGGCGACCGCCTGCTACTTTGCATGGGGTTGTTTTCGATATTTTTGGTTGGGAGCCAAAGCGACGCGGCGTGGCTGCGAGAATCCTGCCTGAAGCCGCACACGCCGGCGGGGCCTCCGCTGTAACGTAAATGGCGCGCTCGGAGAGATTCGAACTCCCGACCCTCGGAATCGAAATCCGATGCTCTATCCAGCTGAGCTACGAGCGCCTAAGTCGTCGCAATGGTTGTAACGGCTTCCGACCAACCCGTCACGCCGACCAGTTCGCATTTAGCCGTCTGCTTTTCAAGCGGGTCCGCGCAACTCCACTAGAAACATCTATCTGCTAGTGGTTCTTTGTTTCCAACATTCGCAAAGACACCTGCTGAAATGGGATGCGAATGTTGGAATCGGATCACTAGAAGCAGGGATACAGGCGTCGGTTCTGGCCGATATAGGCAGCCGAGCCCTGATAGCAGTGATTGGTCGAGGGGCCGTCATAATAGGCGAAGGTTCCGGGGGTGAGGCCCGGGCCATAATTGTGGATGTAGCTGATCGGGTAGGGCAGCGGCCAATAAGCGTGATGGTAGTGGTGGCGATAATGGCGCGCCTGCGCAACGCCGGGCGCGATGACTACCGCGGACAGGACGGCGGCGGCGGCGAAAAGCTTCACTTTGGTCATCTCGATTCTCCGCAAAAATCTCGCCGGAAGAGACAAATTCGGCCGTTGTTGGCTCTCATTTAGCGCGGAACGGCGCAAAAAGCTGCGGGAAAACAGCCACACAGCGCCAATTTTTGGTCTTTAGCGGATGCTTAACAAATTCCCAACACAGTCCCGCCAGAGTCTTAAGGTCTGGCTTTAGGATCTGGTCGGGCCTGTGGACCTGACTTCCCGTTTGAAAAGGCTGCCTGATTTCATCGCCCCATGCGCATCACGCCTCTCGCTTTGCTGGTTTGCTTTTTCGCCGCGACGCCGGCGCGCGCCGATCTGCACATCACGCGCGATCACGGCGGCTATGTCGAAGAATACAAGGCCAAGTATAAGCGCATCCGCGACCATCGCGAGCGCGTCATCATCGACGGCATCTGCAATTCGGCCTGCACGCTGGTGTTCGGCATCGTGCCCATGAACAAGATCTGCGTGACGCCGAAGGCCAGTCTCGGTTTCCATCAGGCCTACTACGACAAGGCCTTCACCTTCGGCATCAAGGTCACCAGTTCCGAGGGCACCTCCGACCTGATGTCCTATTATCCGGACACGGTGAAGGACTGGATCCGCCGCAACGGCGGACTCACCACCGAGATGAAGAAGATCAAGAACGGCGAAGACCTCTGGAAGATCGTCGATCCCTGTCCGGAAGAGTGGTGATCGCGAGCGCGCCCTTAGGCGGCGCGTTTCTTCCGCAAAGGCGCTTTCCTTCACCTCAAGGCCGAGGTCGAGAAATTGCTCGACGGCGTGCGGGCGGCCTGATCGCGGCTGTGGGGCGGCACGACCGGTCGGGCGTGAAACCAGCAATGGCCCCGGTTCGTAATATCAAGGTGATGCGCGAGATTGTTGCCCGCTGCGGCGGGCTGGAGGTTGAGTTGAACCGGTACTTTGTGCTCTATCTTTCGACGCTGATTGCCCTGATATCGTTGGATTTCCTGTTTCTCGGCGTCGTCGCGAGGGGCTTCTTTTCCTCGGAGGTCGGCGACATGCTGGGCGAGATCAGGGTTGCGCCGGCGATCCTGTTCTATTTGCTGTACGTCGTGGGCGTGCTGATCTTTGTCAGCGGCGGCGCAGGCACGACCTCTCAATCGTCGCTGCTTTACGGCGGGTTGTTCGGATTGTTCTGCTACGCGACGTTCGACCTGACGTCGCTGTCGCTACTCAAGCACTGGAGTTGGCCGGTCGCGGTCGTCGATGTGTCGTGGGGCGCGACGGTCACGGCGGTCTCATCGACCGCCGGGCTTCTCGTTGCCAATTGGCTGGCGCCGAAGGTGTGACGCCGTCACTTCGGCTGCGGCACGATCCGGATGTACGGCTTCGGCGATTTCCAGCCCTGCGGGTAGATCGTCTTGGCCTCGTCGTCGCTGACCGAGCCGGCGATGATGACGTCTTCGCCCTGTTTCCAGTCGGCGGGCGTTGCGACGCGATGCTTTGCCGTCATCTGCAGGGAATCGATCGAGCGCAGTATTTCCTGGAAATTGCGTCCCGTCGTCATCGGATAGACCATCACCAGCTTGATCTTCTTGTCCGGCCCGATGACGAAAACGTTGCGCACCGTCTGGTTATCGGCGGGCGTGCGCTTCAAGGGATCACCGGAGGTCGACGCCGGCAGCATGTCGTAGAGCTTCGAAACGTTATAGTCGGTGTCGCCGATCATCGGATAGTTCGGCGCCGCACCTTGCGTTTCCTTGATGTCCTCGGACCATTTCGAATGCCGATCCACCGGATCGACGCTCAAGCCCATCAGCTTGACGCCCCGCTTGTCGAATTCCGGCTTCAGCTTGGCGAGCGCGCCGAGCTCGGTGGTGCAGACCGGCGTGAAATCCTTGGGATGCGAGAACAAAAGCACCCAGTGATTGCCGATCCAGTCGTGGAACTTGATTTTGCCTTCGGTGGTCTCAGCCTCGAAATCGGGGGCGACAGCGCCAATCTGAAGTGCCATGTGACGGCTCCATGTTATTCAAGTTACAGGGAAATTTGCCGTTGCCAACATACTCGGCAAACGCCGCTAAGTGAACGGCTCTTGCGCAGAAGGGTAGATCATTCTCTATCCGAGGATACCCCTAGCACCTTCTTTTGCTCCGCGCCTCTGCGGCGAAAAACCACAATGGCGTCCAAAGGCCCGGTTGCCCAGATATTGAGCTTGGCGGTCCTCATTACGCCGCGCCCGGCCGGTTCCCGAACCGATACGGGAATAAGTGTGACCAATCAGCCATCATCTAAAAAACTAGCGATCCGAGTCCGGAATCGTTAACCCCTCGTTCACGCCCGCATGGACATGCTGGACCAGAACAAAAAACTGAGACGTGCAACCATGCCTCGCTCTACGAATAAGACCGCCGAAGCCAACGGCGCCCTCGAACCATCCTGCCGAAAGACAGCGGCCTACGCGCTCACCATCGTGCGTGACGGCGTGATCACCGGCGAAGGCCCGACCACCAAGGGCCGTGTCCATTTTTCCCGCGCGCTCGATGCCGACGACGCCGCCTGGTGCGCGCGCATCCTGACCGCGATCGCGGTCGAGCATCAGCCGGTCAGCCGAGCCGAAGCCGAAGCGCTGTTCGAGATCGACGCCGCCGCCGCCGAGCGAAGCGACGATGGCCGGTTTGACGATCTCCTCGCCAAAGCCGTCGTGCATCACGCGGCCTCCGAATCCGGCCTGCCGGTGCCGCCGCGCACGGTGGCGCTATCGCCGGAAACCGCGATCGAGAGCTGGGCGCCCACGCAAGCCGTCGGCGTCGATGTCGAAGTGCTGGAATGGATCGCCAGGCAAATGCGCGGCAAGCGGCGCGGCAACCGCACGCTGATGGCGCTGGTCGCGACCATCGTCGGTGCGGCCGCGCTGCCGCTGCTTCCCAACGTGTTCGATATCGGAATGTGAATTCATCCTGAGCAACGCTTGCTTCGCTTGAAATAGCTTTGGCCGCTGGCCGAATATCGATGCCTCCGATCCCATCGATCTGCTGAATTATGCGATTGAGGAATTGGGGCATTCGCAAGCCGAACTCGCCGAACTGCTCGGCTCCCGATCCCGTGCATCCGAACTGTTGAACCGACGACGGCCTCTAACGGTCGAAATGATTCACAAAATCAGCGAAGCGTGGAAGATTCCGGCTGATCTCCTTGTCAAGCCTATCCGAGTTGCAGCCTAAACGGCGGGGGCTATTTCCCCGCCGTTTTTTGCTTGCCGTCTTTGGCCTCAAGCCCGACGGTGCGGCCCGCAAATCCCGCCGCGTCGAAATAGCGCTGCGCGCCGACGCGCTGGAAGTTCAACACCGTGCGCAGCCCGTTGGCTGAAGGCTCGGACTTGACGGAGCCGGAAACTGCCTTGGGCGTGTTGCCGTTCGGCATCGCCTCCGTCATCGCGCGGCCGATCAGATCGCCCTTCGGCTTTTGCGAAAGCCCCAATATCTTCGCGGCGGTGGCGCCGACATCGGCGTTGCTGACGGGCAGGGCGTCGACATAGCCCGATTTGAAATCCGGACCGATCGCCGCCATGAAGTTCATGGTGTCGCCGCGGCCGAAACTGCCGTGCATGCCCTGGCCTTGGCGCAGCACGGTATCGGCGATCTCGACCGAGCAATTGGTCGGCTCGTCGCAGCCGGTTGCATAGGTGCGGAAATTGACGACGATCGACGGGTTCGGCGTCACCGCCTTGCCCTTCAGATTGAGCAGCGACATCGGCAGCGTACCTGCGAATTTGCCGATGGCGTCGTCGACAAAAAGCCCGCTGACATAGTCCTGATCGAGCAGCGCCTTGATGGTGCGTTCGGCGAGCTTCCTACCCTTGTTCGGGAGGTAGATCAGGTCCGACCCGCCATTGGTGGCGACGACAAGGTCGGGCTTGGTCGGGTCCTTTCCGAGCAAGCCGTTGCCGGCCTTGGGGTGCGCGTGATCGGCGACGCGCGCGTTCTTGTCGTTGGGATCGAACAGCGGCAGCTTCAGCGCCTTCGCAAGGTCGAGCGCGAGGAAGCCCATGGGCAGAAAATCCTTCGGCGTGTCGTCGTAGCTGATTTTCGCCGAGGGGCTGGTCTTGCTCTCCTTCGAGATGGTCGAGAAGCCGTGATCGGCCGTGACGATGATATTGGTGCTCGCAGCAAGCCCGAGATCGTCGAGGGCTTTTCGCAACTGCGCGAGGTTGTCGTCGGCGTTCTTGATGCTGGCCATCGAGGTCGGGCCGTTGATTCCCGGCGTGAGCGTGTTGAGGCTGTCGCCCTGATTGTGCTGGCTGCCGTCGGGATCGCGCGACCAGAACACCAGCACGAACGGCTTGCCGCGCGCCTTGAAGATCGGCAGCACCACCTTGGTGGCGACGTCGGCCATGTAGGCCTGCTGTGCGACGTTCGCGACGGTGGTGCCCGGCGTCTTGGCGTCGCCGGGCTTGCCGTTGTCGCCGCGCGAGGGCGTCGTCAGCGGCAGATTGGCTTTGGTCAGCGCGTCCTTCATCTCGTCGGAGAGGGGAACGCCGGTTTTGCCGCCGGTGGAATCGTCGATTACGATCGAATGCAGGCCCGGTTTGTCGGCGCGGTCGGTGTGATCGAAAATCAGGGTCGGGCCGACCTTGCCGATCGCCGCGGTAGAAAAGCCTTGCGCGCGCGCCATCTTCAGGATGGTTTCTTCGTTCAGGTAGTCGCCGTTGAAATGCTCGTCGACATCGCCGAGCACGGCGTCGTTTTCGATGAAGGGGACGACGGTGTCGCCGGCAGGCACTGAGGTAAATGCCGTGTAGATCGTGTTGCTGAAGGTGCCGGTGTCGCCGAGATAATGCCCGGTCGCCATCGCCGATCCGTTCGCCATGGTGAAGGTCGGGAACATCGAGTGCGAATTCTTGAAATTGACGCCCTTGTCGCGCACCTCGGCCATCGCAGGCGCGGTCTGCGGGGAGACGATGCCGGCCCGCAATCCATCCGGGACGAACAGGATCAAATTGCGCGGCGTGTTGTTTTGCGCGGACGCGGCGCTTGCGGCCAGGGTGAACAGGCTCGACGTGACCAGAGTTGCGGATAGCAGCACGATAGCGCGGCGCATGAAATTCTCCTTCGGACAAGGCTGATTTGCGGCCAGTCAGCCTCTGTCTAGTTTTGCAGTGCGACGGATTTGTTACAGCAACGTTGGATGGGCAGGGCCTAAATTCCCTATTTTTTCGGTGCCGTGCAAGTACACAAGGGTGAACCGCCTCGAAGCCAATCGGCCGCCATGCTTGCCGAATTCCCGCCTGCATGGTTCTCTGAAAACGTTGAATTTGACGTATTTGGATCTTTCGACATATCCGGGGCGCGCGCGAACAGATGCAGGATTCCACCAAACGGGGGAGGCTCCGCGAAATTCTATGGTCGGTCGCGGTATCCCTTTTGATGGCGATCGTGACGTTGGCGGTATTGGAAGTTGTTCTCCGCGTCGCCGATTTTCGGGAGCTGCGCGAAGGCGTAAGCGAGCGGTCGCTCAGCTATCGCTATGATTCCGAGCTCGGATGGGCGCCGATCCCGAATGCAAGTTCCGTCGTGACCAACGCCCGCACCATCCACGCGAAAAACAATAGCCTCGGGTTGCGCGACGAGGAGTTCAGCCTCGATGCGAGGCCTACGATCCTGTTCTTGGGCGACTCGTTTGTGTGGGGCCTCGATGCCGAAGCCGACGAGCGATTTACAGATTTGCTGAAGCCGAAAATCCCCGACTACAAGATTTTGGCCGCCGGAGTTTCGGGATACGGCACCGACCAGGAATATCTATTGCTGAAACGATTGTGGACCAAGGTTCGGCCGGCGGCCGTCGTGCTGATCTTTTGTACGCAAAACGACCGGTTGGATAACAGCACCAACATCCGCTACGAGGGCTATCAAAAACCCTACTTCGAGACCGCAGCCGACGGCGCGCTGGTTTTGAGGGGACAGCCGGTTCCGATCTCCCGCCAGCAATACTTCAAGGAAAACCGGCTGGTGCGGAACCTGTGGCTCGCCCGGTTGGTCACCACGATCTATGTGAAGCTCAAGCATCCGCTGCTGTTTGTGCCGGACCCGACGGAGCGGCTGGTCGGCAAGCTACGCGAATTCGTGGAAGCAAACGGAGCAAAATTCCTGGTCGGGATTCAATATCGCGACGAGGAGCTCATTCGATATCTGCAGTCGAGCCACATTCCTTTTGTCTCGCTCGACGGCGCGGCGTTCTATCCGGGCTCGGCCGTCGGCAGCCACTGGACGCCGGAAGGCCAAAAATTCGTGGCCGAGCGCGTTCTCGGCCTGTTGAGCGAAAACAACATTGTCCAGCCGGATGAGGCCGCGCGCGCCCGCTAGCGCCCCCTAGAACGAGTCCGCGAGCGCAATTTCATTTTCCAGCGCCTCGATCCTGCGCGAGGCCTCGGCCTGGGTCAGTTTTTCGTCGAATTGCCGGGGCTGGTAGGCCTCATGGCTGAGCTTCCTCAGCCGTAACGCCTGGGCGCGGGTCATCTGGTCCGCCAGCCGGTCCCGAACGCGGTTCATTTTTGTCTCCTGAAGGCTATTTCCACTTGACTCTATGTTCTTTATTTGTTCTAACAAGCCATGGACAACAGAATTAATGAAATCCGGCGCAAGATCGGCGTTTTGCGGGCCGACATGAGCGAGGTCGAAGGTTCGATCCGCGGCCAGATCAAGCACGATCTGGACTGCACGGAATCGGCCATGCGGCTGATGGCGATGCGCCAGGAATTGGCGGCTTTGATCGGCGACTGGAAGGCCGCCGGCGGCAGAGATCGGCTGCCGACGGTCGAGGTGCGGCTCAAGGAAAATCATCGACCACCCGCGAAGAGCGAGAAGCCGCGCGCCGTCGTGCGCCGCTAAAACGTTCAGTCACCAGATCGCCGCCGCCAGCGCCGCCAGCAAGGCGGGCGGCATCACCAGAAGGCCGAGCCGGAGGAAGCGCCAGGCGCTGAGATTGAGCCCCTCGCGGCGCAGCGCCACGAGCCAGAGGATGGTCGCGAGCGACCCCGTCACCGACAGATTTGGCCCGAGATCGACCCCGATCAGCATCGCGCCGACGACCTGTGTCGGAAGATGGTCGCTTGCCGCGACTGAGCCCGCGACCAGCCCGACCGGCAAATTGTTCGCGATGTTGTCGGCCAATGCGGTCGCGATGCCGGCACTCCACGCGGTCTTGGCAACGGATTGCGCGACCGCGGCATGAAGCGTCTCGCTCAAATGTGCGATCGCGCCGGTCCGGATCAGGGCTTCCACCATCACGAACAGTCCCGCGACCAGCGGCAGCACGCTCCAGGAAATGTCCTTCAGGACCGGCCACGGCGACTGCCGGCTTGCCAGCAGCACGGCTATGGCCGTGACCGCGCCGCAGACGAAGGTCGGCAGGCCCAGTTGAATGTCGAGCGCGGACGCGGCGAGCAGAACCATTCCGATCGCGCCGATGCCGAAGGCGGTCAATTTGCCTTCCCGGCTCAGTTTCGGCTTGCCGACGCTGATTTCGATCTTCTCCTCGATCAGCGCGCGGCGTTGCGTGAGACGCAGAACGACGTAGGTCACGACGATGGAGGCGAGCGACGGCAGCGCGAATTGGCGCAGCCATTCGGCAAGGTGCGGCATGCGCGCGCCGAACACGACGAGATTGGCCGGGTTTGAGATCGGCAGCACAAAGCTCGCCGCGTTGGCGATGAACGCGCATACGAACAAATAGGGCAGGGGGCTCGCGCCGGCGGCTCGCGTTGCGGCATAGACCGCTGGCGTGAGCACAATGGCGGTCGCATCGTTCGACAACAGGATGGTGACCATCGTGCCGACGAGGTAGACCAGGAGAAACAACCGCTGCGGAGAGCCGCGAGCATGCTCGACGGCCAGCGCCGCCAGATAGTCGAACAGGCCTTCGCGCCGCGCCAGCTCCGCAATCAGCATCATGCCAATGAGGAAGAGATAGACGTCGATGCCCTTGCGCATGCCGCTCAGCGCATCGGCCCACGGCAGCAGGCTGGAGGCCATCAGCGCCAGCGCGCCGGCAAAAGCCCAAGTCGCCTCCGGCAGACGAAAGGGCCTGACGACGACCCCTGCGGTGGCGAGGGTGATGATGCTCCAGGTCAGGGCGGCGTCATGCGGCGTCGTCGGCAAATGGTTCCCCAACGTGACAGCGGTGAGCGCGATCGAAACCTGTGCCGCTCACCGAACCGATGCTCTTTCCGACATCGCCTTCCTGAGGATTCGCGACAGCGCCTCCACCGAATACGGCTTCTGGATGAGTTCGAAACCCCAATCGGCGTTTTCCGCCAGCACATTGCTGTAACCGCTGGTCAGCACCACCGGCAGGCCGGGATAGCGTTCGCGAAGGATGTCGGCGAGTTCGACGCCGTTCATCCCGGGCATGATCACGTCGGAAAACACCAGGTCGACGGCAAACTCGTCTTCCGAAAGGATCGCCAGCGCCGCATTGGCGTTGGCGACACGCCGCACCGTATATCCGAGATCCTCGAGCAACTCGGTCGAGAACTGGCCGACGTCGTCATTGTCCTCGACGACGAGAACACGATAGCCGCGTCCGGTGGTCGCGGCTTCGCCGCCGGTCGCCGCCAATTCCGCTTTGCGGATCGGGGCGGCCGCTTGCGGCAGGTAGATCGTGAAGGTCGCTCCCCGTCCGAGCACGCTCTTCACCTCGATATCGCCTTCGGATTGCTTGGCGAAGCCAAAGGCCTGGCTGAGGCCAAGGCCGGTGCCCTTGCCAACTTCCTTGGTGGTGAAGAACGGCTCGAAGATCGCGCCGAGATTTTTGGCTGCAATGCCGGAGCCGGTGTCCGTAACCGAGATCGCGACGAAATCGCCGCCGCGACCGGCCTGGCCGCGCAGCGCAGGGATCGATCGGACTTTTTCGACCGATATCGTGAGACGCCCTTCGTCTTGCATCGCGTCGCGGGCGTTGATGGCAAGGTTGATCAGTGCGGTCTCGAACTGCGCGATGTCGGCGATGGTAAAGCAATCGGGCTCGCCGATCTCGACCTCGATCCGGATGCGGCCGCCGACGAGGGGACGGATGAGTTGGGCGACGTTATCGACCTGCGCGCCGACATTGAATAGTTCCGGTTTCAGCGGTTGGCGGCGGGCAAAGGCCAGGAGCTGGGCGGTCAGCTTGGAGGCGCGCTCCACGGTTTCGGAAATCGCATCGACGTAGCGGCGGCGGCGTTCTTCCGGCAGCTCGCGGCGGCGCAGGAAGTCGGTCGCCGAGCGGATGATGGTCAAGAGGTTGTTGAAGTCGTGCGCCACGCCGCCGGTCAGTTGACCCACCGCTTCCATTTTCTGCGACTGGCGCAACGCCTCCTCGCCCTGGCGGCGTTCGGTGATGTCGACGGCTTCCGAGACAGCGCCGGTGACGTTGCCATGCTGATCGAACAGCGGCCGCATCGCGAAATCGAAATAGCGGTCGCCGATCGGAAGATGCAGCGACATCTCCGTGCGTACGCCTTCGCCCCTCAAGATGGCCATAAAGGAACTGCGAACGACGTCCCCCATGCCCTCGGTTGCGGTAAACCAGGGCGTTTCCCAGAACGGCTTGCCGATGACGTCGCCGGCTTTGGCGCGAATCCCCGCCAGCGCCGTCTTGTTCACGTAGAGGACATCGCCATAGCGGTTGAGCAGTCCCTGATATTGATGGCTGGTCTCGAGGATGGCGCG
>Ga0210408_10001528_pt1 | contig 24106 bp, 23 predicted proteins | sample IncBWH4MmetaG_FD_155471 | JGI IMG/M metagenome (GOLD analysis project Ga0210408, IMG submission 155471) | Forest soil microbial communities from Barre Woods Harvard Forest LTER site, Petersham, Massachusetts, United States - Inc-BW-H-4-M | ecosystem: Environmental > Terrestrial > Soil >...
GTCGGTTGCTTCACCACAAACAAGCCGCGTAACATCAACCATGATGCGCCAGACTCTCTCTTGGTTCAGGCCGCCTCCTGTCTCAAAATCTCTGACGACGGACAGTCAAAAACCAGGTCGACCTGACCTTCGAACTTGATGAATACGTGACCGCCGTCATCGATGAATACGTCCACGACTATCGACCGGCACTGATGCGCGGTTCGAACGAGGATTGGCTTTTCCCAGGAGGTGAAGGGGGAGCAAAGGATGCGCATCTATTCGGTATCCAGATCACCGATCGAATCCAGAAGGTGACCGGATTGCGCATCACGCTACACCAATACCGCCATGCAGCGGCCGCGGTCTACTTGAAGCACCACCCAGGGGACTACGAGACGGTCCGCCGCTTCCTCGGCCATCGCAACGTCAGGACGACGGTAAAGTTCTACTGCGGGTTGGAGACCATTCATGCGACCCGGATGCTGGGTGATGTAGTCCGGCGGCATCGCAAGATCGATAACGACCCTGACGAGATCGGTGACAGGCCATGAAGGAGATGAAGAAAGCGCCTGAACCCTGCGGGCACTCTCTGCCCGAGGGGCTCTGGCCGGCGGCCGAACAAGCCGCCTGGCACGAGGCCCTTCGGCCCAGTGTTCGGCTCAAGCGCGGTGGCGCCGCCAGCCACCTTAGGCCGGTGGTGCAACACGACCTCAGGAAGCGCAACGCCCTCTTTCTGGACTTCTTGTCGAGGTCGGGCCGGCTCGACATCAGTGCACCCGCCGGGGCGCATGTCACCCCGGAAAATGTGGAAGCCTATGTGGCCGAACTGAAAAGCCGGGTCAGCTCGGTCACAGTCTACGGTTCGATCCAAAAGCTACGGCGATTCGTCCAACTGATCGCGCCTGACAGAGACCTCGGTTCGCTGATTGAGATCGAGCGTGAGCTCCATTCGGAAAGACGGCCGCGTCCGAAATGGGACCGGGTGGTCACAACGGACGTCTTGGTCGATGCCGGGCGGACATTCATGGCCGAAGCCGAGATCACCAAACGGCCACTGCTCACCCGCGCCAGAATGTTCCGCAATGGCCTCATGGTCGCGCTTCTCGCCTATTGTCCGATCCGTCTGAAGAACTTCGCGGCCCTTGAAATCGGCCGCAGCTTCGTCAACGTCGATGGCACGTGGTGGATTGTACTTTCCGCTGCCGAGACCAAGGAAAAGAGGGAGGACGAGCGGCCGATCACGGAGGACCTGACAGATTCAATCGAGCGCTATCTGGAGGTCTACCGACCTATCCTAGCAGGGGGCAAAGCGGAGACGAACGCGCTTTGGTTTGCAATCAACGGCGAACCGATGAGCTACGCATCGATGGGCGAGCTCATTACCGAAACCACAAGGATGACGATCGGCATCCCCGTCAGTCCTCATCTCTTCAGGACCGCCGGAGTGACGACACTGGCGACCCGCGTGGGCGACAAGCCTCACGCTGGAAGCGCCCTCTTGCATCATGGACCTTGCGGTCCTCAGGAGAACTACAATCGGGCATCGTGCGTTACTGCCGGAAAGTCTCTAGCCGCGACAAATCGGGAGTATAGGGACAGGTGAGGAGTTTGGAGAGGAGATCTAGGCCGTTAACTCTTAAATCGACAGCCCCAATCAGCCCCACTTGAGCGCGTTGGATGTAGATTTCTGTTCTTCCCCCAAGAACGCCAGTGCGGCCGTCCGATCGCGACTGTCTCAGAACTGCCAAAGCCAACTCATGCACCGCAAAAAGCTGCTGGATAGGTTCCAAGTGCGGTTCATCCCGCAGCCCGGGTCAGCCGAATGGCCTGGGTAAAAGTCGACTGGCATCGTCCTCAGGCGCTCGAGTTTGGGTCCCATGGCCAGAACGACTGAGGATGTTATCCGTCGAGAAAACCTAGAGCCTTCTTAACAAATTGCTCGTGATACTGGAAAATGCCCCCGTGTCCAGCGTCGTCATAGAGTACGAGCTCGGCATTCGGAAGGCGGTGCGCAAGATCAACCGAGTTGCAGCTGGGCACCATCTTGTCCTGATCACCATTCGCCACCAACACCCGGTGATGAATGCGCGACAGATCGGCAGGGGCTTGGCGGCCCCAAGCATGGATAGCCTTCAGCTGGGTGGCGAAAGCAACGAGCGAAATCGGTTTATCGCGGTTTTGGGCGCGCTCTTTCAGCCGTTTCAGAAACTCCCGCGCCGCCTTGCGGCCATTGGGGGTTTTGGTGAAGAAGAGATAGTATTCTGGATGCCTTAACGTCAGCGCTCCCTTAATCATGTCGCGAATGGTTATCGACGTCACATTGTCAATGCCCGTGCCCCCAGCCGGACCGGTGCCAGCGAGGATCATTTTGCGAACAAGTTGCGGCTCTTCTTGCGCGATCACTTGCGAAATGAAGCCTCCAAGGGAGAAGCCAAGCAGGTCGACTTGCTCCAAGCCCAAAGCACGAATAAACGCGACCGCGTCCCGTGCCATCGCCGCCACCGAGTTGGGCGTCGAACCTTCTGACGCGCCGATCCCTCGGTTGTCGAACGCGATCACACGGCGCCTTTCTGCGATGCCATCGACGACCCGGGGATCCCACCTGTCCAGCTCCCCGGCCAGATGGTTGAGGAAGATCACTGGCACTCCGGTGTCAGGACCGAGCTGTCTGTAGACGAATTTCGTACCGTCTACATCGACCCACTTTGTAGTCGCGTCTTTCCACGAAATGCTCGAACCAGTTTGCGACTGTTGGGGCATGGCCAAACTGCCCTCCTTGAGTTCGCGGCAGAGTCAGATCGCCGCGCGTTGGCACTGATGCCGCCAATCCTTGGTAATCTTGGCAGCCAAGCAGACGCACTTAATAACGCCGTCCGAGCAAGGCCTATTTTACCCTCGCGCGACCGGCTTCGACGTAGGCTATAGCCTCGTTGGTCGATGCGAATGGGAATACGCGGTCCATCACGGGACGTATGACACCAGCGTCAATCAATGAGGTAATCTCGCTCAATTGCGCGCCGTTTGCTCGCATGAACAGAAAAGAATAGTTCACGCTGCGGCGCCTCGCTTTCCAACGGATGCTGGAGCTGAGCACCCTTAAGACCTGCTCTATCATCCAACTTGAGCCCTGTTCTCTAGCAAATCGAGGATCCGGAGGACCGGAGATCGATATGAGCTTGCCGCCCTGCTTGAGTATCTTGAGAGATTTTTCGAGCGTCACCTTGTCCTGACTATTCAAAACGACATCATAGTCTCGCAAGAGGCTCTCGAAGGCCTGGTTTTTGTAGTCGATTACGATATCTGCGCCGAGGCTTTCCGCTGCGATGTCGTCGGCCATCTCTTCGATTCGGTTGCGCGGCCCGCCCGAAGAGGCGGAGATGCCGCGAGCGTCGAAGAGGATCACCTCACGTCCTTCGGCCAACCCGTCAGTGATCACGGGGTCCCAGTGGTCCATGCCACCGCGGAAGTGCTGGATGAAGAACAATGGTGGGGCGCCAGAGCTCTTGCCCCAGCGCCGATAGGCAAAGCGATCTCCATCAACCTCGATGAAACGGGTGGGCGCATTCAGGTGGCTTACCGACATGACCTCCTCCTCATGTTCATGGGACGTCGAGCGCGGAGTACGTTCCAACCGCCTTCTTGAAGACAGAACAGGGTAGTCGGTGCAGCCCTTTGGTCTGGGCGTGTAGAACGTCGACATGTCTGCCGGGGAGCGCCGCATTCCTTGCACACGCGCGACCAGACCCGACCGGGCTCCTCGCCTGCGCGTGCCGTAGATTTGTAGCCCGCCGTTGCGAGACGCTGGGCAGTTGCCTCGCCTATTCCCGACGAGGCGCCCGTAACAAGCACGATCTTTCCACCGAGCTTGGCCACGTTCGTCTCCATGGCGGCTGGGCCTTCAACTGGCGCTGGTCACCGTGCAGCCTTGCGTCCGTTTGATAGCGGCCGTAATGATTGACATAAGTGACGATCGCCACTATAAATGTCAAGGCCAATCTGGATCAGGATCTGCGACATGCGCGTCACCAAGGAAAAGGCAGCTGAGAACCGCGAGCGGATTCTCAAGGCGGCATCGCGCCTCATTCGCGAGCGGGGCATATCAGGGGCGGGTGTGGACGCGCTGACAGAGGCCGCCGGAATGACTCATGGCAGCCTTTACAGTCAGTTCGGCTCCAAGGAGCGGCTTGTCGAGGAAGCGTTGGAATACGCGATTGCGGTGAGCGGCAGGACGACTGCTGAAGCTGCTACGCTCGACCGGTACGTCTCCGGTTACCTTTCGTCCGAACACCGGGATAAGCCGGGTCAAGGGTGTCCGCTGGCAGCATTGGTTTGCGAGATGCCGCGCCAGAGCAGCGGTGTGCGAGAAAAATTCACGGCTGGATTGAGGGGCATGATTGGGCAGCTGACTGGCCGATTGGGTGCCGGGCTCAAGCAACGGCAGCGTGATGAACAGGCGCTCGCAACACTTGCGTCTTTGGTCGGAGCACTCGTGCTCGCCCGCGCCGTGAACGATCCTAAGCTTTCGGACAACATTCTTCGGGCCACTAAAAACCGGTTGGGCGACTGATCCTTTTATCGAAGTTCAGAAAGAAGTCCGCTTGCACTTGGAGGACTGTCAGGCATGACGCGCACAATCGACTTCTATTTTGACTTCCCAAGTCCCTACTCCTACCTGGCGCACACGCAACTTCCGCGGATTGCAGCCGAGCATGGCGCGGCGGTCGCTTATCATCCATTTCGTATTCTCGAACTCATGAAGATTGTCGGCAACCGGCCGACCACAATCGAATGCAGGAACAAGAGCAAATATGCGGGCGCGGATCTGCAACGATGGACTAGGCGCTACAAGGTCGATTTTGCTAGAAACCCGCATTCGAAGACCTTTGATTTCGCCGAACTGGATCGAGGGGCGCTGGTCGCCATCGAGGATGGCCGAGGCGCAGAGTACGTGACCGCGATCTTCGCCGCGATCTGGGGCAAGCCCGAAGACCTTTCGCAACGTTCGGTATTGATCGATGTCTTGGATAGGGCGGGCTTCGACGCTCAACTGCTGCTCGAGCGCGCGAGCGCGGGCGCCATGATCGCCCAACTGGAAGCCGAAACGAAAGCGGCCGCCGAGCGCGGGGTCTTCGGCGCACCAACAATGTTCGTTGGAGATCAGATGTATTTCGGAAACGACCGCTTTGACTTCGTCGTCGAAGCGCTTCGTTCCGCAGCGTGAGGAGGGTTCAAATGGCAGAACCGGTGTGTGTCATCAGTGGGGTGGGTCCCGGAACTGGGACAGCACTCGTCCGGCGCTTCGCATCGGAGGGCTATCGCATAGCAATGCTGGCACGCACGGCCGAGCGGCTGGCCGATCTCGCCGCTCAGGTGCCTTCGGCAAAGGCTTATGTCTGTGATGTGTCGGATCAGTCGCAGGTAGATTCCACAATGGCATTGGTGGAACGGGAAATGGGGGCTCCATCGGTGCTGATCCACAATGCCGTGGGCGGCGCCTGGGGAACGTTCATGGAGATCGATCCGGCGACGCTCGATCGGAACTTCCAGGTCAATACGATGGGCTTGCTCTACCTCGCGCAGCGCCTCGCACCGACCATGGTGACCGCTGGTCAAGGGGCCATCATTGTGACCGGCAATACATCCGCACAGCGAGGTCGCGCGAACTTTGCGGGCTTCGCACCTACGAAGGCGGCGCAACGCATTCTCGCCGAAGCGATGGCGCGGGACCTGGGCCCCAAGGGCGTGCACGTTGCCTACATTGTCATCGATGCAGTGATCGACGTGCCGTGGGCTCGCGAGCGCTTCAAAACCAAGCCCGACGACTTTTTCATCGCACCCGCAGCAATTGCCGACGAAGCATGGCACGTTGCAAGCCAACCCCGGTCGGCATGGTCGTTCAACGTCGAGGTCAGACCATACGGAGAGACCTGGTAGCTTCAGACATGCAGGCGCTCAAACACCAGTATTAACCGGCTGCCGATCGACCTTGCCCGTCGCGTCCCCTTTATGAAGCGAAGCAACGGATTGCCTTTATCTCATGCGACCAAGTGGACAGCTCGTGACGAGCGACACCATCAAGTTTCAATTGAGCTGGCGGCTCCCCGAACCGGTGCTGCCGGCAGATCCCATGCTCACGGCGCCAATTCTGCCGATGCTGGTGCGTCTCAGCTTGCCGAACATGATGGCGATGCTGGCGATGGCACTGGTCACAATAGCCGAGACCGCCTACGTGGGTACATTTGGGACGCCGCCCCTGGCGGGCCTCGCGCTGGTATTTCCGTTAGTCATGCTGCAGCAGATGCTGTCAGGCGGCGCCATGGGCGGCGGTGTTTCGTCCGCTATCAGTCGCGCGCTTGGCGCCGGCGACGAACAGCGGGCGTCCGCTCTTGCATTTCACGCCTTTCTCCTCGGTTGCGTGCTCGGTTTCGCCTCCATGCTCACGATGCTGCTGCTCGGAGAACCTATCTATCGTTTGCTCGGCGGGCGCGACGCCGCCCTGACGCAGGGGCTGACTTACTCCAATATCGCATTTCTCGGCGCCGTCGGTATCTGGCTGACGAACATGCTGGCGGCAGTCATCCGGGCTGGCGGCAACATGAAGGTTCCTTCGGCCGTCATGATGTCGGCCTCCATAGCGCAAGTTCTGCTTGCCAGGGCGTTTGGTTTCGGTTGGGAGGTAGGCGGCGCAGCTTTTCCGAAGCTTGGCATGGCCGGCATCGCCCTTGGCCAAGTGATTGCCTACAGCGGTTGCGCCCTCTTTCTGCTCTGGTATCTGACCTCGGGTCCTGCGCGCGTGCCTATTATTTTTAGCAATGCAACACTACGTTGGGATTTGCTCCGCGACATCCTCAAGGTGGGCGCAGTGGCGTCTATTTCCCCTGTGCAATCGATACTGTCGGCACTTATCCTGACCCGGCTGGTGTCGAGCTTCGGGACGGAGACGCTGGCCGGCTTCGGTATTGGCGCGCGCTTGGAGTTTCTGCTGATACCCTTGGCGTTCGGCGTCGGCGTCACTTGTGTGTCGATGGTCGGCATCGCGATCGGCGCAGGCAATGTTGACCGCGCGCGGCGCGTTGCGTGGGCCGGCGGGCTCTATGCCGCCGCGCTGATCGGTGCGATCGGCCTGATCGTGGCTATTTGGCCAGATCTCTGGTCAAGACTGTTTACGAATGATCGCGACGTGTTGGCCTCGGCGAGTTCCTATTTCACTTGGGCAGCACCGGCATATTCTGTGTTCGGCCTCGGGCTGTGTCTCTTCTTTGCCTCGCAAGGCGCCGGCAAAGTTCTGTGGCCGGTAATTGCCGGCACGCTCCGCCTACTGGTGATCGTGGTCGGCGGGTGGTGGTTGGCGGTCTCACAGGCACCGGCTTGGAACGTCTTCGCGTTGATCGGCATCGCCTTGGCGGCAAACGGCCTAGCAACGGCACTTGCGATCTACATGGTGTCATGGGCAAAACGCCGCTGAGACAGGTCGTCAAGGCCTCCTCGTAACTGAAGGTGGCAGTCGGCCGATATGCGCTACGAGCTCTCCGAGCGAGTGGAGCGTCATTGACGCAATGCTCCCCAACAAGCCGCGCGGCGTGCCTCGTGTCGACGATCGGCGCGTTCTCAATGGTATCTTCTGGATATTGCGATCAGGCGCACCCTGGCGGGACCTGCCGGCTATCTACGGTCCTCGCACCACTTGCTATAATCGGTTCGTCCCGCTGGCGTCGGGCAGGCATTTGGAAAGCATCATGAAAGCGCTGGCGACGCGCCGGCGCAGATGATCGACACGTCGATGGTGGGTCCACCAACATGGTGCCTGCATCGCCGATGGTGCCCGTCAAGCGCGCCAGACCATCCAAAACCGTCGGTTGCTTCACCACAAACAAGCCGCGTAACATCAACCATCATGCGCCAGACTCTCTCTTGGTTCAGGCCGCCTCCTGTCTCAAAATCTCTGACGACGGACAGGGCCGCATCGCCGCGCGCCTATCCTTGCGACGAAGCGCCATAATATTTCCGGACGTTGTCGTGCTGGGAAAGGTTCTGCGGGCGATAGGGCTTCATCTCATAAAAGTGCTGCACCTTATCGGCGGCAAACCGTTCGTACACCGAATGGTGCAAAATTGCATCGTGCTCGATATGCCTTAGCGCTTCCCCCCACCTCAACCGGCCGCCGAAATAGCCGGGCTCGCGCTCGTCGTGCTGCGGCCCGCGCGGATCGGGCGAGAGCCTCAGGAAATTCCGATCGACCTTTATTCCATAGCCGTTCGGGGTATTTCCATCGGGAAGATTGACCGCCGCGTGAACCATCCATTCGAGAGTGATATCTGACAACCGTGACTCGTTCTCGGCATAGCTCCCGCCCACGTCGGAATGCACGCCGGCGAACCAGATTTGATCGAGCCAGTCGGGGTAGCTGTCGGGCCGCGGCGGACCCGCGTTTCGCGTACTGCCCCACGGCACACGCGCGAAATCCGCCCTGTTTTCGTCAATCGACATGGCATGGCGGGCGTACCACACCGCATTATCGAGATGATGATCGTAAAATTTCATTTTCGGTGCCGTGAAATGCAGCGTCTGCCAGAAAGAATAGCCTGAAAGATCGGTTGCGTATTGCACATGCGTGACGCCGTACCAAACGGCGGCAATGAAGGCCGACAACCCGGCCAGGATTCCAAAGGATAACCAGAATGAGAACAGAAGGAACGACTGCGCGTAGCTCACGATCGCGATGAGCGCCGCGAGCGCGACCACAAGCGCTCCACTCAGAAGATAACTTCCCAGCGCCGCAACGGTATCGAACGCGCCGATGAAAAATGGATTGACGTTCGGCGTGCCATTCACGTCCGAGTTGTATTTCTGGCGGAACTGGAGCGCCAGGGCCTTGCGCTGTTCGAGATAGGGGGTGTCCTTGGGCGAGCTGACATGCTGATAGACGCGCCGCACGGCCTCCTTGGCGATCTTCCGCGCTGTGCCCTGGTCGCGATAGAGCGGCGTGCGGCCGTCCGCCATGGTCGTCGGCACGCCGCAAAAAGAAAGCACCGCCGCGAGGCAGCGCACCGTATAGGCGCCGCGGCTGAACCCGAACAGGTAGATACGATCGCCCGGCTGCCACATCCGCAGGATGGCGGCGTAGCCGTCAATGATGTTCATCGTGATGCCGAGCCCGGTCGCCTGGCTGACGAGATTGTGGAGCCAACGATAGGCACGTTGCGCGGAAAAGATTCCGCTGTCCGGCTCGGAACCGAGGCCGGGATCATAAAAGGTCAGCTGCTCGCACGGGTCGATGCTGGATAGCGGGCCACAGCGTGTGGCCCGGTAGAGTTTGTAGATATTGCTGACATTCTCATCAGGAGTGAGCCCGCCGGCTTGGCCGGTTCCGTCCGAGAAAATGAGGATGTTTCTGGGCATGGCATTCCCACTCCGCAGCGTGAGAAACCGCGGGACGGAGAATGCCTGATTCGTGGGCCGGAGTCGCACCGGTTGTTGCGCGCCGCGCGAAGGCCGGAGCCGCGATCACGGCTCCGGCCCTGCGTTGGTCGGCGATCCGAGCTTAGGACACGGCGCGCAGCAACGGCGGCAATAAGCCCTTACCTGCCAGCCCTCTCTCCGCGATCTCGGCCATGGCGTGCTTCTTGAAGTCCGCAATCTTCTTTGCTTCGGCGTCGGACCCTGCCTCGCGCACGGCCTGCGTTATGCGCTCGTTGCTGACGCGGCTAAAATACCCCGCCGCTGTCGGCTGCCCTCGGCAATGGCGAAGGCCGAGAGTTGATCGAGATTATCTCGCCCTTGCCGTACAGCGTCATGAGCTTGGGGCTGATGGCGCCGAGCTTGAGCCTCTGGCGCACGACCGCCGCCATGACGCCGAACCGCGCGCCGATATCCTCGACGCTAATGCCATTCTCGTTGCAGCTTGGCAAAAGCCTCGTACCGGTCGGCGGGATGCATGTTCGTGCGGATCGCGTTCTCGGCAAGGCTGATCTCCGTGCGGCTATGCTCGGCACCGAGGACGCAGCGGATCGGCTCGTCGCCTTTGATCCCCTTGCGCTTTACGCGGAGCAACTGCGCAAGCCGGCGTCCCTCCCAGTGACCAGATAGTGGCCGGTCGGTTTGTCGCGCGGCCCGATCTCGGGCTCAATCGCCGGTTGAAGCATGCCGAGCGCGCCGATGCTTGCCGCAAGCGCGACAATCTCGGCCTTGGCGTGCGGAATCCTCCGCACGTTCTTGGCGACTTTTTCAGCTTGGACAGCTGCACAAACACGATCTCTTTGCTCTCGGCAGCGATTTTCTTCCGTCACTCATGATTCTCCTGTTGGTCAGGGGTTCTGCGCAAAATCCGCGCATGAACCCCTGCCCGTCGGCGAGACCGGGTGAGGGGGAGCGAGAAGAAAATCGGAAGGGGGGACCGCCCAATCTGGCGGCGAGTCCGCGAACGAAGATTGGGAGACCGATTTTGTTCTTGCTGGGGTACCAGGGCAGAGTCCTTGCACCCCCGACGGCACAAACAATGTGCGGCACAGCGGCGCCGCAATCGCGCGAGGGCTGACCAGGGCCGTTTGAGTCCGGTAACCGGACCACCGTTGAGTTGTGAGACGGCCGCGATCGCAATAAACGGCGAATGTCCGGATGGGGGTCAAAGAAAGGGCCGAGCTTGACTGGAGAGGTCGGATTACAGAAGGGATGGAAGCCGCGTGGCCGAGACCGCCTTCGGGCTCGGTTCACGACACCCTGGCCGGCGCAGCCGGACGCGCCACCTGTTGAATCGGCCGTTGTCAGGCCGATATAGGTGTGCAATGCCCGACAAGGGGTGGAGTCCGGCCCTTTTCCCCGATTTGACAATAGCGGCATGCCCCAACGGATGATTCCCCTCTTTTTCACCGCGACGGTTTTGCGTGAGAGACGAATTCACACAAGCAACAAAGGACCTGATCGCGGACCGCGCCGGATGGCGATGCTCAAACTGCCGGTGCGAGACTATCGGCGCCGCTCAGGGACATGAAGGTGTCATCAATATCGGTGTCGCTGCGCATATTACTGCGGCGTCTCCTGATGGACCTCGCTACGATCCGACCCTAACCAGCGAGGCGCGACGCCACCCCAGCAACGGCATTTGGCTATGCCAGAAATGTGGCAAGGCCGTCGACTCGGAGGCGCAACAGTTCACCATCGAGATCCTCCGGAAGTGGAAGCTTGACGCCGAAAGGCGCTCTTTCCTGGCCGTTGTGGCTCCCGGCGTACAACGAGATGAGCATGTCGCCGCAGCCGTGATTGATGCCGCGGTTGAGGCTCTGATTGCTCGGCTTGGCCTCCCGGCGGCGGACGACATTGATACCGTCGCGACGAGGTTGATCGCGGCGGCAGCAGCCGATGTCGCGGCCTTCAGGCGGATGGCTGGATGGCCCCGGCATGCCCTGGCGCTGAACCTCCGCATGACCGACGACGAAAACGAACGCGCTTTTCAGGCTTCAGGTCTCGCGGCAGCACTGGGCGCTTTCAACGAGATCATAGTCATCGCTCCGCCCGGAACAGGGAAGACAACAACGCTCGTTCAAGTCGCCGACGCGATCGTGCAAACGGCGCGCTCAGTGCCGCTGTTAGTTCCACTGGGAGAATGGGCTTCGCAGCCAGGATCACTGCTGCAGTCGGTGCTTCAGCGTGCCGCCTTTCAGGGTAACCGCGAGCAGCATTTGATGCTGCTCGCGTATCACGGGCGGCTGGTTCTTCTGCTCGATGGCTGGAACGAGCTCGATCGGGAAGCACGCCTTCGCGCATCATCCGAGATCAAGCGTCTGCGGCGCGAATTCCCGACGCTCGGCATCATCGTCACCACGCGCCGGCGCGCTCTCGACGCGCCCCTCAATGGCCCGGTGGTTCAGATCGATGTCCTGACAAGTGCGCAGCAGCTTGAGATTGCGCGTGCGTTGCGCGGCGAGCAAGGCCAGGCCTTGCTCGACCGTGCGGTTCGTACGCCCGGTGTACGCTCGCTGGTTTCGATTCCTCTCTATTTGACCGCGCTGCTTTTGCAGGCTGCCGGCGGCGCCATGCCGACCACCAAAGAGGCGGTGCTCCGCCTTTTTGTCGCTGAACACGAACGCGGCAGTGAAAGGGCGGAAGCACTCCGCGGCGCGCTGTCCGGTCATCACGCCGAAGTTTTAACGGCTCTGGCGGTCGAAGCGACGAGAACTGCCAACACCGCGATATCCGATGATCGGGCCTGCCTCGTCGTCAAGCAGGTCATCGATCGCCTCGTGGAGGCGGGGCAGACCACGGCCACGCCACCGCCAAGTGTACTCGATCTGTTCGTCGATCAGCACACGCTGGTTCGCACAAGCGGTGCACCGGCGGCACTTTCCTTTCAGCACCAGCAATTTCAGGAATGGTACGCCTCGTTCGAGGTCGAGCAGCTGATGCGGAAGGCGGCGCAGGGCGAGCGCGATGCCCTGCATCGATTGCGTGTAGATATACTCGACCGCCCAGCTTGGGAGGAATCGATCCTGTTCGCCTGTGAGCGTGCATCGCGCGCCGACCCGGCCGGAATCGACGCCGTCGCAGCCGCCATAGCGACGGCGTTGACGATCGATCCTATCCTGGCCGCCGAGATGATCTATCGCGCAGCCGAGGACGTCTGGGTTCGCGTGCAGGACAACACGCTGGCCTTTATCGGCCGTTGGCATGTGCCCGGTGTGGTCGATCGAGCCGTGCGGTTTATGATCACCTCAGGAAGGCCGGAATTCGCGCCGCAAATCTGGCCGCTCGTCGAAAACGCGGATTCGCAAGTCCATCTCAGCGCGATGCGCGCGGCACGACGCTTCCGGCCATCCACGCTGGGTTCGGACGCAGCCGGTCGGCTCGCTAGCCTCCCGCAAGAGACACGCCAGAATGTGTTGGCCGAGCTAGCGATGCGGGGCGGGCCGGAAGGTATCGAGCTGGCCGCGGCGGTCGCCAAGAGCGACCCGCGCGCCGAAGTGCAGTTCGCGGTGGTCGAGGCTCTTCTGTTCCGCCGGGCGGAAAAGCCCGCTCTCGAACTGCTGGCCGAGGCTGCTCCGCAGGTTTGGCCGATGCTCGCGGCGAAGGGATATGCGGACGAAATCACCGATCCGGCCGCGCGCGAGCGCTTGCAGAGGGTACGCGAAGGGCTGTTCGAACGAGAAGTCGTCCCGGTTGCGCGCATTGATTTGGTTTTGGCGTCGGCGCACCCCAGCGAGGCTGAGCAGGAGCGGATCGCGGCGGCGATCGAGGCGGCCGACTTTTCGGCGCGCGATCAGAACGCCGATTGGCAGGTGCAAAGAGCGTGGGAGCGCTATCCGGAACAAGTCGCGCAAGGCTTGCTACGGCGGCTCGAGGCGGGCCGGGACTTGCCGTATCGCGCAAGCGACATGCTGACCACTGTGGCACCGTCGACGATGGCGCGATCGCCGCTGCGGCCACCAATCCCGACGCCGCGGCACGCTTCGCGCATGTTGCGGCCAGCGTCATCGGGCCGCGCACCACGGGATCGTTGATCGATTCGCTCCTAGCGCTCGCGGACGAAAGAGTCGCCGCTGGTGGAAGATACGACCAGGCCGCCAGCGAACGGTCGCAACTCTTAAGGGATCGACTCCACGCCACGCGACCGGCCTCTTTCGCGACGGCTTTGCTCTCGCGAGGCGAGACCGACCAGCCGCACCAGATCGGACTGCTCGCCGATTTGCTCGCGAGTCACGGATCGCACGAGTCGCGCCAAGCGCCTTTTGTGGTGGAGGACGATGTTCGCCGTGAGCTGATAGCGCTCCTTCATCGCTGGGCCGAGACGCTCTTGTCGTCCCGAGACAGCAAACGCCATCAGCTTGCTGAGGTCGGCAGAGCGATCGGGCGGCTGGCGGCACCGGAGCTGGTCGACGACTTAGCTCGTCTTCTCGCCGTCGATCTGGAGCGCTGGCGGCAGTTGCGGGCACGGCGGAGCACCGCGGCGGCGCACATGTCGATTGAGGAGCGATCCGACGCCGCGCATTGCTGGGCGCGGCAATATCGCGAAGCCTTCGCGGCGATCGGCGGCGACGTCGTTGTCGAGATCATGCGCACGTATCTCGAAGACGAGCTTTTCGGGTTCGATGCCGGTTTGGTTCTCAAGGAGATCTGGGAGCGACTGCAGAACGTGCCGGCTGCCTCGCCTTTCAAGGTTTGGCCGGATTTCGCGACGGTCTCGGCCCGCCGCCAGGAGCGGCGGGTCGAGCCGGCGCCGAACGCCGCGGTGCCGGTCGCGGCGATGATTTTTGCTGCGATCGAACGTTTGGCGACGGCTGGGGGCGGCGAGCCGCACCAGCGGATCGCAATCGCGCTCGGCCGTAACGGTCTCAGTATGCCTCACGGAAACCAAGGCGCGGTGATCGAGGCTTTGCTTGCGCTGCCTCAGCCCCTGCGCAGCAAATGGGAACTGCTGACGGCAATCGTGCTTGATGGTGAAGCGATCAGCGCTGAACTGCCGCTGCAGGCGGTACGGGAATGGCTCGCGGCCGCGCGCGAGAAGACCTGGATGTATCACGAAAGCTTGTTGGAGGTCGAAGGATGGCTACAGCTCTTGCCATTCTCCGATCGGCCGGCGGCGACCATTGAAGGCGTCGAACTGGTCATCGGCGCACTGCCTCAGCCGCGACATCTGGAGCGCGTCGTGTCAGCATTGGGCGATGCTCCCGGCGAAGAAGCAGAACGCGCACTGAGGGAGTTAATGGAACGACATCCGCAAATTGCTTCCCGCCATGACTGGGCACGTGCGATCGTTAAGCGCGGAACACGATCGGGGGCCATCATGCTCATGGATCTTGCCGCCGGCGAGAGGGCAGGGACCGGGCCAGGCCCGGGCGATGTCTATTGGATGGCCCGTGAACTCGTCGTGCTGATCCAACGCCATCCTGATTTGCAAGCCGAGGTGATGCGGCGGTACGAAACCACAGCTAGCGGCAGGGGCCGCGGCGTGTTCGAGCACACTCTTGCGGAGCTTGGAGATAAAGACGCTCTTCTCGCCCTCATCGCTGGTTACGCGGCATGCGGACAAGGGTTCGACGGCTTGCTGGAAAACGCGATCCGTGAGGTTGCTCTCAGCAAGCAACCAGCCGCGGGCTGGATTGGCGCCTACGAACTACACCCGGTGCCACTGCCCGAATTGCGCAAAACGCTTTTCAGCATGACGCAGAACGAGTCGCCGGCCACGGCCGCGCTTGCAAAGGCGTGTCTGGCAACAATCGACGAATTGCGCGACGAATACGGTGCAAGCGAGTTTGAGCCGCGGCATCCGGATGTGGGATCCGGCCAGCCGTGGCCACCGGTCGCGGGTTGATGTGGGTCGGCACATTATCCGTGGACTAAATCAGTCATGGCAAGTCGTTCCGCCGTTTCCGCGGTTTTTCCCCAGGCATGGCGGGGAATACGCTTGATGAAAGCCGAGAAGACGAGCCGAAAGGCGGTCCGTACCGCTTCCTCGTCAAACGACGCAGCTTCATTGGCCGAAAGCAGCGGACGGACATCGGCGAGGAAATTCTTGTTCGCGAGCTTGTCGAATATGCGTTCTTCGGCCTGCGCGGTGCGGACAAAATGGGCAGGCCCGCACAAAACGCCTCTGTCCTCGAAAATGAATTGGCTGATTCATCAATTCAGTGACGAAGCAGCGTACTATTTGACCGACATTTCCTCGTCCGTCTTCTCGGACAGGACCCTTTGCTTTCGGATGAGAACTTTTCCCTCACAGATCGGCTTTTTCGGTGCTACCTATATATTTCCCCGCGTCAGATACATTTAGTTCGCGCCAGGTAAACATTTGATATTCTATCATAATAGATCTCCACCGCGGTGCATCTTGGCCCCCGGGCGGCTTCGGATCCCCGGTCGACCGGCACAAGGACTCCGCACGGAGCGTGTTCAACCGCGGCAGTTTGGCGAAGCGGGAATAGCACCCGTCAGTCAAAAGCGCGGGAAACCCGGTTCTGGAGCCGAGCCATCGGGGTAGAAGCCGGTGGCGAGTGCCGCAAGCGTGAGCGCCGAAAGGCGGCGCGCCGCCAAGACAGCAGCGCGCGGCCGCGCTTGACGCGGACATTGGTTGGACAATGCGCCTTTCGGCGCTCCGCTTCCCTCTTTTCGCGGGAGGCAATGCTTCGTAGCTTTTGCTTTGTGGCGGCGTGTGAACAAACCTCGGGCGCAGACGATGCGCCGCGAGAACGCTTGTCGTGAGTCGTCAAACAAAATCAGTGCTGGAGTCAGGCGATGCGGCGAAAGGTGACGGCGCGGGATTGGCGGTTTCCGCGGCGGATGACCCGAAAGCAGTGGAGCGTGCTGCCCTATGCTGAGCGCCACGCCGATGTGGCGCAGGCGCAGTGCGATTTGCTCGGCTATTGGCGCGACTGCGCCACGGCGCGCTGCCGCCGGGCGCGGCGCTGCCTCTCTCCGCATCCCTGCTACTGGGATCGCAAGCAGGCCATGACGCCGGCGGAATGGGCGGCAGCGGACGCGGTCTGCCGGCCATTGCGGGCGCTGCTGTCGATCGGATCGCTGAAGGGTTCGGAGGGGCTGTGGCTGTTCTGAAGCGCGGAGGATGAGGCGAGCATTTGCGAAACACATCATGCCGGTCTTGGAACGGTGGTGGGTTTCGCCTCGCTCACCGATCTGCCCTCCCGAAGGATTGCAGACGCGGATGCGGCGGCCGATGGCTCCTGAGTTGCTTCTCTACACTTCAAGAACCACCGGCGCCCCAGCCCCATTGCGAAGTCACCGGGATTGGCACAAAAGGAGCCCGGCGAACGCGGTTGCCGGGCCCGCGCCAACACGGAGCCTTTCGTGACCGAAACGGTCGCCGAGATTCTGAGCGCCTATCGCGGCGGCGCTGCAAAGCCTGAGGACGTCGTCGCGCGCAGCTTTGCGCGCATCCGTGCCCACGCCGATCCGGCGATCTTCATCGCGCTGCGGGAAGAAGCCGAGGTTCTCGCCGAGGCGCGCGAACTCGCTGGCGCCGCCGACACGTCGCTTCCGCTCTACGGCATCCCCGTTGCGGTCAAGGACAATATCGACGTCAAAGGCCTGCCCACGACCGCCGCGTGCCCCGCCTACGCTTACCGCCCAAACAAGGATGCCACCGCCGTCGCGCGGCTGCGCGCGGCGGGCGCGCTCGTTCTCGGCAAGACCAATCTCGACCAGTTTGCGACCGGCCTCGTCGGCGTGCGCACGCCCTACGGCATTCCGCGCAACTTGTTCGACGCGAAGCTCATTCCCGGCGGGTCAAGCTCGGGCTCGGCGGTCGCCGTCGGGGCCGGGCTGGTTCCGCTCGCGCTCGGCACCGATACGGCGGGATCGGGCCGCGTCCCCGCCGCCTTCAGCAACGTGGTCGGCCTCAAGCCGAGCCGCGGCCTCGTCTCGGCCGCAGGCGTCGTGCCCGCCTGCCGCACGCTCGATTGCGTGTCGATCCTCGCCTTCACTGTCGACGACGCAATGACCACGCTGAGCGCGATCGCCGGCGCTGATCCTGCCGATCCGTTTTCGCATCCACGGCAGGTGCACCCGGTCGGACCGATGCCGGACGGATTGCGGCTCGGCGTGCCGATTCCCGGCCAGCGCCTGTTCTTCGGCGACCGCGCCTCGGAGGCGGCCTACGCGGCGGCGCTCACAGATTTCGCCGGTCTCGGCGCGAAGATCGTAGAGATCGACATTGAGCCGTTCTACGCGGCGGCACGTCTTCTTTACGAGGGGCCGTGGGTCGCCGAGCGCTATCTCACGGCGCGCGCGCTCGTGGCCTCGTCGCCCCAATCCCTGCATCCGGTGACGCGGCAGATCATTCTCGCCGGCGCGCATGGCACCGCGGCCGACGCGTTCGCGGCCTTCTATCAGCTCGCGGAGCTGCGGGGCGTGCGCGACCGCACCTTCAGCGCGATCGACGCGCTGGTGCTGCCGACGGCTCCGACCATCTACACGATCGAACAGGTGCTCGCCGACCCGATCGGGCTCAACAGCCGGCTCGGCACCTACACCAATTTCGTCAACCTCCTGGATCTCTGCGGCCTTTCCGTACCGGCCTCGATGCGCCCTGACGGCATCCCGTTCGGCGTGACGCTGGTGGCACCCGCCGGCGAGGAGGCCGCACTGGCGGCGATCGGCCGTGAATTCCACTTCGCCGCCCGCCTGCCGCTCGGCGCGCTCCAGCACCCGCAGCCGCCGCTTGCGCGGACGGCGGCGCCCGGGCCCCGGGAAATCCCCATCGCCGTCGTCGGCGCGCATCTCTCCGGCATGCCGCTCAACGGCGAATTGCGTGCGGCCGGAGGCCGCCTGATCGAGCGTGCAGCAACGGCGCCGCACTACCGCCTCTACGCGCTTTCCGGTGCTCGCCCACCGAAACCGGGCCTCCTGCGCGTGAGGAATGGCGCCGGCGGCGCGATCGAGGTCGAAGTCTGGGCGCTGTCAGACAGCGCGTTCGGCCGCTTCGTCGCCGCGGTGCCGCCGCCGTTGTCGATCGGCACGCTCGAACTCGGCGACGGCCGCAAGGTCAAAGGCTTTCTGGTCGAAGCCGAGGGGGTCGCCGGAGCGCGCGACATTTCGAGCTTCGGCGGCTGGCGCGCCTTCATGGCGCAGGAGGCAGCATCGGTTTGATGGGATTGCGGGTGGCGAAATTGTCAGCGCGGCTCGTCGATAAAACTCACGTGGGCAGCGACGACCCGCCAGCCTTCGGGAAAGCGGACCCAGGTCTGCATCTGGCGCCCGATCTTGCCGGGCACGCTGGCGCGGTGAAACAGCGTCGAGGCGACCGCGCAGTCGCGGCCGTAGGTGCTGATGACGGTCTTCGACCGCGTGCGGCCGAGGCCGACCGGCGAACGCGCGGTGCGAAACGCCGCGATCTCCGCATAGCCGTAGAGATTCTCCGTCCCGCCGTAGCGGATCGTGCGCGGGTCGTTGTGGAACATCGCGTTGAGGGCAGCGACGTCGTTCGATACCAGTGCTTTCTCGTAACGCTCGAAGGCGGCGGTCACCTCGGCAATGACCTCCGGCAGGTCGATCTCCATGTTCTTCCTCCAGGCAAGCATTCCACCTCGGTGAAGGCGGCGTGCGCCTAAATCTCCGGGCGCGGTGCCGCGACAACGCCCTTCATCTCCAGCGCATGGGCGATGCGCAGCACGATGTCCTCGCGCCAGGGCGCGGCAATGATCTGCACGCCCATTGCCAGCGGCTCGAGCGGCACCGGCACGGCGGCGACGGGAAGGCCGATGAAGGATATCGGCTGGGTGTAGATGCCCAGATTGGCCCGCACCGGCAGTTCGGTATCGCCGAACATGAACGTCTGCTGGCCGATCAGCGGCGCGGTGCACGGCGTCGCCGGTGCCACGATCGCGTCGACCTCGGCGAACAGCTTGAGTACCTCGCCGCGGTACCAGCGGCGGAATTTCTGTGCCTTCATCACCAGCGAGGCCGGCACCATGGCGCCGGCGATCAGGCGGTCGCGCACCGCGGGATCGAAGTCGCGCGCGCGCGTCCGCAGCCGCGGAAGATGCAAGCTTCCCCCTTCGCTCGCGGTGATGACGAAAGCAGCGGCGCGTGCTCGCTCCGCCTCCGGAATCTCGATCTCGCGATTGGCGCCGAGCGCCGCCGCAACGCGGTCGACGGCGCTGACCACCTCGGCGCTGCGGCCTTTGAAATACCCGCCGGCAACTGCGACGCGCAGGTCCTCGACGCCCCGGTCCAGAAGCGCGACCACCGGCTCCGCCGGCCGCTCGGCACACACCGGATCGTCGGGGTCGTAGCCCTGCATGGCATCATAAGCGAGCGTCAGGTCACGCGTCGTCCGCGCCAGCGGTCCCGTATGATCGAGGCTCGCAACGAACGGAAAAGTTCTCGCGCGGCTTAACCGTCCGAAGGTGGGCTTGAGTCCAAACAAGCCGCTCAGCGAGGCGGGCACGCGGATCGATCCGTTGGTGTCGGAGCCGAGCGCGAGCGGCACGAGCCCGCCCGCGACCGCGGCGGCCGAACCGCCGGACGAGCCGCCGGTCATGCGCTTGAGATCGTGCGGATTGTGCGACGGCCCGTAGTGCATGTTCTCGCCGGTGAAATCGTAGGCGTACTCGCCCATGTTGAGCGCGCCGACGAGCACGGCGCCGGCCGCTTCGAGCCGCCTGATGATCGTCGCATCGCGTTTCGCGGGCGGCGCATCGCGATTGATCTTGGCGCCGGCGAGCGTCGTCAGGCCGGCGATATCGAACAGGTTTTTCACGGCGAACGGCACGCCGGCGAGGGGAGGGAGCGCGTCACGCCGCGCCCGCGCTTCGTCGAGCGCCCGTGCGCGCGCCAGGGCGCGCTCCTCGGTCACCACGGTGAAGGCGTTGAACTGCGGGCCGCGCTCACGGATGCGGGCGAGCGCTGCCGCGACGATGCTCGCCGCGGTGCTTCGTCCGGCGGCGACGGCGGCGGCGATATCGGCTGCCGTGCTCCACGCGACATCGATGGCCTTCGCCTCATGCATGGAACACCGGGGCGGGCTCGGCGTCGTCGGGCAATGGAAACTCGTCCACCCGCCCTGCCACCATCAATAGCAATTGGAGGTTGAACCGGACGCCGCCGCGCCAAGCCGGGTCGATCGGCAATGCAAGCGCCTGCGCACTGGCCGTGACCAGGGCGTCGATTGCGTCGGGCTTGCCCCGCTTCGCTGAGCTTGCCGAGCGCGCCGGCGGCCTCGCCTTGCGCGCGGTATTCGATCTTCGCTTCATGCCGTGAACGTCTCCCAACCGCGCCTAAGCCCTTGATGTTGTGTGATTGTTGCACGCGCTTGGACGAGTGCCAAGACCCCCCGGACAAGACCAGCGACAAGCACCGCGGATGCGCGCGCCGCTCGCGACGCAGGCTTCACTGCTATGCTGGCCCTGTTTTTGCAGGCCGTTTCCGGTTGGGCTTGGGGGGAAGCAATGCCGAACATCACTTTCGAAGCGGAACCGGCCCCGCTTTCGGTCGAACTCGACCGCGCCGCCTTGCTGATCATCGACATGCAGCGCGACTTCCTCGAGCCCGGCGGCTTTGGGGCCGCGCTCGGCAATGACGTGTCGCGCCTGCAGGCGGCCGTCGGTCCCTCTCGGCAGGTACTCGGCGCCGCGCGCCGCGGCGGCATGCTGATCATTCACACGCGCGAAGGGCATCGGCCCGATCTCTCTGATGCGCCGCGGCACAAGGTCGAGCGTGGCGATCCGGCGAACCGCATCGGTGCGCGCGGGCCGATGGGGCGGATTCTGGTGCGCGGCGAGCCTGGTCACGACATCATCCCCGAACTCTATCCGCTCAAGGACGAGCCGGTGATCGACAAGCCGGGCAAGGGTGCGTTCTATCAGACCGACCTCGAGCTGATGCTGCGCAACCGCGGCATCGATACGCTGTTCGTCTGCGGCGTCACCACGGAAGTCTGCGTGAACACGACGGTGCGCGAGGCCAATGACCGCGGCTTCCGCTGCGTCGTGCTGTCCGATTGCTGCGCTTCCTATTTCCCGCAATTCCACGAGGCCGGCCTCGCCATGATCAAGGCCCAAGGCGGCATTTTCGGCTCCGTCGCGGCGTCGCAGCCGCTGCTCAATTCGCTGGCAGCGCTGCCCTGATCGCAGCGCGCTGCGGATTTTGGCTGAGAACGCGGAAACGAATTCCAATCTGTGCGGTGCGCCGCTTGCTGTTTTTATGACAGCAAATGACCATTGTTTGATCGCTGCAGGGCAGTCGACGTCGTCGAAGAAATCCAGTTGCTAAGACACGCTACGGCGCTGATCTAATCTGATTCTATTGCTAATTCATCGTCTTCACCATTTTGAGCGTCCTCGAGGCGCGCAGCAAGTGCCGTCTGGCATGCACCTTGCGAAGCTCGTGTTGGCAATCGTCACGATTGCCGCGTGATCGGCGCGGGCTTGGAATCTCCAAGGCACGGATTTGTGCTTGTCGAAGAGGCGGCGGGTGACCAGCCTGTAGGCACCGCGTCGCGCCCTACCGAGTCCGCCACGAAAAGGAGCTCGCGATGACGACCAGGACAGCGACAGCGGCGTACAGCCCGCCCGTGTGGACGAGCGGCGACTGGAATGCCTTCTTCGGCTTCGGCACCAACATCCTGGTCAACATGCTGGTTCTCACCGGCCTGTTGCGGTTCGTAGTGAAGATGCCCGATTCCATCGTTTTCGGCCGCATCTTGCCGGCGCTCGGCCTGATGTTGTGCCTGTCGACGATGTACTACGCCTTTCTCGCGTACCGGCTGGCGCAAAAGACGGGACGAAACGACGTCTGTGCGCTGCCTTCGGGCGTGAGCGTACCCCACATGTTCATTGTCACCTTCGTGATCATGCTGCCGATCGCGCTGAAGACCAACGATCCGATCAAGGGCTGGGAAGCCGGACTGACGTGGGTCTTTTTTCAGAGCTTCATCCTGATGGCCGGCGGCTTCATCGCTCCCTTTATTCGCCGGATCACGCCGCGCGCCGCGCTGCTCGGCACGCTGGCCGGCGTATCGATCACTTTCATTTCCATGCGTCCGGCGTTGGAAATGTACATGACGCCGGTGATCGGCCTGACCTGCTTCGCCGTCATCATGGTGAGTTGGTTCGGCGGCTTCAGATACCCGAAGGGCATCCCGGCCGGCTTGGTGGCGATTGCGGTCGGAATGATCATCGGCTGGGGGTCTAATCTTTTCGGTCTGGACTATGGCGGGTTGAGCGTGAAGGGCATCGGCGATGCTTTCACGAACTTCGGGTTCTCGGTACCGCTTCCCGCGATCGATCACGTCTTCTCCGGCTTTCAATATCTCGGCGTGATTCTGGTCACCGCGATCCCGTTCGGCATCTACGACCTCGTCGAGGCGATGGACAATGTGGAGAGCGCGGAAGCCGCTGGCGATTCCTATCCGACGACGCGCGTGCTCACCGCCGACGGCGTCGTCAGCCTGATCGGCTGCCTGATGGGCAACCCTTTCATCAACGCCGTCTACATCGGCCATCCCGGCTGGAAGGCGATGGGCGGCCGCATCGGCTACTCGGCCGCGACCGGCATCATGGTGATCATCCTGTCGTGGTTCGGCGTCATCTCGCTGATGCTCGCGATCATACCGGTGGTGGCGATCTCTCCGATCCTTTTATATATCGGCATGCTGATCGGCGCGCAGGCATTCCAAAGCACGCCGAACACCCACGCGCCCGCGATCGTGCTGTCGCTGGCGCCGCATCTTGCCGGTTGGTGCAAGACGTTGATGGACGGCGCACTGGCCGCCGCCGGCACCACGGCTGCGGCGATCGGCATGGCCAAGCTCGCCGGGGTCGGCGTGCTTTACCAGGGACTCTCGGTTCTCGGCGGCGGCTCGATCCTCGCCGGACTCATTCTCGGGGCCATCGCCGCCTTCGTGATCGACAAGAAATTCATTGAGGCCTCCGCTTTCGCCTTCGCCGGGGCCGTGCTCACCTTCTTCGGCTTCATGCATGGCGAATCCGTCGGCTTCGCGGTGACACCGACGGTCGCGGTCGCCTACGTGATCGTGGCTGCGTTCTTCTGGGTGTTGAGCCGTGCGCCGGCGAGCGCACTGGACCGCTCAGCTCCGCACGAGGCGATCCCTGAAGGGGCTTTGGCGACGCCGGCGGAATAAGCAACACGGACCGGTGGCTGCGTTCCGTTTTATAGGACAGGACTATTCCGCCGCCGCTTTCGTTGCGCGGGGGCGAAACGAGCGCGGGAAAGTCGTCCGCGCGGGGCATCGCGTAATCCTGAAAGCTGCCGGTGAGCGGCTTGCCCGCCGGCATCGAACACGATCCCTTCCATGAGCACCTAGCCGGCGCCCTCGAATCGGCGGCCCGCTTGAGCGCGTTGCCGCCGACATGCTTTGACTGCGGTCCCGTGCACAATCGCCGCGCCTAAGCGGTCATTTGACGGGTTCGGTATGCTACGTTTGCCGGCACTGAGAATGGCGGAGGCGGCCGTCTTGGCTGAACACGCTGCGCAGCTCTCCCTTCAACGACCGGGCGCCGCCGAGGCGGTCCTGTTCGGTCACCCGCGGGGCCTTGCCTTCCTGTTCACCACCGAGATGTGGGAGCGCTTCTCCTACTATGGGATGCGCGCGCTGCTCGTTCTCTATATGACGAAGCATCTGCTCGCGCCCGAGCAGGCCGGGAACGTGCTCGGCCTCGCG
>Ga0210408_10001529_pt1 | contig 24090 bp, 20 predicted proteins | sample IncBWH4MmetaG_FD_155471 | JGI IMG/M metagenome (GOLD analysis project Ga0210408, IMG submission 155471) | Forest soil microbial communities from Barre Woods Harvard Forest LTER site, Petersham, Massachusetts, United States - Inc-BW-H-4-M | ecosystem: Environmental > Terrestrial > Soil >...
AAGCGCGACAGCACGTCCATGGTGATGTTGACCGATGCGCAGCCGATGAAATCGACACCGTGGAAGATTGGAACGCGCAAGGAGAGAATAGGGAAACCGGTGTCAGGGTTGATAGAGGGTTCGGTTACCGCGAGCGTCCGCGTTGTCTTGGCTGCCAGATAACCGGGTAAAGTCCTGATGTCGATGTCGGTTGCAACATCGTACCCGCCGATGAGATGCGGCCAGACGTCAAAAAATTTGCGATGCCGGACCCGCGAGAGCGCAAAGGTGATCGCATCGACGTAGCTGGCGTGCCAGTTCGCCGCCCCAGGAATACGAGGGTCGCTACGCCTGCGGTCCTCGTCGATCCGGGTGACGACCCGATGATACCCATCCTCGAAGCTGACATAGACGGCGTCGATATGCGAAGCCGAAGTCAGCGCGCGGTACAAGAGATCATTGCTCTGCTCGGTGCGGAAATAGCCGGGATCCGCGGCAGCTACCTCGGCGAGAAAGCGCAACGGAGTTTCAGTGCTGTCGATCAAATTCTCGGTGCGCTCGACGCCGGTCCGGCTGGTCTGCGCGACCGCATCGTTCAGGATCGACACCATGCCGGCGGAATTCTTGTTGTAATTGTAGATCAGGATGAAAATGAGAATGGGAATGCTGAGGCCGATGAACAGCAACGACATGACCAAACTCAGCCTCGGCCGCCCGATTGTGGGGACTGGCGGAAGCGCTCCCAACCGGGCCAAAGCCCTCTGCAGGGAGCGGCGGCTTCGGTATGCGGCGAGCGCCACAATCGCCAATCCGGCCACCACAAGCAAAAGCGGGATGAGCCAGCGCCCTTCGATGTCGTCTTCTCTGTTCCACATCAGCCCCGCGGGCAGCGTATCGTCAGCGAGCAGCCCGAGCTTGTGATAGGTCGTGGCGATTTTTCGCCAGTGCTCAGCGTCCTGCTGACCGATATGGCCGCCTCTTCGCAGCACCAGCCGATCCGTGTGGGCTGCTTCGAACAGCAAGGCTTCGCGGCTCTTTTTTGTCGAATAATCTTTCAGGATCAGATCGACCGTCGCCTCCTTGTGCGCCAGCGCATAGGCCCAGCCTTTCAGGCTTGCCGCGCGGAATGCAGCCACTCGTTCCGGGTGGGCCTTTACCTCTGCTTCGGAGGTGCACAGATTGTCGCCGTAAAAAACGACTCCGTATGCGGCGGGCGAGAAGGTGCGGAACGCGGCGCCGAGCTGTTCAAGGACGAACGGTTCGTTGGTGCTGTAGGCGACCATCGCATCGGCCATGCCGACCAGGAGATCGCGCGGGTCGCCCCGGTGGTCGACGCGCGGCATCGTCGTATAGTCCACCCCTTCGTGCTTCAGCATCGCGGCGATTTCATCGCTGCCCGGCGCGTCCATCAGCGTGCGGCCGCGCAATTCCGAAACGCTTCTGATATCGGCTCGGCGCGGCACCAGAATGATGGCCGGGGTTTGCTGGAAGATGACGGCTAGCACGACCAGGTGGCGCCCCATCACCCATTCGCGCAGGACGCTGGAGCTGCAGACGCCGAAATCCGCTGTTCCGCTGGCAACCGCCTCAGTGGCGTCGACATCGGGTCCGCCCTCGCGGATGGTGACGTCGAGACCGGCGTCACGGTAAAAGCCCTGCTCCAGCGCGGCGTAGTAGCCAGCGAACTGGAACTGGTGCTTCCATTTGAGCTGCAGAGAAACCGATTCAAGAGCAACGGCTTGATGCAACGGCGGAAGCAGCAGGCACCCAACAATGACCAGCCGTGCCAACCGCGGCCAGATCGCGGTCATTCGGTTCTCGATCGCCGGCAGCCCACTCTGTACCACAGCCATCTCCCGAGCTGAGCCACAGATTGACAGACTATATATCTACCAATCACGGGGCTCGATGCAGCACTTTGGCTGCTCCGACTTTCACGTGGCTAATTCGGCGCTGATCAAACGATTTCGCGTTGCTGCGGCTGCCGCATCGGCAGCGGCAAACCGTGCGGCCTCCGCCTCTGGACGCAGAAACGCCATGCCGACCAGACCTCCCATAAGGCTTATGACGCCGCAGATTAAGAAGCCCCGATGGAAACCTTCGGAAGGAGTGGCACCGCTCTCGATGATTCGACCCATTACATAGGGTGCCAGCAGACCGGCTGATGTCGCCACCGCTGTGATGATCGTCAACATGGCGCCGCGCTGCGACACCGGTGTGAACTCGCTGACGATTGCGGGACTGAGGACGTAAATCACCGATGGAACCGAAATTCCGAACACGAGGAGTGCCAGGTTTAGCGCAGGTGTCTCGACGTACGGCATGACAATTAAGGCAACCCCTCCCAGGGCGACCGCGCCGCCGCCGATCAAACTGCGAGCGACGAGGCTTGAATAGTTTCGCGCGAGCAGATTTTGCGAAAGCCAGCCAGCTCCGATGACGACAAAAACATTGCATGCCCACGGCAGAGTGCTGAGCCACCCGGTCTGCAGCTGGGTATATCCGAGACCGTTGATCAAATAGTGCGGTACCCAGGCGATCATCAGCGACAAACCCCAATAGGCGCCGAAGCCCGATGCGCATGCGGCAAGGACGGTGGGATTGAGCAAAAGACGTCGGTAGGGAATTGGTCCGAACGATCGTCCCTCGACCGGCGTTGGCGTTTTACTGAGGGCGCCTTCGCGTCCGAACGCCAGCCACGCAAGCGCCCAGAGCAACCCGATCAACCCGAGCGCCGCGAAAGCCCAGTGCCAGGAATAACGCACGATGAGATAGTTGAGCCCCGGCAGAGCCAGCACCACCCCGATGCTCGCGCCCTGGGAGATCATGGCGGTGGGTAAGGTGCGCAGTTCATTGGGAAACCACTTGTAGGCGGAGTGCAGCGCCACGGGATATGCCGGTCCTTCACCGGCACCGAGCAGCACACGGCAGGCAATCAGCGTTGTGAAACTGACGGAGCCAGCCATGGGAAATTGGGTAACCGCCCAGATCAGTCCCATGACGAGGAGCGCCCAACGGGCCTGAATCCGATTAACGATGAAGCCAGTGACGACCCCGGACACTGCATACAGGAAGAAGAAACTGGAACCGACAAGGCCGAATTGGTTCGGCGTCAATTCCAAATCCTTCATGATCGGCTGCGCCGCGAGGCCGATCACCGCCTTGTCCGCGAAATTGATCAGCATAAACACGAATAGAAGAAGGACGATCACCCAGGCGTATTTTGACGGTCTCTGCGGTTGCATGTGCTTGCTCCCGGCTCATGATTGCCAACTACTCGCTCGAGCACCGGCATCGCCTCCGCTCGCAAGACGCCTGGAAAAAGCGCTGTTTCAGGCTCGAAAATATGGCTTGTCCCCGCACACCGTCACGCGATGGGCATAGCGTTTGTTGGGCCAGTAATCGAACAGGGCGCGATGCTGGGCACTCCGGTTGTCCCAGAAGGCGATCGAGCCGACTTGCCAACGGAAGCGGCAGTGGAATTCAGGCGTCTCGACGTGCCGATAGAGCATTTCGAGGACGGCGTCGCTCTCCTTCGACTTGAGTTGCGTGATGCGCGTTGTGAAGCCGCGGTTGACGAACAGGGCCTTGCGGCCGCTGACCGGATGGGTGCGCACGACCGGGTGCTCATGACGGGGAAATTTCATGTCGCTGCCCTGACCAGGTTTGGCAGTGTGCGCGTGCGCCTTGCTGCTGTCGTGAACCGCAGTCATCCCGGTAATCATCGCCTTGATTGGCTCCGACAGCGTGTCATAGGCCTGGTACATGTTGGCAAAGCAAGTGTCGCCGCCGACTTCAGGCAGCTCGTGCATATACAGGATCGACCCCATCGGCGGCTCCTCGTCGCATGAAACATCCGAGTGCCACTCCTCGCCGGCGGCACGTTTGGATTTCTCGTCGGCGGCGATCACCAGAATCTCGGGATGACCCTCGATGGGTTTTGATGCGTTGGGATGAATGTGAAGCTTGCCGAAGAGCGTTCCGAACAACTTGTGCTGGTCAACGGTCAATTTCTGATCGCGAAAAAAAATGACCAGATTTTCGGTGAGAGCGTCGTGAATTTCGTGAAACTGCTAGTTGCCGAGCGGCTTGGCGAGATCAACGCCATGGATCTCGGCACCAATTGTTGGTGCTAGCTTACGAACCTCGATTGTTTGATACGTCATCGGGCAACTCCTCTGTTCGCATTTGTGATTTGCTTGACTACTGCACGGCTTGACTGTTTGTAGATTGACCGTGTTGACGAAGCGAGCCCAAAGTCGGTAAAGTCCGTATTGCGGAATTATGGTGCGATCCGGAGACGCAACGATGACGCTGTCAACGCCAACTGCAATCGAGCCTGTTAAGCGGGCATTCCTCGTGCTCGAAGTGCTTAACCGGAATCGGACATCCACACTGGCAAGGCTGGCTCAAGCAACCGACCTGCCCAAACCGACCGTCGCTCGCATGATCGAGACGCTCATCGCATTGGGTTACGCGACACACGTATCTCGCACACTCGGATACCGGATAACTGACCGCGTGTTGGTGCTCGCGAGCGGACTTCGGTTTGTAGATCATCTGGTCGACGCAGCTTCCCGGCCGATGGACGCGTTCACGCGCAAGACGGGATGGCCGCTCTATCTCGGAACCATAAGTGCCGGCGCCATGATGGTTCGCTACAGTACGGCGCCGCTGAGCCCGCTGTCCTTCGAGCCGACGAACTATGACGCGAAGCTCCGCATATTCGCGAGCGCGTTAGGTCGGGTATATTTCGCGTTTTGCTCGCAGCGCGAACAATCGATGATTCTTCGCGAAATACGCGTGCGCGACGGGCAACGAAAATTGATCGCCCCTCGACAGACCGCTCTGGAACAGCAAATGGTCGAGATCCGAAGTCGGGGATTTGCAGCGACGCGTTCGTCGCGCCCGAGCCGACTCAACGGCATTGCGGTGCCTATCCTTCGGGGCGAGCACGTGCTTGGCGCTGTTTCGCTTCGCTACCCCAAGAGCGCCATGACTGAAGCGCAGGCAGCAACCCGCTGGGTCTCGAAGCTGAACGCTCTTGCGGACCAGATCGCCGAGGCAGCATATCGCGTGGAAGCCAATAGCTGAATTGCGTCTTTCTTGTCTCCGATTAACCCAGTTTGATTCGGTCTTGGTGAATCTGCGATTGGTGCGGAGTGAGCGGGACAGTCGGGCCATTCCGCCCTGGCCACGTTAACGGTCCATTGGATTCACCGTAGTCGAAGCTGCACCCATCAGCGGGCGAGGAAAATGAACGCGATCACCAGGATCGCTAAAAACACGGTTTCGCTCACCATCAGCAGGATCGGCCTAAACCCCACGGTCGCAAAATCCTTCAGCTGCGCCTTCATTCCGATCGCCGACATGGAGACTACCAGCAACCAGGTCGATAGCGTCTGCAGCCAGTGCTGCAGATCCGCAGGAATCAGGCCGGCACTGTTGAGAGCGACGAGGAGCGCAAACGCCACCACGAACCACGGCAACAACGGTGGCGTCGACGTACCGGACGGACTGGCGACATGGTGCTTACGGTACGACAGCGTGATGATGAGGATCACCGGCAGCAGCATCGCGACGCGCAACAGCTTGACGATGGTCGCGACGTCACCAGTCTCCTTCGACATACTATAGCCCGCGCCGACCACCTGCGCCACGTCATGAATCGTGCCGCCCAGGAAGATGCCCGCGCGCTCGTCGCTCAGGCCGAGTGCCGTGACGACCACCGGATAAATCACCATCGCGACCGTAGAGAGCGTACTGACTCCAATGACTGTGAATATGGTAGCGCGTTCCTTCACCTTGTCGTTGGCATGAGTCGGCATCACCGCGGCGATCGCCATCGCCGCCGAAGCGCCGCAGATCGCCACGGCGCCGGCCGTCAAGACGCCGAACCTGTTTCGATAGCCCAGCGAGCGCGCGAGCAAGATTCCGAACCCGATGGTCAATGCCACCGAGAGCACGACCATCGCGACCGGTAACGCACCCAGCGCTGTGATCTGCGCCAGCGTGATGCGAACGCCGAGGAGCGCGACGCCGATCCGCAGCAGCGTGCTCGCGGAGAACTGGATGCCGGGAACGCACTGGCCTTCGGTCGAGAGGAAGTTCATTGCCATACCGAGCAGCAAGGCGAACAGCATCGCCGAGGCGTGGTAATGCTCAGCCAGCGACATGGCGGCGATCGCAACCACCATCGACATCAGAATGCCGGGGAAGTTCGTGCGAGCCGGCTCGCGCCAGTCGGACCATGTCAAGGAAAGCTTCATGTTGACTGACTCGCGGCGGAGAACGGCGTTGAACGATCTTCTGGGCTGCGCGCCTGATTGCGTGCTGTGTCTGCCTCGTAGCTTCGCGAGGCAAGAACAAAGAAGACCGCCGCCGCCAGCGCCAACACCGGCGCCAGCGTGAGCGCGAATTTCAGGCCGAGAGAGTCTGACAGTACGCCCACGATGAACGGACCTGGCGCGAGGCCGATCAGATTGTTGGCTAAAGCGATGGTCGCCGTCACCGTCGCGCGCACGCCGGGGTGGCTTACATCGCAAACGATTGCTGCGGAACAGCCTCCGTGCGCGGCGGCGAACAGTGCGCCGACGAATATCAAGCCCAGCCCCATTGGACCCGGCGGCAGCGCAAACGCGAAGATCAACGCCAGCGCCGACAGGATCGAATAGGCGGCCGGCACTAAGGCTCGACGCGGCGGACGCTTCGCGCTCAGCCGATCCGCCAGACCGCCCCCGAAAATCATGCCCACGCCTGAAGCCAATACCGCCACACCGGCCATCAGCGCGGCGTTCTTCACGTCCATGTCATAGTAGCGGCCGAGGTACGTCGGCAGCCATGCAACGATGATCGCCGGCAACGCCATCTGCAGTCCGCTCGCGACGTAGGTAAAGTTGCCCGAGCGTGCAGCGAACACTTCGCGCGCAATCTGGGTAATGCCCAATCGGGTCGGCACGGCGGCCCCGTCTCCCTCGGCGGGCAATGCGACCGTCTCGTAGTCGCGCACAACGAATGGATAGATCACAGCCAACAGAAGGCCTGGCGCGCCCACGGCCAAGAATGCCATGCGCCAGCCGGATTGGGCCGCGACGGCGCCTCCGATGATCACGCCGAGCACTGAGCCGAACAAGCCGGCTGAAATAAATGCGCCAAGCACTGCGGCGCGCTGCCTCACGGGAAACACATGCGCCAACAACGCGCCCCCGGCGGCGCCGTAGGCCGCCTCGCCGAGGCCAACAAATGCCCGCGCCGACAGCAACTGTGCATAGCTTTGCGCCAGGCCGCAGGCGACGGTCGCCAAGCACCACACGAAGGCCATCACCGTGATACTCTTGACTCTTCCCCAACGGTCCGAGACCAGCGAGATTGGCACGCTCAACAGGCCGACGGTGAGCGAGACCACGCTCACCAATATCCCGAGCTGCGAGTCCGATAGTGCCCACTCGGTCTTCAGGAACGGAAAAACCGAACCGATGACTTGGCGCGACAGGTAGTCGGATAGCATCAGGCCGAAGGTCAGTGCGAACACCGCCCACGCGTAGGCGCGCGACACCCGGGCGGAGTCGTTCGAGGGGATGTTGGCAGCAACGGCCGACAGAGCCTGGTTCATGGCCGGCATTCCTCAGTTGAGCGGCGATAAGGCGTTACGATCAGATCTTCGAAGCCGAGCGCGCTTAGATGTACGTCGGCCACGACCGCATCTCGTGTTGGCCGATGCCACCATTGCGCTCCCGACGATGGGTGGCGAGTGCCTCGATCAGCCAAGTCCGGGTCTGCTGCGGGGCGATCACCGACTGCACGCCGAAGGCGCCGGCCAGTGCGTATGCCGAGGTGTCGCGCACCAGTTCGGCCTTCAGTCGATCGAAGCGCTCGGGGTCGTCCTCACGCTTGATGCCGTGGAGCACGCTGACCCCGATCTGCGGATCCATGAAGCTGACATCGGCGCTGGTCCATGCCGCCACCTCGTCGCTGTTGCGGCCGCCGCCCATGTTGATGTAGGCCTGACCGTAGCTCTTGCGCATGATTACCGACAGCTTGGGTACGCTGCACAGTTGCACAGCGTGGATCATGTTCATGATGTGCGCCGGCGCACCCTTGCGCTCGCCCTCGATGCCGACAAGAAAGCCCGGCGTGTCGACCAGGAAAACGATCGGAATGTTGAAGGAATCGCACAGCACGAGGAACGAGCTGACCTTGCGGCAGGCGTCGGGATCCATCGCGCCACCCTTAAACATCGGGTTCGAGGCCACGATGCCCACGCTCTCGCCGTTCAGGCGTGCTAGGCCGGTGACCGCGGCGCGACCAAAGCGATCCTTCAGGTTGAAGAAGCTCCCATCGTCGACGATGCCGGCGATCACCTTGCGCATGTCGTAGGTCTTGCTGCGAGCGGCCGGCACAAGATCGAGCAACTTGTCCGCGTCCGGCGCAATCGCCTCGGCTGCGGGCTGGCTGGGAGGTCGGGCACCCGCGTGCGACGGCAGGTAGCTGAGGAAGCGGCGAATCGCTGCCAACGCTTCCACGTCGCTGTTGACCACCACGTCCACCAGTCCGGTATGCTCAGCGTGCAGCTTCCAGCCGCCCAGTTCCTCGGGGTCGACGGCTTCACCAATCGCGAGCGACGTGACTCGCGCACTCGACACCGCGAGGAACGCGCCCTTGCGCATCACCACGAAATCGGAGAGGCAGGTGTACCAAGTCGATGAACCCAGACAGGGACCGAGCGCGGCGCTAACCCAGGGGGTTTCGCGGCGGCGGCAATATTGCTGCGGGTCCTGACCGGCAGCAGCCATTGCCTCCGAGCCAAGGCTGTCGGGCACTCGCGAGCCGCTCGACTCGCCGAGGAAGATCAACGGCATACCGTTACGGGTGGCCGTCTCTTTGAGGCGGCCGATCTTGCGCATGTTGACGGTCGACGACGACGCACCCTTGACCGTCATGTCGTTCGACACCACGGCCACGCGCCGCCCTTCGATGCGACCGGTGCCGGTGACCTTGGCGTCGGCCGGCGAGGTTTCGCGATCGGCGGGCACGACTGAGACCGCCAGCATGCCAGCCTCGCTGAATGAGCCGGCGTCCAGCAGTTGCTCGATGCGCTCGCGCGCGTTGAGGTGGCCACTGGCCTGACGCTGCGCGAGCTTGGCTTCGCCGCCCATCGCGAGGGCGATGCCGACACGCGCCTCAAGCTGGGCGCCTTGTTCTTCGTAGGAGAGGCCGGCAGGCGCGGTTGTTTTGGAGTTGGCTGCCGAGTTCTTGGGGGCAGACGTGATGTTCATGGGGACGTCCTTTCGTTGTCTGGTGCAGCTGGCCGGCTCGTCGCCGGTCGCGGCCTGCAATGTCTGTGTAGGCTTCATCTGGAAGTAGCTCTTTGCGGATGGCGCGCCAGGTAGGCGTCGCGCAAGTCGTTCTTGGTCACCTTGCCGGCGTGGTTACGCGGCAGCGCGTCGACAAATTCGATCACGCGTGGTCTCTTGTAGCCGGCGATCAATTCGGCGCAGTGCCGCGTGAGCGCATCGGCGTCGCTAGTTTGTCCGGGTCGGCGGACCACGAACGCGGCTACCACCTCGCCCCACTCGGCGTCGGGCAGGCCAAGCACGGCCACCTCGTCGACGGAAGGATGCGCGTGCAACGCATCCTCAACCTCGCGCGCATAGACGTTAAAGCCTCCGCTGATCATCATGTCCTTGTTGCGGCCGACGATGTAAAGAAAGCCTTCGTCGTCGAAGCGGCCGAGGTCACCGCTGTAGTACCAGCCGTCGCGGATTGCTTCGTGCTCCAGGTCAGGCCGGCGCCAGAACGACACTTCGCCGATGCCACGATGCGCGAGCGTAATTTCGCCCACCTCGCCAGTTGGCAGGGCACCGCCGTCGGTGCCGCGCACCACGATATCGACGTTCATCGTCGGTCGGCCGCACGACGCGATGCGTGTCGAGGGGTCGCCATCTTGCATATGCTCATGCGGGTAGAGCACGCACAGGGGCTGGACAGCTTCGGTCATGCCGTATTGCTGGCGCATAATGGGGCCCAGCCGCTGCAGTGCCTCGTGAAGCATGCTCGGCGGCGTCGGCGCTGTGCCGTAGTGCACGCGACGAAGCGCAGACACGTCAGCCGCGGAGTTCGCGGCCAGGACTTCGAGAAAGCGGCTCAGCATGGTGGGTACAACCATCAACTGGGTGATGCGGTCGCTGGCAATCTGCGCTACCAATCGCTCGGCATCGAACCGGTCTGCCACGATGTTGCGCGTTCCACGCAAGTAACAAGGCAGCAGATGGACGCCGGCGGCATGCGTAAGCGGCCCCACATGGAGCATGGCATCATCGATGCCAAGACCGTACTCCATGGCGCTGAAATGGTTCGCAAGACGCGTCTCGAAACGTTCAATGCTATAAGCGACGCCTTTCGGCCGGCCGGTCGTGCCCGAGGTGTAGGCGATGCGCAGCAACAGGTCTGCCGGCACCTTCAGGCGCGGCGCACCGTCCAAGGCACGCTCAAGCAGCGCATCGTATTCGATCACGCCGGTGTCGTGCCAACTCAGGCCGATCACGTGGCGTAGCGACGGTACGAGCGGTCGCACCTGAAGCGCCATGTCGCGGAATTCGGCGCCGACAATAAGCACCGAAGCCTCAGCGTCATTGAGGATCGCGACCTGTTCACGCAGCGAGTGGCGCGTGTTCAGGGCGACGTAGGCCTGCGCCGCCTTTTCAGCACCGAACTGGCTCTCGATGCTTTCCACCGAGTTGTTGAGCAGGACCGCGAGCCGGTCGCCAGGACGCAGGCCCAGACCTATGAGCACGTTGGCCAGTTGGTTGCTGCGCCGTTCGATCTGCGTAAAGCTGAAGCTGCGGTCGCGAAATACGACAGCGGGCCTGTCGCGAAACTGTCCGGCGGCCCATGACAGGGCGTGCCCAGCGATTCGATCAGAACTCATTGGAGGAAGTCCTTGTTTTGGTTGAAACTCGCCGGCGCAGCGGGTGCGCGCCTCGACTGTTCATTGCGCTTAAGCATCTTCGAAGATCGCCACTTCCTGACCCTCGCGCACTGGCACGCCCTCGGCGACGAGAAGCTCGATCACCCGGCCAGCTTCGGGCGCAAGGACCGGAATCTCCATTTTCATGGATTCAAGGATCATGATCGTGTCGTCGGCCTCCAGCACATCGCCCGCTTGAACCACGATCTTCCACACCGTGCCCGTGACCTCGGATCGAATCGTCTGCGTCGTCATGTCGATTCCCTCAAAAAGCCCGCCACGACCCGTGTCGGATTAAAAATCAATATACTCGACATTAAGATTGTTGACAATACTAATGTTGAAGATTATGGTCGTGATCGAAATGGCGCGATGATGCGGCAGACGGCCGCACCCGGAAGGCAAGCCCTTCCGCTGAACCGGAGATAAGCCATGCCCCTGTCCCATACCGATGTGCGTCGGATCCTCGAAATCCTCGACAGTGCCGCACATCTCGAATCCCTGGACGTCACGATCGGTGAGTTCGTGCTTCATGCGCGCAAGCCCGGGGCCTCGTCATCCACGCCTGAGTGGGCGCCGCAGACCGCGCCGATCCGGCCCGTCGAGCCTGTGCAAGCTCTTTCCACTGGTGATGCGGTTGCCGCACCGGAACCGTTGGCAGAGGTGCCCGCGGGCCTCATCGCCGTGCGCGCACCGATGGTCGGTACCTTTTATCTGCGTCCGAGCCCGGACCAACCGCCGTTCGTCGCGGTAGGCAACGTGGTGCAGGCCGCCGACACGGTGTGTCTGGTCGAGGTGATGAAGATGTTCAACTCGGTCAAGGCCGGCGTCGCGGGTACGATCGAGCGCATCTTGATCGACGCAGGCAAAACGGTGCAGCACGACCAGATCCTGATGTTGATCAAGCCGGCGAAGGCCTGAACATGAACAGCGCTTCCCTCACCTCCCTAGCGAGTCGCGATATCCGGCGCCTGTTCGTGGCTAACCGCGGCGAGATCGCGGTGCGCGTGATCCGCGCCTGCCGCACCCTTGGTATCGAGGCGGTCGTTGGCGTCTCCGAAGCCGATACCAACACGCTCGGCGCCAAGATGGCCGATGATGTTGTCGTGATCGGTCCGCCGCTCGCTTCAGAAAGTTATCTGCGTGTCGACAAAATCGTCGATGCGGCGCTGCGCAGCGGCTGCGACGCAGTACACCCCGGCTACGGCTTCCTGTCTGAGCGCTCGTCCTTCGTGCGCGCTTGCGTCGAGGCCGGACTGGTGTTCGTCGGTCCCTCGGCAGAAGCTATTGACGCGATGGGGGATAAGATCACCGCGGTGAGCCTCGCCGAAAAGGCCGGAGTACCGAGGGTTCCGGGATCGGGTGCACTGAGCGATCTGGCGCATGCGCAACGCGTCGGGGCGGACATCGGATACCCGGTGCTGATCAAGGCGACGGCCGGCGGCGGCGGGCGCGGCATGCGAATCGTCAGGGACGAAAGTGAACTCCAATCGCTGATGAGTTCTGCCGCCAACGAAGCACAGTCCGCGTTCGGCGACGCTACGCTTTACATGGAGAAATTCATCGAGCGCGCGCGTCATATCGAGATCCAGGTGATGGCCGACGCACATGGCAACGTAGTTCACCTGGGTGAACGCGAATGCTCCACCCAGCGGCGCCACCAAAAACTCATCGAAGAGGCACCATCACCGGCGGTCAACGCAGCAATGCGCAAGGCCATGGGCGAATGCGCGGTAAGCCTGACGCGTAAGGCCGACTATTGCGGCGCCGGGACGATCGAGTTTGTCGTTGATCAGCGCGACAACAAATACTTTTTCCTCGAGATGAACACGCGCATTCAGGTCGAACACCCGGTGACGGAGATGATCACCGGCTTCGATCTTGTAGCCGAGCAGATACGGGTCGCGGCCGGGCTGCCGCTGTCGTTCACGCAGGCCGACGTGCGGCTAGAGGGGCATGCGATCGAATGCCGCATCAACGCCGAGGATCCGGACCGCAACTTCCTGCCGCGTCCGGGGCTGATATCGCGCTGGGACGAGCCAACCGGCGATGGCGTACGCGTCGATACGCATTGCTATTCCGGCTACACAGTACCGCCCTATTACGATTCACTGCTCGGCAAGCTGATCGTGCATGCGGCCACACGCGCGCAGGCCATCGAGCGAATGCGCAGGGCACTCGGCAGCATGCAGGTCGAGGGCCCAACCACCACCGCACTTTTTCATGAACGGGTGCTAGCGCATGACGACTTCGTGAACGGCAGCGTCACGACCCGCTGGGTCGAAGAGACCTTCCTACCCCAGCGCAAAGCAGAGCAGAAGGCCGCCGCTCAAGCGGCCAAAAATGCACAAGCTGCCGCCGCGGTGCAATCATGAGCGAACCCGCGCTGCGTTACACCGACGTCAGCCTGACCGACGGCCAAAGCGCGCGCTGGGCCGGCGCCATGACGACACCGATGATGCTTGCGGTCGCCACTCGACTGGCAGCAACCCGTCCCGCGGCGATCGAGATCGTCTCACCAGTCACGCTCCAGCAATGCGTGGCGCGTGGCGAAAACCCCTGGCAGCGCATCGAACTGCTGCGCGAACGCTGCCCCGGCATCGTGCTCCGTGCGGCAGTCGCACTGCTTACAGAACATGGGAAGCGTGGCACCGACGTGATTTCGACCGAGGTAGCGACGTTGTGGTTGCGCGAACTGGCCCAGCGCGGCGTTTCCGAGATCGTGCTGATCGACCCGATGGTGGCGATCGAGCGCATCGCGCCGGTGCTGAAGGAGGCCAAGGCGCTCGGCCTGACAACGATCATCGCACTGCCGCTCACGCAGGAATCGACGCGGAGCGACGACGACTTGCGGGCGCAGGCCGCAGCTCTGGCCAGGATGGGCGCTGGCCGCCTGATGCTCCGCGACGAAGCCGGTTTGCTGACCACGGACCGCCTGACCACCTTGCTCCCCGCACTGCGCGCAGGGCTCGGGGCCACGCCACTCGACTTGCATCTGCGCTGCCAGACGGCGCTCGGTCCGATGGTTGCGCTTGAGGCAGCGCGGATTGGCATTGACGGGCTCGACACCGCGTTCGCGCCGCTGGCCAACGGGGCGTCCGTGCCGGCGCTCGGTACGCTCCTGAAGTCACTGCGCATGCTGAGCTCGGAAACATCAATCAGCGCGCAGATTCTGCATGCCGTAGGCGAGGCCGACCGGCTGCTCGCAGAGTTGGCCGATCGCCACGGCTTTGGGCCGGCCCAGGCCTGGGTGTTCGACCTTGCGCCCTACGCGCACCAATTGCCTGGAGAAGTGGCTGCGCAGTTCATGCAACGGCTGGCCGCGCTGAGGCTGGCGCACAAGTTGCACTCATTCGCCAATGAGTGCGCTCGGGTGCGCAGCGACATCGGCGCGCCGCCGATGCTGGCACCTTTTGCGCGGCCGATTGCCGAACAAGCGCTTCTGCACCTGCAGGGCAGACCACGCTACGCCGAGATTCGGCCAGGCGTGCGTCGTGCCTTGCAGCAAGTGTACGGCACCACGTCGGGCGCCGTCGATGCCCGTTTGGCGCAACGTCTCGGTGCGCTGCCGAAGACGCTGGCGCCGTCAGTTGCATCGCTGCGCGCGGCGTACCCCGAGGCGAGCGACGCCGCGTTGGTGCTTGGACAGACCTGCGGTGTGGCGCCCGAAGCTGTTCCCACTCCGGCTTCACCCGAAATCTTGCGTTATGTTGCCACGACGCCAGCGGATGCACTCCTCGCCGGGCTCACCGCGCGCGCCGCGCGCTATGCTCAGCTCGGCGTGCAAGGCCCCGGCGTCGCGATTCAACTCCAAGGCACGGAGGCCTGAAGCCATGCTCGAACACCTAAAAGCACTCGTTGCAGCGGAGACTGCGCGCACTGGCGAGCGCCGCACGATTCACTTGAACGATGACACCCTGCGCGATGGACAGCAATGCCTGTGGGCCACTCGCATGCGCACCGAAGACATGCTGCCGATAGCAGAGCGTTTGGACCGCGCTGGCTTCCTCTCGATGCAAACGATCGCGCTGGTTCAGTTCGATGCCAGCGTGCTGTTTTTGAACCAAGACCCGTTCGAACGAATCCGCCTGCTGCGCGAACGGATTACGCGCACCCCGATGCGCGGCGCCGTGCGGAGCAACCTTATGCGCGGCTTCTTTCCGGTGGCCGACGACATCACGGAACTCTTTGTCGAGCGGCAGATCGCTAACGGGATCCGCGATATCGCCGTCTTCGATGCCCTGCTGTGCTCAGACAATCTCGCCTCCAGCATCCGCACAGCGCGTCGGCTCGGCGCCAACGTGACCCTTGGACTAGGCTACAATATAGCGCCGGGCTATGACGATGCCTTGTACGCGAGCAAGGCGCGTGAAGGCGTGGAGCGTTTCGGCGTGCAGACCGTTGCGCTCGGCGATGCGGCCGGTATTCTTACGATTGATCGGGTCCGCACGATCGTGCCGGCTCTGAAGCAGGCCATCGGCGACAAACGGCTGGAATTCAACACCCACTGCCTGACGGGGCTTGGGCCGTTGCTCGCGATCGAGGCCGCGGTGCATGGCGCCGACACCATTCTGACCGCGGTGGACCCGCTGGCGAACGGCAACTCACTGCCGGCCAGTCAGATGATTGCCCGCAACCTGCGCGAGATCGGCTTCGACGTGGTTGTCGACGATCGCTTGCTCGACGAGGTTGGTGAATACCTCGGCGCATTGGCCGGGAGAGAGCGGCAACCAATCGGGGTGCCGGCGGAGTACGAGCCCAGCCACTACATCACCCAGTATGCCGGCGGCGCGATGAGCAATCTCGAATCGCAACTCAAGCTCGCCGGCATCGCCGACAAGCTCCCAGCGGTGCTGGAAGAGATCGGGCGCGTACGCATGGAACTGGGCTCGCCGATCATGGTCACGCCCTATCCCGCGATCGTTGCGGCGCAGGCGGTGATGAATGTCCTCAACAGCGAGCGCTACAAGGTCGTGCCGGACGAAGTGAAGAAGTACGTCTGCGGTTATTTTGGCGCCTTGCCGCTGCCGGTAGATTCGAACGTTAAGGACCGGGTACTCGCTAACGGCTCGAAGGACATAGCTCTCACGCCTCCCGTCATCGCACCTGTGCTGCCGGAGTTGCGCCAGCGTTACAAGGACCTCGGCGACGACGAACTGCTGCTGCGCTATATGTATGGCGACGAGAAGATCAATGCCCTGGCGCACACAGCGGCGGGCGACAACTTCAGCGTCCACCACCCAATTGTTGATCTCGTTGCTGGTCTGGCAAAACGTCAGAGCAAGGCGCGGATGCAAATTTCCGGCGACGGTTTTTCGTTGAGCGCGAATTGAGGAAAATTTCATGAACTCCTCCACTCCGGGACCGCAGCCGATTCCGACCGCCGAGACCGCGCACTACTGGCGGGCGGCGCTCGAAGGCCGGCTCGAGATCCAGCATTGCCGCGCCTGTGCGCGGCATCAGTTCTACCCACGCCATTTCTGCACCCGATGCCTGTCCGACCAGATCGACTGGGTGCAGGCCAGCGGCCACGGGCGGATCTACACCTACACGGTATGTCACGTCGCCGCGCATCCTGCTTTCGAGTCGCGGGTGCCCTATGCGATCGGCATGATCACGCTCGACGAGGGTGTGCGCATGCTTGCAGGCATCGTTGATTCGGACGTGACGCGCCTCGCCGTCGACGCGCCGGTGCAAGTGTGCTTCGAACGCATCAGCGACGACATCGCATTGCCGATGTTCCGACTTACGGGCGACAATTCGCCCGGTGACTAACGGCGTTGCCGACTAACCATTCTGATATCGGAGACAACATGATCATCGATTCCTTTGACGCAGGCGCCGCGGCATCTCCGGACCGCATCTTCGTTCAGGGCGGCAACCTCAGGCTCAGCTACCATGAAGCGGCCGATGCATCCCATGCGGTTGCCGCCGCCCTGGTGCGCGACGTGCAACCGGGCACCCATGTGGCCGTGCTTTCGCCCAACCACCCGATGGTGTTGCCGGCGATGCTGGGCGTGATGCGCAGCGGCGCGGTCTTCGTGCCGCTGAACGCACGCGATCCTATCGAGGACATCATCTGGTTCGCCAAATTCTGCGAGGTCGCAGTGCTGATCTGCCACGAGCAGTACACGCCGCACCTCGAACGCCTGAAGCAAGAGATTCCGACCCTTAAGCGCGTCATCGGGTTGACGAGGCCGCTGGAACAGGAGGGCAACTGCATCGCGCAATGGGTGAAAGACTTTGCCGGCCAACGTGTAACAGTGCGGCGTGAAGCCGACGACATTGCGATCATCAAATCGTCCGGTGGCACCACGGGCCGTCCAAAGGCGATCATGCAGAGCCACCGGTCGCTGGAGACCGCCTACCGAATCAGCAACCAGTTCACGCCGCCGCGCAAGGATCCGGTGCACCTGGTCGTCGCGCCGCTCACGCACGCCGCGGGCGCAACAATGGTGGCGTTGGCACGCATCGGCGCGCGCAACGTGATCGCCCCATCGGCCGACCCCGGCGTGATCCTGGAGGCCATCGAGCGCGAGCGTGTGACGCACATCTTCCTCCCGCCCACTATGATTTACCGCCTACTCGCCCACCCCGACGCGCTCACGCGCGACTGCTCCTCGCTTGAGTACGTGCTGTACGGCGCAGCGCCGATGTCGGTCGACAAGCTCCGCGAAGGACTCGCCCGCTGGGGCCAGGTGTTCATGCAAAGCTACGGCCAGTCCGAAGTGCCTGGAGTCATCACCTGCCTGTCGCGCAAGGATCACTTCGTCCACGACGACCCCGACCTCGACAAGCATCTCGCCTCCGCCGGCCGTCCCTCTGGCGCCTGCGAGGTGGCGCTGATGGACGACGCCGGCAACATCGTCCCGACCGGTGAACGCGGAGAGATCGTGGCCCGCGGCGACCTGGTATCGCCCGGCTACTACAACAACCCGGAGGCTACCGCCGAGGCACGCGCCTTCGGCTGGCACCACACCGGCGACATCGGCGTGTTCGACGAGAACGGCTACCTGTATATCGTTGATCGCAAGAAAGACATGGTCATCTCCGGCGGATTCAACATCTATCCGAGCGAGATCGAGCAGGTGATCTGGGGGCACCCCGCAGTGCAGGACTGCGCCGTTGTCGGCGTGCCCGACCCCGATTGGGGCGAACGTCTGACGGCGGTGATCGAACTCAAGCCCGGCACCAGCGCGACTGCCGACGAGATCGTCGACCTGTGTCGCAACCGCTTCGGCAGCCTGAAGACCCCCAAGCAGGTGGAGTTTTGGCCCACGCTGCCACGCAGCCCGGTGGGCAAAGTCTTGAAGAAGGACGTGCGCGCGCAGCTCACTGCTACATCGGCGCGGGCTTGAAAGGATGGACATGGAACCGAAAGCCCTGGGCGGTCGCTATGCGATCGCCGGCATCGGCGAGGCGGGCATGGGCAAGGCCCAAGAGGGCGACACCGCTTTGTCGCTGCAATGCGAAGCGGCGCGGCAGGCGATCCTTGACGCAGGGTTGAAGCCCGCCGACATCGACGCCGTGTTCGCGCACTGGGACGACCGGGCGGCCGGGCTGCTCGTGACCGAGTACATGGGACTTGAGCCGCGCTATGTCGACAGCACTCTTGTCGGCGGCCAATCGAACCTGACGCATGTTGCCCATGCGATGGCGGCAATGGAAGCCGGCCTGTGCGATGTGGCGCTGATCACCTATGGCAGCACGCAGCGGCTGGACCGCAGCCGTCCGCGCGGAGGCCACACGCAGGACGCCCGCATGCCGAGCGGCCAGTTCGTGCTCCCGTATGGCATGCTGAGCCCGATCGGCTTCTATGCGATGCAGGCGCGACTGCACATGCAGCGCTACGGAACGCGTGCGCAGGACCTGGGCGAAGTCGCGCTAGCAGCGAGGCGCTGGGCGCAGCTCAATCCGAACGCAGTCGCTCGCTCGCCGCTGACAATGGCGGACTACCTGGCCTCTCCGCTGGTCGCAGACCCGCTGCGCAAGCTCGACATCTGCCAGGTTACTGACAGCGCCGGCGCCATGGTGCTGGTCCGCGTCGAGCGCGCGCGCGACCTGCGCCGGCCACCGGTCCTGGTGCAGGGTTTTGCCGAACGGTACATCCATCACACCACCCCGTTCGGCAATGACGACTGGGTCGACAACGGCGTGCTCGCTGAGATGGGGCGACTGGCGCTTGAACGCGCCAACCTGGTGCGTTCCGAAATCGACGTCGTGCAGATCTACGACGCGTTCACCAGCAACGTGCTAATCGGCCTTGAAGATCTGGGCTTCTGCGGACGCGGCGAGAGCGGCGCCTTCGTGCAAGATGGACGCATCGCGCCGGGCGGACAGTTTCCGCTCAATACCTCGGGTGGCGGCTTGTCCTTCAACCACGGTGGCATGTTCGGCATGCCGCTGATGATCGAGTCGGTGCGTCAACTCCGCGGTGACTGCGGCGAGCGCCAGGTTCCGGGCGCACACAACTGTCTGGTGCAGGCGGGTGGCCTCGTGATGTCTGCCTATATGGTCATGGTCTTGGGGAAACTGGCTTGACTTCCCCTGCTCGGCTTCCTCGCCGAATTCGTGTTTACATTAAGTTTGTTGACAATATTGACACATCCATCTAGGCCATTTTCGGGCAGTCGACTGACACCACAGCCGATTCGGTCGAGATCGCCAGCCTGGTGAGGAAGCGGAAGATACGATCATGATGAAGGGCGTTAGCGCCGTGAAGAACCGAGAAGCAGGTTTGAAAGCATTGTCCGTCACAGAAGCCGAGGCGCCGCCGACGCGCGCTAAATCCGCCAGCCGCCAGTTGATGACGCTGCCCGATCAGATAGCCGAACGCATTTTCACGGCTATCGCGAACGGCGAGTATGCCCCGGGCGAGCGCGTTCGCGAAGAAAGGCTGGCCGAGGAGTTCGAGGTGAGCCGCGGACCGGTTCGCGAAGCGTTGCGCATCCTGGAAAAGGACTCGGTCGTGCGCATCCTGCCCAACCGCGGCGCCCACGTGACGCAGCTCTCGGCCAAGGAAGTCAGCGACATCTTCGAAATCCGTCGCAACTTGTCCGGCGCTATGATCGCCCGGCTCACGGCTGAGGAGGCTGCCCTCCAAGCGACTGCTATCGATGCCGACGTCCGGGCGCTCGACGCACTGGCCCAAGACCCAGATGGAGCCGCCGCCTACCTAGAGACCTCGTTCCGCCTGGGTCGGGTCTTGCGCGAGGCTTGCAGCAACGAGCGCCTCTGCGAAATCCTGGCTTCTCTGGCGCGTCAGACGCTTCGCTACACTCAACTCGGCTTAGCCACGCCGGCAAGGCGTAAAGAGTCGGCGCGCAATTGGCGAACCATGCAAAAAGCCTTGAAGTCGGGTAACGTCGAAGCCGCTGCCGAGGCGGTCGAGAAGCTGATCGAGGATTCGCGGCGCGAGGCGGTCAAGCAGCTTGAAGCGCGTCATGCTGCGGCCAATCCACGCGTCCGCAGCGCCTGAAGTGGTGGCCGGGCGTCGCGGTCCTGACGGGTCGGGTCAGGAGGCTCCGGCGCGACAAGGATTGCGATGGTGGGCGCACCAGGGCTCGACCCTGAGACTCGCTGCCAGCACGAGCCGGTCACCCGAATGAGTGAGGAAGGCCCAATCATACGTGAACGTCTTCATCGCGGCGATCATCGTCTGGATCATGCTCCGGTTTTTCACGAACGCGAGCCCGATCTGGGCGATGGCGTCGATGATCGCGTCAAGCGAGCCGATAGTACGGCAGGGCCTCAAAATGTTCCGCAGCCGTCTGATCAACACGCTGGTCGGCTGCGCCGTAGGGCTGCTCTTCCTATCCGTCGGCGAGCCGACGTCGTGGAGCCTTCCCTTCGCGCTCGCGATTACAGTGCAGCTCTCATCGTACGTCGTTCGGATCCAGGTGATGTGGCGTCAGGCGCCTATCACCGCGGCGATCGTCATCGCCGGCAGCCTGTCGGTGCACTCGAAGGTGGGCGGCATGGAGAGCGGGCTGCGGCGAGTGAGCGAGGTGATCTTCGGCTGCGTCGTCGCGCTGGCAGTCAGCTGGCTCATGGCCACTATCTGGCCACTGCCGGAGACTGCTCCGGCAGCGAAGGTGACGAGTTCGCATTGAACATAAGGGGACGGCGCCTGTAAGGAGCACGACGGAAAGAATCCTGGTTGCCGGTACCCGAGGGAGATCACAAAATGTTCGCCGATCAAATTAGTCAGATCAAAGCAAAAGGAATTGCCGAAGGAAAGAGGCTGCTCAGGATATTCGTTTATCTCTGGGTCTTGCTTGCCTTGTTTTCGATTCACAAATCCATCGTGTTGAACGAACCGAACTTGCTCTTTCATCAGGGTTTCGCTCTGATCAACGCGTGGGTGTTGGCAAAGGTCATGCTTACCGCCGAAATGTTCAACATCGGAGACAATCTGAACCATAAGCCGCTCATCTACCCGATCGTGTTCAAGTCGGCGATATTTTCAATGATATTGATGTCGTTTTACATCATTGAAGAAACACTGATCGGACTGTGGCATGGCAAGACAGCGATGGACAGCATTCCCGACATAGGTGGAGGGAGTTTGAAGGGCATGCTTGTTGTGGGGGTCATGATGTTCGTCGTTTTGATGCCGTTCTTTGCGCTGAAAGAGATCGGCCGAGCCATTGGCGAAGATAAATTGCATGAACTGTTCTTTGCGCAACGAACCAAAGCTATACCACTGCAATCCGAAGTTTCCCGCTGACCGTATTGGATCACCGCCCTCCTCTTGGCTAGCCCGATTAGCCGCGAACGTGTGAACGGAGTTCGAGGCGACCGAGTTTGAAGCTACGGCCAAACCAATCTCGTTGCTCTGTTGCTGTCAGCGTGCGACAGTGCAACAGCTACCGATTTGCAATAGTGGTGAATCATGAGCGCAATCGCGTTGTCGTGTATAACGTTTGTGTGCATCTCAGCTGGCGCCCTGCTCGGTATGTTCCTCCCCGGGCATCACCTGAGCACCGATGACAAGGATGTGGTCAGGCTGGGCACCGGCCTGATCGGGACGATCGCCGCGCTTGTCCTCGGTCTGTTGATTGCCTCGGCGAAGAGTTCCTACGATACGCAGAGCACTCACGTCACGCAGATCACGAGCAATGTTGTCCTGCTCGACAATCTGCTAGCGGAGTACGGACCGGAGACGAGCGAAGTACGCAATCTGTTACGGCGCGGCGTCGTTGTTTTAGCCGATCGAATGTGGCGTGAAAACAGTTCCGATGTTGCCAAGACGAACCCGTTCGAGGCGAGTGCCGAGAGCGACGCATTCTTTGCGAAACTTCAGCACCTTTTGCCGCAGAACGATTCCCAGCGCTCCCTGCAAGCCAGAGCCGTACAGACCGCCACCGACATTGCGCAAATCCGCCTGCTGTTGTTCGCGCAGCGGAACAACTCAATCCCTATGCCGTTCCTAGTGGTGCTGATTTTCTGGCTCACCATCATCTTCGGAAGCTTCGGCCTGTTCGCCAAACCCAGCGCGACCGTTTTCGGCTCGTTGTTCCTCTTTGCGCTGTCGGCGGCCGGGGCGATCTACCTGGTCCTGGAGCTGGGTCAGCCATTTGCGGGTCTGATGCAAATCTCCAGCGCGCCGCTGCGCAGCGCCCTCATGCCGCTCACTCCCTGATCGACGATGCGACCGCGAGCAGTTATTTGGCCACCTGATCCATTTGGAGGCACGTCAGCAGACTAACGTAACTTGGCGAGTCACCAATGGCCTCCATGCTGTTACACCGTGCTCTGCTTGCGGCGGGGAATGTGGACCATTGGCTTTCGAGTTGCTGCTGCGCCTGCCGCTCGTCACTAGCGCAACACTCTATTGGCTGTTTATCGTAAACTGAAATTGGCTGTTTATCGGAAACTGAGGCCTCCGCGACGGAAATGAGTTTGCAACTCCGCGCAATATTAAACTTCGGCACTTAGTCCGCGACTGCAACGACCAACTGGGAGCGTTGCACGTCGAACGACACGGTGAGTGGCGGTAGGTGGGGCGGCCGGACCTGCTTACGCGTGCTAGTGAATGGAAGGTACGTCTGCGTCTAAGAAAGAACCGGCGGCATATCGACGAAGCTGTGCAGCGGACTTGCCAGCACGACCGGCAGCGCTTTCTGCACAGATCTTGCGATACGCTGCCAGTCGTTAGTGTTTCAGTAAGCCCACCGGGCGCAAACGCCACCGTGCCAGTTTTTCTGCTTGTCGGCGTCGCCGCTTTTGCGGCCGGCGCAGGTCTCCTTGCCTACCCATGTAAATGGCACCACTCGAATTCAGGCAGTGTCAGCTGCGACTAAGCCTTATAGAGTCGGCCGCTCTATCGGTGCCGCTTCTGAACTGATAAGCAATTACTTAAAAGCTATACAGACCGGCTGGCTTTCGCTCGAAGGCTTATCAGTCGACCGGTTCTCGTAATAAATGGCGAGCAACAAGATTGCTCATGTTGGACTGGACTTCTGCTGGGAACGGAGCGTTGCTGTGGGGGTCAACGGCGCCGAAGCGGCGTCAAAGGACCGGAACCCGCGAGTGGCTAGCTTTGGCGGGGTCGGGGTGGTGCGACGATGGTGTCGCCTATCTCGGAGGTCCCCATGGTGAAAGCCAGTCTAGCGCTGGGCGTCACCTTCATAGTCTGCCAAAAGCCGCCGTTTTATTCGACGTAGCGCTAACAACGCCCGCCACACTATTGCGGCACGAGCGTGGATTGCTTGAGACTCACTGCAGCAGCTCCAGTTCGACAGTCTTCCACAATCAGGCGAAGGAATTCCTTCCAAATCTCGACGGCGGTCAACGTGTGACCGGCCGCGTTGCTGTCGCGACAAAGCCGCCTCACAGCAAGTAGCATGGAGGTCGTGCTCTTAACTTCTATCAGCCGCTCTGAAGCTCCAGATTGGCCCGCGCCAATGCGCACCGTTACCTCACGCAAAACAGGCTGGCAGGCGCTTGGCGCAGCCGCCAGCGCACGGGGCCAGAACATCCTGGCCGCCAAATTGCGCTCGGCCACGGCAACCAGTGCCCCCGGATACTGCCTCAGGATCTCGCCAGCCGCCTTCGTCGCCACACCGAGGCGTCGATATTTTCGCGCCACGAAGAACTCGCCCATGTTGTGCTCAATGCTGCTCCCGTGGTGGGATTGCGTG
>Ga0210408_10001530_pt1 | contig 24087 bp, 26 predicted proteins | sample IncBWH4MmetaG_FD_155471 | JGI IMG/M metagenome (GOLD analysis project Ga0210408, IMG submission 155471) | Forest soil microbial communities from Barre Woods Harvard Forest LTER site, Petersham, Massachusetts, United States - Inc-BW-H-4-M | ecosystem: Environmental > Terrestrial > Soil >...
ATCGGGATTCTGGGTCTGAATCTCTTTGCGGCGGCCCTCGCGATCAACCGCAAAATCCTGCTCAAGGATACCGGGAGGAAGCTGTCCCATTTTGACAACCAGATGCAGGCAGAGAGTCCCGAAGGTCTCCCGCCGTTCCTTGCGGAGAGGCGGTAGCGATGGCCCGTTGGGAAATTCTAAATCGCGATAACGTTCGTGAGGCCGAGCCGAAGCCCGAAAACGAGAGCCGCTCGCCCAACACAAATGGAACAAGTCCTTCGGTTGGACGCGGGCCTACGGAATCCTCCTCGACAACGACTCCCGAAAGACCCGAGAGGCCAGTGCAAAGCTCCCCAGAGCGGTCGCCTGATCGCAGAACGCAACATCGGCATGGAGGCCGAAGTTACTCTCTGCGCAGCTCAGAAATCGCGGCCCTGCGGGACATCGGAACGTTTCGCGTCGTAGACGCTCGCGATTTAGCTCGATTCGTTTATGCCGGTGATGAGACGCGTCTGAAGTACGACCTCGAAAGCCTTCGCACGCAAGGATTGGTTGAGGAAAAGACGGTGTTCCGGGCGCATAAAAGTGCCCGGAAGCTAGTCGCCCTGACCGCGGAAGGCCAGCGGATCGTGAGGAAAGCGAGTGGTCTTCCGGAGGAGCAAAAGCTTTATCACGGGTTCGTTAAGCCCAAGGAGCTCGACCACGATGCGGACCTTTATAAGGTCTATCAGAAAGCCGCCGAAGACATCCGCGAGAGAGGCGGAAAACCGACGCGAGTGAGGCTCGATTTCGAGCTAAAGGAATCGATCAATCGCGCCAAGGAAGCCGCAGGGCACATGTCCAAAGACGAGCGGAGGAGATTACTGGCGACGGTTGCGCAAGAGCAAGGATTGAGGTTAGACGACGGGACCATCCACCTTCCCGATATCCAGGTTGAGTACGAAACGCGGGAGGGTGGTATCGAGCGACAGAATTTGGAACTCCTCTCCCGTAACTACCGAGAAGAAGGCATTCGGAGCAAGGCGGCGGCAGGTTTCAAGATCTATGCGAGAAGCGGAGACAGCAACCGCATCCGTCGCGCTTTGCACGACACGGGCATGGTTCGCGAGGTTTTGTCAGTATGACCATGACTGCATTCCAGCGTGAAGGGCTTCACCTTCTCGGCTACTCAAAGCGCGAGAGCGAGTTCCTTTTTCTTGTGGCTACCCATTCCGGTTACTTCACGAACCGCCAGTTCAAATGCTTCGCACAAACGGAATCGGGCTCGGTGTCCCACGCATTTGTTCAGAAGCTCCTGGATCGGAAACACGCGAGCTACCACGCGTACAGATCGGGCGGACGTGTCTACCACCTATTCGCACGGAAGGTATACCAGGCCATCGACCGAGAGAATCTGCGAACGCGCAAGAAGCACGAACTGGAATACGTCAAGACGCGCTTGGTCGCTTTGGACTTCGTTCTCGGCAGCCCGCAACATCGCTATCTCGAAACGGAGGCGGAGAAGGTCGCGTTCTTTGAGAAGGAATGGAACGTGAGCAGAGAGACTCTTCCCGTGAAGCAATATCGGGCTAGAAGGTCTGCCGAAATTACGCCCCGGTATTTCGTGGATCGCTTTCCGATGTTTGTGGACCGTGGACCCTCGCCCGCTGTGGTCACCTTCACTTATGTGGACGCGGGAGCAGTGACGCTTGAAGCTTTTGGCACGCACTTGCGCGCTTATCTCGGACTATTCCAGGCGGTTCCGAAGCTGGAATTTATATATCTCGCTCCCACCGCGCGCTTGTTTCAGGCGGCGGAATCGGAGTTCTACCACGTGCTTTATGGAGTGCGCGGCCACGCCAAATCCGTAAGTGTCTTGGATTACTTCCGCATTCGCAGGGCATGGGAAGCAAAGGAACGTGTGGCGAGCGCTGACGTGGTATTGCTGAAAGAAGCGCAGGCGCGTTACGCAGGCCGGCAGTTCGAGGAGCTGTACGAAAAGTGGCACAGAGGGACTATCGCAGATGTCGAAGTGACGCGACATGCGGAGCAAGTTGGGCCATCACTGAACGATGGTTTTCGAACGATGTTATGTGGGTCATCGCTGTCGGTCTTTAGTGACCCGCGTGGTATTAGTGCGGAAAACCGCGCGGAGAACGTGATCGGTGATGGCTTACCCCAGGTTTCCAGCAACCGATCTTTGGAGATTTCCGGAACGTGAGGAGCGAACTGCCATGTATTCAAGGATATTGACGCGACGAGTGAGAAGTTTCGAGGTGGCGCAAAACGATGCTGCCGGTACGCGCAGAGGTCCCGAAGCGACTGATCGTACGGATTTGCGGCCAGATTTCCAGTGGCCGCAACTAGAAGTGGCAGGAAAAGAAAGAGATGACCGACAACTGATCGTCGGGGCGGAGCGAGGAGAGGACCGAATTTTGGGCGGTAGCGACCCCACTTTGAGCGGCTTTCCAGCCGCCCAACGCCTTCGGCGCCGGGGGTCGCTACCGCCCAAGTTGTCCAACAGAATTTCTCGCTCCGTCGCCGGCAGAGTTGCAGGCAGAGAGCCCAACGACTTTGAATCACTAACAGCAGAGGAGGCGACAAGATGGCCCTGATTCCGAAGGTTGAACCCAAGCAGGAAAAGAAAGTAGTTTCGGCACGTCTCGACGAGGAAGCGCACACAATGCTTCAACGGTATGCGGCCTTTCTCGGAGGTGCTACGCACGAGTACATCATCGGCGAATCCTTGAAGCGGCTCTTCCGGCGCGACAAGGAGTTCAACGAGTGGCTTGAAAAGAATCATGCAGGTTCGACTGCAACTTCTGACACACCTCAACCTACAAGCTCAACTCCCAGGAACACAACAAGGACAGCACCAACGGCAGCATGATTCAACGTATCCTCAATTCGAAAAACTTCCTTGCTGTGCTGCTCGCGCTGGTGACCGGGACAGCGCTGTACTTCAAGATGCCCTGGCCCATGACTGCTTCGCTAGTTCCTCAGACCTGGAACGAATATTTCCTCCGATTGATTGCCCTACGAGACCCGTGGACGTACGCCGGGCTCAAAGTCTCATATCACGTGATCCTCTTCACAACGCCCTACATCGGCTATTCCTTTTTGCTGTCAGCGCTCTACATTTTCACGCTGAAGCCCAAGCGGGCAGGAAAGCCACAAGCGTTGCCGCCATATCCACCGATTCACCGACGAAACGAGCTTTATGTTGTTATCGGCGAAATCCACGATCCACGCCAATTCGTAGCTGCTGAAAACCCTTACTGGTTGACCATTCCAGCGCGCGGCTTGTTCACCGGCACCATCATCATTGGCGCAACCGGCGCCGGGAAAACCGCCTGCTCCATGTACCCCTTCACGGACCAGCTTCTCGGGTACAAAGCAGAAATTCCCGACGAACGTTTGAGCGGCATCGTTCTCGAAGTCAAAGGCGATTTCTGCGGCCAGGTGCGGAAGATTCTGAAAAACCACGGACGGGAATCCGACTATGTCTCCATCAGTCTGAATTCCGAATGGGCTTACAACCCCCTTCAAAACGAACTGGACGGGTACTCGATGGCCGTCGGGATCGCCAACCTACTGAATAGCTTGTTCGGCAAAGGAAAAGAACCGTTCTGGCAGCAGGCATACACGAATCTCGTCAAGTTTACGATCATCCTCCATAAAATCTGTTTTGGTTACGTGACCCTCTTCGATGTCTATGAGTCCGCTATCTCAGCACGAGTCCTCGAGAGAAAAATCCGTCAGGCCGAGGAAAACATCCTGGGGAAGTCGTTTGTCACTGTCTCGCGCGAACTCTTTCAATCTCATGCGCGAGAACTTGCCGAGGCTGGCTTCGAGGCAGATGATAGCGGCCAGCTCTACCGAGTGCTGAATTCGCCCGCAGCCAAAGATGTTTTGCAGAAGCTCGGCATCGAACCGACTGTCAAGCACGAAGGCGGCCCCGATGGTGTGGACGAAGATCGGAAGGAACGCCTGGAAGCAGTCAAGCGGTGGTACTACGACGACTGGTCGAACATTGATAAGAAGCTGCAAAGCTCGGTTGTTGAAGGCATCTCGGTGTTTCTCTCACTTTTTGACGACAATCCACCTATCAAGCGGTTGTTTTGTCCCCCACAGGAACTGTATAAGCCGGGTGCCGCTCCCATACGCGGCAAACGGGCTCTCCCACCGATCCGAGATTTGTTGGAACACGGCAAGATCGTCGCGCTTGATTTCCCTGCCGGGGAGAATCCCGGTCTAGCGCGCGCCATCGCCGTGATGCTGAAAATGGATTTCCAGCGAAGCATGCTCAATCGAATCGCGCGAATGGCTGTGGAACCCGACAAACAATGCAGGCCCGTTCTCTTTGTTTGTGACGAATATCAGCAGATAGCAACGGTGACCGAACACGAACCAAATGGCGACGACCAGTTCTTCAGTCTATCCCGACAAGCTAAGTGCATTCCCATTGTCGCAACCCAGAGCATAAGCTCCCTACGGTCCATGTTGCCCGGTGAGTCTTGGCGAACCCTGTTGCAAACCTTCCGCACTAAAATCTTTCTGACGCAAACTGACGACTTCTCCGCAAAGATTGCGAGCGAACTCTGTGGACAGGAAAACGTTTGGAAAGTGAACTACAACATCTCGGAGAGCGGCCACGATTCCAAAGTCAGCTATCTCACGGGCAAGCCGTTGGCCGACAGGGCTCACATCAGTACTTCAAAGACCTACAGCCAGCAACGGGACTACAGGTTCGACATGAAAACCTTTACGGAACTGAAGAACGCACAGTCCGTCACGCTTGCCTATGACGGTCTCAACCCATTGCCGCCCATGTTTTGCTATCTCAAGTCTTACCGCAATGACGTAAACAAGTCCTATTTCCGCCAGCTTGCCGACAAGGAACTCTGATGAATGGATTTGAGCTGATTCTCCCCTTTCTTCGTCCGATCCAGCACTTGATTCTGGACCCGGACATCAGCGAAATCATGGTCAACGGCCCAGAACGGATCTTCATTGAAAAAGCCGGCTACCTTCAAGCGGTCCCTGGAGTGAAATTGACGCCCGAATCCCTCATCGTGGCAGTCAAAAACATTGCCAGACGCCTGGGTGACGATATTTCAGAGGCGAAGCCGATCCTCGATTCACGATTGCCGGATGGAAGTCGTGTTGCCGCTGTGATTCCGCCTTGCAGTATTCACGGCGTCGCTCTTACCATCCGAAAATTCAATTCCCACAAATTCAGGATGAAAGACCTCATCGACGTAGGAACTGTCACCCCTAGACTCGCAGAACAGTTAGAGGAGTACGTTGCCCAGCGTAAGAACATCCTCATCTGTGGAGGAACCTCAAGTGGGAAGACGACTCTTGCCAATGTGTTGACGGAGTTCATTCCGAACCATGAGCGCATTGTCTTAATAGAAGACACGGCGGAGATACAGATTCAAAAGGAGAATATCCTGCGATTCGAAGCCCGTCGCGAGCAGAACGGCCTGCCTGCTGTAACAATCCGCGACCTTCTCAAAACAACTTTACGCCACCGACCAGACAGGATCATCTTGGGCGAGATTCGTGGAGGCGAAGCGTTCGATCTACTTCAACTCTTAAATACAGGGCACAGCGGGACGCTTTCCACCGTTCATGCCAACTCTGCAGCTCAAGGAATCTCACGCTTTACCACATGCGTGCTACAGAGTGGCGTCGAGATGCCATACCGTGCCATCAAGACCAACATCGCTGATTCGCTCAACATCATCGTCCAGATCGAGCGTAGGCCGGGAAAGCGTTTCGTCTCTGAAGTGCTGGAGATTCGAGGTTACGCCGCGGAAATCGACCACTATGACTTTCATCCGTCCTATGTCCGGAATGAACGGACGCCATGTTGAACAGCTCAAATTGCACAGTTGATCTAGGCGGTTCGGATAGGGAGCTTGATTATAGGTTTGAGGGGTTCAAGTTGTGTGCGGTAGCGTTGCGCGATTCTGTTATAAAGATCCTTTACATGCTTTGCATGTACCGTGACAACCAGCGCGTATGAGATTGGCTTTCCCTGATTTGATTGCGCTCCTCCCAGTCGCGCGTTGTAATGAACATCGAAAACAGGGTCTTTCAGACTAGCTGCATAGAAAGTTCTTGTCGCTTTCAAACACGTCTCCCACTTATGGGCATCACGTCGGAGTTCTTCTTCTGGCGCATACGCCTTAGAGGAGAAAAAAGTCTTGGGGGAAGGTTGTTTCGAAGTACCAAATTCTGTGTTTGAGAAGCGATCGCTGTTGGGACGAAATGTGATGTCAAGCCCTGCGCGCGTGTAGTTGAGTGGATCTTGAGGATCTACTTCAGTCGCATAGCAGAAGGTTGCGGTGATTCTTACCTTTCCGGCCAGACCTGAGGCCGGAAGAGGAACTCGCAGACGGAGATAACTGCTCGCGTCCAGAGACCCTTGGTAGAGCACGTGCGCCGTGTCGTCAGGACATGTGATCAATTCTTCCACTTCGGATGGGACTCTTCCCCATCCAACCTCTCGGGCGTCATGGTCGTTATCATCGCTGTGGTGAATTAACAGCGCCTTGAGACCAATCGGTTGTACCACGGGCCCAAGGTATGCGCGCACGCCCACGGCAGCACGAAGAGCGCTGGGTGAGGCGAAGCTCGTTCCTTGAATCGGCAACGCGTATCCAGCCCGATTCATGTCCAGAACCCAAAACGGTGTTGTTGCTGAACCACCGAATGCCACGACATCCGGCTTGATGAATCCCGGGCGTCTCCCGGGCCCGATAGAACTGTATTGGGCTCTTTTCCAGTTTTTTCCTAGCTTGTCCGTGGCACCCACGGCCAACACGTTTACTCCGTCCGCTGGTGCTTGAATACGAGCGTTCCCCGAAGCCCAGTCATTAGACCCAGAATTTCCTGCCGCAATGGTCACGAGGGTCTTGCCATTGGAAAAATGCGCATCGAGACATGCTGTCCAAACATGCACCTCATCATCTTCAATCGGCAGATCAGGCCCGAGGCTAAGGTTCACAAAATCAAAGTGGTTTTGTCCGAGAACGTCCATAATGCGATTGATAACGTCGAAGTATTCTCCTTGGGGATCGTGGACCGTGCTTTGATCAATGACCCGGTAATGATCCACGCCTGCGTATGGTTGGTGCGCCTTTTCACCATCGACCAGGGAACCATAGAGAAAGGATGACGTGACTCCGAGCCCGTGGCCCTGTGCCTCAGGCACAGCCGCGCCGATTCCCTTTGCTTTCTTCCTTCGGACGAGCGCGGAAGGGAGTATGCCTTCCGGCACCCCGCCGTCGAAAATCCCCACACGAATGTCGGGGTTCACGGGCGCGGTCTCGGAGATATTCGTCTTGAATCCCGGAACCGAACGCGCTAGTGATGACCACCCCACTGGACGGAGTTCCCGCAACGAAGGCATCTCTCGGGCTACTCGAAGAAACGAGAACTTCGCTACCTCTTCCTGCAAACTACGGGGAACACGCACCGGTAGAAAACAGAGATTCTGAACAACGATGCGTTGATCCAAATCAACGCGCAGCCCCAAAGAAGACAGATACTCCCGAAAACCCTCCAGCACGTAAGCGTCCGCCGTATGAAGCACGATCTCAAGGAGTGGACTGCGCTCTCCACTACGCATCGGCTTAATTCGCTCGCCAGGTGGTATCAGCCGGACATCTTCGATCCGCACAATTTCTTCGGCGATACCTTCTTCGATCGGCCAATTGGGCATTTCCTCCGCCCACTGATCAAAGGCCCTTCTTCGGGCTCGTACAAACAAATCAATCGTCGTTGACGTCGGGCCAACATCACCCTTGCCCTTACTCGCCGTCTGTTTCTTCGTTCCTTTTTCGGGTCGAATCTGCCGCGGCCGGCTACCCACTGGATCGAAATGCAACGAGCGCAGCAGATCACTCGGGAAATACGTCTTGGCCAGATAAGATGGATGCAAAGTTATGGCAGCGACGGCTTCATCGTGTGGGCACGCTGCCTTTGGTAACTGATCGATGTCTGCCGCCGCTGACAGAATCCGAGGTGCCAACCGCGCTCGCGCGTCACTAATGGTGTACGGATGGAACTTTTCTATTGGTCGACGCAAGGGTTCGAGTGGTTCCTTAAGCCGCTCGCCGTAACCAAAAAGGTAGTTCCGCGTTTCAGGCATGCAGCTCCTTACTGGTGCACTGCTTTACGAATCGTATCTCGGCTCACGCCCGTCCAATCGTGAGCCTCGCGCTGCGACAATCCCTGGTTCAGCAGTCCCAAGGCGATTTCCATACGATCATCGCGACCCAGGCCCCGCACTCGCTGTCGAACAATTCCTTGCAAAGGAACCAGAGAGGACTGGTCATGTACAACCGCATTCCGCTTTGCCCGAAGTAAGTCGCGCCTGATTTCGGCGTAGGAAGCGTCCGAAAAGGCATGGGCGAGAACTCCGCTCCATGTCTTTTCCTCTGCGTCCTCTCCCAAAAATAGTTCGATGGCCTGTCGAATCTCTGGCTCTGAAGGCATCGGAAATTCCACAATCATTTCGAAGCGCCGCCATACGGCTGGGTCGAGAAGACCCTGATGATTCGTGGCGGCCAAGAGAAGACCGGACGGTGGCCACTCATCGATTTCCTGCAAGAGGACAGTGACCAAGCGTTTCAGTTCGCCGATTTCGACTGCATCGTCTCTCCGCTTTGCGATGGCGTCAAATTCATCGAGTAGTAGCACGCAATTCACACCCTTTGCATAGTCGAGCACATTGCGAATGTTGTTTCCTGTTCTTCCGAGAAAACTACTCATCACCGCTGAGAGATCTAAAACTATCAGAGGCCGCTCCAGCCGTCTTGCAATCCAACGGGCCGCGAGGGTCTTGCCTACACCCGGAGGCCCTACGAAGAGAGCGGACTTCGTCGGGTGCAAGTCCGCTTTCGCAAGCTTCATTTCCATCTCTCGCTCGACTACGATTTGTTCCAGGTTCGCCCGTACCTGTTCCTCCCAGATCGGCTCAATGTCGAGTTCGACGGGGTATTCGGGCCGCGCAAGCTGCAGCCGGGAATCCTGATCAACAGGTATGCTGTCCACGATCGCTCCACGCAAGACGGACGATGAGTTCGGAACTTCGCGAACCAGAGACGTCAATTCCTCCGCAAGTTCCGGAAATGACAGGCGATAACGTTTCGCCAAGCGCCGGATGTACAGAATAAGATCGGGGCGCTTCCCGGTAACTGCCAGGCGAGCAAGCTGGACTAGTTCTTGGCTATCTAGCTGTTGCTTGTCCGTTTTCATTGTATCCTTTTGATTTATAATGGCCATTGCGTTGGCCTATTTCTATGGTACAATTCGAATGTAGTCCATTCTTGTGCCGATAGCAAGGAAGAAAAAATCGCTAGGGATACGAAAATGCCAAAACGGGACACAACATGTAGTATCGGGCTCGATTCGCGTTGCCAGGATGCGGACGGAGAAATAAGGCGGAAACGTGGGGATACCCTCGTTGCGACTCTTCGCGAAACTTACGGACAGGACTTTGCGGCTGGCTATCGCGCCGATATGAAGCTGGAGAGCCTCCTCGAAGAAGAGGGCGTGACCTCTTTGTCGCAGCTTTTGAAGAAGAGCGCAAGATGAATCGGGTGAAACCGAGCCTTTCCGCTGGCACGCTACCTTCTGCGAGTCTTTTCGCTCGGGGACCCATCGCTGCCATAGCCCTTCTTTCCACGCCAGCCTTTCGCCGCGACCGCAAAGGACGCCGTAGGAGTGAAACATACAGTGAAACTCACGGACGCTGAAATAAACTGCTTCGTCTCAAGGGTTCTGAAACTTCCTCCTGGAAAGCGCAAGGAGTATCTCGACCAAGTGGACTTCTTGCTAGGAAGACTTGAATCGAAAATCAAGGAGGATGGCTCTTTCCGAGTCACCGGTTTCAAGAAGACCGGTTCGCTAGTGAAAGGCACGGTAATTCGGCCAAAAGGCGACGACGGCGTAGACGCCGATGTGGCCGTCTACCTCGACCTATCTGAGGCAGACAAGAGTGACATCTACCTTCTCCACGAGATCATTCTCAAGCTCGTCCGCACGGTGTACCCTCAAAAAAATCAACAAGACTTTCAAATCCAACCGCGAACGCTCGGGATTCATTTTCGCGACTCGGGCCTCGACGTGGATCTTGTCCCGGTTGTCCCGATCCCTAATCAATCTGGATACGGTTGGCAGCCTTCCGCCCAAAAAGGCGACCCAGTGAAGACAAGTGTGCAAGGCCAGCTGGACTTTATCCGAAAGAGAAGTAACTCTGACTCCTCCTACCGCACGCTGGTACGCCTGGTCAAAAAATGGAGGAATGTGCAGGAGCTGGACTCGTTTCGATCATTCCTAATCGAGCTCGTACTCGCGCACATTCAAGACACCCAAGGTGCATCTCCGACTCTGGAAGACGGACTGCAGCGCTTTTTTCTATACATCACGCAATCCAAACTCTTGGAGCGTATCGCGTTCTCCGAAAGCGGAGTTGTAAAGAATTTTCCAAAGGACACTGTCGTCATCCTAGACCCCGTGAATCCAGAGAATAACGTCGCGAAGCGCTTGACGGATGCGGAGCGTAAAGAGATTACGAGCAAGGCTGAAACTGCTTGGGAAAAACTATCCACGGCGAGCTTTACCTCGGGCAAAGGAGAGACAGTTGAATTCTGGAAATTTGTATTCGGACGCTCATTTACCATAGAGGACTAAATGACCACCGGAACCCAAACAACGACTTTCACAATCGCCGATGTTCGTAGAGTCGTGAGCAACTTCGGCGCCGATTACTTCATGATCGCGCAGTCGACAGGCCTGCGGTCACGCACCCAAGTCGAGGAAACGGTAACAGATCTGACGCTTTTCGCCGACGAAGGATATCTTCTTGCAGTCGTAATTATCCTTTGGGACGCCCAGGCCAACAAGATCAAGGGCCGCCGCTATGTGGTTTCGAGGACCGCCGTCGGCTGGACGTCTGACGACCCTGGAGGCAACAACTGGCCGAAGACTCCAGATGGCCGGCTGCAAATTATAGCAACGCTATCCGACGCTTGGTGGCAACTCGATGACAATGAGCAACAATCGGTGAAGCAGCGTCTTGGGATCGTCGGCGGATGGTCGCGCACCTCCACAGATACCTCCTTCAAAGATATGAATGGTACACAAGATCGACAATTTGCCAGCAACGGTTTCGGGATGCAGCGCTGGACTTATCAATGAGAATAAGTGAGAGGCATCAATGAGCGCTGAGCACGTCGCTGTCTTCGAACTTGAGATCGAACTACCTGATTCGCATCTCACGGCGGTTGCAAAGCGGCTCGTTGGATTCGAGCCTCGCTACGCACAGATCAGAAAAGATTTGCAGCTGCTGATCGACGGAGATGCCTTGGATGCGTGGAGCCAGAAACACTATGGAAAACGAATTGCCCTTCTTGAACCTATCTCCGATCTTTATCCGCTCGCTGTATTTCATGGAGACGTAGGTACGGGGAAGACTGCGACGGCGGAGTGCATCGCCAATAGCCTCGCGCGGGATATGAAACGCGCAGCCACGCTCTTCAAACTCAGCACCCGCGTTCGCGGCAGCGGGAATGTTGGGGAGATGAGTATGCTCATTAATCGCGCATTCGAGGTCGTCACCCGTGAAGCCGGAAAGGCGAAACTCTCATTCCTCATCATTGACGAAGCGGACTCTTTGGCAGCGAGTAGGAACGCCAAGCAGAGCCACCACGAGGACAAGGTTGGAGTAAATACGTTGATTCAGAAAATCGATGACGTTCGGCGCCTTCACGGACGAACACTCGTATTTCTTTGTACAAATCGTCTGGACGCCCTTGATCCCGCTATTCTGAGGCGTGTCGGCCATCTTGAGGAGTTTCGCAGGCCGAACGAAAAGGAGCGCGAAGAACTCCTTCGCCTCGATTGCGACGGCCTCGGATTGACTTCGGAAGTATTCCGAGACCTCGTAAGCCTTACTGGACCACACCCGCCGCATAGCCCGGGCTTCACATTTTCCGATATTCGAACCCGACTATTACCTAACGCCTTGGGCAAGGCCTTCCCTGACCGTAAATTGACGAAGGAAGACCTCATTCAGTCGGCCCAATCGATCGCGCCGACGCCCTCTATCTCAGAGGTTGCTTCATGAAGCTTGAAGGAAGAAGAATCCTCATCGCTGGAAGCGCTGATCGCGAATCCCCTGAGGTCAATCTCGCCTACGCACACGCCCTGGTCTCAGAACTGACTCAGGCTCTTGCCGTGAAGGGAGCCAATTTCATCATCTCTTTTGGCAGCGATCCCAAGCTCAAGAATCGAGTAGATGGACCATCCATAATTTTTGATTGGACAGTAGCTGAAATCCTAAGGAAAGCCCTCGATGCTGGCCAAGCTCCACCTTCAGGCATTCCGGGACGACTGATTACAGCGGTCGGCACCCAGAAAACATTTGAAAAAATCCCCCAGAACCGGTTGGAAACCTACACCGCCTTACGCAGTGCAAAATCCATGAACGTTGTATTCATTGAGCCGGGCTGGGGATCTGGTGCGGTGCGGCGCGCGAGGCAAGCACAACTTGGAGATATACTCATCGGAATCAGCGGCGGTGAGGGTGTCGAGCACTTAGCGCAAGAGTTTGCTCACCGCGGAAAGCACGTCATTCCCCTCGATCTCGATCTCGGAGCAAGCTGCGCAGACGGTTCAGGCGGGGCAGCCCGACTTTTCGGCGAGGCCCTCAACGCTCCAAACTTGTTCTTCAGGGTTGCGCCCGACGAATCCGGCCCAGAACTCCTGGACCGCACGCGGACACGGAACGGTATAGTGCCGCACAAACAGGTGGCCGACGCAATCATTGACATGCTTGAGCGATTGGTCCCTCCGCACGTGTTTTACGTGCGCCTGTTGAACAGGGACCTCCCGGACTACCCTTTCGTTGAAGACTTCTTCCGGAACATCATCGACCCCACAATTATTGACCTCGGCTTCGAGCCATTGCAGATGGGTATCGGACCGAATGAATATGCTTGGATGAATCAGGCTATCTTCGATAGCCTCCACCACAGCGAAGTTGTCCTGGTCGATCTTACGGGTGTTCGCCCGAACTGTTTCATGGAGTTAGGATACGCGCTCGGGAACACGCAGCGCGTCATCGTTACCGCGAGAAAAGGGACGAAAGTGCCCTTCGATCCCAGTTGCTTGGAAACATACCTATGGGACCCAATTGAAACCACGGCGAAGAGCCGCCAGGATTTCAGAGACCACTGGACCCGCAACATAAACATGCCACCCCTTGTGCGCCCGAGAGGGCTCGGATGAAACATCTCGAAATCTATTTCTCCGTTGACATAGAAGCATCGGGTCCCATTCCCGGAGAGTACAGCATGCTTTCTCTTGGAGCGTGCCGTGTCGACTCCCCCGAGAGGCGTTTCTATGCGGAGCTTCGTCCGATCTCCGAGCGCTTTGTGCCAGAGGCTTTGAAGGTTTCCCGTTTCAGTCTTGAGGAGTTGGCCCGAACAGGCCAAGAACCGCGGAATGTCATGCATTCGTTCAACGAGTGGTTGACCGCTACCGCTGATAAGTGCACTCCTGTATTCGTCGGATTCAACGCGAGTTTTGATTGGGCTTTTGTGAACTGGTATTTCCACAAATTCCTGGGTACCAACCCCTTCGGAATCGGTGCATTAGACATCAAGGCCTACTACATGGGATTGACTGGGTGCCTATGGGAAGAAACGAGATCGAGTAAGTTGCCGTCTCGTCTTCAGGCTGAGAATACGCGAGGAGACCGGCACAACGCACTATCAGATGCCGTCCGGCAGGCGGGTATCTTTCGCAGGATGATCGCGTTGCGAGATGAACTCCGTCAACACTAGTGAGCCATTCGCTTGGGCGCGAATAGGAATGCCTCCAGATAGTCCGGGTTCGACGCCGCAAAACGCCAAAGCACAATATCGACGACAGAGACAGGTTCTCCGATGTACTGCGCTATTTCTTGACAAAGATCCAGGGGATTCTGGTGTCCCGTCAGCGCTGCAAGTCGACACAAATGCCGATCCGGCTTCACAACAGATAGACCGATATTCTTCGCCACATGGTAACTCGTTCTCGGCCCGATAAATGGGAACTGTTTCAGAGCGCCAATCGGATCCAACGCGATTTCGTCCCGAATCGCCTTGAACCCCTTTGCGTGGACAATGTCCGCAGTTTCCGCAATTGCTCTTATTTTTGACCCATTCCGGAAATGCTGCAACGCAGACCGAATACACTCGTCGCGATTGCTGTTGATCAATCCGGCCGAGGTCCAATCTAAGAATGCGCGTGTAACATCAGCAAACTTTCGACGGATAACGGACTCACGCATACCACAAGAAAGGATCACCCATGCGCACTCGCGCAAAAGCGTGCTCTCGGTGAGTTCGTCTGGGCGCACCCTCCGCTGCCACACGATTTCGTGCCCAAAGCCGCAAGCCAAGACGCTCCGTTTTGCTTTGATGTACGCCGACGTCAGCGCTTCGGTCGTGACTCGTGCAGGCATTGCTACTCCTCACCGAACGGTTCGAGCCACTGGTCTTCCGACCGAAGCGCGTCTGCATTCTTCATGCGACGATGGATTCGGTCGAGCGCTGCTGAGACTTCTTTTCGGTTCGTGCTGTTTGCGGTCCCCAGATAGCTATCGACATGAACGGACTGATGGGTACTGTCCTTGATTGGGGCAAGGACAAGTTTCCGAGCCGCATCAAAGAAGTGCTCCAGCATCGCTTTCGGATTTAATGGGCCAGAATACCCTTTGAAGGCTTCAATCGCTATTGACTCCAGGTGGTACCCCGAAAGCTGCAAAGCCGCAGGTTGCTCGGAATTGATGATCTTCGCGAGCTTGATGACAGGAACAATCTTCCCCCCGAATTGATTGTTCGTCGAGGTGAGCTTCCGGAAAAATCCTTCTGGATTGATTTTCGACCAGCGATCCCCGCTCGCACTCGGGATACGTGTGTTTGCCTCGTCGCGCACCGCCGGAAGAACTTGGATCTCAAGGTCTCCTTTTCTCAGGGAAATGGCGATTTTTCCCCGGGACACTTCCCACCCCACCAATTCCTGACGTGCCTTTTCTTCGAAGTACCTGAGCACTTCCTGCGGTGACAATGACTTAAGCTTAGGGTCCTTAAGCACCATCAGAATGTCGATGTCACTGATCCCGTCAACATAAGTGTGCTTCCTTACCGAGCCGCCCAATATGGAATCAAAAGTGCGGTCCACGTCTGCGCTCAGTGCTTCCTTAATCTCGTCGAGCGCGGCACTAATTGCCGGTGTGTCCCGCCGATTAGCGTCCCCGAGAAATCGGCCGAGATGCTCCGCCACGGACGCATCAAATTCTTGATTGAGTGTTGTGTCTTCTTCTCTGCGGAGGTCGATCTTTACTTCCTCCGGTCTCCTGTCGACAAAAAAATCTCCGCCTCCAGATCCACCCATGTTCACCTCGATTCCGGTACTGTCGCTTCAAGCTGCTTCAGCGCATCGCTAAGAAGTGGATGAATAGCGCCAAAATTGCCAAGATCCTTTGTTCGCTCGAAATTAATCATCTGGGTCCTTAGTTTTTGCAAATAATAATAGTTGTTCCGCCACATCTCGTAATACTGTTCATCCGTTCGCAGCCTGATTCCTCCTGAGTCTCCTAGAGCAGTATAATTTTGATAATAGATTGTTCTTCCCTCGCGATAGCCGAATCTCAGCCATGTTAAGCCGTCGAATATCTCTGCACCTGCCAGGAAGTACAGAATCGTGGTCAGTGCGTCCAAACTTCCGAAAATGTGAATTGGTACACTGACGCCTGCCGCGTCCATTGCGGTCCGCAACCTGGCGATCTTTGTCATGGCGCCGAAAAGGGAATCGTCTAGCTCTTTCTCCGTTACACCGACCACCGCAAATCTACGTAGATGATCGACTCTCTTCATTAGCTTCTCAACCGGAGCGAAGGTGTCCTTCGCCGCCTCCGGTTTGACTAGAAACTCCCACAATAGGCGTGGGTATCTTTCCTGGAACTCAATGGCGCTCTCCATCTGCTTGGACAAAGTAACAAACTTCGCAGGGCTATCGAAGGACACCGCGATAGTTGGCCACTTGCTGGACCAACTGGACAGCACCTGGTCATAGAGCGGTCGATTCCATGGCTTCGGCTTGTGGAGCTTGCCATAAGTCTCGGACAAATCATGTTCTATTCTGGCCTCGTATCCACCGCTGTCGAGAAACAGGAGTTGCGAGAAGGTGATTTTGTCCGAAATGAGGCGATAGTGAACATCATAGGCACTGATAAGGATTGGACTTGTAATGAACTCGGCCATCAAGCTCATGACCCCGCGGACCTGCGGAAACCCCTTACTAGAAAATGATGGGAGGAGCAGAGGGGTCTCCGCAACCGTCTGCGCCCCGAGAACGATTTTACTTCTACGTGCAAACATGGAAGTGTTCACGATCTCTACAGGACAAGCATCGACCGCACGGTTCAAAAGGTCCGAGTTCACAGCTCCACGTGAGATCAGCTGGGACCTTCAACTCAGAACAAAGATCGTAAACCTTCTGCTTAGACCAGTGCAGGAATGGGGTTGCCATAAGGACCTGCCCATCCCGATAACCCGACAGAACACCATTGAGCGCGGTGGCAAAGTGCTCGGAGCAGTCGTAGTACGACACGCCACCATGAATCCCCAGTGCGAGAAACCCCGAAAAGGTCGGGTGATAAAGGAGCGCAGCGAACACCAGCAACGCATTGCGGCCTGCGATCTCTCCTTCGAATTCTGTTTCAGGACCGGAGCAGCGAATAACATGTAGCGGGATCGAGAAGTAGTCAGCGATCGCCTTAGCGCTTTGCTGCTCTTTCTGACGCACTGGCTGGCCGTAGTCAACGAAGACACCCGTTACGGCGTGCTCCATCCGACGATAAAAAGCGACACAACAGGAAGAATCAATTCCCCCACTGAGTAACACAAGAGTGTTCATCTTAGTCTCAGATACTATACCCAACGACGGTAAACAGTCGTCTTCTGACGTTATCGTATCTTTATTGTCAACAGACCGCTCGGCGAGGGCGTCGACGCCCCAAAGTCGGACCAAATGATAGAACAAAGTGACAGAGACTTGCCAAAAGTTCACGCAAAAGCAATAAAGACTGTAGCGCACGAGAGGAGAAACCGATGGCTGCACTAGAGTACAGAGATGTCAAGCGCCGGGTTCAGACTTCAGCCCCTGAGGTAGTGGACGAACTCTACTCTTTCGGGGAAAAACTCGTTAGTGATGCTGTCGATCGGCTCTCGAAATCAGACAGTAAAGCATCCGCGCTCGCGGCGTATTGCGGCGGTCTCGTAACGTTGGTGGTGTCGACCTCCACTCTTTGGGGCAAATACCTAAACTTCTATTCTTCAATTATCGTTGTTGGTGCGGTAGTTTGTTTCATAATCTCGGCGTGGCTTGCAGCCGGGACCACGCATCCGCAACCTACGGAGTGGTATTCGGATAACGATTGGTTGCGAGAGGAGTGCCTACAAGCGCGGGACCGTCTCAGGCGGTATCGTGTACTAACGATGTGGCGAATTCTAACATCGCATCAGCAGGCGTTTCGCGCAAAGACAAGACGGGTCCGCTACGCGGTGCTACTGCTGAAGACGGCGTCCGTCTTGCTATTTGTCGCGTTTCTCGATGTCGCCTGGAGGTATTCCCCGTTCCAGAACTTGCGGATCTGGGTCCGGTAAGTCCCGGGCCGGCTCGGTTGTCGGTTTCTGCTCTTCTCGTGCGGGCTCGTTCTTCTCTTGCATACGAGAGACGTTAGCTACTTTGCAGAAATGAGTCAACTCCACTTTTGAACTATGACACCTAAACTCAAAGACGGGCCATTAATTCTTCGTTGCCTAACAGTGCCGCTTTCACGTGGCCGCACTTTTGGGCAGCCGGGTAAATCGCCCGGAAGAACGGGTCCGTTGAGACAATTTCGTCAACGAATGGAAGCGCGGAAATGAGATGAATCTTATCCACGAAGGTATTTCGGTCCACTTTGCCAACTGCCTCTTTACCCCATTCGTTAACAGATATCGCCTCCTCCACGGCGAACGTGGGAATGGAACTAGTACTTGCCTGCGCAACATACTGCGCGGCAGTATGGGCGCCGATTTCTAACCCTGTTGGCGTGCTCTTCGGCATGGAGAGTTCAAAGAATCGCTCAGCAGCCTTTTTCTTAACTTCTTCAGTTAGCTTGCCCTGTGTAGCAAGTTCCCGGAGTTTCAATAATGACTCAGCGTTCGACTCAAAAGACTTTTTCATGATGCCCAGTTGTTCCGGATGTTCTATCCACTGTTTCACGAAATCCCGGGCCGGTATTTCGTATTTTGCCAAAGCTCCTTGCCCAAACAATGCCCCTATCACAGCCGCTTTCGATGTAACCCGCGGCGTTACTTGGAATTCGATTTTGCAGAATCGATAGAAATCCTCTTGGACGTCCAGCTTCTGAAGTTCCCTCCTTTCATGAATCCACAGCGGTTTCAGGCTGTCCATGAACTCGGCTAACCTTGTTGCGCTATTGATGTTCGTGGATTGGGCCGTCTCTACAAGATGCCATGGTGAAAGGACGATGGCCAAGGAGCCATCGCCAATACGCTTGTAGATCCGCTCGCGAAGAAGCGGGTCTTTCTGAGCTCTCAGACCTAGGCCGATCAGGGCATTCTGGTCTAAGTAAATCAACCGCACCTTCCTGCAAGTCGGCGGTAGTTGCGACTCAAACCAATAGAGCAATATCCGATACCTATGCAAAAGATGAGCCTTAATAACCCCCCATTTCGGCATTCGCCTTCCTCTGGCCTAAACCGCCAACGCCGCAAGCTCACTGGAATTGACCCTCGCCATAACATCCTTGTTCCGCACGGCCTTCAGATAAACCATCGTGGACGCGAGGTCTTTGTGGCCCATCCAATTCTGCAAGGTCTTGATGTCGCAGACATGATCTTGCAGGTTCCGAGTCGCAAATGTGTGACGGAATTTGTGCAGGAAGAAGTTTGAGCAGAACGGCCCTTCCGCGCACTTGTTGCCGTGCTTCGAAACGCATTGTCCGCAATTCAGTTTCCCGTGGAAGGCGATGCGCTTGAGTTTGAATTCGTGCCGCTTATCTGGCCGGCCTGACTCGTTCGGGAAGACTAAGCCATCTGCGTTCGGCTTCTTTGAGGCCTTGTGTTTCTTAAGCACCGCGATCAGCGACGCCGGCACGGGAACTTCGCGCTCCTCCTTGTTTTTGGGCTTGAACCCGTAGAGAGGTTTTCTGGTTACCCGCACCACGTGAGTACGGAAGTCTATGTCCCGCCAGGTCAAATGGCGCATCTCTTTGTCCCGAAGCCCGGTCAGAAGGTAGCAAAGATAGAGAACGCGCTCATGTCCATCGCACGCTTTGAGCATCGCCTGAATTTCCTCTTCCTCGTACATCGGACGGATCGGTTCAACGTACTCGGGCCAGTCGCGGTTGTGGAGCAGCTTCGTAATTCCGTTCGCCTTCAGGAGTTGCGAAACAATCACCGCCCGGTTGTAAGCGGTACGCGGGCCACAGCCGAGTTCATAGAGCTTGCGAATGAACGCCAGCACATCCTCGCGTTTCACATCATGGATAAACTTCTTCGCGCAGTTATTTGCGAAAACCTCCAGGCAGTGCTTATAGGCCTGGTAAGTTCTCGGCTCGCGCTGTGGCGGCTCCATGTCTTTAAGGTATGAGGCGACGGCCTCGGCAACCACAGGCCCTCTCGCGTTCCCGTTTTCTTGAACGGTCTCGATGCCCGCGCGGTTCGCTTCCAGTTCGAGGGCTTTGCGACGCGCACGGTCTACGACTTCGGCGCGATCTTTGATCTGCTCGCGTTTTCTTCCGTCCTGCCACCACTCGATGTAGTAGTATCCCTCGGGATGAAGCTCGGCTTTACCGCGCACGCGAACCTTGTCGCGGAGTTTACCGTTAAGCTCCACGACGGCAGGGTAGAGGTTCCAGTTCGCGCCGACTTTGACTTTTTTTAGGATATTGACGCGAGTTTCGCTGCCGTAGCCGTTGCCGCGTTTGGACATGTCTGCGACCCTCTTTTCCGGCGATTGGTCGCCGAAAACCAGTGCAAAGCAGACACCATGATAGACACCAAGGCTCCTAAGTACAAGTAAATAAAGGAAGTGGCGGAGAGGGTGGGATTCGAACCCACGGTACGGTTTCCCGCACGCTCGCTTTCGAGGCGAGTGCTTTCAACCGCTCAGCCACCTCTCCGCGGTCGTTGTAGGTTCAATCGTAGCAGAGCGTTGCGTTTTTCAGCAATCGAGCGATCGCGCGGGGTGGCGGCAAAGAGCGGGCGGGCCGAAGCCCGCCTCTACACAAATTGAATTCCAGAAACGGAGGATGCGCGCATTAGCGACGTTCGGCGAAGAACGATTGGAGGATGGCGGCGCAGTCGGCGGCGAGAACTCCGAAGGTGACTTCCACCTGGTGGTTGAGGCGGGGGTGGGAGAGGATTTCGAAGCAGGAACGGACGGCGCCACCCTTGGGGTCGTCGGTGCCGTACACGAGGCGGGGGACGCGGGCCTGGATGATGGCGCCGGCGCACATGCTGCAAGGCTCGATGGTGACGTAGAGCGCGGTGTCGGCGAGGCGGTGGTTGCCGAGAAGGCGGGCGGCTTCGCGAATGACGACGACTTCGGCGTGGGCGGTGGGGTCGCAGTCGCGAATGGTGCGATTGCCGGCACGAGTGAGGATCTTGGAGTTGTGGACGAGCACGGCGCCGATGGGAACTTCGCCGGCTGCGGCGGCGGAACGGGCTTCGATGAGCGCTTCCTGCATGAACTGAATGTCAGCTTCCATCTTCGGCGAGAGAATAACACGCGGGGGGAATAGAAGCAGAATTAACACAGAGATCACAGACAACGCAGCGAACACCGAGAAGAAAGATGAAAGCAGTTGCTTGACAATTGGGGAGGGGGGAAACACACTAAGCGCATGCGGGAACTTCTGGAGCGCTTGTTTCAAGTGGATTTTTTGAAGGGGCTGGCGGTCACGTTTCGAACGCAGCACCCGAAGAATATTGTTACGGAGCAGTATCCGCTGGAACGGCCGATGGTGGCGGAGCGGTATCGCGGCGCGCCGCGGCTCAACAATAACCCCGAGACGAACGAGACGCTGTGTATCGGCTGTAATTTGTGCGCGCTGGCCTGCCCGGAGAACCTGATTGTGGTGGGCTGGCAGCGTGACGACGCCACGCGAAGGAAAGTGCTGACGACCTTCACCTATGATACTTCGCGGTGCATGTTCTGCGGACTCTGCGAAGATGCCTGCCCCGTGGACGCCCTGGAACTGACGCAGGATTTCGAAATGGCGTACTTCACGCGCGAAGGTGCGATCTGGGACCGTCACCGCCTCGAACAGGGGCCAACACCCGCACGCTACACCCGTTAAAGATTCGAATGGAACTTCGCAAAGATCCCATCACACAAAGCTGGGTCATCCTGGGGCAGAGAGAAGCACGCGGCGATACGCCCGAGGAATGCCCGCTGGAGCCAGCCAAGATCGAAAAGCTACGGTCCATTCTTACGTGGCCCGCGGAGGGAACCTGGCAGGTGCGGGTGCTGCCGCACCCTGAGCCGCTGTATCACATCGAAGGAGAACCCGGACGCCTGGCGGAAGGGATGTACGACAAGATGGTCGCGCTGGGCGCTCACGAAGTGGTGGTGGAGACGCCGCTGCACGATAAACGAATGTCGCAGTTCAGCGACGAGGAGATCGAGCGTGTGCTATGGGTGTGGGCTTCGCGCATCGCCGATTTGAAGAAGGATGCGCGGTTCAAGTACATCAGCGTGTTCAAGAACCAGGGCGCGATGGCGGGAGAAGAATGGCCGCACGCGCATTCGCAGGTGACGGCGACAATTTTCGTGCCGCGGCGGATCAAATACGAACTCAGCTCGGCGCACGAATGGTTCAAAGATAAAGAGCGCTGCATTTTCTGCGACATGGTGCGGCAAGAGGAGAAACAGGGGAAACGCATCGTGGACGTGCAGGGCGATTACTACGCGCTGTGTCCTTATGCGTCGCGCGTACCTTACGAGGTGTGGCTGATGCACCGGCGGCACAACCATGTTTTCGAACAGCCGCGGCCTGGTTCGAATCGCCGGCAGTTGGCAGCACTATTGGGACGCGTCTTGCGGCGGCTGGAGAAAGTGGCGCCAGCATTTCACCTAGTAGTGCACACATCACCCAATACCAAGAACAAAAAGGGCGAGCTAGCGGGCTACTGGAAGACGCTGGCGGATGATTATCACTGGCATATCGAGATTCTGCCGATCGTGGAGAAGACCAGCAAGTCTTACAGCATCAAAGAGGTGTATTTCAACGCAGAATTGCCGGAGCAGGCGGCCGCGAACTTGCGAGCGTTGGAACCCAATTCATGAAACAAGGCCATGCGAAGCAAGGCGAGCCGGGCCGAATCCTCCTGAACCTGATCATTTTGTTGTTCCTGGTGATTTTTTGCGCGGTTTTGTACCTGGCCAGGCGTCCGCTGCTTCGCTTTACCGCGGAAGCGTGGATCATCGAGGATCCGCTGGACAAGTCAGACGCGCTGATCGTTTTGGGCGACGATAATTTCTACGCCGATCGGGCGACGCGGGGAGCGCAATTGTTCAGGGAAGGGAAGGCGCCGCTGATCGTGGCCAGCGGAAGACGCCTGAGGCCCAATGCGGGGATAGCGGAGTTGATGGAACACGACCTGGTCGAGCGCGGCGTGCCAAAAGATAAGATCGTACGGTTTGCACAGGACGCGGACAGCACCCTAGAGGAGGCGCGCGCGCTAGCGCAGCTCGCAAAAGCAAGAAAATGGCGCAGCGTCATCGTGGTGACATCGAATTATCACACGCGGCGAGCGCGCTATATCTTCCAGCGAGTTTTTCCGCAGGACCTAAAAGTGCGGATGGCCAGCGCACAAGACGGAGACTTTGACCCCGAGCATTGGTGGGAGAAGCGTAAATCGGTCAAGGAGTTAACAAGGGAGTTTGCGGGGATGGTGGTGGCGATATGGGAGGTGCGAGGGAGGCGTGAGACAAATGAGACGACGCAATCGGTAGTGGAGTTGAGAGGACTAAATCCCCAATTAGTGGTATAGGGTTTCAGGAAACACGCAAGATTTGCTACCCGCCATTCTTGTTTACAGCCGCTAAGTCGTGTACTATGTTCAGTCTTCAGAGTCGCAGTTCCAACCAGCCCTGCGATGAGCGACTTCGAAAATCCAGTTTTCGATGTCGAGGTGTCCGATGTGGAAGAAAGAAGATGCGAAGCCTGAAGCAGTCTCCGGCAGTATTGCGGGACCCGCAACTCTGGCGACAGCCTCAGCTCCCGCAAAAACCGCGACTCCGTCCAGTCCCAGTCCCACTCCCACCGGCCCGGCATTGCAGTCCGGCACGCCCGGGAGTTCGTCGCGCGCTGCCGCGTGCATCAGCCATGGGATCAAAATTAAAGGTGAAGTCACCGGCAGTGAAGACCTTTTTGTTGATGGTTTGGTGGACGGAAAGCTAAGTCTTGCGAATGGGAGCCTGACGATTGGGCCTAATGGACACGTGATGGCCGACGTGCACGCGCGGGAAGTGATCGTGCGGGGAAAAATTGAAGGAAAAGTGAGCGGGCGGGACAGAGTGCAGTTGTGGAGCACCGGACAGGTGACTGGAGAAGTGCAAACGGAACGGCTGTCCATTGAGGATGGCGCGTCGCTGCGTGGCAAGGTCGAAGCAGGAAGACCGATAACCAAGACTGCCGAGTTGAAAGTCCAAAGTGCAGCAGCGGCGGGCAGTCCGACGGAGTCGAAATCAATGAGCTCCGGAACGGCGGCGGACTAACGATGAGCTTCCTACACAAACTGGGGCTTGGATTGGGGAACGGGACGAGCCGGGGCATTTCCCTGCCGGTTCATGCGAACGCGCGGTCGCACACACCCGGCATTCCAATGTCCGCCGCGGGCTCGACGCGCGCGCCGGAATCGCCCGGATCGACGCGCGTCTCGAACGGATTGAAAGAATTCTTGTGGAATCTGGACGGGCTCGGGCGCGGCACCCTGCTGGACCTGGGGCCCGCCTGGCAGACCACTTTGACTTTTTTTATCGAGC
>Ga0210408_10001531_pt1 | contig 24084 bp, 26 predicted proteins | sample IncBWH4MmetaG_FD_155471 | JGI IMG/M metagenome (GOLD analysis project Ga0210408, IMG submission 155471) | Forest soil microbial communities from Barre Woods Harvard Forest LTER site, Petersham, Massachusetts, United States - Inc-BW-H-4-M | ecosystem: Environmental > Terrestrial > Soil >...
ACCTGGTGCCTGGCGGCGAATGGCCGTTGATCCGGCGCCGTGCGCGTGAGGGCTCACAAGTAGGCGGCGGCGTCCTATATTCACGGCAATGAACCAACCCAGCGTCGCCATCCCGGTTCGCGAGCCGGCGCAAACCGGCCTCGACGACACGATCCTGCCGTTCGAAGTCGAGACGCTCGACCTGCGGGGCCGCATCGTGCGGCTGGGGCCGGCGGTCGACTCCATCCTGGCCAGCCATGACTATCCCTTGCCCGTCGCCAAGCTCCTCGGCGAGGCGATCGTGCTCACCGTCATGCTGGGCTCCGCGCTTAAGTTCGACGGCCGCTTCATCCTGCAGACCCAGAGCGACGGCCCGGTGCGCATGCTGGTCGCCGACTTCACCACGCCCGGCACGGTGCGGGCCTGCGCGCGCTTCGATGCCGAGCGTGTCGCGGCGGCGATTGCCGCCAATGCGGCCGCGCCGGGCAAGCTGCTCGGCCACGGCCATCTCGCCATGACCATCGACCAGGGTCCGGAGATGAGCCGCTACCAGGGGGTGGTGCCGCTCGACGGCAACGATCTCGAACATGCCGCGCGCGAATACTTTTCGCGCTCCGAACAGATCCCCACCCGGGTGCGGCTCGCGGTCGCGGAGGAGTTCCGCGCCGGCGACAACGGGGCCCAGCGACGCTGGCGCGCCGGCGGCATTTTGCTCCAGTTCCTGCCCAAGTCGGTCGACCGGGCGCGCCAGGCCGATCTCGATCCCGGCGACGCTCCGCCCGGCACCGAGCCGCACACGATCGCCGAGGACGAAGCCTGGGTGGAGGGCCGTTCGCTGGTCGCCACCGTCAACGACGTCGAGCTGATCGATCCGGCATTGTCGAGCGAACGCCTGGCCTACAGTCTGTTTCACGAGCACGGCGTGCGCGTCTTCCGCGCCGCGCCGGTACAGGCGCAGTGCTCGTGCTCCCGGCAGAACGTCGAAAACATGCTCAAGAGCTTCTCCGCGCAGGACCGCGACGACATGGTGGAGAGCGGCAGGATCACGGTGACCTGCGAGTTCTGCAGTTCCACCTACGTGTTCGCGCCTGATGAATTGGCGGCTGGGCGCGCAGGCTCGTCCGCCGGTGCCGGCCATTGAGGCTGCGCTGCCGCGGCGGATCGATGGTTCGGCGCCGTCTTCTTGGATGGACCGTCTTCGATCGCGCCGAGCGTACCGGATCGCCGCCCAGCGGTGGACGGCCTTTTCAAATGCGCATAAACTTCGGCGGGCGATAGAAGTCTGCGAATTCTGCGCGGCACGCTCGTTTCCGGATCGGCGGCGACACGATCAATACGCGCAGTGCCATCGCGCGGACGCGCAGGACCAGAGCAGGAGAGCACGAAACATGAGCGTCATCGACAAGGCCAGCCTGATCGAAAAATCCCGCGAGACGGTTGAGCAGATCATGGCTCGCCGCGGATTGGCCAGGACCTACGAGGAAAAGGCCCAATACGCTTCCGACATAGTCGATATGCACTTGCACGAGGAGAATCCCGAGCGCATCGACGAATGCATCAAGCTCTATACCGAGGATGCGGTCTGGGAGACGCCCGCGCGCAACGTGACCTACAAGGGGCGCGAGAACATCAAGAAGATGTACCTTCGCATCTTCAATTCCATGGAAAACATCACCTTCCACCCGATCGAGCGCTTTTCCACGCCCGACCGCGTGTTTGACGACATGCTGGTCACCTTCCGCATCACCGGCGACGGCTTCGAAAACTGTCCGTTCCCGATCGGCACCAAGGTCAAGATGCGGCTCCTGCACAACTTTCATATCCGCAACGGCATGATCGCCAAGGAAATCGGCTACGAGATCTGGGGGCGGGACGATTGATCGGCATCGTCGGGACGGTCCGCTACCGGGCCTGCGAAATCATGCGCCCCTGAGGAATCCGGGCGCAATCCTCGGCCCAGCGCGACAGCGCTCAGGGAACGAAGCGCAAAGGGCGGCCTCAATTGATGGTCCGCTTGCTGTTGCCGCTGTCGAGCGAGAAGGCGGGAATTTCGATCTCGAAATTTTCGCCGCTCGCGCTCACCATGCCGTAGACCCCGGCCATGAAGCCGGACGGGGTCTGCAGTGGCACCCCGCTGGTATATTCGAACGACTCGCCGGCCTTGAGCACCGGCTCCTCACCTACTACGCCGGCGCCGCGCACCTCCTGGCGGCGGCCGTTGGCGTCGGTGATGCGCCAGTGCCGGGTCTTGAGCTGCACCGTCTCCGCGCCGTGATTTGTGATTGCGATGGTGTAGGCCCAAAAGAAATAGTTGTCCTCCGGCGAGGAGCGGTCGGCGATGAAGCGCGGGGTCACCACGACCTCGATGCTGCGGGTGACGGCACGATACATCGGTGCAAATCCTATGCTCGCTCCGCTCCGTGCCGCCAGGCGAGGTGTTGGCGCGGTCTTCGCGGCCGGCCTCGGCGCCGGGCCGCGCCGACGGCACCAGTGAACAGCCTCAAGCGCGGCGTTGCAATAACGATGCGCGGACGCTTCCTCAAGCCACATTCGAGCGACTAGATTGCTGGTGCACCCACAATCCGCACGCACGCCGGGAAACGTCCAGGCCGCCGGGTCGGGTGCAATGGTTGCAAGGCCAATGGCGACGGCTTCTCCAGCTCCATCGGTCACCAGCGAACGCGATCTGCGGCTCGACCTGTTCCGCGGCGTGGCCCTGTGGCTGATCTTCCTCGATCATATTCCCGAAAACGTGGCGAACTGGTTCACCATCCGCAACTACGGGTTTAGCGACGCCACCGAGATCTTCATCTTTATTTCCGGCTACACCGCGGCGTTCGTCTACGGCCGGGCGATGCGCGAACGCGGGTTCCTGCTGTCGAGTGCGCGCATTCTCAAGCGCGCGTGGCAGATCTACGTGGCGCACATTTTTCTGTTCACGATCTTCATGGCCGAGATCGCCTATGTCGCAGCGACCTTCGACAATCCGCTCTACGCCGAGGAAATGAAAATCCTCGATTTTCTCAAGCAACCGGACGTCACCATCTTCCAGGCGCTGCTGCTGAAGTTCAAGCCGGTCAACATGGACGTGCTGCCGCTCTACATCGTCCTGCTGCTGCTGTTTCCGCCCATGCTCCAGTTGCTGCTGCGCTCGCCGAATTTCGCGCTGGCCGGCTCGGCCGTGCTCTACGCCCTGACCTGGAAGTTCGACTTCAACCTGCCCGCCTATCCGAACGGCGTATGGTTCTTCAATCCCTTCGCCTGGCAGTTGCTGTTCGTGTTCGGCGCCTGGTGCGCGCTCGGCGGCGCGCAGCGGCTTGCCGGCGTGCTGCGCTCCCGCGTGGTACTCGCGATCGCCGTCGCCTATCTTTTGTTTGCCTTCGCCATCACCTTGACGTGGCGTTTCGAGCCGCTCGAGCGGCTCGTGCCGACCTGGCTGAGCGATCTGCTGTATCCCATCGACAAGACCAATCTCGACGTCCTGCGCTTTGCCCATTTTCTCGCGCTGGCGGCAGTAACCGTCCGTTTCGTCCCGCGGGATTGGCCGGGCTTGAAATCGCCATTTTTGCTGCCGGCGGTCCGCTGCGGCCAGCATTCGCTGGAAATCTTCTGCCTCGGCGTGTTTCTCGCCTTTGCCGGCCAATTCATCATCACCCAGTTCTCGGGGGGCCCGCTGCTGCAGACGTCGGTCAGCCTGTTAGGCATTTTGCTCATGATTGCTGCCGCAAGCCTGCTTTCATGGTACAAAGGGATAGAAGGACGAAGTCCCACCGCGCGCGTCAAAGCCCGTGACGCCGACCTCGCGGGAGGCGAGGCATGATCCGGATCGTCGCTGTGCTGGCAACGATCATGCTCGGCTATGGCGCCGCCGCGGCGGAGTCGGTGCCGTCGTGCGAGGTACCGGAATCGCTCATACCCGCCGACTACGAACTCACGCGCGTCGCCAACGCGATAAAAGATCATCGCCGCTTGCAGATTACCGTCGTGGGATCGGGGTCCTCGGCGCTCTCCGGTCCGGACGGTGCGCGTCTTGCCTATCCGGCACGCGTCGAGGAGGCGCTCCGAGCGCGCCTGCCCGGCCACGAGATCGCCGTAACCACGCATATTCAGCCGCGGGAGACGACTGCCGAAATGGCCGCGGGCTTGCACAAGATCCTGGCCGAGGACAAGCCGGCGCTGGTGATCTGGCAGGCCGGCACGATCGACGCTTTGCACGGCGTCGAACCCGAGGATTTCCACACCAGTCTCGACCAGGGTCTCGATGCGATCGCGGCCGCCGATGCCGATGTGATCATGATGAACATGCAGTATAGCCCGCGCACCGAATCCATGCTCGGCGTCACTGCATACGCGGACGTCATGCGCTGGGTCGCGGAGCAGCGCAGCGTCTTGTTGTTCGACCGTTTGGCGATCATGCGCTACTGGAGCGAGGAGGGGACTTTCGACCTCTATGCGGCGACCAAGGATTATGCTATGGCTCGCCGCGTTCACGAATGCATTGGCCGGGCCCTGGCGTCGCAGATCATCAATGGGGCGCATCTCGACGCCGAGAATATGCAAACAAATCGTTGATGTCGGTTCTCTCTCGCGTGCTACTCAAATACCACACCTGCGCAGCAATGGGCGCAGCCGCATTGCTGTTGTTTGCTCCGGCGCGCGCTCAGGTACCGAACAGTCCGGCGAATACCGCAGCGCCGGGTGCAGCCGCGGCGCTCGCGGTTGCCGGGCCGTCGGCGTTTGCCTGCAGCGCCCCGGCGGAATTCTCCCAGCTCAACTATCCGCTCCGGCATAGCGCGCGGCGTCTCGCCAACGGCGAGCCGCTGACCATCGTCGCCATCGGCTCGTCCTCGACGACCGGCGTGGGCGCAAGCTCGCCGGCGATGAGCTATCCGAGCCGCCTTGCCGTCGAGCTGAAACAGCGGTTCCCGGGACGCGAGATCACGGTCCTCAATCGCGGCGTCAACGGCCAGGAGACGCACGAGATGGTGGCGCGGTTCGCCACGGACGTCATCGCCGCGCACCCCGATCTCGTCCTCTGGCAGGTCGGCACCAACTCCGTGCTGCGCGATCATCCGCTGCGGCCGCATTCCGTCCTGCTGCGTGACGGCATCGCGCAGCTCAAGGAAGCGGGCACGGACGTGGTGCTGATCGACATGCAGTTCGTGCCGCGGGTGATCGCCAAGCCGGAGACGCCGGGCATGGAGGATCAGATCGCGCTCTCCGCCAAGGAGCAGAGCGTCGATCTGTTTCGCCGCTTCGCGCTCATGCGCAATTGGCACGAGGTTCAGCATATCCCCTTCGAGACCTTCGTCTCGCCGGACGAATTGCACATGAACGACTGGAGCTATGCCTGCGTGGCCAAGCTCCTCGCCGCGGCGATCGCCGAGGCGGCGACGCGCCCGATCGCATCCGCTAACGCCCGTTTCGGGCGCTAGTAGTTTTAGAACACAATCAGATTGAGTGGCGCACTGTTTGCTCATTCCCGGGTACGCGGGATCGAGTGGGAGAGTGCCGACCTGCTGAGGAGCTTGGCGCTCATGCCTCTTCCAGCGCTGCGAGCACGTCCTCGACGATGTCGTCGGGATGTTCGAGGCCGACGGAAACGCGCACCAGGCCGTCGCTGATGCCGAGCTCGGCGCGCTGCGCCGGCGTGAGCCGCTGGTGCGTGGTCGTCGCCGGATGGGTGATGAGGCTCTTGGCGTCGCCGAGATTGTTGCTGATGCGGATGAGCTTGAGCGCGTCCTGGAAGCGGAACGCCGCCTTCTTGCCGCCCGTAATATCGAAGGCGACGAGCGTCGACCCGCCGCGCATCTGCTTCTGCGCGATCTTCGCCTGCGGATGGTCGGGCCGGCCGGGATAGATCAGGCGCGCGATCTTGGGATGCTCGACCAGCGCTACCGCGAGCGTCGCCGCGCTGTCGGTCTGCCGGCGCACGCGCACCGGCAGCGTCTCCAATCCCTTGAGCAGCACCCAGGCGTTGAACGGCGACAGCGACGGGCCGGTCTGGCGCAGCAGCACATGAACGTGCTTCTGGACGAACTCTTCAGACGCCAGGATGATGCCGCCGAGACAGCGGCCCTGGCCGTCGATGTGCTTGGTCGCCGAATAGACCACGCAGTCGGCGCCGAGCGCGAGCGGCGACTGGAAGATCGGCGTGGCGAAGACGTTGTCGACCACCAGGGTCGCGCCGGCCTGGTGCGCGATCTCCGCGACCGCTGCTATGTCGATCACGTCGAGCGTCGGATTGGTAGGCGTTTCCAGGAAGAAGGTCTTGGTGTTCGGCCGCACGGCGGCGCGCCACTGATCGAGGTCGGTGCCGTCGACCAGTGTCGAAGGCACGCCGTAGCGGGGCAGGTAGTCCTCGACGATGTAGCGGCAGGAGCCGAACAGCGCCTTGGCCGCGACCACGTGATCGCCGGCCTTGAGCTGGCCGGTGAGCGCCAGCGTGACCGCGGCCATGCCGGTTGCTGTTGCGCGCGCGGCTTCGGCACCCTCGAACGCCGCCATGCGCGCCTCGAACATGGCGACGGTCGGATTGGCAAAGCGCGAGTATTGAAAGCCCGGGTCCTCGTTCTTGAACCGGCGCTCGGCCTGGAGCGAGTTGTCGTAAACGTAGCCCTGGGTCAGGAACAACGCCTCGGAAGTCTCGCCGAATTGCGAGCGCAGTATGCCGGAATGGACCAGACGGGTTTCGGGGCGGTAGCGATCACCGTGGCGATCATGGGCGGACGCTGACATGTTGCCTCCTCCTGGCCAAGCAGCGGCCAAGCAAAACAAAACCCGGCCGGGAGGGTTTAATCCTCGGGCCGGGCTCACGCGTCCCCGGCCTTTTAGCAAGTTGTTTTACGTGGCTGCAAGCCGGCCGGCTCAAATGACCACGGGATAAGCAATCCCATAAAGCTGTTAATCGCTGTTGACAAGCCCCCGACCGACGTTTTAGCGCCCCGACCGAACGCGTAGGGTAAGCCACGGGAAATGGGTGTCGGAATGTCAGTCCCTATGGAAGTCCAAGAGGAGCTCCTGCCTCTGGAGACTCCCGAGGATAATCTCTCACTCAATTCTGGGATTCTACCCGCGCAATGGATTAAACGCCTCTTCGAAAGAGGCCAAATTACATCGAGGCAACTCGACCGGAATCAGATACAGCCTGCAAGCCTAGACCTGCGCCTTGGCAAAGTTGCGTACAAGATTCATGCAAGCTTTCTGCCAGGCCTCAGCTCTTCGGTTCAGCAACGTGTTGAGCGACTGACGTCGTACGAAATCGACTTGTCCACGCCGCAAGTTCTGACGAAGGGGTCTGTGTATCTAATCGAGATCGAGGAGACTTTGAATTTAGGAAGTTCGATCTCTGGGATCGCAAATCCGAAGAGCTCGACTGGTCGGTTGGATGTCTTCACGCGTATAATCGCGAACAAGAGCGACGTCTTTGATGTTGTCCCCGCCAACTACACGGGAAAACTTTGGGCGGAGGTCTCCCCGCGAACCTTTGACGTGATGGTGCGCAGGGGAACACGCTTAAGCCAGTTAAGATTTCGAAGGCGGACATCCAGTCAGCACCCCCATGCAACTTTTCGCCTCAACGATACTGAACTTGAGGCTCTCCATGATCGTTCGCGGTTGACTGACGAAACCCCTATTATCCGCCAGGGGCTCAATCTACGGGTCAATCTAACCAGGGACAACGGTAAAAATATTGTTGCCTATCGAGCAAAGAAGTACACTAGCTTCATCGATATGGACAAAGTTGCTGTTTATCGTGCAGAAGATTTCTGGGACGCAATTGAACCAACCAGCGAGGGTAACCTGCTTCTAAGTCCCGGCGAATTTTATATTCTCGCGTCGAAAGAAAAGTTGCACATCCCCGCTGACCATGCGGCAGAAATGGTAGCGATCGATCCGGTTATGGGCGAATTTCGGGTGCATTATGCGGGTTTTTTCGATCCTGGGTTCGGTCAAACCGCCCAGCAAGGACCCGGAAGCAAGGCGGTTCTGGAGGTGCGTACGTATGATATTCCTTTTTACTTAGAGGATGGGCAGACCATTGGCAGACTAGCATTCGAGAAGTTGAGTGAAAGGCCAAGCGCAGAATACGGTGATGCGATCGCGTCCAACTACCAAGGTCAACGTTTGAAGTTATCCAAACACTTTTTGAACTCTTAGCGGGCCCGGCCTGAAGGGAACTATTTGCGTGGAGTTTGTCTTCTCCGCCACCAGTCTTTGAACTGGACTATCGGCGTGGTGAAAGCGCCATATTTCGTTACTTCCCACTCACGTTTCAGGATAGTGCGAGCCAACGCAACTGACGTCGCAAGTTGTTCTTGATCAACAGCCTCTCCTCGAACCATCAGGAGCGGCTCTAGCGATTTTGCCAACTCGTTGTGGAGCGTCTCGCTCATATTGAGCCGCATGAGAATCTTCCGGTGCGCGAGCAACACGTCGTTCCGCGCTTTTTGTTGCTCTTCCAGACTACTGACGTCGCCGCCGTGCGCGATCATCGCCATCCTAAAATGTATTACGTCGATGGCGGTAAAAAACGCGGCCAAGTCGTCTCTAAGTCCATTGATCCAGGCTTGACGATGATTGCTAATCGTCACCGATCTAGCAATCAGAGCGGCAGCGATGGCGGCAACGACGCCGAGAATTGCCGGCATCATAGCATTTTGATCCCGCGGGGTGGAAGGTTGAACATAGTCGTGTCTACCAGTAAAGATTGCGGTCGGCTAGAATATAATACGCACAGGTGAAACCCGCCTGACTATGCCGCGGAGATGGTGCCGTTCGATCCGCTGGTCGGCGAATTCCGCGTTCACTACGCCGGCTTCTTCGATCCCGGTTTCGGCTATGCCGGGGCCGGCGGGTTCGGGTCGCGAGCCGTCCTTGAGGTGCGCTCCCGCGAGGTGCCGTTCATTCTCGAGCACGGGCAGATCGTCGGCCGGCTGGTCTACGAAAAGATGCTGGCGCGTCCGGACCAGCTTTACGGCAGCGGCATCGGGTCGAACTATCAGGCGCAGGGATTGAAGCTGTCCAAGCACTTCCGCAGTTGAGCGACCGGACGCCTGCGGCCGTCGAATTCAGCGGATGAGCGCGAAAATCTTGTGGCGCATCGGCGTAAACGGCGCTTTGTTCCTACGGGGCGTCGCCGGATAGGATTGGGCGGGCCAATGCGGGCACTTGTTCTCTGCTTCGCCGTCGTCATCACCGCCGCGGCTTTGATCGCCGCCTCGATCGTGCCGGCCGCGGCGCAATCCGGCTACGACCGGCCGGGCGGCGATTACGCAAGCGCCGCGGTCACGGGCGGCGATCCAGCCATATGCGCCGCCCGCTGCGAGCACGACAGGCGTTGCCGCGCCTGGAGCTTTTCGTATCCGACTTCTTCGGACGGACCGGCAATGTGCTGGCTCAAGCACGAGATCGCGCCGGCCGTGAAGGCGAGCTGCTGCGTGTCGGGCGTGCGCGGCGCCGGCGTCATCGAGCCGCGGCTTGGCGAACTCGAGTACTCGATCGACCGCATCGGCGGCGACTACAAGAATTTCGAGACCACTCCCGACGCGCACGGCAAGGCCTGCGCCGAGGCTTGCCAGGGTGACACGCGCTGCCGCGCCTGGACCTATCGGCGCCAGGGCTATGGCACGGCAACCGCGCGGTGTTATCTCAAGGACATGGTCAAGCCGCCGCGTTCCCGGCCGTGCTGCATTTCCGGAGTGGTGAGATAGTGCAGTCGCACCACACGCCGGTGAAGCCAAAAACCGAAAAATCAGCTCCTTGAAGATCCGGTGCGCGTCAGCCTGTGCCGCCGACGGTGATGCGGTCGATGCGCAGGGTGGGCTGGCCGACGCCGACGGGCACGCCCTGGCCGTTCTTGCCGCAGGTGCCGATGCCGTCGTCGAGCGCGAGATCATTGCCAACCATGGAGATGCGGTTGAGATCGGTCGGCCCATTGCCGATCAGCATGGCCCCCTTGATCGGCGCGCCGCGCTTGCCGTTCTCGATGCGGTAGGCCTCGGTGCATTCGAACACGTACTTGCCGGAAGTGATGTCGACCTGGCCGCCGCCGAAATGGACGGCATAGATGCCGTTCTTCACCGAGGCGATGATCTCGTCGGGCTCGTGGGTGCCGGCGAGCATGTAGGTGTTGGTCATGCGCGGCATCGGCACGTGGGCGAAGCTCTCGCGCCGGCCGTTGCCGGTGGGCTTCATTCCCATCAGCCGTGCGTTCTGCCGATCCTGCATGTAGCCGACGAGCACGCCGTCGTCGATCAAGACGGTGCGGTTGGTCGGCGTGCCCTCATCGTCGATCGAGAGCGAGCCGCGGCGCGCCGCTATGGTGCCGTCGTCGACGACCGTGATGCCTTTCGCCGCGACGCGCTGCCCCATCAGCCCGGCAAAGGCCGAGGTCTTCTTGCGGTTGAAGTCGCCTTCGAGCCCGTGGCCGATGGCCTCGTGCAGCATGACCCCGGGCCAGCCCGAGCCGAGCACCACGTCCATTTCGCCGGCCGGCGCCGGCACCGCTTCGAGGTTGGTGAGAGCCTGCCGCACGGCGGTATCGACCGCGTTCTGCCAAGTATGGGCGACGACGAAGCGCTCGTAGCCTTCACGGCCGCCGTAGCCGGCGCTGCCGGCCTCCTGCCGGTCGCCGTCGCCGACCACGACCGAGACATTCACGCGGACGAGCGGACGGACGTCGCGGTAGGTCTCGCCGTCGCTGCGCACGATCTCGACCGCCTGCCAGGTGGCGCCAAGGCTGACCGAGACCTGGCGCACACGCGGGTCCTTCGCCCGCGCGTAGGCGTCGATGGTTTCCAGCAATCGCGCCTTGGCCTCGAAAGCCGGGCTGCCGAGCGGGCTCTCTTCACTGTAGAGCTTCACGTTGGTGCGCGCCGGCGGTCCGGCATAGTGACCGGAATAGCCGCCCTTGACCGCGCGGACGGCATCCGCGGCGCGGGCGATGGCCGCTTCCGACACATCCGAAGCGTGCGCATAGCCGACCGCTTCGTCCTTGACCGCGCGCAGGCCGAACCCCTGAGAGGTGTCGTAGGTCGCCTGCTTCAGCCGCCCGTTGTCGAACACGAGCATCTCCGCCTGGCGGTATTCGAGAAAGAGTTCGCCGTCGTCGGCGCCTTCGAGGCCGCGGGAGATGATCTTGGCGAGGCGCGGCCGTTCGAGGCCGGCGCGATCGACCAGCGAGGTGGGGGCAGACGTCATGCGAGGCTCCGGCTTTCGGATCGGGTCCGCCCTAGAGATAGGCGATGCCGGCGGCATTTGCAGCGGGGAGCCGGCGTTGGCGGCCGTTTACGGCAGCTTGTCGAAGCCTTCGCCGAACCCCTTGAGGCTCATCGGGAAGCCGATGCCTTCTTCGGGCGTCTGGAAAATGATGAAGGTGGACGTCTGGCCGTTGCGCAGCTGGTTGATCAGGTTGTCGTCCATGACCACCTCGGCGACGCAGCCGTTGGGCAGGCAGCGCACGAAGCCGGCCCGGCCGACGTCGTTGCTGTCGATCTTGAGGCCGAGGCCCGACGGCAGCAGGACGCCGAGCGGAGCGACGACCCGCATAAGCCGGCTCTTCTGATCGGTCGTCTTCAGCACGATGACGGTCAAGCCGACATTGGGCCGGTCCTCTGCCGTCACGCTCTGCATCAGCGCGCATTGCTCGCCTTGAGCGCCGGGCGGCGTGTCGCAGCGGATTTGCCAGTCGCCATGAACCGAGCGGACCGCACCTTGAGCCGCGGCGTGAGTGGCGAATAACGAGGTTGCCGCGAGCGAGATGGCGGCGCCGGCGAGCGCCGGGGCGATTGGTCGCATTCGCCGCGCGACGTCGAAGATCCCCATGATTTGTTCCCCCGACCAGCCGCCCCAAGGCCGCCCCGACAGGCTTTCCGGCGCGAATCACCGAAAGGGCAGGTCGCCGACGCGAGCCTGCCTACATGGTGAGCCCACGGTGTCAAGATCGCATCAAGATCAAGCCATTGTGGCCGCGCGAAGGACGCGGGAAACAGCGCCGTCGCGCGCCGCCGGGCCGCCGCGACTGCGTGCCTGCGCCACAGTGACGAGTGCATTGCGGCAGGGCGCGATTTGTGGTTTGAGGGGCTGGGATTCCCCCGTCCCGCCGATGCCCGTCAATGACCAGACCCGTGGCAAAACCCGGCCGGCAACTGGCAGCGTCGGCCGTTACCGTTTTGCGCAAACATGTGTTTGGCATACGTGTTTGCCGCCTGGCGGGCGCGACCGATGAAGGGCCGCGACCGGACTGAAGGAAGACCGAGGAGAGCCGAGAAGGAGATGCCGGTGTTCGCACGCTTGAGCGCATGGGCGCTGACCGTCGGGGCGTTGGTCGCGAGCGCGGGAGGGGCATGGGCGGCTCTGGGCCACCCGACGCCTTGGCAGCTCGGCCTGCAGGATGCGGCAACGCCGGTCATGGCGGACATCGCCTGGTTTCACGATTATCTGCTTTGGATCATCGCCGCCATCACCGCCTTCGTGCTTATTCTGCTCGGCATCATCGTGGTGCGCTTCAATGCCAGCGCCAATCCGACGCCGACGCGCACCACGCACAACACGCTGCTCGAGGTCCTGTGGACGATCGTTCCGGTCGTCATCCTGCTGTTCATCGCCGTCCCCTCGTTCCGGCTGCTCTTTGTGCAGCTCGAAGTGCCGAAGCCGGACCTCACGATAAAGGCGACCGGCAAGCAGTGGTATTGGAGCTACACCTATCCCGACAACGGCAACTTCGAATTCGATTCTCTCATCGTCGCGGAGAAGGACCTGAAACCCGATCAGCCGCGCCTTCTGACCGTGGACAACGAACTTGTCGTGCCGGTCAACAAGGTCGTGCATGTGCTGGTGACCGGCGCCGACGTGATCCATTCTTTCGCGATGCCCTCGTTCGGCATCAAGATCGACGCCGTCCCCGGCCGGCTCAACGACACCTGGTTCAAGGCGACAATCGAGGGCACGTTTCACGGCCAATGCTCGGAGTTGTGCGGCAAGGATCACGCCTTCATGCCCATCACAATACGGGTCGTGAACGACAACGAGTTCAAGACGTGGGTCGAGGCGGCGAAGAAGAAATATGCCGTTGACCAGAGCGCTCCGCCGACCGCAATTGCGGCGGCCGGGGCTTCGGCGCGGTGACGATCTTCCTCCCGCATTCCCCGCTGCCGCAGGTGCGGGGGAGGGTCGGGAGGACTGCTACAGGCAGGGACGGACGTAGGGACTGACAATGGATACGATGACGCACGTAGCGCACGGCGACGATAACGGGCACGCCATCCCGCACGGCTGGCGCCGTTACGTCTATTCGACGAACCACAAGGACATCGGCACGATGTACCTCGTGTTCGCGCTCGTTGCCGGCGTGATCGGCGGCGTGTTCTCGATCCTGATCCGCGCCGAGCTGATGTTCCCCGGCCTGCAGATCTTCCACGAGACCCACTATTTCGACGTGGCCGTGACCGCGCACGGGCTGATCATGATCTTCTTCATGGTCATGCCGGCGATGATCGGCGGCTTCGGCAACTGGATGATCCCGCTGATGATCGGGGCGCCGGACATGGCGTTCCCGCGCATGAACAACATTTCGTTCTGGCTGCTGCCCGCGTCCTTCGCTTTGCTGGTGGCGTCGATGTTCTTCGAGGGCGAGCCCGGCGCCACCGGCGCCGGAACCGGATGGACGCTCTACGCGCCCCTTTCCACCTACGGCCATCCCGGCCCGGCGATGGACTTCGTCATCCTCTCGATTCATCTCGCCGGCGCCTCCTCGATCCTGGGCGCGATCAATTTCATCACCACGATCTTCAACATGCGCGCGCCCGGCATGACGCTCCACAAGATGCCGTTGTTCGTATGGTCAGAACTCGTGACCGTGTTCCTCCTGCTGCTGGCGCTGCCAGTGCTTGCCGGCGCCATCACCATGCTGCTCACCGACCGCAATTTCGGCACCACTTTCTTTTCGCCGGATGGCGGCGGCGATCCGCTGCTGTTCCAGCACCTGTTCTGGTTCTTCGGCCATCCCGAGGTCTACATCCTCATCCTGCCCGGCTTCGGCATGGTGAGCCAGATCGTGGCGACGTTCTCGCGCAAGCCGGTATTCGGCTATCTCGGCATGGCCTATGCCATGGTGGCGATCGGCGGAATCGGCTTCGTCGTCTGGGCGCACCACATGTACACGGTCGGCATGTCGGCGAGCGTGCAAGCCTATTTCATCGCCGCCACGATGGTGATCGCGGTGCCGACCGGGGTGAAGATCTTCTCCTGGATCGCCACGATGTGGGGCGGCTCGATCGAGTTCAAGACGCCCATGCTGTGGGCGGTCGGGTTCATCTTCCTGTTCACGCTCGGCGGCGTCACCGGCGTCGTCCTCGCCAATGCCGGCGTGGACCGCTCCCTGCAGGACACCTACTACGTCGTGGCGCACTTCCACTACGTGCTTTCGCTCGGCGCCGTGTTCGCCATCTTCGGCGGCTGGTACTACTGGTTCCCGAAGATGACCGGCTATATGTACAGCGAGCCGGTCGGCAAGCTGCACTTCTGGCTGACCTTCATCGGCGTCAATCTCGTGTTCTTCCCGCAGCACTTCCTCGGCCTTGCCGGGATGCCGCGCCGCATTGCCGACTACCCGGATGCGTTCGCCGGCTGGAACTACATTTCCTCGATCGGCTCGTACATTTCCGGGTTCGGTGTTCTCGTCTTCTTCTTCGGCGTGGCGCAGGCCTTCATCCGCAAGCAGCACGCGGGCGCCAATCCGTGGGGTGCCGGCGCGACGACGCTGGAATGGACCCTGCCGTCGCCGCCGCCGTTCCATCAGTATGACACGCTGCCGCTGATCCGATGAGCGTCACCCTTACCCGCGTCGAGCCCAGCATTGCGGGCGTCGGCGACTACATCGAGCTGATGAAGCCGCGGGTCATGTCGCTCGTGGTGTTCACCGCGCTCGTCGGCCTTCTGATCGCACCGGGCCATGTGCATCCGATGGCGGCCTTCACCGCACTCCTTTGCATCGCCGTCGGCGCCGGCGCCGCGGGCGCCCTGAACATGTGGTACGACGCCGACATCGATGCGCGGATGACGCGTACCGCGGCGCGTCCGATTCCGGCCGGGCAGGTGGCGCCCGGCGAAGCGCTCGCCTTCGGCCTGATGCTTGCGGTCGGCTCGGTGGTCGTGCTCGGCCTTCTGATCAACATCATCGCCGCCGCGCTGCTGGCGGTGACCATCGCCTTCTACGTCGTCGTCTACACGATGTGGCTCAAGCGCCGCACCCCGCAGAACATTGTCATCGGCGGCGCAGCCGGCGCGTTGCCGCCGGTGATCGGCTGGGTGGCGGCGACCGGAAGCATCGCGGTCGAACCGGTCCTGCTCTTTGCCATCATCTTTTTCTGGACGCCGCCGCATTTCTGGGCGCTGTCGCTCTATCGCACCGAGGATTATGTCCGCGCCGGAATCCCCATGCTCCCGGTTGTCGCCGGCGCTCGCGAGACGCGGCGGCAGATCCTGCTCTATACGCTGTTGCTCGCGCCGCTCGGCGTCGCGCCCTGGCTCCTGGGCTACGCCGGCTTGAGCTATGGCGTCGTTGCGCTCGCGACCGGCGCGATCATGATCGCGCTGGCGCTGCGCGTGCGTGTTGAGGAAGACCGCGCCCACACCGCAAGCAAGCAGCTGTTCGGATTCTCGATCCTTTATCTCTTCCTGCTGTTCGCCATGCTGCTGGTCGACCACGCGTCGGGAGGGCTGCTCAGCCACTGTGCGGCATGACGACAATGGACGGAATGGTGAGCGTCGCGATGGACGAGCCGAAGCCGGAGCCTGGCATCAAGCTGACCGAGCAGCAGCAGCGTGCGCGCCGCGCCCGCTCGATCGCCATTGCCGTGTCGCTCGGCGTGCTCGTGGTTCTGTTCTACGTCATGACCCTGGTCAAAGGCCCGGGCGTGCTGGTGCGGCCGCTGTAGGACACACCCGATGCGTGGACCGGCCAACCGAGGCGAACAGACCGGCGCGAGCCACCGCGACCTGCTCGTCGGATTCCTCTGCGGCGGCATGGTCGCCGCCATGATCGGCGCGTCGTTTGCCGCGGTGCCGTTCTACAGCTGGTTCTGCCGCACCACCGGCTACGGCGGCACCACGCAGGTTTCGAAGGCGGCTCCCGCGCAGATTTCCGACCGCACGATCACGGTGCGCTTCGATTCGAACGTTGCCGCCGGGCTGCCGTGGCGGTTCGAGCCGGAGCGCCGGAGCATCGACGTCAAGCTCGGCCAGGTGGTCACCGTCTATTACGCGGTCACCAATGAAGCCGCACGCGCGACCATCGGCCAGGCCGGCTACAATGTCAGCCCGCCGACGGCCGGCATCTACTTCGAGAAGATCAACTGCTTCTGTTTCACCGAACAGACCATGAAGCCGGGCGAGAAACGGGACATGGCGGTCGTCTTCTATGTCGACCCCAAGCTCGCCACCGATTCGGAGCAGGACGGTCTCAACCTCATTACCCTCTCCTACACCTTCTATCCGGTGCGTCCCGCGCTCGCGCCCGCGCATGTGGACGCGGGAAAGGATCAGGCGGTGGCGGGGAGCACGGCGGCGGAGAAATCCGGCCGCATTTGAGTTAGGCAACGAAGGCGGCGCGGCAAGCGACGCCCCGCGCCAAGCTGGAGACGATAACGATGGCCAATGCTGCGCATGCCAAGCCGCACCACGACTATCACTTGGTCAATCCGAGCCCGTGGCCCGCGGTCGGCGCGACTTCGGGGTTCATCGCCGCCGTCGGGCTGATCCTGTGGATGCACCACATCGTCGCCTACGCTCCGCTCATCCTTGGCATCGGCGTCATCGGCATCGCCTACACCATGATCGGCTGGTGGCGGGACGTGATCTTCGAGGCCGAAGTCGAACACGACCACACCCGCGTGGTGCAAATCTCGCACCGCTACGGGATGATCCTGTTCATCGCGTCGGAGGTGATGTTCTTCGTCGCCTGGTTCTGGGCCTACTTCAACACCGCGCTGTTCCCCGATGAGGTGAGAGACATCGCCCGCATCGCGGCGACCGGCGGGGTGTGGCCGCCCAAGGGCATCGGAACGTTCGACCCCTGGCATCTGCCGCTGCTCAATACGCTGATCCTGCTCACCTCGGGCACGACGGTCACCTGGGCACACCATGCGCTGCTTGAAAACAACCGCAAGGGATTGATCTGGGGGCTCGTCTGCACCATCGCGCTCGGCCTCACCTTCACCTGCGTGCAGGCCTACGAATATGCGCATGCCGCCTTTCACTATTCGGGCAACATCTATGGCGCCACGTTCTTCATGGCGACCGGATTTCACGGCGCCCACGTCATCATCGGTTCGATCTTCCTGATCGTGTGCCTGTTCCGGGCGCTTGCCGGTCAATTCAAGCCGACCCAGCACCTCGGCTTCGAGTTTGCCGCCTGGTACTGGCATTTCGTCGACGTGGTGTGGCTGTTCCTCTTTGCCTGCATATATGTCTGGGGCGCCGGCGCTCACGTCGAATAGCGCCACGCGCTGAAGCTTGAGCGGATCGGACGCTGATCCGATTCGCTTGGCCTTCCGCGGGTTCTCCCGCTCGCTCACGCGAACGCGTGATCAAATTCGGGCGCCCGAACTCGATCACCCTGGTCAGGCCGGGCAAAGCGCAGTCATGACGGAAAAACCGATCGACTCACTTTCGGGATCGATCCTTGCCGGCTTCGCGTGCGTGTGCCCGCGGTGCAGCAAAGGCAAAATGTTCCAGGGATTCTTGACTCTGCGGCCGCGATGCGAGGTCTGTGGCCTCGACTATGGCTTTGCCGATTCCGGCGACGGTCCCGCGGTCTTCGTCATGTTCCTCGCCGGCTTCATCGTCGTCGGCGCCGCGTTGGTGACCGAGGTGGTCTACAAGCCGCCCTTCTGGGTGCATGCCGTGCTGTGGCTGCCGTTGATCCTCGTTGTGACGCTTGGGCCCCTGCGGCCGATGAAAGGGCTGATGATCGCGTTGCAGTATCATCACAAGGCCGCGGAAGGGCGCTTCGGCGGCGAGCGGTCTTGAGCCCGCAGACGGCGAAGCCGCGGGGGTGGCGCGGCCTGCTCATCCCGGCGGCACTACTCTTCGCGGTCCTGATCGCGCTGGGAAGCTGGCAAATTCAGCGCAAGACCTGGAAGGAAGGCGTGATCGCCGCGCTGAACGAGCGGCTCGCGGCGCCGCCGTTGGCGTTGCCGGCGCCGAGCGCATGGCCGAGCCTCGATCAGGCAAGCGATGAATACCGGCGCGTGACATTCAGCGCCGAACTCGATCACGGCCGGGAGGCCTTGGTCTACGCGGCACCGTCGGCGTTGCGACCGGACGCCTCCGGGCCGGGCTATTGGATCTTCACCCCGGCGCGCCTCGCCGGCGGCGGGGTCGTGATCGTCAATCGGGGCTTCGTACCGCAGGCCGACCGCGAAGGCGTTGCGCGCGCCCCCGGCCAAGTGGCGGGGCGCCTCGAGATCGTCGGCGCCCTGCGCTGGCCGGAGAGGCGTACCTGGTTTTCGCCAAGTGACGATCCGAACGGCAATTTGTGGTTCACCCGGGACCCGCGTGCGATCGCCGCCGCCAAGGGACTTGGCTCCGTGGCGCCCTTCTATGTGGAGCAGGAAGGGCCGGCGCCGCCCGGCGGATTGCCGCGGCCCGGCAAGATCGTGGCGAACATGCGGAACGAACACCTGCAATATGCATTCACGTGGTTCGGCCTCGCCGTCGTCCTCCTGGTCGCGTTCGGCGTTTGGGCGTTCAATTCGAGCGGCGAGCGCCCCCGCCGGAACGCCCCGCAGCCGCCCTGAGAGCTATCTACGTTTCTTGTGAAAGTGCGGGCTTTTCTATTAGTGTGCCCGCGTGAGGGTGCGGTGGCCGGGTGGCTGTCCGCAAGAAATGAGCGTAAATTCAGTACCTTAGCCGGGCGTCACATCGCCGACCACGCGGACGCCGCCGGCCACAGGAAGAAGACGTGCGCCATATTTCGACCAGGGGGGAAGCACCGTCGCTCGGCTTCGCCGAGGCGATGCTCGCAGGCCTCGCCCGCGATGGCGGCCTCTACGTGCCGGAATGCTGGCCGCGGCTTGAGCCGCCGACGATCCTGGGCTTCAGCGGCATGCCTTATGCCGAAATCGCCGTCGAGGTGATTGGGCGTTTTATCGGCGATGGGATCGGTGCTGGCGATCTCGCCCGCATGGCGCGCGAGGCGTACGGCACCTTTCGCCATCCCGCCGTCGCGCCGATCACGCAACTCGGCGTGAATACCTTTGCGCTCGATCTCTTCCATGGGCCTACGCTCGCCTTCAAGGATTTGGCGATGCAGCTTCTGGCGCGGCTGATGGACCACGTGCTCGCCGCGCGCCGCGAACGCCGGACGCTGGTAGTCGCGACCTCCGGCGATACCGGCGGTGCGGCCGTCGAAGGGTTTCGCGACCGCGCCCATGTCGACCTGATCGTTCTGTTCCCCGACGGCCGCATCTCCGACGTGCAGCGGCGCATGATCACGACGGTCGCGGCGGTCAACGTCCACGCGGTCGCCGTCGACGGCACCTTCGACGACTGCCAGGCGATCGTGAAGGGCATGTTCAACCACCACGCTTTTCGCGAACGGGTGGCGCTGTCCGGCGTCAATTCGATCAACTGGGCGCGCATCGTGGCGCAGGCCGTCTACTACTTCACCGCCGCCGTGTCGCTTGGCGCGCCGCAGCGGAAAATCGCCTTCACTGTTCCGACCGGGAATTTCGGCGACGTGTACGCCGGCTACGTCGCTTCGCGCATGGGGCTGCCGGTCGACCGGCTGGTCATCGCGACCAATGTCAACGACATTCTCGCCCGAACGCTCGCCACCGGCACGTACGAACCGCGCGATGTGGTCCCGACCACCTCGCCGTCGATGGACATCCAGGTTTCGTCGAATTTCGAACGGCTGCTGTTCGACGCCTATCGCCGTGACGGCGGCGCCATACGGACCTTGATGGCGCAGCTCGCGCAATCGGGGCGGTTTACGCTCTCGGCGTCCGCCTTGTCCGACATTCGCGCGCTGTTCGCCGCCGGCCGCGCCAACGAGGAGGAGGTCGCCGCGACCATCCGCACCGTGCTGCGCGAGACAGGCCGTTTCGTCGATCCGCACACGGCGGTCGGCATTGCCGTCGCCGAGAAGGAGCCGCGCGACCCGGCCGTGCCGATGGTGGTGCTGTCGACCGCGCATCCGGCCAAGTTCCCCGATGCGGTGGAGGCGGCCTGTGGACAGCGGCCTTCGCTCCCGGAATGGCTTTCCGATCTCGATCGGCGCCCGGAGCGGGTCACGTTTTTGCCGGCGGATCAGGAGGCGGTCGAGCGCTTTGTCCTGGCGACGAGCCGGGCGGCGCAAGAAGGAGCGGCGGCATGAGCGTCGAGCTGACAAAGCTGCCGTCCGGCATCAACGTGATCACCGAAGCGATGCCGCATCTGGAATCGGCCTCGCTCGGCGTGTGGGTCAATTCCGGCAATCGCGACGAAAGCGGCGACGAAAACGGTATCTCGCACTTCCTCGAGCACATGGCCTTCAAAGGCACGCGGCGGCGCACCGCGCGCCAGATCGCGGAAGAGATCGAGGCCGTTGGGGGCGACCTCAACGCGGCGACCGGAGCCGAGAGCACGGCCTACTACGCGCGTGTGCTCAAGGCCGACGTGCCGCTCGCCCTCGATGTCCTTGCCGACATTCTCTCCGAGCCCGCCTTCGACCGCGACGAGCTGCTGCGCGAGCAGAACGTCATCATCCAGGAAATCGGCGCCGTGGCCGACACCCCGGATGATCTTATTTTCGAGCATCTCCAGGGCACCGCGTTTCCCGATCAGCCGCTCGGCCGCTCGATTCTGGGCACGCCCAAGACCGTGCGCTCGTTCGACCGTGGGAAATTGTGCGACCACCTGGCGCGGCACTACCGGGCGCCGGACATCGTGGTGGCGGCGGCCGGCGCAATCGATCACCGGGCGGTGGTCGCCGAGGCGGAGAAGCGCTTCGCGAGCTTCAACGGTCCTGAGGGGCCGGCGCCGGAGCCGGCGCACTTCGGTGGCGGCACGCATGTGGAGAAGCGCGAACTCGAGCAGGTGCACATCGCACTCGCTCTGGCCGGGGTATCGCAGAACGACCCCGCGCTCTACAGCCTGCAGGTCTTCAACAACATCCTCGGCGGTGGAATGTCCTCGCGGCTGTTCCAGGAGGCGCGGGAGAAGCGCGGCCTGTGCTACTCGATCTATTCGTTCCATGTCCCCTACAGCGACGTGGGCATGTTCGGCCTCTATGCCGGCACCGACGCCGCCGATACTTCGGAGCTGATGCGTCTCATCGTTGACGAGGTCGCCGACTGCGCCGAGACCATTTCCGAGCGGGAGATCGCGCGCGCCAAGGCGCAGATGAAAGCCGGACTGCTCATGGCTTTGGAGAGTTCGGGCGCCCGAGTCGAGCAGCTCGCGCGCCAGATGATTGCGTGGGGCAGGCCGATTCCGCTCGAAGAGCTGGTGGCGAAGGTCGAGGCGGTGACGGTCGACAGTGCGCGCGCAGCGGGGCGCGCGCTCATGGAACGCGGCAAGCTGGCGACCGCGGTGCTCGGGCTCGGCTCGGGCCTGGAAAGCGCGGCAGCCATCGCCGAGACTCTCACCCGCCCGGCGGCATGATGATGCGGAGATCTGGATGACGGACCCTGCTCGTCAGCTGTTCGGCCGCCGCCCGGTCCATTGCGCGGCAGCCGCTCGATTCCTGCTCGCGGCGGAAGGCGCGGACAGCGGATAAAACCACGGCCGTCCATGGCGTTCTTTCGCACCATCAACTTCTCCGAGCCGCTGCCGTCGATCGTCGGGGAAGGCGTCGTGCTGCGCACGCCGCAGATGACCGACTACAACGATTGGGCGGCGCTGCGCGAACGAAGCCGCGAATTTCTCACGCCCTGGGAGCCGACTTGGCCGGCCGACGATCTCAGCCGCAGCGCGTTCCGACGCCGGATCAGGCGCTATGCCGAAGACCTGCGCAGCGACCAGGGCTATGCCTTCCTGATCATTCGCAACTCGGACGACGCGATCGTCGGCGGGTTGACGCTCGCCAACATTCGGCGCGGGGTCGCTCAGGCGGGCAGCCTCGGCTACTGGATGGGCCTGCCATTTGCCCGCCACGGCTACATGACCGCGGCGGTGCGCGCCGTCATTCCATTCGCCTTCAGCACGCTGCGGCTGCACCGCCTCGAAGCCGCCTGCATTCCCAGCAATGCCGGCTCGATCCGCCTTCTCGAAAACACGGGCTTCGTTCGCGAGGGTTATGCGCGCGAATATCTGTGCATCAACGGCATCTGGCAGGACCATCTGCTCTACGGCCGGTTGAAAGATGCAAGGCCGTGACCGAGCCTACCGCGGTCACGGAGTCGCAGGGGGAAAAGCGGGCCTTGGGATGGCCACGGTTCGTTTGCTATAGTTTTTTCGGTATCACGCGAAATCTGGCGATGAATTCGGGGGAATGCTGGGAACCCGCCACCTGATGAGTTGGCGCGACCGTATCTCGGTCGCGGCTGTGCTGTTGCTTGCGGTCCTCGCCGGCGGATGTTCGGCCGGCGGCATCGCGCCGGACACGGCCGGCTCGGACGAAGCCCCTTCCAGGGCGCTCGGCTTCTTCCCCGAGTCCGCGGTGAAGTCGCCGCAGCCGATGGTCGGCGCGCAATCGGACGTCATTTGCCCGCCCATCGAAGTCCGCCAGGGCGCCTCCACGCTGGCGATCGGTCCTTCAGGCGAAAACACGACGATGTCCCTGAAATATCAGGGCAGCTTTGTGCGCGTCGCGCGCGACTGTTCGGTTGCCGGCAGCGACATGGTGATCAAGGTCGGCGTGCAGGGGCGCATCGTCGTCGGACCTGCCGGCGGTCCCGGGGAGGTCCAGGTCCCGCTGCGGATCGCCGTGGTCGAGGAAGCGCCGGGGGGCTTCAAGCCGATCGTGACCAAGCTTGTCCGCATTCCGGTGACGGTCGCGCCCGGCCAGGGCAACGTGGTGTTCAGCCATATCGAGCAGGGGATGAGTTTCCCGTTGCCGACGCCATCGTCCCAGCTCGACGACTATATCGTCTATGTCGGCTTCGATCCGCTCGCGGCCGAACCGAAGGAACCGGCGAAGCCGAAGCCGAAAGGCAAACCGGCGCCGCCCAAGGCCAATCCGAGCCAGTGAGCGTAGCTGCCGCGACGCGGCGGCACAGACGCCGTACGGGGAAGCGCTACCAGCCGCGCAGTTCGATGATGGTGCTGGCCAGAGCCCGCATGTCCGCGATCACCGTCCGGGCGCCGGCGGCCATGAGTTCCGGCCCCATACGGCCGCCGGCATGCGGCGAGCCGATGAAGCCGATCGCAGTCATGCCTGCGGCCTTGGCCGCGGCAATTCCGGGAACCGAATCCTCGACCACGATGCAGTCGGCGGGAGCGACCTCGAGCTGAATGGCTGCGGCAAGAAACAGATCGGGGGCCGGCTTGCCGTCGGCGACGTGGGTTGCCGAGAACAGCCGCGATTCGAAGAAACGCATGAGGCCAGTGACTTCGAGGCTGGTGCGGACGCGGTCCGGGGCCGAGGAGGAGGCGACGGCCTTCGGCCCCCTGATCCAGGTCAGCGCATGGGCGGCGTGGGGAATTGGTTGCAGCTCGTCGCGGAAACGCCGCAGTTGTCTCCGCCGCAACCGTGGCTGCGAAGTTCGGCGGCAGGCTTCGCTTCGTCGTCTTCTCTACAGCGACAAAAATGTCAGCCGTCCGCCGTCCGTGAAATTCACGGGCCACCGTTTCCGGCGTCAACGTCACGCCGACCCGGCTGAAAGCCGCGGCGAGCACCACGCTGGCAATCGGCTCACTATCGACTAGTACGCCATTGCAATCGAAGATGACCAAGGGTCCCTCCGATGCTCCGGCCAACGTGAGGCGGGCGGTTGTCTGTTAACGAATCACGCGGCGAGAATATCGCTCGGCGGCGGTAAGCAAAGACCGCGGCTCGCGATGACAGCAAATTATGCACAGGAACGGATCGGGACCTGCCGGGCTGCGACCGGCCTGTCCGGCCGCGCCGCGCATCGGTAGAGCCGCCTTAGTTGAATCCTTTCCTGAGGTCGGCGATGC
>Ga0210408_10001532_pt1 | contig 24080 bp, 17 predicted proteins | sample IncBWH4MmetaG_FD_155471 | JGI IMG/M metagenome (GOLD analysis project Ga0210408, IMG submission 155471) | Forest soil microbial communities from Barre Woods Harvard Forest LTER site, Petersham, Massachusetts, United States - Inc-BW-H-4-M | ecosystem: Environmental > Terrestrial > Soil >...
GGCGGCTGGCATGGTGGCGGCATGGGCGGCGGCTGGCACGGTGGCGGCGGTTGGCATGGCGGTGGCGGCTGGCATGGCGGCGGCTGGCATTCCGCGCATTTCTCGCCGCACTTTTCGAGGTTCGCGTTCCACGACGGCTTCCATAACCGGTTCTTCCATCACCGGTTCTTCCATCATCGCTTCCATCGCTTTGCGTTCATTGGCGTGCCCTTCGCTTACGCCTCCTATGACGACTGCTGGCGCAGGGTGTGGACGCGATATGGACTGCAATATGTCAACGTTTGCGGCGATTACGGCTACTAGCGCTACTGAAGCGTTTGAAGTGGCGCCGCTGCCAGGTTGATCTGGTGAGTTGCTGGAGCGAGAGCTGATGCGTTGGTGGTTGTCCAGGGACCGTCGCGTCGGCGCAGTTCGTGGGCAAGGATCCAGACATCGGGATGGTCGTCACCGGAGCATTGTTCCGGCGAAGCGAAATCCGGTTCGGCCGGTGACGGCCATCACCTCCATTCATGCAACCTTCAGATTGCGCAAGTTAGCTTCTGACATGCAAGTCAGCTTTGCGGCTTCCAATTTGGAGGGGAATTCGGCCTTTATCGAGTCGTTCGGAGACGGAAGACCATGACCGGAGGCCACCGCCGTATTCTGGTCGTCGAGGACGACCCCGAAACCGCCGATCAGCTCGTGGAACAGCTCACCACCAGCGGTTACCAGGTGGATTTGGCCGCCAGCGGCAACGAGGCGCTGGACCGGGGCGCGGCGAGCGACTATGCCGTGATCACGATCGACCGCATGCTCCCGGACATCGACGGCATTGCGGTGATGCGTCAGTTGCGCGACGACGGCATCGCCGCGCCGGTTCTGATCATCAGCGCGCTCGGAGAGGTCGACGATCGGGTGCGTGGCTTGCGCGCGGGGGGCGATGACTATCTGGTAAAACCCTTTTCCTTCGTCGAACTGGTGGCGCGCGTCGAGGCGCTTGGCCGGCGCAGCGATACCATCGTCAAGGAGACCATCCTGCGTGTCGGCGATCTCGCGATCGACCTGGTGTCGCGGACCGCCAGCCGACGCGGCAAGGAGATCTTTCTGTTTCCACGGGAATTCCAGCTGCTGGAGTATCTGGTTCGCAACGAAGGCCGCGTCGTGTCCCGCGCCATGTTGCTACAGCACGTCTGGGATCTTCATTTCGATCCCTCGACAAATATCATCGATGTCTATGTCGGGCGCGTGCGTCGCAAAGTCGACGGCCAGCAGGCCTATCCGCTGATCCATACGGTTCGCGGTATCGGGTACTGTCTCCGTGCTCCTGGCTAAAACCCTCACCTCATCGACCTTCAAGCTGGCGCTGATCGCGATTGCAACGTTCGGTGTGATCGTGTCGATCCTTTTCAGCTATGTCTATCTCTCCACTTCTTCCTACGTGCGCAGCCGATCGGATCGCGCCATCATGACCGAGTATTCCAGCCTGCGGGCCGCCTACGAACTGGCGGGCCGCGATGGGCTGATCCCCATGATCCGGCAACGCATCGCCGACAAAAGCTTTTCAGACCGCGTGTATCTCCTCGTCGATCCGTCATTGAGGCCGCTCGCGGGCAACCTCAAGGCATGGCCGTCGACGGTCACGACGACCAAGGGATGGGCAGAGTTTCGCGCCGGCGAGCCCTCGCCTGACGCGGCACACCGGCCGCTATTGCGGGCCATGCTCGACACATTTCCAGGCGGCGACCGCCTGCTGGTGGGACGGGATATCAGCGAGCTCGACAGCTTTACCGATCAGATCAAGGCCGCCGTGATCCTGGTCGGCGCATTGTTGCTGGTGCTGGCGGCGGTCGCGAGCGTGCTGGTGACGCGCCGGACCGTGGGACGGATCGAGCAGATCAACGCCACCAGCCGCGCCATCATGCAGAGCGGCCTCGACCAGCGCATCCCGCTCCGCGGCAGCCATGACGAATGGGATCGCGTGGCGGAGAACCTGAATCTGATGCTCGACCGCATCGAGATCCTGATGGGCGAGGTCAAGCAGGTGAGCGACAATGTCGCGCACGACCTGCGGACGCCGCTGACACGAATGCGCGGACGACTGGAGAAGGCCTATCACGGTAGCCGCGCCGGCGACGCCGATCAGATGCTGATCGGCGACACCATCGCCGACCTCGATGCCGTGTTGCGGATATTCTCATCGATCACGCGGATTGCGCAAATTGAGACCCAGGCGCGAAAGGGCGGCTTCCGCACCGTGAACCTGTTCGATATCGCCAGTGAAGTCGTCGAGCTGTACGATGCCGCGGCCGAACAGGACGGCACCAACCTGACCGTCATCGGCGATCGTGACGTGCAGGTGACCGGCGATCGCGATCTGATCTTTGATGCCATCGCCAATCTCGTGGACAATGCGATCAAGCACGGCCGCGCGGGTGGCCAGGTCGTGGTTGAAAGCGAGAACATTGACGGCAGCCCGGTCATCTCGATCGCCGATGACGGACCCGGAATTCCCGCCGGCGAGCACGAGCATGTTTTCAAGCGCTTCTACCGGCTCGAACAGAGCCGTTATACGCCGGGCAACGGCCTCGGGCTCAGTCTGGTCGCTGCCGTCGCCCGCCTCCATGGCTCGCGGATCGAAATGCTCGATAATTCGCCGGGCCTCAAGCTCAGGCTCTGGTTTTCAGCGCCGGCCCGCTAGTGCGGGGCGGAGTGCCGAAACCTTGTTGTCGTTCGTCCGTCCGGCATATAGACCCGAGGGCCGGAGGATTCGCATGGCGGACCGGCGATCGTTGATGAGGATGCTGGCCGGCGCGGCGCTGCTCGGCGTCACGCACGGGGCTCGTGCGCAAAAGGCGAAATCATTCACCATCGGCTATCTTGCTTTGCTTCCGGGCGAAGATCGCAACTTTGCGGTCAAGTTTCTGCAACGTCTCGGCGAGCTCGGTTACGCCGACGGGCAGAATTTGCACTTCGTTTATCGCTCCGCGGAGGGCCGGCCGGAACTCCTGCCAGCGCTAGCGGCCGAGCTCGTTCAGATGAAGCCCGATGTACTCGTCACCGGATTTGGCACGTTGGCCGCCAAGGCCGGCAAGGAGGCGAGCGACGGCATCCCGGTGGTCTTCATGGCGGTCGGCGATCCCGTCGGCGCTGGGATCGTTCCGAGTCTCGCCCGGCCCGGTGGCAACATTACCGGCCTGTCGGACCTTGCGGCCGGCATACAGGGCAACCGGCTTCAGCTGTTGCAGGAGGTTGCCCCTGCCGCCTCTCTGTTTGCGGTGATCTTGAACCCGGGCACGCCCTACGCCGCGCTTGCCTACAAGGAGCTCGAGGCCGCAGCGAAAATTGCAAAGCTAACGCTCCGCCCCTTCGAGGTGCACGCGCCCGACGAGATCGCTCCGCAGCTTGAGGCCGCCAAGGCCGCCGGCGCCGGCGGCCTTGTGGTCTTCGAGGATCCGCTCACCTTGAGCCAGCGCAACGAGATTGCGGCGCTCGCCTCCCGCTTGCGATTGCCCGCGATCTACGGCTACCGCGAGTTCGTCGAGGCAGGTGGCCTGATGTCCTTCGGCACCGACCATGGCGCGCAATGGCGGCGCGGTGCCGAGATTGTCGACCTCGTCCTCAAAGGCGAGAAGCCGGCCGACATCCCGGTCGAGCAGCCGACGAGGTTCGAGGTTGTGGTCAACCTCAAGACGGCCAAGGCTTCCGGCATTGCGATCCCCGAGATCGTCATGATCGCCGCCGACGATGTCATCGAGTGAGGTACGACCTGTTACCTATGTCTCCGGGCCGGACACGTATCCAGTGCCGGAGAGGAAGTCAGTCAATCTCCCTTGAAAGATAAAGGATTTTCGACCTTTCTAAACCAAAACCCACCGTTGGAGCTACGGCCGAAAGCGGGGCTTCGAAAGGGACCCCAGTCGCACCAACTCGGAAGGCGGCGTATGTTCGGCGCCACCGACCTCGCATTCTCGGATGTCTGGATCGCATTTGTCGGCTTCAGATTAGGCGCAGAATTCGGGCGATCAAAGCACGGTCGCCCGTATGTTCCTGAAAGCGGCCGTGTAACTGTAATTCGAATAGGACTGCAGCCCGATGAAGGTCGGCTCGCTTGCCGGGTAGCGGCCTCGACGCTGGTCCCACGGCGGCGGGAAGTGCACAGTCGCAGGATCGGGAATGGTGTATTGCGCCGTGTTGGTGCCGTTGAGCGCTACCTTGATAACGTTGTTGTTGACCTCGATGCGATACTGGTTCCAGCCGAGCACGAGCGCGTCTTGCGGATTTACGAAATCGCCGAGCGTTGCCGCAGGAAAGCCCGGAATCTCGCTCGGGTTGCCGGGATAGCTGACGGCGTAGACGGCACCGGTCTTGTGGATCGGAAGGCCCGGTGTCGGCTGTCCCGCCCCGGTGTTGTCGATCTGGATCTCGAAGCCGGTTAACACGGCCGACCATGCGGGATTGGAGAATGCCGTCCCGTCGGGCAGCGCGACGCTGTCCGGATTTTTGAAGCGGATGAAAACCCCGCTATTCGTTTGCATCGTGCGAATGAAGAATTCCAGTTCGAGCACGTAGTTCTGCGGCATCGGGCTTGTGCACCAGAGCAGGCCGAGATCGAAGCTCGGTACGGATTGCAGCGCCCCATCGATGACGTGGAAGGTGCCGCGGCCGGCCATGCGCCAATTCGCAAGCGACGTGCCGTCGAACAGCGTCATCACCGATCCCGTAGGCGGTGGCGAAGACGGCGGCGCGTATAAGACGTAGTCGCGCAGCGGCTGGGCCGCGTCACCCTCCGGGACGAGACGCCGCGCTAATCGGCGGCGGATCGCAACCCCGTTCATCACCGGATTCGCGGAGCCGCACGTCGGCAGCACGGCAGCGTCACCAGCGTAGAGGTTGGTGGCGAAATGAAACTGTCCGTCGGGGTTGACCACCGACTTCGTGGGATCGTCACCGGTGCGCAATGTTCCGGATTCGTGGAAGGTTGTGCCAAGCCCATCGGGCTTCACGTTGGCCGCCGGGATGTAGCCGGTTGCGGCCGAAGCGTTGAACAGATTCTGTGCCAGGAAATCGATGCCCTGGTTCATCAGGTCCATGACCTGTGACTCGACATTGTTCGCGCCCGCCGTTCGAGGCATCAGGGTCGCGGTCGCGCGTGGCACGAGATCTTCGTCGAGATCTGCAGGCGTCAGCGGCACCGTCACACTGTTCTGCGGGTTTGGCAGCATCTCGCCTACGGCGCGAATGGATACGTCGATCTCTCCGGGCGCGGTCTGTTCGAAATGGCGGATGTTGTCGAGGTCGGGCGCGTTCTGGAACAAGAGCGCGTCCGATTGGCCCGCGCCGGATCCCTTTGGCATGGCCGAGGCGGAGATCTGGAAATGATAATGGACGAACGTCCCGTTCACCTTGGCACGGCACCGCACCAGCAATGCCGTCAGTTCGAGGTCCTTGAGTGACAGGCCGGGCGGGATTGGCACCGAGAACGTTGCATTCTTGCGCAAATGGACCATCATGTTCGAGCCCACCAGTGTGCCGTTCGGCGCGGTGGCAATGCCCGGCGTCACCAGCGCGATGCGCGCGCTTTCAATTGCTCCCATCGCGAGAATCACCATCGGCCGCCGCTGCGGATTGCCTTGCACCCCGCTGCTGAGATCGAGGAAGTCGTTTCCGGTGTCTTTGCTGTGCACATAGATGCCATCGACTTCCTGAATGGTTGCTCCGGTCGCCAGCATATAGGTGCGGGTCCGCAGCCCCTTCACATGGCAATCGGTCACGACCATCAGTCGCTTGTCGGTGTTGCCGATCTTATCCGAGGCGTCGTTGAAAGCGCGACGCGCGGCCGCAATCGCGAGTGGAACGCTGCTGAACTTGTTGAAGGGAAAGAAACCCGGGCGCGACAGAATCTGCACAGCGAGCGGCGCATCCAGCCGCAGGCTGTCGATGAAGCCCGTGTACGGCAGCGGCACCGCGCCTGAGACGATGTCCTTGATCCCCTGCCCCTGATCCAACAGCGCCTCCTTCACATAGTCGGGCAGCTCGGTGATGGGGATCGCATTGGGGACCGTGGTGTAGAGATCGAATAGCTTCTGCCGGAAGAAGCTGTGCATCGTTCCGTCGATATAGTCATTCGACGTAGACGCGCCGGTCTGGCGCGCAGCCTCCAGGAAATAGCGTTGCTTGAGATCATCTACGAGAGTCTGCGGCCAAGCGGAATTGGCCTTCAAGGGATCGGTCGGCGCCGTCTCCATCTCGGTGGCGAGATAGCGCGGCGACCAGCCACCGAAATACAGGGAACGGCCGCCAAGGCAGTAGGCCAGACCGCCAAACCGTGTTGTGGAATTCCAGGGCATCCCCCAGATCTCGAAGACCGCTGACTTGTCGAGGCCGGCGTTGACCAGCTCCTGGCGCGTGGCGGGAAGTGCATTGCCCGGACCGATCGGCCTCATGCCGGCCGGCGTATCCAGCAACGTCACAGGATCAGCCTGGACCGGACCTGGTGACCCAAGCGCCATGCTCGGAAGATCCTGCACGTGTTCCGGCAAGGTGAACGGACCACCTTCCAGAACCAGAACGCGGTAGTTGCCCGGCTTGATAGCCGACCCCGCTGGCAGCCGGCTGCGTTCGAACAGATCCTGAGCGAGTGTCAGGCCAAACGTTCCGCCGCCAATGATGATGACGTCGTAGGTGCCGCTTGCCTTCGCCTCGCCGAACGTGTTGCAGACATATCGTCCGAGAATGTCGTGCGTGAAGCTCGTGTCCTCTGTACCGATGGCCATGACAAACTCCTACTGCTCGCATTGAATGTAGGGTGGACCCGGGCGGCCAACTTTGCGTCGGCGGCCGGAATCGCTATTGCATTCGCATGTGACGAAGCAGGCGAGAACCTTCGCTTCACTCGGAACGTTCGAGCGTTCCATGTCGGAAGATGTAAATGCGATCGACCTGCAGTTGCGGGGATGACATCACCATTCCTGCAACCACAAGTGATCTAACCCACACATGGCGGAATTGTTCGTGAAGACGGGCACGCAGTCACAAGCAGTCGGCCGCTTTACAGCGGTTCCACCGGGTCCGGCTTTGAGCTGCGGTGTCCTGGTCAGCGCAGGAGGTTGGTTCGCTTGGCGTTGTTCTCGCCCTCATTTTGGCTGAGTCACGGCGCTCAACTTGTCCGATGCGTGAATCCAACCCAGCGAACTCCAGTCGAACGGAGCCAATAGTGGCATGTCAGAACCGGTACGACGCTTGCTGCTGCTGACGGCTCCGGCCGCTGGAGCAAATCTGGCTGCCAATTCCGTTGCTGCTGAAGAAGATCAGCCTGGCAGCGACGAGGAGGTCGACGAGAGCATTTGGCTCGCCCGCTTCATGCATTATGATCTTGGATATTTCGACCTGGAGCAGAAAACCTTGCAACCCCTCGACAACCCGTTCGGCACCAGGTTGTCACCCATGTCTTAGGTACGACCTGCTACCTATGTCTGGCCAAGAGAGAGGCCCGATCGGGGATAGTCTTGAAGACCGATCAGAGTGATCGGTGAAGGAATTGGCGTAACGGCGCGACCGCGATCTGCCGGATCGACAGAGCGTGTCACCGTCGGCGGACCTCGACGGGCCGGGACGTCGGAAGGAAAGCGCGGCTAGTAGAATGAGCCGCTTGGCGTTACACGAAGGCACTCAATCCCGTAATGGACTTGCCGACGATCAGCGTGTTGATCTCTCTTGTACCCTCATAGGAATAGATCGCTTCGGCATCGGCCACGAAGCGTCCGATGTGGTTCTCGAGCAGGATGCCGTTGCCGCCGAGCAGCTCGCGTGCGTAGCCGACGGTTTCGCGGCATTTGACCGTGCAGAACGCCTTCGCGAGCGACGCATGCTCATCGCGCATCACGCCTTCGTCCTGAAGCTGGGCGAGACGCAGCATCATCGCCTGGGTCGACGTGACATTGCCGAGCATGCGCACCAGCAGATCCTGAACGAGCTGGAATCCTCCGATCGGCCTTCCGAACTGTGTCCGCTCGGTCGCGTACCGCAGGGCGTGCTCGTAGGCGCCCATCTGACAGCCAACGGCAAACCATGCCACCCCTGTGCGGGTCATCCTGAGAACCTTGGCGGTGTCCTTGAACGAGTTGGCGTTCTGCAATCGGTCGGCCTCGGGAACGCGGCAGTCCTTCAACGTGATCAGGCCATTCTGCACGACGCGGAGCGCCATCTTGGTTTTGATCTTTTCGACCGAGAAGCCCGGATTGTCCTTTCCCACCACGAAGCCCTTGACCTGGTTCGAGCCTTCCTCTCGCGCCCAGATCACGTTGACGTCCGCGAAGGTTGCGTTGCCGATCCATTTTTTCTGTCCGTTGAGTATCCACGCGTCGCCATCTCGCCGACAGGTCGTCATCATCCCGCCTGACGTGGCGGAGCCGACCAACGGCTCGGTCAGACCAAACGAGCCGATTTTCTCAAATCGCATCATGGCCGGCAGCCACCGCTGTTTCTGCGCCTCGTCGCCGCACAGATAGACCGATCCGGCCGAAAGGCCGGTGTGCACGCCCCAGAACGTCGCGACCGATGCATCGACGCGCGCCAACTCCATCGCGACAAGGCCGTTCAGCAGCCAGCTGCCGCCGGCCGCGCCAAATCCCTGATAGCCCACCCCGCCGATACCGACTTCCGCCATCTTCGGAATGATCTCAAACGGAAATGCATCCCGGCTCCAATAATCCTCGATCACCGGCGCGATCACGCCTTCCGTGAAGTCGCGAACATTTTTCAGCAGCGCCCGCTCGCTCTCGTTCAGCACCGCAGCTATCCTGTAGAAGTCGCCTTCGATTGGAGGCGGCGCGTAGTCCGCTTTCCCGACTGGTTTTGCCTGCTGAATAGCCATCGGCTCCTCCCTACTATGATTGGTGAGGCCTGCGTTCTCCGAACGTCGAAACGAGACTTCTGACCCAATTGGCCGTTCGTGACAGCGGAGATGATGGTTCGACCTGCCTGCTCGCGTCGACCAGAAAGGCCTCGATCAGGGCGGCCGTTTCCACTGGCCGCGTCACGATGAACAGGTGCCCGTCCTCGATCATCCGGAGCTCGGCGTTCGGGATCAGGCCCGCCAGGATGTGGCCATTGATCGGAGGGACCAGCGGATCGTCGCGGCCCATCAGGACGAGCGTGGGCTGCGGCAGCGACCACAGCCATGGCAGACTGGTCCAGCCGCTCATCGCAAGAAGCTGATACAGGTAGCCGAGGTTGCGCGCGCCGTGCATCGCGGTCGCATGCCGGCCGATCAGGGATGGATCGTCGCGAAAGGCTCCTCCGTAAATATCCGCCGCTATCCTATTCATGTAGTCCTTGTCGGTGTAGCGGCGCGGCGTTGCCATCTTCCACAACACAGAGGGGCTTGCCGGCACCATCGTGAAGCCGGGCGCCGTCGCAGCAAGCACCAGCCGTCGGCATAGCTTTGGATATTGATGCGCGAACTGCTGTGCGATTCCACCGCCCCAGGACACGCCGGCAACGTCGATCTCCTCGTAGCCGAGTTCTGCAACGAGACCGGCGGCAAGCCGCGCCAGCGTTGATGGGCGATACGGCAGGAGCGGCCTGGGTGAACCGCCGACGCCAGGCACGTCAAAGATGATTGCTGTCGTGCTGGTGAGTGCTTCGAGAAACGGCTTCGCCAACTCCCAGTTGGCTCCGATTCCGTTGAACAGCAACAGCGGCGGCCCGCTGCCGCCACCATGCCTGACCGCGACCAGAAGCAACTGACCGTCGATCGTGACGTGCCGGGCTTCGATCGCACCCGATTTCGCGACCGATTCGGCCTGGTCGCCGCTGGCGAGATTGTCAGTCAAAGACGTAGGTCCCCGGAGCAGCACCAAGCGTCGTGTGACGCACGCTGCCGAGCGAAGCAGGAGCCGCCACCTCTTCCCCCGAGCGCGCATGCAGCCAGTCGCGCCAATCAAGCCACCAGCTTCCTTTCCGCTTCTCGGCCGAAGTCAGAAACGCATCAGGTGTATCCGCATTGATCAGCCCGATCATGAAGGACGCTTTCGGATTGGTCGGTGGATTAAGAAGACTTTGCAGGTGTCCGCTGTTCGAAAGCACGAAGGTGGTGCCTTCGCCCATGATCTGGGCCGTCTTGTAGACGCCTTTCCACGGCGTAATGTGGTCGGTGACGCCGGCGATCACATAGCTGTCGGCTTTGACCTTGCTCATGTCGACGGTCTTCTCGTTGAGCGTGAGCTTGCCGGCGTTCACGAACGGGTTGGTGAAATACAGATCGAGATAGTCGCCATGCAGAGCCGCCGGAAGACGGGTCGTATCGGCGTTCCAGTAAAGGATATCGAAAGCCGGCGGCTGGTTGCCGAGCAGGTAGTTGTTCACCCAGTAGTTCCAGATCAGATCGTTGGGCCGCATCCAGGCGAACATCCGCGCCAGATCATGGCCGTCGACAATACCCCGCAGCCGCGAGGTCTCCTTGGCCGCACGCATGGTTTCCGGCGTCATCAGGCAGCCGAAGGCACTCTCCTCGGCCGAGTTGGGATCCAACAGGCAAACCGCCAGCACCAGGTTTCTGATTTTTTTCTCCGCCGCGCTGCCCAGGGTGGCGAAATAGGCGGTCGACGTGATGCCGCCGGAGCAAGACCCCATCATGGAGATGTCCTCGCTGCCGGAGATCTCGCGCGTCGCATCGACGGCTTCGTCAAGCGCGGCAACGTAGGTGTCCAGTCCCCAGTCGCGATGGGCTGCGGTCGGGTTGCGCCAGCTAATCGCAAAGGTCTGGATTCCGCACTCGATCAGGAAGCGGACCATGCTCTTGTCCGGAGAGAGGTCAAGCGCGTAGTATTTGTTGATCTGCGGCGGCGTCACCAGCAACGGCCGCTTCCTGACGGTCGCCGTCGTCGGCGTATATTGGATCAACTCGAGCAACTCGTTGCGCAACACGACCGCGCCCGGGGTGACCGCGAGATTCTCGCCAACCTTGAAGGCGCTCGTGTCCACCATCGCCGGCATGCCGCGATTCCGGGTGAGATCGTCGAAGTAGTTCTTCAGTCCGTGCCACAGGCTTTGTCCGCCGGTGTCGATGAACTTACGAACCGCCGCCGGATTGGTGAGCATCGCGTTGGTCGGCGCGACGGCATCGATCGCGATTTCCGTGATCAGGTGTGCGCGCGCCTTGTCGATGTCGCTGAGGCTGGTCTTGTCGACCAGGCCGTTGACCGCCTCGCCCCACGCGAGATAGGCCTTGAGTAAGCTGCTGTGCAACGAGCTGTCTTTCCAGACCGGATCCGAAAACCGTCTGTCACCCGCCTTCGGAGTCCGTTCAGATTTGCCGGCGATGATGGAGCCGAGCTCGCCGACGAAAGAGAGCCACTGTTCGGTGGCAACCCGCGGTTCATTCGTGACCGCCTTAAACAGGATGTTGGCGCTGTCGACCAGGTCCTTGCCCTGGATGCCAACCAGCGGGTTGAGCGCCAGGGTGTTTCTGGATGCCGCCTCGGACATTTCCGGCATCGACGAAACCGGGCTGCGATTTTCAGTGCTCATTGTCGTCACGCCCCTTTGGGAATCAGGAGCGCCAGTGTTTCAGCGATCAGGGCAGGCTTCTCCGATCCTTCCACTTCCAGCGTGTTCTGGGTCTTCATGATCACCTGTCCGCCCTCCCTCGACTCGATCCCGGCGAGCACGACGCGCAACCTCACGCGCGCGCCCGCGGGCACTGGCGCCAGAAAGCGCACTTTGTCGATGCCGTAATTCAGACCCGCTGCGGCGTCCTCGGGGATGACACCAACCTGCATGGAAAGGGGCGCCACCATCGCCAGCGCCAGATAACCGTGCGCGACGGGACCGCGAAACGGACTTTCCCGTTTCGCCCTTTCAACGTCGACATGAATCCATTGATGATCGCCGGTGCAGGATGCAAACGTGTCGATGCGTGGCTGATCTATCATAACCCAATCAGAAAGGCCGAGTTCTTGTCCAACTCTTTCGCCCAAACCGGCAAGGGTGAGGTTGCTCACGTTTTCCTCCTCGATCTTTCCTGGTTGCGTTCGAGCAGCTACATGTCACCGTAGCGCTCGCGCAGCTCCTTCTTGTTGATCTTCCCGACGCTCGTCTTGGGAATGCTGTCGACGAAGAGTATCTTTTCCGGAATTCCGTATTTCGAGATGATGCCTTTGTCGGCGAACACCTTGAGGTGGTCCTTGATGGCCGCTTCGCTGACGTCATTCGCATCGGACGCGCGCTTGACCACGAGCGCGAGCGGCCGCTCGCCCCATTTCTCGTCCTTGACACCGATGACGGCCGCCTCCGCGACCCCGGCACATTGCGAGATCAAATCCTCGATCTGCAGCGACGAGACCCACTCGCCGCCGGTCTTGATCACGTCCTTGATACGGTCGGTGATGTGCACAGAGCCGTTCGCGTCGACCACGGCGATATCGCTGGTGTGCAGGTAACCCCCGGCCCAGAGTTGCTCCGAGCCTTCGGGATTGTTGAAATAACCCTGGGTGAGCCATGGTGCCCGCAGCACGATCTCGCCGGCGGATTTGCCGTCATGCGGCACGTTATTCATGTCGGCGTCGACAATGCGCAGATCCACCAGCGGCCCGGCGATGCCGGCCCTGGCGCGGAACTCGACCTCTCCGTCCGGATCGCCGGTAAGGTCCTTCGATCGAACATGGGACACAGCGGCGAGCGGGCCAGTCTCCGACATCCCATAGCCCGCGAAAATATCGATGCCCGCAGCAAGCGCCCGCTTGGCCAGCGCCTTCGGCAAGGCCGAACCGCCAATCACCATCTTGAGGCCCTTCAGATCGACATTCGCCTTGGCGGCGGCGTCGAGCAACATCTGCAGAATGGTCGGCACGCCGTGGGTGAAGGTAACCCCCTCACTCTTGATCAGCTCGACCAGCATCGCCGGCTCGTAGCGTCCGGGATAGACCTGCTTGACGCCAGCAAGCGTCGCCGACCAGGGAAAACCCCAGGCATGGACGTGAAACATCGGCGTGATCGGCATGTAGACGTCATCACGCGAAAAGCGTCCCTGCAGCCCCGCCATGCCGAACAGCGCCAACCCGCAGATCGTGTGCAACACGAGCTGGCGGTGGCTGTAATAGACCCCCTTGGGCAGTCCTGTCGTGCCGGTGGTGTAGAAAGTGGTCGCTTGGGTATTCTCGTCGAAATCAGGAAAGTCGTAATCAGGTGCAGCCGCAGCAAGCAGGCTCTCATATTCGCCGACGAAGGGCAGACTGCCGGTCTGCGGCGCAGGTCGGTCCGACATCACGATCAGCCGTTCGACCTTCGGCAATTGGGCCTTCAGCCCCTCCACCAATCCGACGAACTCATCGTTGAGGAGAAGCGTCGAGGCGCCGGCGTGATCAATCGTGTAGGCGATCTGTTCGGGTGACAGACGGACATTCACCGTCTGCAACACGGCGCCCATCATCGGGATCGCAAAGAACGCTTCGAGAAACCGGTGGCTGTCCCAGTCGAGGACGCCCACGGTGTCACCGGGCACAACCCCCGCTTTGCTCAGCGCCGACGCGAGACGGCCTATCCGCTCCTTGATCTGGAGATAGGTGAAGCGCCTCAGATCGCGGTAAACGACCTCCTGATCTGGCGCTTGCACGCGCGGCGTGTGCCACAATTGCTTGAAGATCAAAGGATATTGATAAGCTGATTTGGTGGTCTGAATCAGCCTTCCCACCATGGCGGCCTCCCTCGAACTGTCTTCCTCCGGTCGCTTCGGCGTCCGCCATTCTAAGTGAGCGGATCGCTTGATCTGCCTCGCACCGCACGACACCAGCCCAAGCCTCGCGCGCAGCCGGGTCCTTGTGAAGGTCTGAAACGGACGACGAGCGGGTCCGAGCCGGACAAGCTGCCCCTTATCAGGGGCAACGTCTTGAATAAAACTGCTGCATTTTACCGCCTAAGGGAGCCGGAGCCCCAGCTGCGTGAGCCTACGAGCGATCGGGAAAACTGTTATCCTGGTCCGACCACAAGTGACAGAAGCTTCGAACCCTGTGGTGTTCAAAAGCAGGTTCAGTTGCGCGACTCCAAGCAGCACGAGAGGTCTTCCGCTTTGCGCTCCATTTCGAACAACGCAAAGGCGAGGCCAATCGTTGGATTGGGCGAGCGCGTTTACGAATCGACCAAACTTGCAGCGCTATTCGACGTACTCGTCGACCGAGGTTGCCCAGCCGCCGAAATACTGAGAAACGTCAACCTGACCGTGGACGAGGTGCACTCTCCGAAGTCAAGAATTTCGCTCGCGGAATTGATGGCGGCCTGCAAGAACGCAATTCGGCTCTCAAGCGACCCGCATTTGCCTTACCGCGTCGGTACGTCAATCCACATCTCCGCTTACGGCATGTATGGGTTCGCCATTCTTTGCTGCCCCGATTTTCGCAAGGCGATGGCTTTTGCCGAACTTTATCATGCGCTCGCGGCGCCGCTGGCAACGATCGAATTCACCGAGGAAGACGGAGTCGCGAGTTGGGTCATTGAGCCCGATGCGCGCGCCGCGACCGATCCGCAAGTCTACCGCTTCGTCACCGAGATGCAGATCGGCATTCATATATCGCTGATGCGGGATATCATGGGCCCCACGTTCACTCCGGATCAGATCAGCGTGGCCTATCCGGAAGCCCATGACTTTGGCCTGCCCGCGGACCAGATCGGATGTCGTCTAAGATTCGCAAGCAGGACCAACCAGATCATTTTTCGGTCAGCATGGCTCGACCAAGCTGCAAATCTCGGCAACAAGACGACGTACCCAGCGGTCGTCGCCCTCTGCGACGACCTGCTCAACGAGCTGAAATCGCGAATTGGAGTAGCTGGAGAGATTCGCGCACTCCTGCTCCGGGATATCACCAACCCTCCGACCCTCGCCGCCATAGCGAAGCTCCTTGAAATGAGCGATCGCTCGTTGCGACGTCAGCTACGGGAACAAGACATTTCTTTCCGTGGCTTGCTGGATGAACTTCGAATGCAAATCGCGCTGAAATACCTGCGCACGACAAGGCTCGGAAACGAGGATATTGCGCTCGCGCTGGGATTCAGTGATGCCGCAAATTTCCGTCGCGCATTTCGCCGCTGGACGAACAAGTCACCTAGCGAGATCAGAGGCGAGTAGGTCAAATCACTCTGTCCCGTACCATTGAAACTACAATTCCAAGCGCGCGCTCAGAAAGCCCCGCAGGGCTGGCACGGCGAATGGCGCGTCACGCGCGAAAGAAATAGTGGAGGTCGCCGCTCGCATCAGGGAGGCAAGCCGACGGCTGGACGCCGGCTTTACACATCCTACAAGAGGTGATGGCCGGCAGCCTGTCCTCCATCGACGTGGAGAACCTCCCCGGTCACAAACCCAGCGCTATCCAAATATAGCACGGCATCTACAATGTCGGAAACATCTCCCATCCTGCCCATCGGATGGAGCGCCGCCAATCCCTGATGCGCCTCTGATGGATGCATCGGGGTCTTAATTATTCCCGGCGATACGGCATTCACGCGAATTCCGGTCCTTGCATACTCTATGGCGAGCGCCTTGGTTGCCGCGTTGAGTGCCCCTTTTGTGAGAGAAGCCAAGGCGGCTGGAACACTGCTCATTGGCTGGTCAACGAGACTTGTCGTTATCGTGACTACATGACCGCGCCCTTGTTTGCTCATTAATTCCAACGCGCGCTGAGTCATGTGAAAGAAGCCCGTCACGTTTGTCGCGACATAGATCGCATAGTCATCCGGTGAATAAAGAACAAATGGCTTTGCCATGAAAATGCCGGCGTTGTTAACCAGCGTGTCGACACGACCGAAATGCTCGAAGGCCGTTTTGAATGCGCTCTCAGCCGTGTCTCGAGCGGCGACGTCACCCTGCACGGTCACGATATCCCTGTCGGCGACCGGCTTAATCGACCGCGATATCGCAACGACCCGGTAGTCCCGATCTCTAAAAGCCTGAAGGATGCCGGCGCCAATTCCCTGCGATGCTCCCGTTACCACGGCTACCTTTTTCTCTGTGCTCATGATCCTGCCCTGCCAATAACTCTACGTCGCTCCGCATGCCGCAAGCGGATCATAGTCGCGTCGCTTGAACATCGCGTGCAACTGCCGCCGCCTTATGCCCATGTTGCCACCGTCGAAGATCGGCAGCGCGAGTGCATCCTGCAGCAGACGGGCGAATGGAGCTTCATGATCATAGCTGTCGATGCCAACTACGCGCATGAGATCGGTGATCACGCGCACCGCGGCCTCGGAGCCAAAAATCTTTGCCTGGACCGAAAGCTCCTCGGCTGCCGGCGACTGGACGTCGAGCGCATGGCAAGCGCGCCAGCTGAGATACCGCGCCGCTTCGATTGTGATCTTCGCGTCGGCTAAGGCGTATCCGACCGCCTGATGCTCGATGATCGCGTGCACGCCGCCCCGCTTCTCGGTGCGGGCAAAATGCAGCGCAAACTCGAACGCCGCGCGCATCAACGCGACGCCGAAGATGCCGACGAGTGCCGCGGTCCCGGTAAATGCCGCAGCCGTCAGGGCAAGCCCCGAGCCCTCCTGTCCCAGCAGATTGTGGCGCGGCGTCGCGACATTCTGCAAGCCGAACTGCGGTACGAGATGCGACCGGTGACCGATCGTGTCAATCGCACGTTCGAATACAAGACCCGATACCGGTCCTTCTACCGCAATGATAGAGATTGCTGCGTCAGGCGGCGCCGCCGGATCGGTCCGGCACACAACGCACAGAACACTGGCGCCTTCACGGTTCCAACCTGTGGCGGAGGACACCCATTTCTTGCGGCCGTTGATCACCCAGTTGTCCCCCTCTCGCTTGGCCGTCGTGCGGACGCCCTCGCCGGGCGGAGGCGACGCAGCATTGGCACTACCGCCCGGTTCGCTAGAGCAGAACCCGGCAAGCGGCGCACCACGTGTCTTCAGAAACGGTACGAGCAGCCGCTGGCATTGGTCCGGCGTACCGCCGAGCAGTATCGGCAACAGACCGAGCACGGTGCCAAGCATCGTGAGCGTCACGCTCGGGTTCACGCTGTAAAATTCTTCGGCTAGGATCGCCATGTCTACCAGGCCGGCATTGTCGCCGCCGGCCGGCGCCGGAATGCACTTGCGCAAATATCCTGCCGCTACCATCGCCTCGTAGGTCGGCTTGGTCGCAAGAAAGCGCGCTTCCGGTGTTGCCAGCAACTCGGCCCCTTTGGCCTCACCGAGCACTTCTTTCGCGAATTTGCGGGAAGCGCGCTGCAGCTCCCGCTGCTGTGCCGTGAGCGTGAAATCGATCGCCATCACGTGTCCTCTGACCTGGTTGTCAGCCGTTCGGGTCGACGACTATCCCAGGCTCGGTAGGAAATCTTGGACGGCAGCGCCCGACTTCTTGGCGTGGAGTGAACCAGTTAACCTAGCGCGAGGCGGTCGCGCGACGAAACTCCCGCGGGGCCGAACCATGGCAACGCTTGAACAGACGATTGAAATGCGAGATGTCGCGGAAGCCGGCGGCAAAGGCGATCTCGGCAATGGTCCTGTGCACGGAATCGTGATCAAGAAGCTTTCGCGTGCAGGCGGCGATCCGCTTCTCGTTGACGTGTTCGCCCACTGATCGGCCCGTTATCGCAAACAAACGGTGCACATAGCGCTCGGAGCAGCGAAATCTGGCAGCCAATGTTGCGGCGTCGAGCTCCGGATCGTCGCTGTGACGGTCGATATGATCAAGCATTATCGACAAGAGGACAGGGATATGCACGCGCTCCACTGATATGTCGGTGAGAATTTCTGGCGCTTGCGAAATCAGATCGATCACGTGCGCACCGATCAGCGCCGAGATTTTGGGGCGTTGACGATCACTCAGGCAGAGTTCGGCATAGCCGCTGAGCGTTCTGGAGAGAGCACGGCCGGTTTCGGTCGCCGACAGGTTGAGACGAGGGCGATCGAGCAGTTCCTTCGGCAACAGGCGTCGCGGTACGGCAAAGCAGAACAGTTTGAAGTCATGGCAGTTGGCGATCTCGAACGGCTCAGTTGTATCCGCAAGCGCCAGATCGCCAGGCGCACTGATCTGCTCGTGGCCGCGCTGCGTGGTACGCCCTAGTCCTTCGAGTTGGAGGTTGACGAAACAAACTTCCTCCGTGCTCAGGGCAATGTGCGATGCGAGGCGAAGCACGGTGTGCCGGGTCGCTGTGACCAGCGATACCTGGATCGGCGCGGCATCAACCCTCGAGATTGCGCCTTCAAAGGACTGATCGGCAATCCTCCGCGGCTCGAGTCGAACGAAGGCAGCCGCAAGGTCGTCAGCCCAACTTCCAAAGGACTGATCCGTCGGTTGCGGCTTGGTCGACCATTCCATGAGCACCCCAAACAAAGTAACAATTGCAAAGGGTCCGGCAGATGGACGATATCGCGGATGGAAAAGACCGTCAAATTTCGCTGATTGCTGCATTCTCCGGTAAAATGCTTGCTGGCTCCGCGCTGGCGCCAGGACCATGCAACGTCAAGAGCTTCACGACGTTTACGACATCGGACAGGTGGCGCGACACGACCACACCTTTCGGCAAGAACCGATAGAAACTTGCATCGGCGAAGTATCCGAGCAGATCGATGTGCGAAGAAGAACTCGCCTCCACGTCCAGGCGGAGACGCTATGGGCTCGCCCGAACTGAAGGCGGCCCGACTGTACGCCTGCAGGCCGTACGCGTCGCGTCGGTCGGGTCGACGGTGCATGACCGAGAGGTCTACATTTGAGACCGCAATATTAGCCTAATTGCAGCAGGGATATCCAAGCGGCTGGAAGTATCCCCGGATTTGATAGACAATCAATGGACGGCTCTCTATTGCTGCGCAACGAATCGATGCCGAACGAAATCCATGAATCAAAACTTAAAGATCAGCTATCCCGATCAAGAGCTGAGTGGAGTCAGGCATGGACGTGCCGACCTCTGGTAAGGAAGTTCAAAGTACTTCCGACACACCAAGTGACGGAAAAGAGAAGAACACGCGCACCGCGACGCGTGCGCCTTCCATCATCGTCGGTATCGTTGCGGCTGTCGTCGTCGCGCTGTCCCTCTTCTATCTCTTGCGGCCGGAACCACTGCTCGTGCAGGGCGAGGCCGACGCGACGCGGTTCGACATCGCCGCGCGGGTCGACGGACGGGTCAAGGAAATACCCGTCGAGCGCGGCCAGAACGTCCCTGCGAATGCCGTGCTCGTAAGGATAGACAATCCGGAGACTATCGCCAAGCTCGAACAAATGAAAGCGGCGATGGCTGTTGCCGAGGCCCAGCTTGCCAATGTACTCGTCGGAACCCGGGTGGAGACCGTTGCCGCGCGAAAGGCGGAGCTGGAGCGCGCGCAAGCGGCCCTGGTGCTGGCGCAGAAGACCTTTGACCGCACCCATACATTAACCGAGCAGGGTAATGCGCCCCAAGCCCGCCTGGACCAGGTGACCGATACGCTGCACGAAAGCGAACGCGCCGTCGATCAGGCCAAATCAGCCTACGACCAGGCTGTCAACGGCTACACAAAAGAGGAGCGGGCGATTGCAAAGGCCAACGTCGAGAAGGCCAATGCGGATACCCAGAGCGTTCAATCGACTATCGATCAGCTCGCGGTCTATGCGCCTGTCGCCTCTCAGGTCTACCAGCGCAATGTGGAGCCGGGCGAATACGTATCTCCGGGCGTGCCGCTCGTTACCCTGATCGATTTGGCCGACGTCTGGATTCATTTCGATCTTCGCGAGGATCTGGTGAAGGGCTTGAAGGTCGGCGATCGATTTGACGTACGCATTCCCGCTCTCGATGACCGCCGCGTCACGGTCGAAGTCAAGCTTGTCGCAACCAAGGGCGAATATGCGAGCTGGCGGGCCACGCGTGCGTCGGGCGATTTCGATTTGCGAACGTTTTCGATCCGCGCTTACCCCGTCCAGCCGGTGCCCGAGCTGCGACCGGGAATGAGCGCCTATCTCGACTGGCGGTCACGGCAATGAGGTTGGCCTCAAAACCCGGATTTTGGCTGGTCGCGCGGCGCGAGTGCCGTTGGCTGTTTCGCGATCGCGTGGCGTTGCTTCTGATCTTCGGCGTACCCCTCTTTGCGTTCGTGGTTCTCACGACTGTCTTCAGCCATCCGGTCATCCGGGGGCTCGGGGTAACCGTTGTCGACGAGGACAGGTCGGATGCTTCGCGTGCCCTGGTGGAATACATCGCAGCGTCGCCGAGCCTGCACATCGTCGACCGCTCCGGTACGCTGTCCACGGCGGTGCAGGATATACGGTCCGGCAAGGCGATCTCGACAGTCTATATTCCGTCGGATTTCGAGCGAGACCTGAAAGCCGAACGCCGACCACAGGTGGTGGGCTTTTATAACCAGCAGTTCCTGACCCCTTCCGGTATTGCATCCTCAGGCCTGAACGATGCTCTATCCGCCGCGGCGGCGGCGGCCGCGCCCGCCAAGCGCGCCGCGCCCGCCCCGGCTTCCATCGGAACGATGACCAGCGAGACCATCGCGCTTGTCAATCCGCAAAAAAACTATGCGCAGTTCCTATTGCGTGCGCTGCTGCCGACGATCATCCATGTGGTGATCACCCTGGCCGCAGGCTATTCAGTCGGATCAGAATTCCGCCGTCGCGATGCACGGGCCTGGCTCGAAAGCGCCGGAGGCGATCCGGTCGCCGCGCTGGTCGGCAAGCTTGCGCCGCTGTTCTGCATCTTCTTTCTGATCATGTTGGCTGAAGTGTTCTTTCTGGAGGGCGTGCTGCAAATCCCCTTCAGGGGAGACGTGCCGTTGCTGGTCGCCGCCGGTTCCCTCCTGATTATTGCCTACCTGTCGCTCGGCGCCTTGCTGCAGCTCCTGGTCGGCGACTTGGCGACGGGACTCGGACTTGCGGGCCTCATTGCCTCTCCTGCATTCGGCTACGCGGGCGTCGGCTTCCCAACGGTCGGCATGAATACGTTTGCGCAAGTCTGGAGCGCGATCCTGCCGCTGCGCTGGTACATGGCCGTCTTGCTGGGACAAGCGGCGCGGGGATTGCCGGTCTCGGATTCCGCCGTTCCCTTCGCGGCGCTCGCCGGCCTGACAGTGCTTTTCGCCGGCCTCGCATTGCTGCGCATGGCGAGCCTCAAGCGCAAGGGCTGGTTTGACACGGCGCGACCTGCCGAGCCATCCGAAACAGAGGGCACACCGCGAGGCGTCGGCGGCGCCTTCAAGGCAGAGTGGCGGCGCGTGCTCGGGACGCGAAGTGCCTTCAGCCTCTTGTTCCTGGCTCCCCTGATTTACGGCATTTATTATCCGCAGCCCTATCTGAACCAGATCCTTCGCAAGCTTCCCATCGCGGTCGTCGATAATGATCTGAGCGATCTCAGCCGCCAGATCGTCGAGACGCTGGATGCGAGTGGAGCATTGAGCGTCATGGTCCGCGCCCGAACGCTTGCCGAGGCGCGCACCGCAATCGATCGCGGGCTGGCCTTCGCCGCCGTCGAAATCCCCCCGGACACCGAGCGCGATGTCCTCAAAGGCATCACCGCTCACATCCCGATCTACGCGGATGCCACCTACCTGTTCATATTCAGATCGACCGCAAGCGGCGTCGCTACGGCGGTCGGCGCATTGACGTCCGACCTCGTTTCGCGAGGCGCACGCTCCGATGGAAGCCTTGTCAAGGCGAAATTGGCGAGCTTGAGCCCGGCTGACGTTCTGCTGCAGCCGATCTTCAACCCGGTGGGCGGCTATGCAAGCTACGTCGTGCCGGCGGCGTTTGTGCTGATCCTGCAGCAAACTCTCCTGATCGGTGCGGCGATGCTGACCGGTACCGCGCTGGCGAAAGGCGGCGGAGCCTTTGCCGGCGTATTTGGCCGCGGCATAGCCCACCTGACAATCTACCTGCCAGCGCTCGCGCTGTATCTCATCGCGCTGCCGCGCATCTACGGCTTCTCGACGCTCGGCCATCTTCCACAACTGTTCGCGCTTGCTGCGGTCTTTTTGCTTGCGACCAGCTTCATGGGGCAGGCCGTTGGGGCCTGGTTCACGCGGCCGGAAAATGCGACCATCCTCCTACTTGCAACCAGCCTGCCTCAGTTCTTCATGGCCGGCTTTGCGTGGCCACGCGAAGCAATTCCCGACGCGGCCATTGCGCTCGGTCGGATTTTCCCCGCCGACTCCGCGATCGATGGCCTCGTACGCATCAACCAGCTGGGTGCCGGCATCTGGGAAGTCGCGCATGACTGGCTCGGGCTGTGGTGTCTGGCCCTGGCCTATTTCGCGCTGGCCGTGATCTCGGCGGTTGCCGTCAAGAGAGGACAGAGACATGCGCAGAGTTAAGCGTGCCGCGATCGTTGCGATCGTACTCGTCCTTGTTGCGGGTGCCCTGATCTACTTCGGGCGTCGTTCCGAGTCGTCAGCCGCAATCGTTGGCGTCGTGCGGGCGACCGAAGTCAGGGTGGAGCCGGAGGTGAACGGTCAACTCATGTCGATTGCGGTTGAGAAAGGCGCGCAGGTCCACGCCGGCGATGTCCTGGCGCGGCTCTCCGCGGTGGAGTTGACAGCGCAGGTGGACCAGGCGCGTGCCGCGCTCGCGTCGGCAACCGCGAACCGCAACAACGTGTTTGCGGGAGTCCGTCGTGAACAGGTCGATTCTCTGAAAGCTGCAATCGCGAAGGCAAGCGCCCGCCTTGACTATGTGCAGGCCCAGCTCACAAGAACCAGCACGCTGGCACGTCAGAGCTTTGAGTCCCAACAGTCGCTTGACCAGGCCGAAAACGACGTTGCAAGCGCGCGTGCCGATGTGGCGGAAGCCCAGGCGAACTACGATGCGGCCGTGGCGGGCCCGACCCGGGAGGAACGCGCGATCGCCGACGCGCAGGTGCAGGCCGCGGCCGCCGCGGTCGCCGTGCTCGAGCGCCGTCTTGAAAAGATGATCTTGCGTGCTCCAGCCGACGGCGTGGTCAGCGTTATCGCCGCAGAGGTGGGCGAGAATGTTCGCCCGGGTCAACCGATTCTAATGGTTGAGTCCGCGGGCAGGCAATGGCTCTCTTTCAATGTGCGCGAAGATCATATCAATGGTCTCACGATAGGACAAACGGTGAGCGTGATGCGGAACGGCGCCGATGGCGCGATCAAAGCCGCCATTACCGAATTGCGGCCGCTCGGAACATTTGCCACTTGGCAGGCCGAACGGGTGATTGGCGATCATGACCGCAACACGCTGCGCTTGCGCCTCGACCCAGGAGAAGCGGAAGGCTTTGAGCCAGGCGCGACCGTCTGGATCAAATATTGACGACAAAAGGCTCGCTGGCCCCTGCGAAATCCTAGCTCTGATGGAAGCCGACAATTCAGCGAACTCGGGCATCGCCGGTCGGACAAGACTTAGAGCGAGGCCGCCGGCCGCCTCTGGTCTTGCCCAAAGCTGCCGCTGAGGTGCCTCTCAACCTGCCGCTGCGACGATCGGCTTGATCTTGGTCGGCGCCTTGTCAGCGTTCTTCGACCAGGACCGGTAGTAAGCAAGCGCGGTCATCATCAAGATGCCGACGATGCTGACCACGATCTGCATCCAGATGGTGCCGGAAATCTCGACCAACACGAAATGCGCGGCAAAGGACAGGAATATGCCTGAGCAAAACACCTCGAGCGACTGTTGACCGCATTTGATTGCGGGCCGAAAGATCCGCCATTCCAGCCCCGGCCAATCGCGCGGCAGCAGACGAACGACAAAGAACGCGAACACAATAAAGTGCAGCAAGCGATACGGCGCGAGGTTGGTTTTGTCGTTCGGATTGAAGGCGCCGTAGATATCCGGTGGAATCAGTGACCGCAGTTCGTCGAACCGGGCCGCCATTGTCATCACCAGAGCAAACAGAAGATAGGCGGTGCCAAGCACCAACGCGGTACGCGATCGAATGAATGGCATCGCCTGTGCCGATCCACCAAGCGCAAACCAGGCCCCGAACGTGAACAGAAATTGCCATGCGAATGGATTGAAATACCAGACGCCAATTGGATAGGCCGGAACGTTCCAGCCGAAGTGCCTGGCCATCAAATAGAGCAACGCCGAAGCGGCCAGGGTCATATTGGGTCTGCGCAGCATCAGCCATAGTATCGGCGGGAAAACACCCATCGGCACGATGTAAAGCGGCAGCACA